>Ga0210409_10006455_pt1 | contig 12197 bp, 6 predicted proteins | sample IncBWH17MmetaG_FD_161649 | JGI IMG/M metagenome (GOLD analysis project Ga0210409, IMG submission 161649) | Forest soil microbial communities from Barre Woods Harvard Forest LTER site, Petersham, Massachusetts, United States - Inc-BW-H-17-M | ecosystem: Environmental > Terrestrial > Soil >...
ACCTGCTATCGGGAGTAAGCGTGGTGTTTACGGCGCCGGGAACGGGAGCGAGCGGAACGTTCGCGAACGGCACGGCGACCACGACAGCGACAACGAACAGCTCGGGAGTAGCGACAGCGACAGCGTTCACGGCGGACGGGATAGCGGGAGGACCGTACACGGTGACGGCCACGGTGGCGGGAGTAACGGCACCGGCGAACTACTCACTGACGAATACGACGGGAACGGCGGCGAGCGTAACGGCGACAGCAGGAACATTGCAAAGCGCGACGATCAACACAGCGTTTGGGACGCTGCTGGCAGCGACGGTGAAGGACAGCGGCGGGAACCTGCTATCGGGAGTAAGCGTGGTGTTTACGGCACCGGGAACGGGAGCGAGCGGCACGTTCGCGAACGGGACGGCGACCACGACAGCGACGACGAACAGCTCGGGAGTAGCGACAGCGACAGCGTTCACGGCGGACGGGATAGCGGGAGGACCGTACACGGTGAAGGCCACGGTGGCGGGAGTAACGGCACCGGCGAACTACTCGCTGACCAATACAGCCAGCACTCCAGCCTCGATCACGGCGACGGCGGGAACACCGCAAAGCGCAACGATCAACACAGCGTTTGGGACGCTGCTGGCAGCGACGGTGAAGGACAGCGGCGGGAACCTGCTATCGGGAGTAAGCGTAGTGTTCACGGCGCCGAGTACGGGAGCGAGTGGAACGTTCGCGAACGGCACGGCGACCGCGACAGCGACAACGAACAGCTCGGGAGTAGCCACAGCGAGCACCTTCACAGCCAACGGCACGGCCGGACCGTACACTGTGACCGCCATGGTTGCTGGAGTACCGACACCCGCCACCTTCTCCCTGGCCAACACGACAGTGACAGTGGGGGCGGGAATTGCGTTTGTACAAGGCAGAGCTGGCAATAGCCTAAACGTCAGCTCAAAGTCGCTAGCATTTCCCGCGGCAAACACAGCAGGTAACCTCATCGTGGTTGGGGTGGATTGGCATGATACGCAAAACTTCGGTTCAATTTCGGATAGCGCTGGGAATACTTATATCGAAGTGGGGACCGAACTGCGTGTACCAGGTCGGTTCCGTTTGCGACTCTACTACGCAAAGAACATCGTTGGAGGGCCGAACACCGTCACGGTAACGCTCGGCGGAACCATTGATGTTGTTGAAGTCTACATTCATGAATACAGCGGTGCGGACCCCGTCGCGCCACTGGATACACAATCCGGAATGACGGGTACGAGTTCGAGCGCAACTAGCGGCACAGCCAATGCGACAAGTGCGCAGGATCTCGTTTTTGGTTACTGTGTGACGGGGACCGCCACGGCGGGACCAGGCTTCACTGTGCGTTCTAGTCTCGACGAAAACCTGACGGAGGACAAGATCGCTCCGTTGGCTGGCCCGGTGAGTGCGACAGCAACCGCCTCTTCTGCCTGGGCCCTGCAAATGGGGGCCTTTAAACCTGCGTTTGTTGTCCCCAAGATCACATTCGTACAGGGCACGGCCGCTAATAGTCTGAGTACTAACTCAAAGTCGCTGGCATTTCCCGCCGCAAACACAGCAGGTAACCTCATTGTGGTTGGGGTGGATTGGGAGGATACGCAAAACTTCGGTTCAATTTCGGATAGCGCCGGGAATACTTATATCGAAGTGGGGACTGAGCTGCGTGTGCCAGGTCAGTTCCGGCTGCGACTTTACTACGCAAATAACATTGCTGGAGGGCCAAACACCGTCACCGTAACGCTAGGCGGAACGGTCCCTGTTGTTGAGGTTTACATTCAGGAATACAACGGCGCGGACCCCGTTGCGCCACTGGATGTGCAATCAGGGATGACAGGTACGGGTTCGAGCGCAACTAGCGGCACAGCCACCGCGACGAGTCCGCATGACCTCGTTTTCGGTTACTGTGTTACAGGTATAGCCTCAGCGGGGGCAGGCTTCACTGTGCGTTCTAATTTCGACGAAAACCTCACTGAGGACAAGATCGCCCCGTCGGCCGGCCCGGTGAGTGCGACAGCAACTGCCTCTTCTGCCTGGGCCCTGCAAATGTGGGCTTTTAGGCCATAGTCGTGGCGCGCTATCTTTGGATCCCGAGAAGTTAGCAGACCGCCGAGTCGAGGGAACACGGTGACGCAACCTCCGTCCGTCAAGCGTGGTCGTTTGCCTGGAGTGTTCTTCTGTAGGCCGAGGTGAGTTCAGTTTTCGTGGTAGTAACGCACATATTCTGAAGGCAGCCATTTCAAGTGGGCGTGGTTGAATGCGATTACGCGGTCCAGCAAATCGCGTCGGCAATTCCCTAGCCAACGCTTGGCGACGCAGTGCATCTACTACGCTGCGAACATCGCCGCGGCAGGCGCCAGCGCGAATACTGTAACCGCTACTTTCAATACCGAAGCCTCCTATCCGGACTGTTTTCGACTCCCACGCGCTTCCGCCATATCTATCTCACGTGACGTCAGCTCCAAGAAAAACGAGGCGGCAAAAGGCGGCATGAACGGCAATGAGCCGGTTTCTTGAAGCGGTCGAAAAACCTGAGTAGGGCACAATGACGCCGCATTGGCATTCCTATGCCCACCGCATCGTTACAAGGGCTGCGCTCCTACACAAAAGCGTGCCAGTCATCGCCTAGGGTGTGCTGATCGAGACGTTGTCGAAGGTGGCGGTAGCTTGTGTTGTGGTGCTGCCGCTGGTCACTGCCAAGCCCACGTACACGCTCTGATTCATTGTGATCGTTTGGCTCGTTCCCAATTGTGTCCAGTTCACTCCGTCCGGAGAAACATAACTGCTCAACGTGCTCCCACTCCGGCTCACTTTCACCCAGTAGGGAAGCGTCGCCGTCGCATTGCCCGGCTCCGTTGTGCTTCCTCCCGCCGCCGTCCGCATATCAAAGTAAATCCCTCCGTACCAGGGCCAGTCCGCGGTCTTGGCATTCGCCGATCCGGCATCCAGCGTGTTGCGGATCATCACTCCCGCGGAAGCATAGCTCGCCCCGCCCTGTAAGCTCACCACTCGCGCTACCACCGTTCCGTCTCCCGTCAGCGGCTGATACACGAAGTGAAAGCCATCTGCAGTTCCAAAGATCTCCGCTCCGGCTCCGTTTACCGTGAACGTTCCATTTGTGGATGTCGCGGTCCCTGCCAAGCCCACTGAGCCGACATCTTGATCCAGCCAGCTAGTCGGCAGTGGTTGTGAGGTTACGGTGAAAATCACAGGGTTGCTGTCGTTCATGGCTGGAGCCACGGATACAACCAACGGTCCCGAAGTCGCTCCTGCCGGAATGGTGAGATTGATGGACGTGGCGTTCCAGGTATTGATGGTCACCGGTGTCCCGCTCAGCAGCACAACGCTGCTCGCTTGCGTCGCGCCAAAATTCGATCCGCTAACCGTTACTTGACTCCCGATTGGTCCGGTCGTGGCAGAGACGCTGGTAATCACGGGCGCAGGCGCTGCCGAGGAGTTTACAGAGACATTGTCAAACGTCGCTGTCGTCAACGCCGTGGTGAGCCCGCTGGTGACTGCCAGGCCTATATACACACTCTGCGCCATGCTGATCGTTTGGGTTGTACCGACCTGCACCCAGTTCACGCCGTCGGACGACGCAAAGCTGCTGAAGGAGCTCCCGGTCCTGCTCATCTTCACCCAGTAGGGCAGCGTCACGGTCAAGTTGCCAGGCTCGACGGTGTTTCCTCCAGGGGCTGACCGCTCATCAAAGAAAACGCCGCCGTACAACGGCCACTCCGCTATCTTGGCATTCCGAGAGCTCGCCGTCAGCGTCTCGCGAATCATGACGGCTGCGGACGCATACCCGCCGCCTCCCTGCATACTCACCAGCCGCGCAACAATCGTGCCGTCACCCGACAACGGTTGGTACACGTAATGAAACGCATCAGCTGTGCCGAAAATTTGCGGACCTGCTCCTTTAACGGTGAACACGCCACTCGCATAACCCGCACTCCCCGCCTTGCCGGTCGCGCCGATATCCCATCGGTCCAAATCGAAGGAAGAGTCGGCACCTGCCGGACGGTAAGAGAAATGGTAGTCGTCTTCGATATGCTGCCCGACGTGCCTTTGACGGTTACAGTGACGGTTCCAGTAGTCGCGGTGGTGCTGGCCGTCACCGTCAAAGTGCTCGCGCTCGCCGTACTGGTGGGATTGAAGGACGCAGTTACGCCGCTGGGCAGACCGGAGGCTGACAAGCTGACGCTGCCAGTAAAGCCGCCTTGAGGAGTGATGGTAATAGTGCTCGTCCCATTGGCTCCCTGCGAGAGCGTTAAGCTGTTTGGTGAGGCGGAGAGCGAGTAGCTCGGAGCTGCAGTGACGGTGAGCGAAATCGTCGTCGCACTCGACAAGTTTCCCGACGTGCCCGCGATCGTCACCGTGGCCGTTCCCGTGGCTGCGGTGCTGCTGGCGGTCAGCGTCAACGTGCTGGCGCTTGTTGTGCTGGCGGGATTGAAAGATGCTGTTACGCCGTTGGGCAAACCAGAGGCTGACAGGCTGACGCTGCCATTGAAGCCGCTTTGAGGAGAGACCGTGATGGTGCTCGTGCCACTCGCCCCCTGCATAAAACTCAGACTGCTCGGCGATGCGGAAAGGGTGAAATTTCCCGTGGGATTCACGACGAGTGTAATCGTGGTCTGGTTTGTCAAACTACCCGACGTCCCTATCACGGATACAGTGACCGTGCCAATGGCGGCGGTGCCGCTTGCGGTCAGCGTCAATACGCTCGTGCCCGCCGTACTGCTGGGATTAAAAGACGCCGTCACGCCGCTCGGTAGACCGGATGCAGATAAGCTGACGGTTCCTGTAAAGCCATTCTCGGGAGTAACGGTGATTGTACTAGTGCCGCTTGCTCCCTGAGTGATCGCTACGCTGGTCGGCGAAGCCGACAACGAAAAGTTCGGTCCCAAGGCTGGCCAGTTGTTCACCAGGTTGGCGGCGTTGACGCTGCCGATTCCCGTGGCGAAGTCCCAGCCGGTGGTTGTGCCGTAGGCCGGATTGAACGAACTGTTGGATGTCGAAAGTACGCCTATTGTGCCGCTTGGCAAATAGCAGTTCGCCGTACCGGTGCAGTCCACGTCCATGTCGCCGAGCGTTACGTCGTAAAATATGCAGCTGCTGGCAACACCATTGCCATTGGAGGAGTTGCAAGCACTGCTGCCGCTTGAACCGTATTCGCTGGCGGCAAGCTGGTAATAGAAGGGATTCGGATTGCCCTGGGGACCGCCAGCCTTCTGGTTCACGAGAGCCTGAATGCCGGCCATAATCGGCGACGCGAAAGAGGTTCCGCCAGCGCCAGACCAGCCACTCGGAGCACCTGTGCAGGCCGCTCCGCCGTTCGCGGTATCCGTCCAGCAAAAGACGTAGTAGTGGCCCCAGAGACCGTTAGCGGCGAAAAGCGAAACGTCCGGAGTGTCGCGAACACCGTCGTTTGGATTGCCGACGAGAGACTGCCACGACGGCTTGGGCCATCCTTGGCAGGTCCCGCTGACGATTTCGCTGTTGGATGGAGAAGGAGTTCCCGTGGCGCAGGCGCTTGGGCCGCCGCCACCCGCTACGGTACTCAAAAGAGTTGAGCCCAGAGAGGTGTCGTTGCACAGACTCGATGAGCCGTACGTTAGGCTACGACCCTCATAGTTGGAAAGCAGGGCACCCGCGCACGAGTCATTCCAGGGAGTTTCCGGAATGTAAGAAATCGCAGAACCGAAAGTCGTTGTATTGCTCGAGTTCCAGTACGTAGCGTTAGTGCTGGAATAGGTGTCGCTAAAGTCCGTGCCGCCCACGGCCACGTTGTACGGTGTAGACGCGAAAGCGTTGACGCCAATCCCGTGCGTAGCCTCGTTAGCACTGTTGTCGCAGCCCGAGGCGCCGCTATCACCTGCGGCCACGAAAACGGAAACGCCCTCCGTTGCGGCCTGTTGGTACACCGAGTTGTACGCCGCGTTAGCGGCCGCGCCGTTCACCGTTTCGCATTGGCCGTAACTTATGCTCATGATAGCCGGTGGCTGGCTGCTAGCGTTGATCAGGTTTTGAACGGCAATCAGGCCGCCGAATGTCGCGCCACTGTCCGCGCAAGTCGCCATCACAATGGCGGCGTTCGGAGCGGCGGCGCTGGCCCATTCCGCGTCTAGAATTGCTTCGGCGTCGTTGCCAGCGATCACTCCAGGGGAGGCGCAGTTGTTGGTGCCGCTCGAGGGGGCCGGGTGCACGGTCGTAAAAGAGCCCGACGTGTAGCTGGAAAGGCCGAATGTCGAGCGAAAAGTATTCCAGTCCGTAGTACGGAAAACATTGGTATCTTCGATGACTACAATCGTCTGGCCCTGCCCCGAGTAGCCTGCACTAAAAAGGGGGTTCAGGTTGTAAATGGTGGCCAGGTCCGCGGGCACGACCGCGTAATCATTCCCGCCGGAGCCACTGAACGTGTATTCCCCCTGCGGCGGACGCATCTTGTACATTGCGTTGGGGCGGAAATCGTGTAAAGAGACAACGCCAACGACCGCAGACGCGAGCGCGGCGGGAATCCTCGGATCACGCATGTTGGCAATGTGCTTCTCGCCTTTGACTTCAAGCTGATGGATCTCCGTTTGAAATGCCTCGCGCACCTGTGCGGCCGTTCCCGAAAAATCGATGACCATACTGCTCGGATAAACCATGTTGACTTTGAAGCCATGCGACTCCAGCCAGGCGGTAATTGCGTCAAGGTCTTGCTTTGCTAGACCGAACTGCTCTCCGAACTGTTGCGCGGTAATCCAACGTTGGAAGTTTGGGGATCCTTTTGTTTGCTGTTGAGCGATGAACTCTTGGAGCGCCTGCTCTTGCTCGGGGGGGCGCTTCAATTGGAGCAGCATGTGCTCCATCGGAAAATCGCCCGCCAGCGCGCCGCGATCATTCGCAGCGGTTGCTTCGGGACGAGTATTGCCGGCGAGCGGAATGCGTTTGCTTTCGTCAATTTTCTGCGTGATAAGAGCGCGCGAATGCTGACCCGAATCCACCACTTGGGCATACGCAAGGTGGGAACTGCACGTAAACGCCAGGCAACCTAGAAAGAAGGAGGCAAAACCCATCTTGCGATTCATGGGTGTCCTTTCTTCATGAAAGATGGGGCCCGACAACCAAGCGAGGAGAATGATCCCCGCGGCCTAGGAATTCTTGCGCCGGCCTACCTACTGGAAAGCGAGAGTCCGCGTGCTCGGAACGGAGCCGTTCCTGCCACAGCGCGCTTCTTGCCTCTGCGGAGACGAAAGAAGAATGGACCGAACTCTATGAAGGAGTAATATCGGAAAAGAGGGCGGAAATCAACGGTCGAAAGGACAGATTTTGGACAGGGACTTGTGGGGTGCCAGTACCTTTTTTCAGCGTCAGGGCAGGGCATCCACCACTACTACCGCACGTGGGACCAGATCCTCGGGCAGGTTTTCTTTGCAATAAGAGAGCAGCTTCTGGACCAACCGCTCCCGGAAGACATTCTGCCCTGGCACGTTGGTATACCTTGCAAGCTCCACGTCCGCGGTGGACGGTTGCGGCCAGTTTAATGGCTTCGGTTCTTCTGCGGCACAATCGGTTCGTGAAAGAAGCGCGTCGTAGCTTCCGTCTGGCTGACAACTGGCCCAACTCAGTTGCACTCGATAGCCAGCATCCTCTCCGGCCGAACATAGGTTAGCTGGCTGGATCCCCGAGGAAGATACTGTTTCCAATTCTTTCTTCAGTTGCCCCGCTGCTCCGCTGGCATTCGCGTTGGAAATTCTTTTGAGTGCTTCAACATCCTTCTCTACTCGCGCATTTCGGATACCGGCGATGGCGATCCTTGCTGGTTTTTCATCCTGAAGCATTCGTCGAATATCTTCTATCCCTGTTTCGGCCGCGGCCCATTTCTGCCATTCCACTTCAATGCCGGCGTTCCCCTTGTCGCCGGCATGCAGAACGACGTCGTATCGAAATCGTGTCAGTTCGTTGTCAGAGCGACCACGCTTGAGACAGATCTCCACTCCCGACAACTTTGGGTTCCGTTCCGCCAGTGCCAGAAAGAAAGCTGGCGATATAACGAGTTGCTCCTCCTGCTTCACCCGTCGCGCAACGCGCTCCCGCAGCTCCGCGAGTTCCATCTCCGGGGCCGCCTGGAACAGTTCTACCGATGTTGCATATGCCTCCAGCAATGGCAGACTTCGTACGTCGCCCATGAAGATCTTCCCTCCCGGTTTCAGCACTCCAGCTGCTCCCTCCATCACTTTGGCAAGGTAGGTAGCGTTCGGAAAATAGTGGGTGACGGAATTTATGATGACCGTGTCGAACGAACCCCCGGCCAGCCCATCAAAGTTGTCGGCCGGCCGCTCCAACAAGCCGACGCCGTCCCATGAGCCACCCATTTGGTCCATCTGTTTCCGCAGCTTTTTCAGGACTGCCGGAGCAAAATCAGTTGCCACGTATCTTTTGCATTTCGGCGCAAGGCGGAGCAAGAGCAACCCCGTCCCGCAGCCAATCTCCAGTATTTCTTGCGGTCGAAGCGAAGAAATCCCTGCAACTGTACTCTCGACCCACTCGCGCATTTCGTGCGCAGGAATCGGCTGTCTTGTATAACTGCTGTTCCAGCCCGCTATGTTGAAATCTGGTTCCGGCGCCGGGGCTTCCTTTCCCATCTGCGTCAGGTCAAACGTCTTTCGCCACTTTTGGATGCGCTTGCGCTCCTCATCCGTATCGGTCAATACAGGTCCGACGTATTCGTCATGGGGCACGACGTATACGGTCAGCTCATCAAATCCAACGTTTTCGCGAGACACCCTTGCCGCACGAACGCCGGGATGTTGTTGGAGAACGGCTTCGATTTTAGCGAATTGATTTGGCTTCTCAGCCTCTGGGGGCATGGCCTGGTTGTTCTCCTTGTCTCCCGAAACTGCTTTCGCAATACTTTGCGGCCTGGGTCGAACGGACCAGGGAATCAACGAAATCGAGGTGTCCGCTGATGAGCAACGAACTGTTGTCGGAGACTGGTTGCCCATCACTTTTGTGGGCAAGCAGGTCGCGCAGGAACTGACGAATGCCCGTTTTACAGTGCACGTCTCTGTCCCTTAGAAGTTTAAGGAAAACAGATGTCCAAAAAATCGGAAGTGCTCGACAAGCGGATACTTATGTTCCGTCGAGCCGAAAACGTCGAGAAGACAATAAAAAAGAACCACGGAAACAGCAGGCAGCAGTCTCGAACGGAAGAATCCAGAGTGCACTTTCCGCCGTTGACGCAATGTCGAGATCGTAATCGCTGCTGCCAGTAGAAAGCAGTAGAAGAAATAAACTTGAAAGGAAACCAGGGCGCCCCAAAGCCCGTAGCTCCTGACAAAATCAAGGCTCGCTGTGAAATGGTAAAACGCATTTCCAAAACCAGCGGCCGCGAAGATTGCAGCGGCCATCCGCAGCTTTGGCCATTTCTTGAAATACCTTAGAAATGTTGGATAGAAGAAAAACTCGACGAGTAGCTCCTTGAAATAATAGTAGTAACGGTTGAAAAACTCCGCCACGGTCACCGAAGAGAGGGGACGATACGTGTTCCGCAAGGCGTTGAATCCCGCCATGCGACAGCATGCGATTATGCGATGTCCGGTGACAGAAAGATTCATGAGGCCCATGAAAAACGAAAACGTGAGGCCGGCCCAGCAGCCATACCATGGCAAAGGAGTGCCGCTTACACTCAGCTTCAGAGCTTCAGTAAATGTGGGAATCCTCAGCTGGCCGTGGAAGAAAGAATTGGACCAGCGGAATCCGACAAGGATAAGCAGCGACCAAGCCAAGAGCTTGAGGCCCTTCAGTTGCGTCACCGCCAGTTGGTGGGCGTCGCGAGCCTCAATCTGGCGGAGGTAGGAGGCGCCTTTCGGGAATGGCGTGTTCGAGGAACCCCAGAAAGGCGAGTAAGTGCCAAGCTGAAGACCAAAATTGTCATGTTTGGGCGAGCTGGCGTCGAGCAAAGAGTAGCCGATGAACCAGACATAGGTGGCAAAGATGAAGAGGAATTGCCACAGCAAAGTGTAGACCCGTTCGTTGCGAGGCAGAATCGTGCCCAACACGATGAAAGCCGAAAAGATGCAGAGTAAGAAGACGATTGGCCTTCGACCGAACAGCGACCTGGGGCGAAGTACAATGCACCAGAAAAACAGCGCTGCAAGGGAGAATACTTCCATGAACGTGACGATGATAGAGAAGGGGATAGGGCCATGGATCCAGGGAACCAAGAATGTGAATGCCAAGGTGAAGACGGTCACAAGCATGCGGCGTCTTGTAGGGATGAAGGTGATGACGAGGAGAGCAAGCGTCAGGGGCAACCAGTCGCCAATGCTGGCCCATAAACCTGCCCCAAAGAGCGCCAATATAACCAGTTTGCCGATGGGAGTCTGAGCGAACGAGACAATCTTTGGGTAAGTTTCAATTCGTGGGATCAATCGAAACGAAGCGAACTTGTCCTCCCAGGTAGCCAGGCCTGGTTCCGCGGTGGCAGTGAGGTTCGCGCTCACTGCCTGTTCCTATTTAGCAGAGTGACCAATCCCGTGGGATTTTCTCTCCCATGATCGGTTGACGATAACGAACCTTTGGAAGATGGCTCATGAGATGAAAGAGGGCAAGTCAAAAGAATATTGGTGCGAAGCATGAACGTTCCATTGAATACGGTGGGCATGGGCTTTCCGTGTAAGCGTCTGAAGATCTCTCCCGATCACATGCCTCGACAATCATTTTTTCATAGAATTGAAAATTTTTTGAACGGTCGAGTTGGACATGTCTCCGCTTTGCCAATAGATATCGCCTATACCTGAATGTCTCAATGGAAATCGAGCGCCCAGGCGGCAAAACCAAACAGCAAGAGGCAGCAATAACTGATCTTGGAAGCGTAGAGGAAGCGCTCACCTCGCGCATATCCGAGACCTCCGGCGTAGTCCATGTGGCGGAATTCGGGCATGGAACGGACGTTTTTCGGGGTCGGCCGCGAAAAGCTAAATAACGATCGTTTTCTTTTGCGAACTGCCGCGATGACTCATTTTGCGCGCAACGTGTCACGCGCGACGCATCCCATCGCGCCGACGATTCCGAACATCATGGAGAACGGTAAGCCCGCGTGGGGGATCATTCCCAAGTTTCCACTCCCCAAACCCGCAGCGTATCCGATGCCGAAACCCACGCCCATGCAGCCCAGAATGATTACCACGTTGAGCACTTTCCACTTCACACCCTGTCCGGTCGCGATGGCGAACCCGGTGCCCAAAAGCAATGCCGCCAGCCAGAGTACAGGCATGAGTTCGCCCTCCCAGTACGCACCGACATCACAAACATGAACCAAAGGGGCCGCAAACTTCAACGATTAAATACCGGCAAGTGATTCTCCGCCGCCGGCGGCGTGCGGGAATTTCACATCCTCGGGCTCCTGACTAGCACTTGTGTTCTGTTCGCGGAAGGGTACGAGATCGATGATCGGCGCGTGGAAGGGAGCACAAGCCTGCAGCAGATCTTGGTTACAATAACAGGCCCCTCCCCTGGGTTTTTCATAAACGTTCATTCTAAAGAGAGTTAAAGTCGTTTGCTTTGATACAGTTTTGTAAGTGTTGATTCTAAAGCAGGCTGTGGGCGAGGCTTGCTTCTACGACCCTTCTGGCCCGACTCACGCGGACCCTGGGAAGGTGCGCGTTAGGAAGAAGAAAGGAAGCTAGCCCGAGAGTAAGAAGAAGCGTGATGATGGCCGCGGCTGCCCACAGCCACCATTCCCTCCGTTCAATTCGCCGGAAGTTCGCGCGAGGGTCGCTTGATTGGGCAAATCCTGGGCGCTTGGCCTTTTTTTGTTGATTCTGTTGCAAAATTCACCGAGCGGAGTTTGTTCGTTCGCGTGACGCCGAGCGCGATGATGCCTGCGTTTGGCGTTGTGCCTGGGCCGCTAATCCTTCTTAGTTGAGCCTGCACGAAGCCATCCAAGTGGCAACTTCCTTTTCCCCGCCGTTCGGGTTGTAAGGCATTGAAAGGGCAAGGGATGTTGCGTCCAGAAAAGCTAGGAGGTCGATAAAGGCTGGACGGTCCTGCACCGTCACGAGCGGACCACGTCGAATTGGTACAGGTTGGAGGCGCAGGTCCATTTCAGGACACGTGTTCGCCCCACGTGAAACTATTGATTTTGTTCGAGGTCGCGTTTTTTTCCGTAGCGGAAAGCCAGAGCGATTCCAATGGTCATGA
>Ga0210409_10006456_pt1 | contig 12195 bp, 10 predicted proteins | sample IncBWH17MmetaG_FD_161649 | JGI IMG/M metagenome (GOLD analysis project Ga0210409, IMG submission 161649) | Forest soil microbial communities from Barre Woods Harvard Forest LTER site, Petersham, Massachusetts, United States - Inc-BW-H-17-M | ecosystem: Environmental > Terrestrial > Soil >...
TCGGCGAGTCCGCCAGTGCGCGGCAATCGAAATGGAGCTTGCCGTCGTTCATGCAGACGTAGCTGCTCAGTTCTCGATTGGCAACCGCGATATCCGGAAACCCGTCGCCGTTCAAGTCGCCAACCGCGGCATTCCTGGTTGACCACTGTGGATCTCCATACGTTCCCCCAATCGTGAAATTCCCTTTGCCGTCATTCACCAGCACCAGCTTTGCATCCGGTTGATCGTTGCTCAAAACCATGTCCAGGTGGCCGCTCTTGGTCATATCTGCCAAAGACGCCGAGTAACTCTTCGTCGCCTTGCTGGGCAGTGGCGGGCCCGGCGTGAAATGTCCTTTGCCATCTCCGAAAAAGATCAGGCTGGGCACCTGCCAATGGCGTCCTTTCACCAACACGATGTCCGGAATCCCGTCGCCGTTCAGGTCGCCGATGCTGGCATTCGACGAGGTCTCCGACACCGTTTCCAACGGAACAATTTCGAACGAACGCACCCCAGCGCCATTGGACGAATCCCCCTCCGAATGATTGCGCGGCATCGCCCGGGCACTGCCATGGGAAAAAAGCAGCCCGGCCACGCAGGCCGTGGCAATAATCAAGGCGCAGCACAACAGCTTGCGTTTCAGATTTCCGACTATATAGATTGATCGCCCGAACCCCAGCAAATGACGCTCCCGTCGTGTTGAGCCAAGCCTCGGCGCACGCATCTTACCCCCGGCATGGCCGCGACACAACGAACCTGCTCACTTGTGATATACATTTCTATTTCTATGGCGCCGACAGCAGCGAGAAACCGAGGGCGGATTCGTCATGGCAAAGCCCGCGGCAGGAACCGTACCGTCAGACAAACTCCAGCTTTAGGAAAAGCTCGTGGCCACGAATCCAAGAGTCAAATGCAAGGGCGCGACGGTTCGTTGTACTTCGCTGAACGGTCATATGTTCAGTTATATGAGCAAAGAGGGCAAGCTGGCATTGCGTCTGTCTCCCGATCAGCGCGAAGTATTCCTCAAAAAATACAATGCCAAATTGTGCGAAGCCTATGGCGTAGTTCAACCCGAATACGTCGAAGTTCCGGCTTCGTTGCTTTCCTCTACGCGGGAATTAAAGAAGTTCTTCGACGCCAGTTATAGCTACGTTGCCGCTCCCAAACCGAAGCCTACCGCAAGAGAAAAGAAGCCTCGATCTTAGTGCACGATGCGGAGAACACGCGAATAGGGCACAACCGCATCTTTAAACAGCATCCACCGTGTAGCGCGCGCGGTTAGGAACCCACGCGGATGTGAGAGAACGAGCTGAAAAGCCCGAAGACGTTCAGAAGCCACAGCACCACGGCGATAACCACGACCGCGTTCAAAATAGACTTGATCGTTCCCTGCATCGGGATGAAGCGGTTGATCAGCCATAGCACCACGCCCACTACGATCAGCACCATAACGATTTGTATAAGTGGCATGAGCTTGCGACCTCCTGCGCAGCGAGCGGTATCGTCTCTGCCCAAACGAGCGTACCCGCCACCCTTGGCGCGAACCATACGCGGAAGGGCGTAGGACCTGCGGAGAGATACGTTAGGGCTTTTTGCCCGGCGCGGCTTTCTTCGCGGGAAGGTCCAAGCCGGCTTCCGGGGCGTCGTACGTGCCCATCAGGTGCACCGGCATCACCGCCCCAGCGTGCTTCCGGAGAAAGAACACGTCGAATGGCCTCAGCACGACGGACTTGAAGCCCGAGGTCATCTCTGAAAATTCTTCCTCGGTTCGAAGCGTGCCGTGCAGATCGATAACCCTGCTTTCCAGGTTGTAGGTGCCGTTCATTTCTGCCGAAGCGCCCGGCACGGCAAATCGCAAATTCTTGAACGTTGCGGTGGCATTGCGAAGTTCCACGTACCCCGCCAATTGCGAGATCACCCTTCTGGGATCGCTGGCGTCCGAATCATTCCCGGCGTTTTCGCCTAGCGCTTTCTGACTCAGGGTATCCGCGCGCTCTTGCGTAGCAGCCTTCGCGAATTGTCCATCTTCAATGCCGAAGTCTCCTATCAGCCGAACTCTGTGAAGAAAAGGTGCATCTCCCGGAGGAATCGTCACGTGAGCGCGAAAGCTGGTGACGCCGTGTAAGGGCGGGTTTGCCTCGCGGACGAAAAGCCGCAGCACATCCTGGATTCGGCCGTCACCCACAGACAATGCAATGGAAGCGACTTTGCCCTCCTGCCCGGCATGATGCGCAATTTCTCCTCTCGCAAGTACTGTGGTTTTCAGGAACGTAGTCGTCACTCGGTTCAGTTGCACGTCGCCATTCGTGCCGTTCACCGTCGCTTGAAACTCGCTTCGCAAATGCACCGGGTTTTGACTGCGCGTCACCATGAAGTTCGGAACGTCGATGCTCCCCTGCGAAGCGATATGTTGCAACGCTCCTTGAAACCTGTCCTGCGCCGAGAGCGTCCCCGCAATGCCATGGAACACTCCCAGGTCCGCGTTCTCGAATGTGTACGCACCCGCAACCGGCGTTTGCCCCGGCTCACCGTAGTTCCATGGACCGAATTGCCCTTGCGCCCGAACATCGCCGGGCGGCAAGGAGATGTGAAGCGAAACCGTGAAGGAAGCTGGTTGGCTGCTGGAAACCGCATACAGCCTCAACGTGTGGATCGCGAAGAGCAGCGGTTCGTCGCGGGTAGCGCGATCGATTTGGATCGAGGAACCATCCGCAACGATCTCACCAACCCTCGTGCTCGAATTGGTTTTCTGCCAGTTCGATTCCTGAACCGGCGTTCCCATCGGTAGGATGTGCACGCGAAAACCATCTAAGACGATTCCGGCGAGGTAACCCGGACGGAATAGCAGATCCAGGTAGTGAGCGCGAATAGCCAACCGCTGGATACTAACGACCGGCGGCGTTCCGGGTGTCGCGCCGAGGCGCATAAAAACCACGCCCTCCGCGATGCACCCGGGATGCGGAAAGTAAGTGGGATGAAATTTCCGGAACGTCACACTTGCCGGAAAAGTCGATTGCAACGACTGCGTAACGCGTTCCTGAGAAAAGGGCCAATGCCGCGCCAGAACGATGCCGAAGCCGCCGAGAATCAGCACCACGGACGCAAGCCCGAGCAACACAATCTTTTTGACGTCCACAGGGCGGCTCACCATTCCGGGCGCTACTCTCTTTTGATGCAGGCGCGAAAATGTCAAAAACGCTGGGCCCTGTAGCTCACGCCTTCAGGCCTGAGGCATTCTCGCGAAGGTCCACGCTGCCAAGCGCAAATGTACGGAAGTATCGACCGGAATACTACCCGGGAAACCATGTAGGCCAACGTCCGGAATGCTTCGTAACCAATGTGCACCAGGGACTTGGCCGGATATCTATTTCGTACACGGGGCTTGTGCTTCTGCAATTTCCTTTTGCGTGCGCCGCGACTGCAGTGCCAGTGCCACCGTATCCTTTGTTAGCTTGAGCTCTGGCACCGCATCGCTACTCAAATGTTGGATCACCGCGCGAGCTTGTTCACATTGCTGTTTCTCCGCAAGCGCGCGCACTTGTTTCAGTTTGATCTCCACGTACACATCCAACTGGCTGGCGCCGCCCTCTTCAAGGGATACGAACCGCGTTGCCAGTTCCTTTTGCGCCTCATCGTAGCGACCAGCATCCGCCAGGTCCCGCGCGAGCTGAAAGATCAAGGTTGCCGGCGGATTCGAACCTGGAAATTTCTGCAGCGCCGCGACTCGTTCCTCAGGTGAATGGCCCGCCTGCTTAAGCGCCTGTTCTAGCCCTAGATAAATCTCGGCATTTTGCCGATCGGACTTTGTTCCTTCGGTGAAGAACTGAATTGCGCGCTCGGGAGAATGCTTTGCGTAAAGCTCGGTGTAACCCATATTCCGTAACAGCGCAGGAATCGCCGGGTTCAACTCGCGCGCTGCGTTCCATTCGCTCATCGCCGCGTCTTGCATTCCGCTGGACATGTACAGCGAGCCGAGCAACGCATGAGCGTTCGCGTCCTTGGGATTCGCGGAAATGGCGCGGTTCAGTACATCAAAGGTATCCGGGCGGCTCGGAAAAACGTAAGTGGTAGGCATTTGCGAAGCCAGTCGGAAGTCGGCACCTCCATCCTGATGCAACATCTCGCGACAGTACCCGCGGTAGTATGCAATCAGCGCATAATGTTCCGGCCGCGGCATGCCCGGTTCGCTCACCACTCCGGCCCCCGATGGATATGGCCGCGCCAAAATCCGAAGTGCTTCCTCGTACCGCCCGAGATGCATATACAACGTGGCGATTTCCAGGATTCTCTCCGGATCCCCGGCAAGATGCTCCCAAAGCGCAGCATCCTCGTGGCCCAACCGCGTTGCCTCATAGAGCAGAAACGAATTCGCGGGGTCAGCTTGGCGCAACGTTTTCAAATGTTGCTCAGCAGATTTGATGTCACCCAGAATCCGCAGCAGCGCAACATCCATGTCGCTCACGCGCGCCGCATCGGGGAATTCCTTGTACGCCGTCTCCAACTTCTCATGCGCCTTCTGCATCTCGCCTCTACGCGCATCGAGAGCCGCCAACTCATACAGCGACGGCGCTCGAAAAGCCCCGTACTGCACACTTACTTCGAACGCCCGCCGGGATTTCTCCCACTCTCCCGTCGCGGCCCACGCAAGTCCCAGGTAATAAGACGCCTCCATGTCGTTGCTGACGCGCGTCACCACCACAGAGAGTTGTTCCGTCGCGTCCGCGTACTGTTTCAGCGCCACGTCCAAACGTCCCACCGCGCGATGCAAGGCCACGCTACCGGGAAAATGCTGCAGCCCGTTGCGATACGTCGACAGCGCTTTCAACAGCTCTCCATTTCGCTCCTGCTCCGTCCCCAATTCCAGAAAATCACTTTCGCTGCGCTTCTCGCTTGGCGGATAGACGTAAGCTGGCGGCAACGCCTCGGGCACTTCCGACTTCGGCCAAAAGTCGTATTTTCCCTCCGTGTGTGTCAGCGCCGTCCCACCGGATTCATCTGTAAGGGTGACGGTGTACGTTTTCGCGCCCGGCAAATCGGAGAATTGCTTTTGATAAGTAACGCGCGGCGTAAGTGACACTTCTTCCGTCGCCACCACTTCCGTTCCGTCGCGCACCTGCAATTTGGCGTGATAATCCCTGGTCGCATTCAGCGCCACGTTCAGCGATACCGCATCCGTCTTACCGGACGGCCCGCGCGTCAGATTCAGCACCGCGTTTGGATTCGCGCGTGTTACTCCTCCAAGCTCACGTATCGGAATCCAATATTCCGTGAAATGGATGGCCTGCTGCGGATCCAGAAAGCCGTACGTCTCTTGATCGCGGAACAGCCCCGCCTGAATTTCCACGTACGCGCTGTGGTCATCGCAAAGCGCCTCACGCCATTGCAAGCCCTCCGCATCGCTGCCCCAGGAGAAAACTTTCTTCGACGGCAAATCGCTGCGCGCCGAATAGTGCACCACTCCAGCGTTGGTCTTGGGGTGATACACCGCCATGTACGGCTCGTTGCTCGCAAAGCTGAAGCGCGAAACCGCACCGTACTTGTGATTTCCAACGACGCTCAAATCCACCCCGGTTCGGTCTACCGGCCACGTGTCCAGGTCCGTGAATCCATGAAACATGCTGAACACTTGCGGATAGTACAGCCGCGAGTCATCCCACACCTGCACGCCCGCATTGGTCCACCAATAGAAACGATGCCGCACCGCACCGGGATTGTAGAGCGTAGTCATCTGTTCAAGCACGGCTTGTCCGGGGCGCAACGTCAATCTCACGCACCATTCCATCCCGTAAACACGATCCACGTTTCTCACCCAAACGGAGCCGCTGCCATCCGGTGCCGTGGAAGTAGAAAAATCCACTGGGGAAGCCGTCATCCAGTTATGTGACACGGGAAAATTAAACTCGATTCCGTAAGCGGCCCACACGCCACGATAGGCAATGCGCGCGAACTTCAGCGAAGTGTTTGCATAGAAAAGATCCGCGCCATTGCGTTTATCCACGCATCGGTAGAGATGCCCGCCAAGATCCGGCAACACCACGCACTTCAGATACTCATTTTCCAGATTGAGCGTGCGCCATTGGCGAAGCGCCACGGTGTTGGTCAGATTGTCGCGCATCGTGTACGGATAGTTGTACCGCCGGTTGCTGACAAACTGATCGAATGGTGGATTTTCATTGGGCAGTCCCTCTTGATACGTCGGCAGCTCGATCGTGTCCTGCCACACGCGCACGGCAGAATGAAGTGGCTTGCTGCTGCCGGGTGAGGATTGTGCCAGTGAAGGGGCAGTTGAAAAAGAGAACAGGCCAAGGAACGCCAGCCCGGATAACAAGCTGCAAGATTGTTTGCCCACGATTCGCGCTCCTCAGCCGCGAACCAATCATGGAAACACTGGGAGGCCCGCTTAGCGTCTTATATCACAGCAGCCTGCCGTAGTTCGGCGATACCGGGCACCATGCCAATCAGGAGATGGTTTCCTGTATAATCTGGCGGCCATGCCCAAGCCGCCGCCGCCCACTCGCTCCAGCAGACCATCCAGGGAACTAGTTGAAATCCAGCAAACCGGCCTGGTTCTGACATTCACGCTGAACAATCCGGATCGCGGCAATGAAGTCACCGGAACAATGTTCGAAGCCATGCTCGCGGAACTCCGCTCTCAGTCCAAGTCGTCCCAGCCCAGCGCACGCGTTTTGCGAATTCGTGCCCGTGGCCAGGTCTTTTGCACCGGTCGAGAGCGCGCCGGCCAAGACAAAAAATCGGTCCGTGCGGAAGCCGCTCGCTTGATCGCCTTCAAACGCGCTATCCGCACCTGCTCTTTGATTACTGTTGCCGAGGTGCATGGCGACGTCTTCGGATTTGGCATGGGTCTGGCGATTGTCTGCGATTTCGCGTTGGTCGCCTCTCACGTTTCACTTTGCTTTCCCGAAATGCGCGCGGGCCTTCCTCCTGCCGCCATCATGGCCTATCTTGGCGAATACGCATTGCCGCGGTTTGCGTTTCCACTAGTGCTTTTTGGAGAGCCTTTCTCACCGCAGCGCGCCCTCGAAATCGGGCTAATCTCCCAGGTGTGCCCTGCGGAAAATCTATCCAGCGAAGCCGACGCGCTGGTCACGCGCATATTGAAACTCGACCCCGACGCAACTCGCCGCTGCAAGCAGTTCTTTCTCACCGCGCAGAATAATTCCTATGAAAAGAACTGCAGCCTGGCCATTGAAGCCCTTACCCAGGGCACCCTGGCCGCGCTCGGCAGGAAGAAGTGATTCACGCGTGAGCGTCAACGCTGCGGCTCGCCTCGATCGCCTGCCGGTCTCGGCCTTTCATCGTCGCATCCTCACACTCATCGGCATCGGCATGTTCTTCGATGGCTACGACGTCTACGTTGCCGCCACCGTTCTCGGAGCAACCCTCAAGAGCGGTTTTTCCACCCTCGCGCAAAACGCCCAGTTTGTTTCCGTCACCTTTATCGGCATGATGCTGGGCTCTTTCCTCACCGGATTCCTCGGCGATCGCTACGGCCGCCGTTTCACCTATCAGGCCAACTTGATCATCTTCGGCCTCGCTTCGCTTGCCTCCGCTTTTGCTCCCACCATGTCCGTCTTGATTCTTCTTCGTGGAGTGATGGGCATCGGTCTTGGAGCGGAACTGGTGGCGGGCTACGCCGCGATGACAGAATTCCTGCCGCCGCAGGCGCGCGGCCGCTGGGGCGGCATTCTCAACGGTGCCGTGGTCACCAGCTTGCCCTTCAGCGCGCTGGTCAGTGCGCTGCTCATCCCGCGCCTTGGCTGGCGGGTCATGTTCGCGATTGGTGGCGTAGGCGCTTTCATCGTCTGGTACATGCGCAAAGCCATGCCGGAATCGCCGCGCTGGTTGGAGTCGGTCGGCCGCAATGAAGAAGCGGAGGCCATGCTGCGGCAAATCGAGGGCGAAGTTGCTCGTCATCATGCGCCTCTGGTCGAGCCCGCCTTGGCTCCGCCTCCGTCTTCCGGCCGCACTTTTTCTGCGCTCTTCGGACCGCAGCTTTCCTCCCGGCTGCTCGTCGGCGCCACCACTCTGATCGTGGCAAACACACTCATCTATGGATTCGTCACCTGGCTTCCGACATTCTTCGTCCAACAAGGTCTCAGCATCGCCAGTTCCTTCAAATATTCCTTCCTCATGACCATGGGCGCGCCTGTCGGTGCCGCCATCGGCGCCCTGACCGCCGATTCCCTGGGGCGCAAGCCCGCCATCATCGGTGCCTCTTTCATGGCTATTCTTTTCGGCGGAATCTATCCATTCATTCGCGACCCGGTGTTGCTTCCCCTCGTGGGGTTTTTCCTCGTCGTCTCCATCTATATTTTGGTAGCGCTGCTGTTCGCCATCTACATTCCTGAGTTGTTCCCCACGGACGTTCGCATGCGCGCCGTTGGCCTGTGCAACACCCTGGGTCGCACGGCTACGATTTTCACGCCATTCCTGGTGGTGTTTCTGTTTCGCGTGCACGGCGTCAAGGGAGTGGTCATCCTGATGATCGGCTTGCTCGTCGTGCAGATCCTGGTTGTTCATCTTTATGGCATCGAACCCAGGATGCGCCGGCTCGAGGAAATTCAATAACTAGCGTCCATCCTCCGGATCACGGCGGCAGTGTCTGTCCTTTCGTTTCATGCCCGAATGGCAGCGCCAGCATTCCGAACAGAAACGCCAGCGAAGTCAGCGCCACGGGAATCCCGATCGTGTGGAAATGGGCCACGCCTGCGCCCACCAGAAACGTGAATCCGGCGCCAAGGAACCTTCCTGCCGAAGTGGCGAACGCAAACGCGCTGCCCCGGCACTCAGTGGGATATTGTTCCGGCAACCACAGCGTATACATCGCGAAATTGGCGCCTCCCCATCCCAGAAAAAACAGCCACACAAAGAACAATCTGAGCGCGTGGTGCGTTAGATAGAACACGTACCCGAACCCAACAGCAATCGATATCATCATGCACGCAAAATATGCCGCGAGCGTTGCCCGGCGCCCAATGCGTTCGGCCAGATACGGTAAAACAATGCATCCCAGGATCGTCGCGACAGAAAGCAGCATCGTTCCGAGCGAGATCAGCGGCGTAGTTTGTGCCGTCGACAATTTCTCGCGCGTGGCGATCTCGTTGATCGCAGCAGGCACATACACAGACCCGGCCCACAGCCCGATAATCGATACCAGAACGTAAGTCGCGTTCAACAACGTGCGCCCGCGATATTCCCGCGAAAATAAAATCTTCAGCGGCTGGCTCACCGACCAGTTCTTCATCTCCTCTGCTTTACTGCGCCACCGCGCGGAATCACTCACTCCGTAGCGAATAAATCCCACCAGCAAAGCCGGGAGTCCTCCGATCGCGAACATCGCGCGCCACCCATAGCGGCCCCCAATGAAGTAGTTGGCCAGTGCCGCCAGAAAGAATCCAACGTAGTAGCCGGTGTGCATCCACCCCGCGGCAATTTTCCTTCGGCCCTCCGGCCACTCCTCGGCCACAAACGTTCCGCCCATGGCCCATTCGCCGCCGATGCCGATTCCCGCGAGCATTCGAAAGATTCCCAGTTGCCAAACCTTGGTGCTGAAGCAGCACAAAAAAGTGAATGCGGAATACCACAGGATCGTAATCATCAGCGTCCGCACGCGCCCGAACTTGTCGGCCACGGGTCCCCAGATGAATGCGAACCCCCATCCCACCAGGAACAGCGCGAACATCAGCCCGCCGTAAAATCCGATGCTGGCGACGTCCGCGCGCAGGCCGGAACGCGGTAACAGTCCGCGAAGAGCCGGAACCATCACCAGCGCAAAAATGTAAGAGTCCATGCCGTCAAGCGCCCAGCCAAGCCAGGCCGCAAAGAATCCGCGCCATTGATTGGCAGTGAGAAATGTTTTCGATGGAGAGAGCACCGCCCCAAATTCCTTCGCCGAGTTTTGGCTCACGACTCTAACACAGCAGCGAATCGCTCACAGAAAGAAGCAAAGCAACTTGTCGCGTGACGCACGAATCAGTCGTCATTCTCTTTTTCAAACAAGCGTTTTGCACAATGCATTCACAAATATCCACAGTGTTTTTCCCAAATAACTCTTGCGCTGATTTCGCGCTGCTCGTAGTATGCGTATCAGATTGATCGGGAAGAAAAAACTTCACGAGTCAATTCAAAGATGGCAGCAAGGGTAAAACCGAGCGGTCACTTTCGAGTTGAATGAGAAGTGCAAACTTCAAGGTTCAATGCAAAGAGGCGGCGAGGGTAAAACCGAGTCTAGCCTCCACTGAATTGAATCGAGAAGGAAAGCTTCACGATTCGATGCAAAAGGATGGTACGGCTAATCACCGAACCAACTCTCGTTGCATTGGACGAGTAGCCAGCTTGGCGGCGGAGTTCACGGCAACACGGGTCAAACCGGGTGGCCGCCGAACCGCAGCGAAAGCGAAAGCTTCACGGTGCACTCAAGGATGCAGCAAGGGTAACACCGAGTTGAAATCATGGGCTGAACCAGGAAGTAAGAGCTTCACGACTCAATTTACAGGAGACGGTGCGGGTAAAACTGCACCCCCTCCGAATAAACTTGATCGGGTAGCAACTTCGCGACTCAATCGAAAAGAGGGCGACGCGGTCAAACCGAGTCGCCCTCGATTTTTTTCTAAGCTGCCAAGTTGCCCCAACATTCCCGCACAATTCTCAGTTTCCAACCGGCAAGCTATCCATTTCTTCATTGGGGTTCCAGTGTATTGCCACCTGGCTGAATCCTTCGTAGGGTTTCCTGGAGCAGCACGTCGAATGTCCCGGTTGGGCCCGCTGCGGGCCAGAAACGGCTTGTATGCGTGTTCTGATCGCAGACGATCACGAAGTTGTGCGCAAGGGCGTTTGCAATATTGTCTCGCCTCAACGTTGCGGCGGCTATCGAAGCCGCCAATGGCAAAGAAGCAGTTGAGAAAGCAAGGGAACTGAATCCCGATCTCGTCATTTTAGACGTGGCTATGCCCGTCCTGGACGGTTTCTCTGCAGCTGAGCGCATCAAGAAGGCCCTGCCCAATGTGCCGGTTCTCATGTTCTCGATGCATGACGGGCCCGAGGTGCTCCAGGCCTCCAAATTGGTGCAGGCACAAGGGTTTGTCACGAAATCGGAAGACGCCAACGTGTTGCTGGAGACGCTGTGGAGGTCCTTCTTCGCGGCGAGAATTTCTTTCCAGACAATGGCAATCTCGCAAGCGTGAGGCCTAGTTCGCGCGACTCAGCGTAAGGATAATTTCCGAGTCCGTTCCGATACACATCTCTTGTCTCGCCATCCGCCAGCGCATTAGTTCCGCTGGAATCTTCCCGGTCTTCAGGTCCGGCCGTAGATACGTCTGCACCAATAATTCCCCCGAGGGAACGTACCCTGCCGGAAATTCGCCATTGATGTTTCTGGTCTGCGTCCGATGGTACGCCAGCGCATCGCGCTCCGGCGCGTCGATCGATACGCCGAACTTCGCCAAGGGCAGCAGGGCCGTGTGGAGACGCACGTTGCCAACGCTGAACTGCACGTCGGATATCTTCTCCGCGGCATGGACTTCGATCGTCCTGGCCGCGCGCATTTCGCAACTCCCGGGTAGTACGCCGCAGCGGATGTAGTCCCTCACGTCGAGCCGTTCGGCAGTGAGCAGATATTTTCCTGGCCGGACGTAGCGAATGCAAAAGCTGCCATCTGCTTTCGACTGGTCTGACTCCGCCGCGGGATTCACGGCGAACAGTTCGTTGCGAACCTGCGTCATATCCACCCAAGCCTGTCCGAACGGAGTTCCATCAGCCTTGGTCACCCGGCCACAGCCGGTCCCCGTCCACAGTCGGCCGAACTTCTTGTGATAGGTTTCACCGTCTAACAGGTCGTCCTGGGTTGGCTGTTCGCCGGGGAGAACCCGAAGCGCCGAGTCGGCGTGTGCCAAAAGAGATGTTCCACTGCAGATGCTGGTGACCAGGCTCGCGTTGTCAACTTTGTCGGCATATACCAGGTATGGGCTTCCCGTCTCGAAGTCGAACCCGCAATCACCCTCACCACCACCCGTCGAAACACTCACAGTACCCCCTACTTCACCGCGAAACGCGTAAGCTTCTCGCGGCGCGCCAATGGGCCCAGCTACCGCTTCCTGCCTTTCCACCGTGCGTTCAAAAATGATCTTGCTCGCGTTCGGCCTTCGCTATACCACTCAGCCACCTCTCGCATCGTTTTCGCACCGGCAGGTCCGGCGC
>Ga0210409_10006459_pt1 | contig 12194 bp, 12 predicted proteins | sample IncBWH17MmetaG_FD_161649 | JGI IMG/M metagenome (GOLD analysis project Ga0210409, IMG submission 161649) | Forest soil microbial communities from Barre Woods Harvard Forest LTER site, Petersham, Massachusetts, United States - Inc-BW-H-17-M | ecosystem: Environmental > Terrestrial > Soil >...
ATCAACCGGCAAATTCCATTAGGGCGCTGGCTCTGCCAGCAGACCGAATATATGGATGCAATCTAACCTTTCACCGTGAAACCGAATTACCACTTGCAAATTGAGGGCGTCCATATATGAACCCCTCGGGCTGGACCAAGGTTGATCGAGAAACTAAGCCGCTTGCCGAACGTGTTGTGCTTCGAATTGGTTAGGTGTCCGATATCCCAGCGCCGAGTGCATCTCCAGAAACACCGTCTGGCGCTATCTGCGTACCGAAATTACAGAGCCGTCCTACGCGGAACGGCGTTCGCGAGGGTATGGCGGGCGGGTCAATTCAGCAAGCAAACGAACAGAATGTATGCAAATATTGTGAATACTCTGCAACGCGCCAGAAAAGAGTCGACAGTAGATTTATATAATTTTGATTTGCGAGATCAAGCACTTGTTGCATATGTTTCATGGAAAGAAAACGATGAAGTTGCCGGCCTAGTGGTATTTCCTTCAATCGATAACTCGCCACTTGTCTTAACGATTCATAAGTGATCGCGGACGTTCAAGTCGTCGGCGCCACTAGGCGCCGACGTCAATGCATCAACTAATAGCTATCGACTTCGATAATCGCTTGGGCAAAGGCCTGTGGCGCCTCCTGCGGCAGGTTATGACCGATACCCCCGCTGATCGTTCGATGCGCATATTTTCCCGAGAATTTTTTGCGATAGGACGCGGGGTCGGGGTGGGGCGCGCCATTGGCGTCGCCTTCCAGGGTGATCGCAGGAACGCTGATCACCGGTCCTTCGCCCAGCCGTTTTTCCAGACTGTCGTAGCGCGGGTCGCCTGCAGCGAGATCCAGGCGCCAGCGGTAATTGTGAATCACGATGCCGACGTGATCCGGGTTGTCGAAGGAGGCCGCGCTGCGGTCGAACGTGGCCGTATCGAATTGCCACTTCGGCGACGCGGTTTCCCAGATAAGCCTGGCGAAATCCCGCCGGTATTGATCGTAGCCCGCCGCGCCACGGTCGGTGGCGAAATAGTATTGATACCACCACGAGTATTCCGCCTTGGGCGGCAGCGGTTGCTTGCCGGCATCAAGATTGGTGATCAGATAGCCGCTGACCGAGACCATCGCCTTGCAGCGCTCCGGCCACAGCGCCGCCATGATGCACACCGTCCTTGCGCCCCAGTCAAAGCCGCCAAGAATTGCCTTCTCGATCTTTAGCGCATCCATCAAGGCAATGATATCGAGCGCAACCACCGATTGCTGGCCATTGCGGAATGTGTCGGCCGAGAGAAAGCGCGTCGTGCCATGTCCGCGCAGATGCGGAACGATGACTCGGTAGCCCTTCGACGCCAGCAAAGGAGCGACATCGACAAAGCTGTGAATGTCGTAGGGCCAGCCGTGCAGAAGAATGACCACAGGTCCATCCTTAGGCCCAACTTCGGCGTAGCCTATATTCAGGACACCGGCATCGATCTGCTTCAAGGGACCGAACGAGGTGTTCGTTCCCAGTTTGAATGTGGGCAGTCCTGCAGCACCTGGCGCGCCTGACCGCGCTTGGGCGGAGCCGATCATGCCGAGTTGCGTGGCGGCGATGGCCATGGTCGCAGCGCCAAAAAAGGTGCGGCGACGTTGGTTGATTTCGTCAGACATATATTCCTCTCAGTGCGTTTGTGAGTTTGCAGCAGTTAAAAAAGTGGGCTCCCCGTGCAGATCCGATTGACGGCGGCGAAGTAGCCTTATGCGGGGACTGGCTCAAGGCTAAAGGCGTCCAATTCCTGTGCCAGGCTCTGGGCCGCCAATTTCACCAGCGCCTCGCCCTTTTCAGGGGTGGCTTGGCCAGGATCAGAGCCGACGCGGCCATCGGGATAGCGCGCACGGAATTCGAGCGCCTCGCGAATCGGGCCGGACGGCGCGATCTGCGGTGCGTAATGAGCGGACTTTCTGGCATGCGGGAGCGCCCATTGGGTGATGGCGATTTCGGACGGCGTCGCATGCGCGCCATGCCCTGACGGGAATTGCTCCCGTGCCAGTTCACCAACGCCCGGCAGGTCCCACCAGTTGCACAATTTCAAGGCATAGCCGGCCCGACGTTTGGCAAAACTGGCATCGGCATAGACCTCGGAGAAGGCCGCTTCGATCGAAGCAATATTGCCGCCATGACCGTTCAGGAACAGGATTTTTTCGAAGCCGTGTCCCGTCAGCGAACGGATCCAATCGCCGATAGCCGCGATGAAGGTGGAGGGGCGAAGCGAAATCGTGCCGGCAAAGGCCAGGTGGTGCTGGGCCATGCCAATGTTGAAGGTCGGCGCGACCAGGATGTCGGCCGTCCTCTCCGCCTCAAGTGCGATGATCTCCGGGCAGAGCCAGTCAGTGCCCAGCAGCCCGGTGGGACCATGCTGCTCATTAGAGCCGATCGGTACGACGATGGTGCGGCTGCGTGCGATGAACTGTTCGACTTCAGGCCAGGTTGAGAGATGCATTAGCATGGTAGCTCCTCTGCTTGCCGATCCTTATCGATCGGAATGGTTAAGATACGTAGATAGCGACATTGAATTAGCGTGCCGCTGGTGGTTTGCTGACAAGGATGATGCATGCCGCGGTAATCGGCAGTGCAGCGATGATCAAGATCCCCAGATGGGAATTGCCGGTGGAGACCTTGGCCCATCCGATGATGGCTGGCCCCCAAAAACCGCCCGACAAGCCGATCGTGTTGATCAAGGCAATGCCGCCAGCCGCAGCCTGGCCCTTGATGTGCTCGGATGGCATGGCCCAGAACACGGTGTATGCCATCCAGAACGCCGAGATCGCCAGAGTCAGCAGAACCAGTGAGGCCGTCAGGTGGCCGTCGGTGAAAATCGAGGCAGCGAGCAGTAAGCCGCCAACCGCGGCCGGTATTGCACAGTGAAGACGGCGCTCGCCCACGCGATCCGAGCGGCGCCCCATGTAGTACATGGCGAAGGCAGCCGCAATGTAAGGAAGCGCGGAGTAGCGGCCGAGCTGCAGGGTATCGGTCACGCCCTGCGCTGCAATCAGGCTCGGCAGCCAGAAACTCAGTGCATAAATCGTCGCGATGATGCAAAAGTACGCCGCGGCAAGCACATAGATCCTTGGATTCCTGGCCACGGCCCAGAAGGAGTGGGGGGCGGTGGCGGTCGTCAGTTCAGCTTCGAGCAGCTGCTTTTCACCTTGGCTCAGCCAGCCGACGTCAGCCGGCCGGTTCGGCAGAAAAAAACCTGCGGCAATGCCCAGCAGGATGCAAGGCAGTCCCTCGGCCAGGAACATCCACTGCCAACCGGCGAGGCCAGCTGTACCGGAGAGAGAAGTGATGAGCCAGGCTGACAAGGGACCGCCGATAATGCCGCCGAGCGGACCGGCGAGAAAGACCAGCGCGATGGCGCGCGCCATGCGTTGCGGACCGTACCAGCACGACAGGTAATAGATAATTCCCGGCGCGAAACCTGCCTCAAAAACGCCGAGCAGGAAGCGCATGGCATAAAACATCGGGACGCTATGTACGAACAGCATGCTGGCCGAGGTGATGCCCCACAGTATCAGGATGCGAGAAAATGTCTTGCGGGCGCCCACTTTTGGCAGCATGAGGTTGCTCGGCAGTTCGAACAGTACATAGCCGATGAAGAAAATGCCGGCTCCGACACCGTAGGCGGCATCGGAAAAGCCGAGATCGCTTTGCATTTGCAGCTTGGCGAAGCCGATGTTGACCCGGTCCAGATAGGCAAACAGGTAGCCGACCAACAAGAAAGGCAACAGTCGCCAGTTGATTTTTTGATAAAGCGCGCTCAGCTCACCGGCAGCGCCGCCAGCGGAGACGGCTTGCAGGTTTGCCTCTTTTGCGACATGCATGTTTTTTTGATCAGACGCGCTCACATCATCGGCAGCATCTGCGGTGTGGACGGATAACATGTTGGTCTCCTTGATGGCATTTCATATTCCATTCAGATGCTGCAGATCATGGCAATGATTGACATAGCGAGCAAGAGCAACTAAATTCACACTTCGTTCTATTTGAAGCAACGCAGCACCGCATGGCTGGAATCTCATGCCGGGCAGTGCCTGCCACCGGGAGGCAAGTGCATGCGGGAGATCAATCAACAGCGTCTGCGCTATTTTCGGGAGGTTCTGACGCACGGGACCATCCGCGGTGCGGCCGACAGTCTTAACACCTCGCCGTCGGTCATCAGCCGGCAGATCAAATTGCTCGAAGAGGAGCTGGGAACAACGCTTTTCGAGCGCGAGGCGCGTGGCGTCAAGCCGACCGCGGCGGCGATGCATTTGCTCGAATTCTGGCGCGGCTACCGCTCACACCAGGAAAAACTGACCGACCAGCTGCATTCGCTGCAGGGCCTGCAGCAAGGCGAGGTGCGGCTGGTGCTCAGCGAAGGCTATGTCGACCCTCTGGTCAATGAGGTGCTCGCACTTTTTTGTGCGCGCTATCCGAAGATTGAAATCAACATGACGATTTCGGCGGTGGACGAGATCTTGACCGAGGTCGCCGAAAGCCGGGCGCATATCGGCCTTGCCTACAATCCGCCACCGCATCCGCTGATCGAGTACCGTGCCAGCGCCTTGCAACCCGTAGTACTGCTGGTCCGCAGCGATCATCCCCTGGCCGTGCGCGGCGGGGCGGCCAGCGTTGCAGACATGCTCTCCTATCCACTTGCCATCATGCCGTCGACCTTTGGCATCGGCTATGCTGCCGCGATGCTGGAATTGGCGGAAAACATCAAGATCCGGCCAACGCTTGTATCCAATTCACTGACTGCGCTCAAGCAGTTTGTTGCCTATGAAAACTTCATGACGCTGATTGGCGAATTTGCCGCCTACCGCGAAATTGCGTCCGGCAGTCTGGCGGTGGTGCCGATCGATCACTCCCTGTTCCGCAACGTCCATGCACGGTTGCTGGTGAAAGCCGGAAGACCTCTGCCGGCGGCGGCCGTGGAATTGCTCAACTACGTTTCGCGGCATATGTCGATATTTGCCAAGCAAGTCTGATGGCATGCTTGCCGTTCAGGACCCGCCGAACCAGTTGTAGCCCTGATTCTCCCAGTACCCGCCAGGGTATTCGTTCGTCACGCTGATCGCCACGATATGCTTCGCATTTTTGTAGCCGAGCTTGGTCGGAATGCGCAGCTTCATCGGAAAGCCGTATTTCGGTGGCAGCACCTGGCCGTCGTAGGTCAGGGTAAGCAGCGTTTGCGCATGTAATGCAGTGGGCATGTCGATACTGGTCCAGTAGTTGTCTGCGCAGTGCAGCGACACGTACTTCGCCGTGATGTCGGCGCCCGCATGCTTCAGGAGACTGGAAAAGCGCACGCCGCCCCAGCGGCCGATCGCACTCCATCCTTCGATGCAGATATGGCGCGTGATCTGGTTTTCCTGCGGCATTGCCCGCAGTTCGTCGAGTGTCCAGGCACGCTTGCCATTCGCCAGGCCGCTCACCTGCAGCCGGTAGGAAGCAGCGTCGACTGCGGGCACATCGTCTATGTCGTAAAACGCGTTGAAGGGAAACGGCCGCGTGATCATCGATGCCGGATAGGTCGGCGCCATCTGGTTGGGATTGAACAGCAGCGCTTGCACCTTGTCGTTGAACGAGGATATTTTGCGCAGCATGGCGTTCACAGACGTGTCATTGGACAAATCACAGCCCGACAGCATCGCTATGCCGCCGAGCGTGAGAATTTGCTTGCCTAGCAGCCGGCGCGTCGGATCTTTCAGCTCTTTGCGTGCATCCTTGAGAATGGATTCAGCGTGAGAGGAGAGAAACGCACCGGGTTTCTGGGTCTTTTTCTGAAAAGCCATGATCAGTTGCTTTCCCGCTGCAGCGAAACTGCAAATCATTTATGTGGACCGTTTCCGCTGACTCCATCCTCGCAAAGCTGCGCAGGCTTTGTTAAAGAATCGGCGGAACGGGAGGTCTTCGTCGCGCGTTAGAACTGCGGCGCCACGCCGTCTTTTTCGACGAACAGCACGTGGGCGTCATAAATGCCGTTGGCGCCCGGCGTCACCACGACGAAGACCTTCTTGCCCGCCGTCAGATCGGCAGTGCTGGCCGGCACCGGCGTCACGACCGAGACGTTTTTCGGCACCGTCACCGTACTGGAGCCGCCCTTGTATGAGAGATTCAGTTCACGGCCACTGGCGCCGGTGACAATCGACACCACGTTGGCATTCGTCATCGTGCTCTTGGGACCGAAGTCATAAGCGAAATGTCCTTCGGCCGTACCGCGCGCCGCTTCAGGAAAAACGATCATCGACGTCGCGGTCAATTTGCCGTCGCTGCCGGTGAGCGCCGGCGTACCCACGTATGAACCGACTTTGGCGTCGGCAAGCTTGGCGGGTTTAAAAGCCGAAACCCCGATCTCCGGCTTGACGTCGACTTGCACGGTATCGCCGCTGTTCCGATGTACAGTCAGTATTTCGCCTTTGAACGAGACGATGTCGCCACGGATTCGCTCTGGCTTGACCCAAGGCGTTTGTGCATGAGACGCGCTGGAAAACGCAAGGGCGGCAATCAAGGCGCCTAGTTTGTAATGAATTGACATGAGTTACTCCGTCTAGATGGATGCAATTGAATCGGGACGCCAGAAGGGACGCTAAAAATGCGTCAGGCCAGTTGATTCTTCATGGCCAGGACCTCGATCGGCTCGATCGATGGCGGACTTGCCAGCAACTCGCCGGCGCGCGCCATCAGGGCGTCGGCCATGCTGCCGTGCAGGTGCGCCTGGCGATCCTCATCATTCGCGAAGGCGTCGAAGATACCGAACGTGGTCGGCGACAGCTTGAGGGCGAACCAGATCGGTGTGGTCGCCTCACGATTGGTCAGTTCAAGGCCAGCGATAAGGAAATCAGCCACCGCTTGCTCCTTTCCTGGTTTGGCTTCAAGTCGGACAAATAAAGCGTGCGTAATCATCTTTGTTCCTTAGTGTTCGCGTGAGGGATTCATGCGGTAAGGGTGACTATACGAAAGGGCTGGCTTGAGGTACATTGTCACAATCGACTATTTTGGTATCAATACCGCCATGCGAATTTATGTTCTCGCGCTCGAGGGAGTGTTCGACACTGGCCTCACCACCGTGCTCGACAGTTTGACGATGGCCAACAGCCTTGCGAGCGCGACGGGGATGGCCGCTGCGGGCTTCGAGATTACCGTGGTGGGCATGCGGCCGCAGGTGCATACAGCGCTTGGAATGCAAGTGCCGATACGAGACATGAGCGGCGCGCCGGCACCCGACTGGGTCGTCTTGCCGGCGATCAATCGCATGACGGCCGAAACGCTTGTGCCTGCGCTCGGCCGCGACGATGTGGTCGACGCATCAGCTGCCTTGCGTGCATGGCGCAGTGGCGGCGCCAGCGTTGCAGCCGCCTGTACAGGCACCTTCGTACTGGCTGAAAGCGGCTTGCTCGACGGTCTCTCTGCCACCACCACCTGGTGGCTCTCGCCGCTGTTCCGGCAGCGTTACCCGCAGGTGCACCTGGATGCACACCGCATCGTCGTTCCCAGCGGCGGCGCGTTGACGGCCGGAGCGGCCTTGAGCCACCTCGACCTGGCGCTCTGGCTGATCCGCCACAGCAGCCCCGAGCTTGCAGCGCTTGTCGCCAAGTACCTGGTCTTCGATGTGCGGCTGTCGCAATCCGTGTACGCGATCTCCGATCACCTTGCCCATTCGGACCCGCTGGTAGAACATTTCGACCGCTGGGTACGTGAGCACCTCGCTGCGGCCATCTCGCTCGATGACGCCGCCGATGCATTAGCGACCAGCAAGCGGACCTTGACGCGCCGCCTGAACGCGGTACTTGGTAAAACGCCCGTCGAGTACATCCAGGATCTGCGGGTGGAACGCGCTGTTCATCTGCTCAAGACGAGCACGCTCACCGTGGATCGCATTGCTGAGCAAGTCGGGTATGCGGACGGCGTCACTTTGCGCACCTTGCTGCGCCGGCGGATAGGTAAGGGTGTGCGTGAGCTGCGGGGCGCGTGAGTCGCGATGGCGGCTCCTGGCACCGTCAACCCGGCAAGTCATGCTGCGATTTCTTGAAAGCCCTGAGGGGCAAAGCTCAGGGCCTGGCCGGAGCAGACTTAGTCGGCCTTCACGCCTTCAACCTGAATCTGCAGGCGGGTGAGTGTCTTGAATCCATAATTGGTGCCCCACGCCACGCCGTAATCGGCACGGTCGAATTGTGCACTGGCGTCCGCACCGCACACTTCTTTCTTGATCAAGGGATTGACGAAGCACTTGAACGACTCAATCTTCAAGGTCAGCGGTTTGCTTACCCCATGAAAGGTGAACGTGCCCGAGACTGCGACCGGCGTATCGCCCTCGAAGCGAACCGAACTGCCTTTAAAGGTCGCGCTCGGATACTTGCCGACATCGAGAAAATCAGCGGACTTCAGCTTGGTGTCGAGCGGTGCATTTCCAGTGTCGATCGACTCGGCATCAATCGACACGTCGACTGTGCCAGTCTTCGCCGCGACATCAAGCGTGACGACGCCGCTGCTTCTGTTGAACTTGCCGCGCCACACTGAAATGCCGCCAAAATGATCAGCTTCGAAGCTGGGATAGGTGTGCCTGGGGTCAAGGTTATAAGTGGTCGGGACGGCCAAGGCCGAGCCGCCGATCAGAGCAAGAACGCCGGTTGCAATCAAGTGCCTGTTCAACGCGGCAGATCGTAATGTGGGGAAATACATGATGGCTCCTTGAGTAATAAACAATAAGACTATTGTAAAAATGTGGAGCAGGGCGGGCGCCTGTTCTTGCGCCCGCCATGACAACAAACCAGCTCAGTTCGCGTCAAGGAAGGATTGCACCGCTTGCACCGTCGCGGCAGGAGCCTCTTCCATCAGCCAGTGGCCGGAGCCGGGGATAATCACTGCCGTCACATTGCTTGCGGCGTTACGCATCTGCTCAGCCTGGCTTTCACCGAAGGACTTCTCGCCACCCACAGCCAGGACCGGCATGGTGAGCTTGGTCTTCACAAATTCTGCGTTGTCCACGGTATCCTTGCGGATGGACTGGAATTGGGCAAAACCCGCCTTCATGGCTCCCGGGCGCGCATACAGCTTCGCATAATGGGCGCGTGTGCCTTCATCAATCTTGCTAGGGTCGCCGGCAAAGTCATTCCAGAAGCGGTCCAGGTAGATGCGCTCCCGGCCTTGGACTAGCCGCAGTGCATCTTTACCGCCGAAATCAAAGTGCCAAAGTACAGGCAGGCGAACGATCTGTTCCCACGGCGGGATGCCCGGCACAGGGCCATCCATCACTACCAGTTTCGTAGTCTTATCGGGATAGCTGGCGGCATAGGCATAGGCGACCATGGTGCCGATGTCGTGGCTGACGATGTCCGCTTTGTCGATACCCAGCTTGTCCAGGATGGCGCGGATGTCGCCTGCCTGCGTTTTTTTGTCATAGCCATCGTCGGGCTTGGAAGAGAGGCCCATGCCGCGCAGGTCTGGCACCACAACCCGGTGGTTTTTAGCCAGCGCAAGCGCCAGTGGCGTCCACATATCGCCGGTATCGCCGAAGCCATGGATCAGCACTACGGCAGGACCGCTGCCGCCGACACGTACATAAAACTTGACGCCGTCAGCGTTGACAATTTCGCTCTTGAAGCTTGCCGGATAAGGAATGGGCTGGGCCAGCGCCGGCACGACGGCAACCAGTGCGGCAGCAGCGAGCAGACTCGCGCAGACGACATGTTTGAACGGGTTAAGCATGGTGAACCCCCAATGATTGGTTTCTGTGAAATCCGGTCTCGCATTGAGTTCCGGTGCGATGGACTGTACGTCCGTCAATGGGGCGGATAAAGGCCGTTTCCAGATTTACTGTTATTACACGGGGTAATCAATGGAGCGCTATTCTCGGCGGATTGCAGTGGAGTTCTTAGAGGGGATTATCGCTGCTGCCGTAGCAGGCAAGGGGAGGAGGGGATGCAGATGCGGGAGGAAATCATGACGCAGGGCAAGCTCGCCAAGAATATCCGCTCAGGCGCGCCGATGCTTAATGCGGATGCAGTTTTTCGACCAGGAAGTCAACAAAGGTGCGAACCCGCAGCGACAAATGACGCGCATGCGGATACAGGAGGAGGAAGGGCCGCGATGTGCCGCCATGTTGCGGCAGCAATTCGACCAGATCGCCGCGCGCCAGATCCTGTTCGACGATGAAACGATAGGTCTGGACCAGTCCGGCGCTGTTGCGTGCCAGAGTCGCGATGCCCAGCGCATCGTCGGAACAGCAATAGCTGCTGGGCGTAACGACTTCGATGATTTCCTGAGCGTTGACATGGAACGGCCAGGCGATTTTACGCCCGGTGCTGGGCAGCTCAAATTGTATGCAGTCGTGTTGCTGCAAATCTTCCAGCGTCTGCGGTACACCGGCGCGCTTCAGGTAAGCCGGCGTGGCGACCAGCACCAGCTCGGCGTCCTCAAGCTTGCGAGCGATCAGAGTGGAATCGGGAGGTGAGCGGCCGCGGATGGCCAGGTCATAGCCTTCATCGGCGAAATCGATGTTGCGATTGCTCAGATGGGTCTCGACCTGAACCTCGGGATAGCGCGCTCGAAACTCTGGCAGAAGCGGCAGCACACGATAGTGGCCGTAGGGCGTAGGCATGCTGATGCGCAGCACCCCGGACGGCGCACTCTGCCCGCCGGTGATTTCGTGTTCGGCGTCGACCAACTGGTCCAAAGCCAGCCGACACTGGTTGAAATATATTTGCCCCGCGCTGGTCAGGCGGATTTGTCGTGTCGTCCGTACAAACAGGCGCACTCCCAGACGCTCCTCGAGCCGCAAGATCGAGCGGCTAACTGCGGCCGGCGTCACCCCGGCGGCGTTTGCCGCGGACGTGAAGTTGCCATGTTCAGCCGCCAGACAGAACAGCTCGATGCTGCCTAGCAGGACATTGTGGAAGTTGCGTTTCATGCCGGATGCGCTACCTGATGTATTAACTCGATGGTCGGAGAGGCCGCTTATTTCACTAATAGCGGCAAGTATAGTCGATCAACGTCCAAGCCACGAACCGAGCCCGGCCCAGGCTCATATCCGCGGAATGAAGGCGTCATTGATTACATCGAGGAATAACTATAACTCTGGAAACCGCCTTTATCGCCCTGAATCGTCGACGTAAAGTGAACTTCACCGGAACTTGATGCAAGACCGGATTTCACTGAAACCAACTATTTTGGAGCTCATCATGACGCAACAGCAAAAAACCATCATCGTTACCGGCGCCTCGCAGGGCATAGGCGCAGGAATCGCTCGTGCTTTCCTGGCGCGCGGCTATAACGTCGTCGCCACCTCGCGCAACGTCAGCAAGTCCGAGGCATTCGAGCCTTCCGACCGGCTGGTCCTGGTGGACGGCGATATCGGCGATCTGGCCACCGCCGTCAAGGTGGTCGAGAGCGCCAGGCAGAAATTCGGCGGCATTGACGGGCTGGTCAATAATGCCGGCATTTTCTTCGCCAAGCCCTTCACCGATTACACGCCGGCAGACTTCAATGCGCTGGTGCACACCAACCTAGAAGGTTATCTGTATATCAGCCAGCTGGTGATCAGACAGATGCTGGAGCAAAAACGCGGCGGCAGCATCGTCGGCATCACGAGCATCCTGGTCAATACTCCGAACGCCGCTCTGACCACTACCGTGCCGATGATCACCAAAGGCGGCATCGATGCGATCAGCCGCAGCCTGGCCATGGAATATGCGAAAAACGGCATCCGCGTCAACGTGGTAGCGCCTGGCACCGTCGATACCCCGCTACACAAAGACAATCCGAAGGATTTCCTCAAGTCGCTGTCGCCCATGGGCACGATTTCCAGCACCGAAGACATCGCCGATGCCGTCGTCTATCTGACCGAAGCAAAACAAGTCACTGGCGAAGTGTTGCGCGTTGACGGCGGCGCGCACCTCGGCAAGTGGTAGACGGCAGCTGCGAGAACAACCGATTCCGCCATCGGCCTGGTTTTCGTGGCCGAAGCGGATAGGACAATACAATGTAGAAGGCTGTCCCATTCCGGTTTGTGGAAGACTCGAAAGCCGGACGGACGGTGGCAATCGTTATCTAATTTTGGCGCACATTAAAGGAAAGAAAATGAACAAGGGATATTGGGTAGTTGCGTATCGATCGGTATCGGACGAGTCCGCATTGAAAAATTATGGCGAGCTGGCCGAGGTGGCGATTGCGGCGAACTGCGGAACCATTTTG
>Ga0210409_10006460_pt1 | contig 12193 bp, 8 predicted proteins | sample IncBWH17MmetaG_FD_161649 | JGI IMG/M metagenome (GOLD analysis project Ga0210409, IMG submission 161649) | Forest soil microbial communities from Barre Woods Harvard Forest LTER site, Petersham, Massachusetts, United States - Inc-BW-H-17-M | ecosystem: Environmental > Terrestrial > Soil >...
TCTGGTTCCCGCCAGAGTTTCAGAGATGCCGCCGCGAATCCGGCGGGGTCGTCCGCAATCAGAATATGGCTGCCGGGGCGCAGGTCCAGGCCTTCGGCACCGATAGTGGTAGAGACTACCGGCACTCTGTGCGCGATGGCCTCCAGTATTTTGATTCTGGTCCCGCCGCCAAATCGAATGGGAACTATCAGCGCGGTCGCGTTCTCCAGGTAGGGAGCGACCGTCGGGACCGTTCCAGTAACGACGATGCTGCGGCCATTGTGGAGCCTGTTGACCGCAGGCACCGGATCGCGGCCGACAATTAAGAGTTGTGCGCCGGGCGCCTGCCGTAGAATCAAAGGGAAGATCCGATTGACGAAGTGGCAGATCCCATCCACATTCGGATCGTAGTTCATCAAGCCCACGAAGACGAATACTGGAGCGTCAACAGTGCGGGACTCGGAATGACTCCGAGTCTCGGGTATGTCGACTCCGTTGGGCACAACCCAGACGCGGTCCGATCCACCCAGGACGGCTTTATCGATGCTCGAACAAACGACATACTCGTACGGCTTCTCGAGCAGCCCCTGCTCCATTCTTTTTAGCTTGACGTAATCCAGATATTGAAGCGGCGTCCCGGCGCACCAAGCTGAGCGGCGCAGGCGATACGCAGCCTTCCGGTGCTCCAGATCGGCAAGATCGATCACGGTACGTTCCTGCAGGCCTGCCGGCAATAGTTGCACGCACGGCAGACCTCCTGCCCAGATCAGGTCAAAATTGTTCCCGCAAAGGCGCGCAATAAGATCGCGTGCGTAGTTCGACCGGTACCATTGCACTCCATATGGTAAGGAGGGGTGCAGAGACCTCCCCAGAGACCTGGCCCATACTACCGGGCGCGAGTGAGCGCCTAGCTTGCCAATGCCCCACTCGACTGGCGGGATCAAGTGCACGCCGCCCGTTATCGCCTGAAAATGCTGAACATAACCTCGCTCCGCCTCATTTCTCAGAAACGCGACAAACGTCACTTCACTTACTGACGCAACACTCCTCAACAGATGATAGATTCGCTGGTTTATACCCGTATTAAGGGGGTAAGGAACCATCGTGGATATGAATAATGTTCGCATCTGTCCGTCTTCGCCTTTCCGCTACCTCCTTAGTGTGGTGGCGACGTCGTGCGCAGGCGCAGCGATTTATCCAGGCCTACCGATCGAATAGGATTCGCATTTGTCCTTCGGCGGTACCACAGCTTCCACCCACGTTTCGGTCGTGCGCGTATTTCGGTGGCCGAGGAGTATAGAGAGATCATTTCTGACCTCGCGCCAAGCCTCAGGGCCATCCACGGCCAGAGCCGTGCACACGTAGATGAGCACTCCGAGGATGCCAGCAACGGCGAATTGCGCGAGCGAATTTACGCGCGCGGCTTTTCCGAAATGCACCACCAGAAACGTGACTGCGGCCGCGATCACCGAGGAACGGCTGGCGCTCCATATCCGTACCGGAATGAGGGAATTGAGCTCGCGATACAACCACAAGACGGCGCCCCAAATGGCCAGCGCGGAGGAAATGGCGATCCACTGATACCCAAGTTTCAGGCCGGCCAGCGCAAGCGCAAACTCCCAGATGGTCCATAGGGTGAGAATTTTGAGTGACCGCTCGGGGTAGCCCTGAGCCTTTAGACCGAAATCGAGGAGCGTGGTATAGTTGCCGGCCGCCATGCGGATTGCAAAGCAGTAAAACAAAGGAACGGCGGGAAGCCACTTATCGGAAAAGACCAGATGAATGAATTCCGGCAGCAACGCCGCGACTATGCTAAGCGTAAGCAGGGTGGCCATGGTCATATATCGGAGCATCTTGGTGAGCGTGCTGCCGAATAGTGCGGGGTCTGAGCGCATGCGGCTCAGAGACGGAAAAGAAACGCGCGTGGATATGGCCGTATAGGCTTGGGTGCAGTTCCAGGCAAGCCGCAATGACCAGTTCAGAAGTCCGACCGCGGATGGACCGAAAAATGGTCCGCCGAGGAAGGTCACCAGGTTATCGCGAACAGCAGAAGTGAGCCCGGAGAGCTGAAATGCGCCGCCGAAGCGCACACAATATCTCAGATAAGCGCTGTCCCAGGCGATGCCGGGGCGCCAGGGAGAGTACGCGAGCAGCATTAGGGTGCGTACCAAGGTCGAGAGCAACGCCGCAAACCCGAAACTCCAGAATGAGAAGCCCCGAAACGCCAGAATGACAGCGGCGATCTGGTATGCGATGCCGCCGGCTACCTCCGTGCTGGTGAGCAGGTCATAGCGCAGGCGCCGGCTCAACAGCGCAACCGGCATGGTCTGCAATGGCTGAAAGAGAATGATGAGACCCAGCAGTCGGCAGAACGCGTTGGCATCGCGCCCGATTCCGAGCACCACCGAAAGCACCGGCGTAATCGCGTAGAAGATGCCGTAGAACGCGAGACTCACCAGCAGGTGCAGTGAGAAGACCGATCTCTTCTGCGACGCTGACGGATCGCTGGTATCGTGAATCAGCTTGGTATTGAGACCCAGGTCAGAGAGAGCGCTAAGCTTAAGGACTACAAAACTGCAGATCGCATAGATACCGAAATCTTTGACCGACAGCAGCCGGGAAAGAAAGATTCCCCCAAACCAGCTTACGAGCGCAAGCGTAATCTGGCCGCCTGCGGCATAAAGAACACCATGGGCCGTGCGCTGAACGACGGAGCGATCCGGTTTCGGCGCCTGCCGCTGTGCCGATGGGGTGGTGAAATTCATCAGGGCCATCTACGGCTTGACTCCGGTGATGCTGATGACCGGCAGCCTCGTTTCATCGACGACGAGATACGTTCGGGTTACGCGGTGCACGGTGTGGAGCATTTTCGCGAATGCAACGCCCGCCAGCGGAAGGTCGACTAGACCCGACCGCAGGGCGTTGGACTTTGTCGCAGCGAGGAAATCGTCGTACTCGAGCACCGGACCGCCAGAGACCCGCACCCGGCGAAATCCCGCCTTCCGAAACTTCCACCAGTATTTCAATGTAGGGTAAGCACGCTCATCGACTCCATATGCCACAGCGGGATGCGACGCCATAAAGCAACTGCCGTCGGAGAAGACGGACAGGATGTGCTCGTTGACGGCCAGAAAAACGCCGCCTGGTTTCAGTATTCGGCAGATTTCAAGGAGGCCGCGGTCAAGATCGGGCAGGTGATGCAACACACTGCGGCAGAACACCACCTGGAATGAGTTGTCGGGAAAGGGCAGGCTCAGTATATCCCCGCGGATGAGCGCCACGGAAATTCGATGATTCTTGAGGTATGCGCCCAGGGCGCCCACGCCAGACACGTTGCTGCCGTCGTATTCCACGCTGACCACCGGCAGACCTGATTGCGCCAGGGCGAGCGAGGTGAGGCCGCGACCGGAGCCGAGGTCTGCAATTGGGCCCCCGGCGGGATGGAAACTCCGCAGAAAGGCCTGGATGCGCCGGAACTCCTGGCTGGCGGCGTAGCGGGCCACGGCATCGCCAAGATCCTCATCCAGGTAATTCTTCTCGAGGAAGGCCCGCATGGCAGGATCAGTGCGGTAGGCGCTGACCGAGCGCTCGTAGGCGCTCGTCGGCTCCGTGGCGGCGGGTGCTTTGGTTTTCATCGTATTACTCGCTCGCGGGTCCCATGGCCAGTGCCGGCACGGATGCTCGTGGCACGGGCACGAAGACCTGCACGGAAAGCGGACGCGCGGCGTACTTCTCGATTTCCGATGTCACATCCGTCGAATACATGGCGAGGGCCGCCAGCTTCTCGGTGGAGGGTTTCCCGCCGTACAGGGCGCCCGAACGGTCCACTACATAAAAGATTTGCGCGCCGCTTTTCATATCGCTGAGAAATGCGTCATCGCTCTTGTGAAAGTAGAAGGTCTGCCAGTATTCGCCGTGGCGGAAGGTGTAGAACTCCATGGACGGGAACTCAGGGGCGATGAAGGAAACGTCGCGGGCGTCATGGCGCTCGAGCTGTGAATGGAAGAATGAGGCGATCTCGTGGAAGCCCGTTCGGTGCTGCAGCGTGCCCCGGACGGCCACCGCGCTGGCCAGCAGCATAGCCCCGAAGGCCGCCGCGAGTATGGCGCCCCGCACCTGGCTCAGCCGCCGCGCAGGCATGAACGCTGCGGCCAGAAACACGACGTAGATACCCGCTATGGCGGCCAGCTCGCGGGCACCGAAGACACCGTGGCTGAAGAAGAAGAGCGCGGTCGCCGCAGACGTCAGAAACGCGAACGCCATCTCGCCACGACCGGGACGTTGGAGCAGGCGCAGGCAACCAAGCGCAATCAGTATCATCAGCCCCGGGAAGACAGGAAAGATGTAGCTGGCCTGCTTGACTCGCATGATGGAGAACAACGCCAGCGGCGTCACAAGGGCGACGAGAAGTAGCGCGAGCCCTGCGTCGCGCCGCCGCGCTACTGCCACGCAGCCGAGGACTAGCAGTGGCAAGGCAAAGAACGTGGCCTTGAAGGTCGCCGCGAGGTAGAACCAGCACGGGCGGTACCACATGTCGGGGTCGTAGCCTGCGCCCGCGAAACGGCTGTTGAGAGCGAATCCGAAGTATATGTTCACCCAGTACGCGAGGACCCTGGGGTTCAGCAGCACCACCAGCAGAATATGCGAAGCCGAGATGATGGCGAGCGACGCTAGCCACACCGCAGCGGAAGGAATCGTGCGACCGCCTTCCTTGCGCCAGAACGCGACCAGATAGACGGTGCCGCAGGCCAGTACAAACGGCAACACCAGCCAGATCTTGGTGACAAAGCCGAGCCCCAGCATCACGCCCGAGAACGCAGCCCACACTAGTTGCCTGCGCTCGTTCCATCGCGCGGTGGCCCACAGCGCCGCGCACCCGCAGCAGACCGTGAGAGGTTCTGGGAGGGCCGTGCGTGCATATGTGATGGTACCCGGGTTGAGCAGGAACAACGCGAACACAAGGGGCGCGGTCGTGCGATCGCGCAGCAGCAGCCTCGCAGCGCCGTAGAGCAGGAACGCAGCCACCAGTAGAACGATTCCATTTACGGACCGCACAGCCACCTCAGTACGGCCCAAGAGCGCAATCGACATGGCTAGTGTGAGCGGATAAAAGTACGGCTGGGTGCCCGGGTTTCCTAGCGGCTCTTGAGAGACGGTAGCCAATTGATGGTAATCAAGCAGGATGTTGGCCCCTGAAAGGCCGAAGCGGCCTTCGTCGGCGGCCAGGTCGTACGAGCCGAGGCGGAAGAAAGCGAGCGCACAGTATATCGCCACGGCGAGCGCGATTACGGCGGCAGCAGGGATGGCTCTCAAGTTTGCCGCGGGCGGGGGTATCGGGCGGCTGGCGAGGGCAGGCGCGGGTAACATCAAGCCTCCACGAGGGTAGTCTGCGTGACTGTCACGGCCTGGGCGTTGGAGAGTTCGCGGGTGCGCTTCACAAATCGCGCCAGCCACGGCCGGCTTAGCCGCTCGAGGCAGATGCCGGAGAAGATAAGTAACCATACGAGCTTATCCCACCACGCCGTCAAGAACATGGCGCTCACAGCAAATGAGATCATGCCGGCCTCGATGCCCAGGGCCGTAATGGCGAGTTGTCTGCAACCGTGGCGAATGGCGCGCTGCCGTACCTTATCCAGCTTGTAGAAGGACATAATCAAAACAGCAAGGAACGCAAGGACGCCGGGGACGCCCAGTTCGGCGGCAAGTTCGATGTAGGTGTTATGTGCCAGGGTAACTACGTTTTCTCCGGGCGCGTATTGCAACATCAAGGGCTTGAAGTTATGGAGTCCCACGCCGGTGATGGGGTGGTCCTGAATCATCTTCCACCCGGCTCTCCAGGCGACGAAGCGGGCATCCCTAGCGCCGTCGTCGAGGTCCGATGGATTCTGCAGCCGGCGCAGAGGCGACATGGGCAATAGGGAGAGCGGAATCAGTAGCAGACTGCACATCACCAGGTTGCGCACGCGCCGCCTCGAGTTCCAGATCACGAACAGTAAGGCCGCAGTCAGCCCGAGGAAGCCGCCGCGCGAGGCCGCGAAAGTCGTTCCGAGCAGCATGACACCCAGGCAGCCCATGCAATACAGGCGCTCCCAGAGGGGCCGCTGCGAGTTCACCACAAGCAGAAACGCCAGGGGAATGAACAGCCCCGCCACCAGGGCGTAGTAGTTGGAATCGGAAAGCATGCCCCCCGGCCGGAAGCCGCGCACACCGTGATAGAGCTGCCAGTCTCGGATGACATGCAGCGAGACGAATGCAATGGCCCCGATGGCAACCAACAATGACCAGTGCAGTCGCGCGGGAGTCGTTACCATAATCAGCGCCGTGAAGAACAGGGCAAGGATCGAGAAGACGTGGGAGTAAGCCTCCTGCGCGTTCGCCAAGTCCGAGAAATGGATGAAGTAGTTGCCGAGCATCAAGGCAACCAATATCAGGAACGGAGCGGTATCGGCGGCGACAAACTTCGGCCAGCGCCTACTTAACGCGGCGTATCCCAGGGCGGTGAGAAACGCCAGTGCCCCCACCAGTTTGATGACGGTAAAGGTCCCGAACAGCTGTTTGCCCCAGATGTCATGCAACTCGAAGGGCATCACTGCGATCAACCAATAGTAGAGGAACATCATAGTCTCGCAATGCGCAGCTCAACGAACTCCGCAGGTGTATGAGCGACCGTTTGACAGCACCGGCAGGTGGCCGAATGCGGTACGTAACGCTGCGGCCAGTGAGGCGAGGCTATAGCGCCCCTCAACACGCCTGCGCGCCGCCGCACCCAATTGCGCACGTCGAACTGGATCCTGCAGTAGCCCCGCGGTCGCGCTCGCGAAGGACTGCGCATCGCCGGCGATGAGGATCTCATAGCCGTTTCTGAACTCCAGGCCCTCGACCCCGACCGAGGTGGAAACGATGGGCTTCGAAATTGCGGCGGCCTCCAGGATTTTAAGCCGTGTGCCACTGCCAATGCGCAGCGGGACGACGCATACGCAGGCCTTGGCGATCACGGTGCGCATATCCGGCACGGTGCCGGTGAAGACCACGTCCGCCATGCCAGCGAACTGGCGGCGAAACTCGTCGGACGGATTGCGCCCGGCGACCACAAAGCGGGCACCCGGGGCCTGCTGCCGCAGCGCTGGCAGCACCTGGTGGGCGAAGTACTCCACAGCGTCGCGATTGGGATACCAGTCCATGCCTCCGGTATAGAGCACGGTGCCAGGCTCACCGTCGGGCGCTGGATGATAACTCGCCACGTCGACGACATTGGGCGCCACGGCGACCGGCGACTGCTGGTGCAACTTCTCGAACACCGACCGATCGTGCTCCGAACAAGCCAGCACGAGTTGCGCACGCACGCAGGCGTAGCGCTCCCAGGCGCGGGTGCTGGCTCCTTCCAGCCGCGCATAAAGGGCACGCGCGAGACTACCGGAGTGCTCGATATAGCGTTGGATCAACAGATGCTCAACGTTCTGGTGATCCACGATAAGCGGCACGGGAAGGGTAGCCGGCAGATTGATCAACAGGTTGGTCTCCTCGCACAGGACCGCGTCGAAGGCGCCCTCGTCAAGCCGTTCCGCAATGCGGCGCTGCATGTGAGCGGAACGCGACCGCGCTACCGAGTAGGGTTTACGCGCGAGCATGGCGCCCAGGCGTCCCACCGCGTCGGCTTGCCCCGAGAGGCTGATGGACGGATGCGGAATCACCTCTACAGCGGTGCAGAGGTCGGGTCCCATCTGGCAGGAGCGGACTTCATCATCCACATTGCCGAAGCACATCAGCTCGACCTCATAGCCTTCGGCGGCGAGACACCGCAGCATGGCCCATACCCGCATGCACGAACCGTTGTTTGCCGGAACGGGCACCGAGGTGGAAAGCATCAGCAGGCGCTTGCGGGATCGCTCGCTCATGAGTGGCTGCCTGATGTGCGCAGTTTATTCGTGCGCATGGATATTGGAGGAAAGGGTTGTTCGATAAACATCTGGCCCGTGCATGTCGACGACGTTTGTATCGCAGTATTCAAGCCGTTGTGCTTTCGAGAAGTTGGTGGTAGTTGAGGGCGATACTTCTCGCTAGCGCTTGCCAGGTATCTGGTTGGACCGGCGAAGTGTGAGGCAGCGGCAGACTAGCAGCGAGTCCCGGCCAGTCTGCGGCGTCCGGATCTTGGACAATAACTTCGGGCAGGCGGAAGAAGAGTTCGGTCGCCACGGCATAAGTCAGGTAGCGGGGGGAACCCTTGGGCACCAGCCGCAGCCAGGGCAGGCAGAGCGTTGCGTTCAGGCGGCTGCGGCGTGCTGCTGAGGCCCATCCGCGCAGGCGGGCCTTCCAGGGCATCTGGCGCATCCACTGTTTCATGAGCTCAGGTGTAGCGGAACTGGGTGAGCCGCCGGTGAGCCGGACCAATTGCCATGCCCACAGGTCAGAGGCGTAGCGTGCGGCGTCGGCCCACAGCCTTTCGGGAGCGTAGGGCATCGGCGTCGCTTGGAGCTTATATGCGGTGGCGGCCTCGAGAATTTCGGCAAAGGGCGCCAGCGGGAACGGCACATCAGCACCATGATCCCGGGCGGCCTCTTGGAGCACACGGACTCGTTGGCCGTAGGCCGGCTGGTACAACCCCGCGAAGACCAGGTAGGAGGTTGCTATGTCGAGAATCAGTTTCACAGTCGCATACCGCGAGCGCGCCGAAAGCACGCCTTCCCCGGTGGCCGCCGCTTCCAGTTGTTCGATAATGCGATTGGCCAGCATTCTCCAGGCATCTTCCCGGCAAATTTCAGCGGCGGAAAACCCTGGCACCAGCGAGAGCACGTCCGCGTCGCCCCACAACACCCGGCCGCACTCGCGCAGTTCAAACGTTGCGATATGACGGGGCAAACGGGCCAGGAACTCCGGATACACTGGGGCCAGCGTGACATCGGCGACGACGTCGTCTTCAGCGAGCGCGCGCTCGATCGCCTCTCTTACGGCACGGGTGCCGTTTGCCGGCATCGGAGTGCCGCTATGGAAGACCAGAAAGATATCCGCATCACCCAGCAGCTGCCCGCCTTCGCCCCGCCGCACCCAGGTGCCCTCGCCGCGCGCGAGGCTGCCCGTCAACACCACGGCGCGTAGCGTGGTGCCGAACCGGTCGCTGCAGACGCGCGCTATCTTGGCAGACATCAGCGTGGTGGCCGCAGTAGAGTAGTTCTCCGCTCTGTTTTGTCCCGGCAATTCCATTCCTTCAGTTCATCCCCTCGGAGTTGCATATACGCCGCTGCCGTGCTGTCGTACCTTGTGCCGACTGCTGCCAGGCGCGGATGTACAAGTCCTGCGTAGACTGCACCTGCCCTGCCATGGAGAACCGAGCGAGCACGCGTGCACGTCCGGCGGCGGCGAGCCGTCTGCCCAGTGCGGGTTCGCGCAACACGCGCAAAATCGCCGTGGCAAGCCCGCGCGGGTCGCCCGGCTCCGTGGTGAGCCCCGTTTCACCGTCGATCACGACTTCTACGGTCCCATCCGTCGCGGTGGCCACCACGGGCCGTGCCGCAGCCAGGGCTTCAATGGCGATCAGCGGCATGCCCTCGAAGAACGACGGCAGCACCACGACATCTGCCAGCGCCAGCCACTCGGCCATGTCGGACTGATACCCCACGAACCGCATGGCGTGTTCGAGCCCATTCTCTCGCATCATGGCTTCAAGTTCGCCTCGCAGGCTGCCCTCGCCCGCGCAAACCAGCTTTGAATTTGGAAACTGTTCCAGCACCAATGGGAGTGCTTTGATCAATACCGAGTGCCCCTTCTGGGGTTCGAGCCGCGCTCCCACCAGCAGTACGGGGTCGGCGCCATCGAAACCGAGCCGCTGTTTGAGTTCGTTTGGCACCGGAATATCCGGGTTAAACTTCGCTACGTCGCAGCCGTTGGGGATAACGACGACCTTGGGGGGAGGCAGTCCCTTTACCTCGACCAGATACCGGGCGTTCGCCTCTGACACCGCAATGTAGCGGTCGACAAGGCGACTGCTCAACCGGTCGATATAGTAGTGCGATTTGAGCCATCCCGTACGCCATTGTTCCCGGACATGCGGCGTTTCGAAGACCACGGCCACGCCACATGCCCAGGCCGTGGGCGTCCCGGCAAAACTCGCCTGGAACATATGGGCGTGGAAGATATCCGCTTTTAACCGCCGCAGAACCGTCGCGAGTCGCCAGCAGCCAGCCACGTCGAGCGGCGACTCCAGGCGTAGCGGCACCATCTCCACCTCGGACGGAACGTCGCCAGCCAGCTTTTCAATCAACTCCGCCGGGCAGACGTACGTGAGGCGGAAAAGACTCTTATCGAGCCCCCGCAATAGCGTGAGCACATGCTCTTCCACGCCGCCGCGTACGGGTGCGATCGAAAACTCAACGAGTGAAAGCGGCGGGTTCATGCAATCACGTCCATCATGCAGGCGTGGATGTCGGCGATAGTTTGCATCTCGACGGGCGGATTTCGATTCGTCAGAAACACGGCATCCGAATCCGGATCGGCGGGGTGATAGCCGTGCATGCCCGCGGGCATCCACCGTGAGTTGCTGAAATCGCTCTTGGTGAATAGCCAGCCCGGATCGAGTAGAAAGATTACCTCGCCGTAGCGGCTATCTTCAAACCAGATGCCCAGCTCGCGTAACTCACGCTCGGAAATCACATGACCGCAGGGCACATCGTTCAGCAGGTTGTCAAAGGCAATACGCGTTTCGTCGTTAAAGAACCAGAAGCGCGCCATGGTGGAGTCGTAGACCGCCAGGTAGTCCTGGGGCATTTTAAAGGTGAGCTCTTCAATCTTGCTCACCAGGTCGAAATGATGGCGCACCGGCGTCATTCCATGGTCGGACATGATGGTAAGAATGGTATCGGGGTCGATCGTACGTGCTAGTTCATAGAGCTTACGGATTTGACTCTCGTACCAGGCCAGCTTCTCCGACACTTTGGCGGGCTGCGTGCAATTCGTGTGGAGGAACATGTCCATCTCGCTCAGGTAGATGAAATAGAAGCTGGCATCAGAGTTCAGCACGTCTTTGCCGGCCTGCTCCAGAATCTGCTTATCGGTCAGATGGTGGTAGGTGTAGACGTGGTGCGCGATATTCCTGCGGTCCAATTCATCGAAAATAGAGGGTGCACCTGCGATGCCGCCCTTAGCATAGATGCTGCGCTTCTCCAGCCAATTAAACCAGGGCAGCAGGCGCGGGCTGACACAGCACTCAAACAGCGGACCCATACCCATCACCCTCCGTCCTAGCTCCTTGATGAGCTTAGTCGCAACGCGATGCGTTAGGATAGCGTTCGGCAAGAAGGCGAAGTGGCGGAGCCAGCGAAACGGCGAGCCTTGCGGATCGTAGTAGAACAGGTTCCAGTGTCCTGTGATGGTGGGAGGCCGTCCCGTGAGGATAGTCGGGATCGCGCCGGAACTGAAGCCCAGCACCGTTCGGAGAGGCGCGCGATGGAGGAGCAGATCGGAGAGAAAGTCCCGACCTTCCAGAAGGCGCCAGCCTAACGCATCGATCAATACGAATACCTGCAGGGATCGCTCGCTCTTCGATTGTTCCGTTTCTCGAAGCGTAGCGGGGTTCACAACGTTCTCAAAGTTACGATGTGACGAAGCATTTGGGAGGAAGCAACTAAATTCCTGGAATCAGCTTGATCAAACGCGGACCGACGACGTTTGTGAAGGCAAGCGGTAGGCACTGCCATAGACGGCTGGCAAATTGCATTCTCGAGTTACGTATAATCGGCGGGGTTTTCCCGTCCGGAAACCAATAGTCCCAGTGGAGGACAGCAGGCTGGGCCCCCCATTGCATTTTGAAATCGTATGTTCCTGAGCCAGCGGAGGAACGACCGAAGTCAAACCAGCGGTATTGACGCTCCGCGGCAAAACACAGCAGTTTCCAGTACAGAAACATGTTCGGTTTTAGCGCCAGGTACTTGCGGTGAGATGACGCCCAAGCAACCTCCAGCGTTTCGCGGAAACCGACCAGGAATGCCGCGGCAACCGTCTCAGCCTGCAGGCGAACTATGCAGATGTACGTGTCCTTCGGAAATGCCGACAGAATCTCTACAAAGAATTGGCGTGAGTAAACCGGCGATCCAAGGTCGCGCATATTCCGGCTATACACTGTATAAAAGTTCTCCAATAGTTCTGAGCCGCCAAATTCGGCGGTCATGCCGAAGGTCGACGATTTGCGCACAAGGTTACGTGTTTTCTTCCCAAGCTGCCGTAA
>Ga0210409_10006461_pt1 | contig 12193 bp, 9 predicted proteins | sample IncBWH17MmetaG_FD_161649 | JGI IMG/M metagenome (GOLD analysis project Ga0210409, IMG submission 161649) | Forest soil microbial communities from Barre Woods Harvard Forest LTER site, Petersham, Massachusetts, United States - Inc-BW-H-17-M | ecosystem: Environmental > Terrestrial > Soil >...
AGTCGGTGAGCAGGGTGTTGCCGTCGGGCAGGCGGCTCGCGAAAGCGACACCGCTGACGCTGCCCTTGCCGGTGAAGGTCGCGACGATCGAGCTCGGAGTGGTGTGCGTGACCTCAATCGCCCGATTGTTGTTTTCGTCGGAGATGAGGATGTTGCCGTTGGCAAGCAGTTCGGCGGCGTTGGGATTGAAGAGCTGGTTGGGCCCACTGCCGATAACGCCGTTGGTCCCATATTGCCACACGATGGCATTGTCCGCTGGTCGCACTTCGATGACCCGCTCGTTGCCCTGATCGGTGATGAGCACATGTCCGTTCGGCAGATACGTGTTCTGCACCGGCGTGTTGAGCTGGTTGGGTCCGAACCCGGTGACGCCGAACTGGCCATATTGCCACACGATGTCGCCGGCAGCGTTTACCAGGATCACTCGGTTATCGATACAGCCGGACTTCTTGCAGTTCTTGGTGCCGGCGGGCGGAATGCCGGTACCCGACATCAGTGTGAAATTCCCCACGCGCTCGGCGTCGTTAGTGCCGACGATCGCGTTGGCTGCGGTGTCGCCCGGACCGTTTCCAAACTGCCAGACAATGTTGCCGTTCGGATCGATCTCGATGACGCGACTGTTGAACTGATCGGTGATGAGGATGTTGCCGGGCTGATTGAATTTGCCGGAAGTCTGCCCATTCAGGACGGTCTCGGATAACAAAATGGCCCCGCCGATGAACAACGCTGCCGTAGCGCGTCCAAACCGGGTGGCGTGCGGACTCTCCATGGTCACTCCTCTCACCTGTTAGAGGAGTTCACGTGCCTCTCGTTTGTAAACATTTTGTTAAAAACGTGTAAATTATCTGCACCCGTAAGAGTCCCGTAGGGCGCAGCCAGCGGGTTCATCTTCCATGGCGGACGCGGCGACCGAAACGCCGTCCGAAGAGGGTCACTTTCCAACCAGGTGAGGTAAGTCTCTTTCGTTTTCGTTGCAGACGAACTCGATAAGTTCCGTATCCGGAATCAGCTCCGGATGCAGTTGGGCCGTCCACGGTTTGGTGTAGGCTTTCGGATCGTCGATGGTGATCTGAATGTCCATGTGCCCAAAGTCGCGGCGGTGAATTCGTTCGGTCACATGCAGGGCGTCCGTAATCGGATTGCCCTGAAAGGAGAGCCAAGCCTTCCCATTGAAGCCGTTGGATTCCACCACCAGTGTGTCTCCCTCCCAGCGCCCGACCGAGTACCCCATCCAAGTGGGATTCGGGTCCTTGGGAAGCGCGCGGCCATCGGTGAAGATCTGCCGGAAGGTGGTTCCATATTCGTAAAGAACCACGATCACTCCGGGAGTCTGAATGATTTTGTGTATGTCGAATGCCTCCGCCTTGGGCAGACCGCGCGGCAGGCAGCGGGACTCCGGATTGTCTTTCTGGTTATTCGCGATGCGTTCCTTGAACAGCGCTTCCGCCCAAGGTTGCCATGGAAAATTGATTTTATCCAGATAGTACGCGGTAGTGCGCGAGTTCAAGTGCTCCCAGACTCCGGAAAGGTCGGGCTTCCCATCCGGCGTCTTCGGCGCAGGCGCTGAGAGGTCGGGCTTTCCGTCGGGCTTGCGCGTGAGGCCCGGCGTGGGATAGTTGAGCCACTGGGCGACTAAAGGCGCGGCGAGCGGCACGCCCAGCCCGGAAACAACCAGCGCCATGGCGATCTTATTCACGATCGTTCCTTAAAAAAGGATACACCCTTGGCTTGCAGATCATACCGTTGAAAGAAACGAACGGGCGGCTCTCGCGATGCCCTTGAGAATTCGAAGCCCATCCTCCTGGGAGCCCTTATCGAACTGCTCTCCGGTGTGATCGACGGCATTGCTGACCATCGCGACCAAGGCGACGGCAGCATTCCTCGCGATGCCGAAAGCAAAAAGCGACGCTGCCTGCATCTCGACCGCCAGCACGCCCTCCCGGGCCCATTTTTGGAGTTGCGCCGTGGTCTCGCGGTAAGGGGCATCCGTCGTCCACACTCTGCCCGAGCGGACCGCCCATCCGGTCATGATCAACTCACGTTCGAGAAGCGGAACTACCTGCGACCCGCAGGCGACCTGATGGTCTGGCGGCAGGTAGTGATAGGAAGTTCCCTCGTCACGAATTGCGCCCGTCGCTACCACCAAGCAGGGGAGCGGCAGATCGGGAGACACGCGGCCGGCGGAAGTCAGCCCGACGATGAGCTTCGCCCCCGCGGCTTGGAGTTGCTCGGCAATCAGCACCGCGTAGGGTCCGCCGATGGTTCGCGCGATGATTCCGCACGCGACGCCTTCGAGATCCATCGCGAACATCGAGGTGTGAAAACACGCCCAAGAATCGAAGGGCCTCGCTATGCCAACTCGAACCAGCCAGTCGGTCAGATCTCCGTCGAACTCGAGGATGCACACAGTGGGAACGTTTCGGTTCGGGATCTGCCGGCTGCGGCGCACATCGTCGATCAGGTTTCTTGCGGTGAACGCGGACGGTTGATCGAGCGCATGGTCCAGGATGGGAGGCTTCGCCTGCGTGTCCATTTTCCGGTATCAGTTTAGCGCCCGAGACCGCCTTCCTGTAGGGACATCAGCAGTCCGTCTTTTATTCCCGAGTTCGAGCCGGGGAATAACTTTGACGGACGGCGTGTCTTCTTGAGTGAAAGTGGCGCACAGATCGCTACGGAAAGGTGCTCAAACGATGGACATGAAGGATCGCGAAGAAAATGCGGCCGGCCTCCTCGACGGTGATGTCGACAGGCGCGGCTTCTTGAAATGCATGCAGTGGGCCGGCGCCGGACTAGTGTGGAGTTTCGCGGGAGGCGTACCCACGTCGCGCCTGCTGGGCGCTCCTTACAAGAGGGCGCGCGCGGAAGATTTCGCTTTTGTACAAATCAGCGACAGCCACATCGGCTTCGACAAGGCCGCCAATCCCGATGTGAACGTAACCTTCCAGGCCGCCGTGGACAAAATCAATTCACTCGACCGGCAGCCGGACTTTATCCTGCATACCGGGGACCTGTCGCATCTCGCGAAGGCCAGCGAGTTCGATACGCTCGATCAGCTCCTTAGAGGATTACGGCAAAAGCAGACGTTCTTCGTCCCCGGTGAGCACGACCTGCTGGGCGATGACGGCAAGCAGTATTTCGAGCGCTTCGGCAAAGGGAGCACTGGGCGAGGTTGGCGGAGTTTCGACCACAAAGGAGTTCACCTCATCGGCCTGAACAATTCGGCGCAGCTCGAAGGCCTGGGCGCGATTGGAGACGAGCAACTGGCGTGGCTAAAGAAGGATGTAAGCGGGCTGGGGGCAAGTACGCCGATCGTGGTGTTCGCCCATATCCCGCTGTGGGCCGCATATCCGGAATGGGGCTGGGCCACGAAAGATAGCGCGCAAGCACTCGATCTGCTGAAGCGGTTCGGCTCGGTGACGGTGCTTAACGGGCACATTCATCAAACGCTGCAAAAAGTGGAAGGAAACGTCACGTTTTATTCCGCCATGTCCACGGCGTTTCCGCAGCCCGCCCCGGGGAGCGCGCCTGCAGCCGGACCGATGAAGGTGCCGGCTGAACAGCTTCGCCAAGTACTCGGGATCCGCAATGTCAGCTTCGTGGCCGGTCAGCACCGCCTGGCGGTCATCGATTCGCCCCTGGAGTCGGCTTAACTATGCGAACAACAACGACAATTTTTACGGGCGTTCTTTGCGTCACGATGGCGATCGCGGCTTCGGTGAGGACGGACGCCGGCCGCGGCCGCGACGCTTTCGAAAAGCGATGCACTGGGTGCCACGCGCTCGACAAAATCAAAGTCGGGCCACGGCTGCGCGGCGTCTACGGCCGTCAGGCGGGAAAGGACGCGGAATTTATTTACTCGGATGCGGTGAAGGGCGCATCGGTCACGTGGGATGAATCCACACTGGACCGCTGGCTAACCGATACCGAGAGCGTCATACCCGGCAATGACATGTCGTTTCGGCTTGACAACGCGGATGAGCGGGGCAACATCATCGCCTACCTGAGGCAGTTGTCCGGCATATGAACGGAGGATCCGTGCTCAACAAAATTCTTATCGGATCGGTGGCCGCAGCGGTCATTGGTATAGGTGGTTCGCTGATCCATCCTTTTGGCACGACCGCGCCCACTGGAGGCGACGCGACCGTCCTGCGTGATGCGCAGATTGATCCGGAGACGCTGGCGCTGTTCGAGCGGGCCTGCCAGAACTGCCACTCCGAACAAACCGAGTGGCCCTGGTATAGCCACGTCGCGCCGATGTCCTGGCTCATTGCCCGCGATGTCCAGCAAGCCCGCCAGCACATGAATCTGTCGCGGTGGCAGGAATACTCATCCGATGAGCGCCTGGGGTTGCTGAGCGAGATCGGCAGCGCAGTGAGGAACCGCGAGATGCCGAAACAAAGGTATCTGTTATTGCACCCCGAAGCCCGGCTCACGGACCTAGAGCGGCTACAGATTTATGAATGGACCCGAACAGAGCGAAGCCGTCTAAGGATGCGCCAACCCCGAGCAACCCCGCTTCAGCTCACCGGGAAACAGCTAATGCACTGAGTACTGTTCCTGCGGAGGGTTGAGCTTGACCTCGATGGTCTTCTCATCCTCGGTGACCTCGAAGGTCTGGCCGAAGGTCTGATAATTTTTGGCGATCACCTGGATGAGGATTTTCCCCTTGGGAAGCTCCGGAATGTGGGCGACACCCTCCTGGGACGAGCGCATCTCCCAAGACGTGCGTATTTTTGCCCCCAGCTTCAGAATCGACCGGCCTGAGAACTTAACGATCACGTCGGCACGGTCCACTGGTTTGCCGCTGGCGTTGGTCACCACCACCGTCAGCTTCGTCAGATCGGCGGCGAGCAGCGGTACCGAGACCAAAAGCAACAGAATCAGGCTCCGCATGGTTAGTATTATCTCACGCCGGTTTTCCTTATACTGTGCAAATGAGCCACTCAAAGTACGTAGCCGCCGGCGCGCTGTTGCTGGCCTGCGGCGCCGGGTTGAACGCCGCCGTTTCGGGTCCCGAGGTTTATCAGAAGTACTGCGCGTCATGCCACGATCAGACCAGCCCTCGAATCCCACCGAAAGCCGCGCTTCAGAAGTTGTCCTCCGCACGCATCCTGCGGACCCTGGATTTTGGTTTGATGATGAGCATCGCCTACCCGCTGAAGCGCGAGGAACGCGCGGCAGTCGCCAGTTTTTTGGGGATCGCCGGAGCCGAACCTGGCCCGCCGGCGAGCGCCTTCTGCTCCTCTGACAAGCACCCGCTGGCCGTGGCCAGCAGGGCGAATTGGAATGGATGGAGCCCCTCGCCCGGGAACACGCGGTATCAACCGACGGCGCAGGCCGGCCTCGCCATCGGCCAGGTTCGCCAACTCAAATTGAAGTGGGCTTACGGCTTCACCGGCGACGTTACGGCCTTCGCCGCGCCCACGGTTTTGAATGGCACGATTTTTGTCGGGAGCGCGGCCGGAACCATCCAGGCGCTCGATGCCAGGAGCGGCTGCGTGCATTGGGTCTTCCAAGCCAACGGGCCGGTGCGTGCGGCCATCCTAGCCGTTCCTAATGGCGGCCGCACATCGCTGCTGTTCGGTGATCAGATCGGATCGGTCTATTCGCTCGACGCCATGACCGGCAAGCAATTGTGGAGGAAGCGCGTGGAAGAGCACGAAGCCACGCGTTTGACCGGCGCCCCGGTGACCCAGGATGGCGTGGTCTTCATTCCAGCGGCGTCCTGGGAGGAAACGCGTTCGATCGATCCTCAGTACGCATGCTGCACCTTCCGCGGCAGCGTGACGGCGCTTCGTGTCAGTGATGGCGGCTCCGTCTGGAAGTCGTACCTGGTGGGCCCGCCGGTCAAGACCGGCGTCACGAGTATTGGAACCCCTCAGTTTGGTCCGTCAGGCGCGGGAGTGTGGTCGGCGCCGACTATCGATACCAAGCGCGGCGTGGTCTACGTTGCAACGGGCGACAACTATTCGCAGCCCGCCACTACGACCAGCGACGCGGTGGTCGCGCTGGATTTGAAGACGGGACGCATCGTCTGGTCACAGCAAACGCTGCCGGGAGACGCCTACAACTCTGGGTGCCGGAATAAAGCGGCCAACTGTCCTTCGGACAACGGACCCGATTACGATTTCGGATCGTCTGCGCTGATGGTGCGCACTCCCGATGGCCACGACATGCTCGTGGCGGGGCAAAAGTCCGGCATCGTCTACGCGCTCGATCCGGATCAGAAGGGCAAGATCGTGTGGCAGTCGCGCGTCGGCAAGGGAGGCTTGAACGGCGGCGTGCAGTGGGGCATGGCCAGCGATGGGCAGAAGATATACGCGTCAGTGGGCGATGCGGCTCCGCTGCGGCAAACTACTGGAGCGCTGGCGCCGGTGGGCAACGTAGACTTCGATCAGACGCAGGGCGGCGGCCTCACGGCTCTGCGCCTAGCGGACGGCACGCAAGTCTGGCACACGCCGGGGCACGCTTGCGATCCGCCCAAGCCCGGCTGCGGCCCCGCGCAATCCGGCGCGGTTACCGCGATCCCGGGCGTGGTGTTCTCCGGGTCACTCGATGGTCACGTGCGCGGATATTCCGCCGAGGACGGCCAGGTCCTGTGGGACTTCGACACCGCCAAGGATTACACCACCGTCAACGGCGTGGCGGCCAAAGGCGGCTCGCTCGACGGAGCGGGCCCCGTGATCGTGGGCGGCATGATCTACGTGAATTCAGGTTATCCCCGCAACGGCGGCATGCCCGGCAATGTACTGCTGGCGTTTGGGCCGGACGATTGATCCCGAACTTTAGCCGCGAACGGACGCAAATGCACGGGAATCGTGCGTGCGCAAAAACTTCTGCGGCGCACCCGCGGCGGTCGTCACTGCCTCTGCCGCGAGATATCCGCTGCGCACCGCGCCTTCCATGGTCGCGGGCCAGCCGGAGCGCGTCCAGTCACCCGCCAGGAACAGATTGCGCACGCTGGTGCGGCTCACCGGGCGAAGTGATTCCAAGCCTGGCTTGGCGGAAAACGTCGCGCGAACTTCTTTGACTACGTGCGCTTTTTCGAGTTTCGCATCGCGCACTGACGGGAAGAACTCGGCCAGTTCCTTGAGCGCCAGCGAGATCACCTCGGCACGCGGCATCTCGACCAGGCTGCGCGACGCGCTCACCACCAGTTGCACGTAGCGCCCTTCCCCCTTGTTGAACATCCACTGGATGGTGCGGTCGAGCAGCGTCGCGTGCGGCAGATCGGTCACGGGACGGCCGAACCAAAGATGAATGCCGGTGATGGGCGAGTGCTCGAACGCGCTCAGATCCAGCCCCAACTCGGGCGCGACACCCGCGACACGCTCGAACGGGAGCGCGCAGATGTAATGGTGCGCTTCGAGCTGCTCGCCATTGGCAATCACGCCGCGCACCGCGCCATCTTCGATCAACATTCGGGTTACAGGAGTACGCAGCCGAATTTCTACATTACCGATGCGCTTCCACGCGTCGCTGCTGTATAGATCCCCTAGCGGGACCGCGGGCACGCCCATGTCGCAGGAATCCGCCCGGGCCAGGAAGCCTTGCCGGAACACCTGGAGGCCGTGCGAGGCGGCCATTCTGTCCAGCTCTTCGTTCACGGCGCTCACCAGCACCTGACGCCAGAAGCGCTCGATCGCGCGCGCAGGCTGCTTCTTTTCCTCAAGCCATTGCCGCATCGTGATGCGGTCGAGATCCCCGCGCGTCCCGTACTCGCGCAGGATGGCCTGCATTGCGCGCCCCACCGCCAGCTTCTCGCTCATACTCAAAAAGCTCAGGTTGAGGAAGGATCCGAAGAAATGGGCCGGCGCAGGCAGCATCCCTGGGTGCAGAACACTGCGCTTTCCCCCGGGTTCGAGGAACGTATATTCGCGGTGGAAGGCGATCTTCTCTTCGACACCCAGCCGCTTGTAAAAATCGAGCAGATTCGCGCAGCACCGCAGCAGGACGTGCTGGCAATTGTCGATCGACTCCGCGCCAATCTCGTAGGAAGTTGCGCGCCCGCCCAGGAAAGGCCGCGCCTCAAGAATTGTCACTGAGTGACCTGCTCCGCCCAGCGCCGCCGCCGCCGACAAGCCGGCCAGCCCGCCACCGAGCACGATCACATCGGACATCGGTCAGCCTTCGACGTTGGAGCAGTATTTACGATGAGAGAGGAGCGCGCGCCCGCCGTCCCCCGCCGCCGCCGTTCATGATCTCCAGCGCGAGCCAGATCACGATAGCAAGAAAGACCACGTCGGAGGGATCGAGGGGCATAAGTCTTTCCAGTATGGCCGACGGTAGCCGCCGCTAGCAAGTCCTGTGCGCTCCAGTACGTCAACGGGCCCGCTGCGCGACGCTCGAGTGTCCCAGCACGCGCACGACATTCGCCATGAGCTGCAACCCGCAGTTGCCATCCAGCGTCAGAATCGACTCGGGATGGAACTGTACTGCCTCCATGGGCAGTTCGCGGTGGCGCACGCCCATGATGACGCCGTCCTCGCTTTCCGCGGTCACTTCGAGAACGGCCGGCAGCTTTTCGCGGATCGCGTACAGCGAATGATAGCGGCCGACGCGAAATTCCTCCGGCAGTCCTTCAAACACGCCGACGCCACGATGCCGGACGAGGGAGGGCTTTCCATGCACGGGATAGCCGAGCACGCCCAGTTCGCCGCCGAACGCCTCCACCATGCCCTGCAGTCCCAGGCACACGCCGAACACCGGCACTTCCAGCTTGGCTGCGTAGCGGATCAGCTCCGGCACGCGGAAGTCGGACGGGCGTCCCGGGCCGGGCGACACCAGAATCAGCGACGGCGCGAGCTTCGCGATCATCTCCAGAGGGAAGCCGGAGCGGTACGTCATCACCTCCGCGCCCGTCTGCCGGGCGTAGTTCGCCAGGGTGTGGATGAAGCAGTCTTCGTTATCCACTAGCAGGAGCCGGACGCCCGCGCCTTCATCCGCGCGGGGGCCGTAAACTTCTGGCTCCTTTTTTTCGGCGTTCAGTGCGCGGAAGAAGCCGGTGGCCTTCAGCCAACACTCGCGGTCTTCGCTTTCTGGAACCGAGTCGTAGAGCAGCGTCGCGCCCGCGCCATAACGGGCCTCGCCATCGCGCAGATGGATGGTGCGGATGGTGATGCCGGTGTTGATGCCGCCATCGAGCGTGATCATTCCCACCGCGCCGCCATACCAGCCGCGCGCTTCTTTTTCGAGGTCCTCGACGGCCTGCGCCGCCCACTTTTTCGGCGCGCCGATGATGGTGACCGCCCACATGTGGGTGAGAAACGCGTCGAGCGAGTCGAACCCCTCGGCCAGAGTTCCCTCGACATGATCCACGGTGTGGAACACCCCGGCATATGACTCGATCAGCCGGCGTCCGATCATTTTCACCGAGCCTGGCACGCACACGCGCGATTTGTCGTTGCGGTCCACATCGCTGCACATGGTCAACTCGGACTCTTCCTTGGCCGAGTTGAGCAGCTCGCGGATGCTGTCAGCGTCACGAAGGGGGTCGCCGGTGCGGCGCGCGGTTCCGGCGATGGGGCACGTCTCGACGCGCTGGCCTTCGATACGGACGAACATCTCGGGAGAGGCACCGATCAACTGCTCGTCCCCCAGCTGGAGGAAAAATTCGTAGGGGCTGGGGCTGGCGTGCTGGATGCGCTCGAACAGCTCCGAGGGGCTGGCCGAATAGGGCGCGCGGAAGGTCTGCCGCAGAACGACCTCGTAGTAGTCGCCGCGGCGCATTCCTTCGCGTACCGTTTCAACCTTGGCCATGTACTCTTCCGGCGTGTGGTCGCTCGTGATCGGGCCCGGCTTACCCTTCTTGGCGCGCTTGATGCGCTCCGTGGTGCGAGCGAGACCGTGCGTCGCGATATCACCACGCGCGAAGTCGAACTGGTAATGCTCGATGCGCTCCGTCTTGCGGTCCATGAAGTAGATGTCGTCGCACAGGAACAGGTGCAGATCCTTAACGTCGTGCCTGGGGAGCTTGAGCCTGATGGGGTCGAACTGCAGGAGCAGATCGTAGCCGAACGCGCCCACCAGCGCCAAGCGCGACGCCAGCGGATGGCGGAACTCATCCACCAGCGCACGCAATACAGAGAAGGCCGAGGGTTGCTTGCTGCGCTCTTCCTCAGGGAACAATGACGGCAGGGGCTTCAGCCTGCCATGCAGCGTGCCGCTTTCATTTGAAAAACTTTCCCAATGTGGGTGGGGCGCGAGCGCCGGCTCAAGAATCTGGTTCAGCGCCTCGCCGCGCGCGTTGAGAGGGCGGATGGCGATGTCCCGTTCGCGCGCGATGATCTCGACCGGCGGGGCCACCGCGGCCACGTCCCAGCGCGAATACCGCCCAGGGAACTCGTAACCGGAGGAAAGATAAATGCCGCGCTGCGTGTCCAGCTTCTTCAAAAGACCCCGCAGACCCCGGCTATACGCGACGTTGGAAATAGTGCGCGTTACGGCGATGCCGCTCGGGGTGGAATAGCTTTCGGGACGCATAAACCGCGTGGGTGGGCTTAAATCGAGGATATCACGCTGGACGCGCGAGCCTGATTCCGCGCTTCGGAATCGTCGTTTTGAGAATAAGTGCAGGGAATGAAGCAAAGGCGCATCGTACCCGGCTCAACTTGCTCCCGGCCCATCCTCCAGAATCTCTTCACGGGTCGTTAGCGGTCGTGAGCGCCGCAAAGCGAACTTCTCGGTGAAGTGCCTCAAGCCTCGTGTTCGTCTTTTCCGCTCAAGTAGTAATGAACCGCGGGCGTGACAATCAGCGACAGTACCATGGAGGCCAGCAGTCCGCCGATGACCGCGATCGCCAGCGGCTGTAGCATCTGCGAACCAGCGCCGATCGCGAGCGAAAGCGGAATCATACCCGCCATCGTGGCCAGCGCGGTCATGAGGATCGGCCGCAGCCGGCGCTCTCCAGCTTGAATCATGGCGTCGCGCGCGGAAGATCCCTCGGCCCGGAAGCGCTGATCGGCATCTAGCAGCAGAATTCCGTTTTTCGCCACGATCCCGATCACCATGATCAGGCCCATAAACGAGGAAATGTTGAACGAAACTCCCGTGACCAGAAGCGCAAAGAATACGCCGGAGGTCGAGAGCACCGCCGACGCAAGAATAGCCGTCGGCGCCGCGAATGTGCGGAACTCGAACAGCAGCACGGTGAACACCAGGACCACCGCCAGCCCAAGCACCACCAGAAGATCGCGGAAAGATTTTTGCTGCTCCTGATACAGTCCTCCGTAGACCACCCGAATGGAGGGCGGAAGGTGCAGGTCCGCGACGGCCTGCTGCACGGTTTCGATTCCCTTCCCCAGACTCACACCCTCGAACCGGCCGGTCACAGCGATACGCCGCAGCAGGTTCTCACGAATAATCTCGGTCTGCCCGACCTCATCCTGGAAGTTGGCGAGTGAGCCGAGGGAGGCGCTCTTCCCGGTCGAGCTGCTGGTGATCATCATGTTGCGGACCTGATCGAGCGTGGTCCGCGCGGTGTCCGGAAAACGCACGCGAAGGGTGTAGGAGTGGTCATTCACCACCACCGGCGTGGTCGCGGGCTCGCCCTGCAGAATCGCGCTGGCATCGAGCTCGATCTCCTGGGGAGTAAAACCGGAGCGCGCCGCGACCACCGGATCGACATTCATCACGATCGCGGACCCGCTGACGGTGTTCTCGATGCCGTCCTTCACGTCCGCGACCACCTTGATTTTCTTGATTCTTTCGCCTATCTTCGGCCCCCATTGCTTCAGCAGATTGGGATCGGGGGAGAACAGCTTGATTTCGATCGGCTCGGGCGAGCTGGTCAGATCGCCGATCATGTCCTGCAGAAGCTGAACGAATTCGACGTCCAGTTGCGGGTACTTCTTGTTCACTTTCTCGCGAAGGTCCGCGATGACCTCGTCGATTCCACGGCTGCGGTCGCGTTTGAGTCTCACGGTGAAGTCGCCGTTGTTGGCTTCGGTGACGGCCGCAAGTCCGAGCTGAAGTCCCGTGCGCCGCGAGGTGCTCTCTACTTCGGGGGTCGCCTTGAGAATCTCCTCCACGCCCAGCAACACCGCGTTGGTATCGTCCAGAGACGATCCGGCCGGCATGAGGTAGTCCAGGATAAACCCGCCTTCGTCCATCGCGGGCAGCAGGTCGGAGCCCAGGGCCCGATAGCAGAAGAACGAAACGACGATCAGCGCAATGCAAGCGCCCAAGAGCGCGA
>Ga0210409_10006463_pt1 | contig 12188 bp, 9 predicted proteins | sample IncBWH17MmetaG_FD_161649 | JGI IMG/M metagenome (GOLD analysis project Ga0210409, IMG submission 161649) | Forest soil microbial communities from Barre Woods Harvard Forest LTER site, Petersham, Massachusetts, United States - Inc-BW-H-17-M | ecosystem: Environmental > Terrestrial > Soil >...
GCCTGCACTACCGGTCAAAATCTGATCCGGCGCGCAGCTCGTGCATAATGGGTCAGCTCCTCCCTCAGTATTCAGCGCTGGCCACCCGCTTGTGCTAATTCCTGATACGACTGCTTGGTAGTATTGCTGGGCCATTGAATCGGCGGTTGCGTTGTTCCAGTTGCCGGATGAGTAGCCCATGTAGCTATGGAGGCTGATGAATATCTTCCCGCCCTGCGACAGAGTCCCCAGGGGGTCCGTGACTGTCGGGAAGCCGGTGGCCCAGTTGCTCAACGAGCAGCCGTAACTGCAGATGTTCTGGACCACAATCCAATGAGTATCACCTTGAGCTCTGGTTTGGCTGATCCATAACTGATACTCCTTTGACAGAGTCGTGACGCATGCCGAAGCGCCCGAGCACATGTCGTTGGTTGTACTAGACCCGGCGCATGTCGAGGAGTCGTAGCAGGGCTCGTTGAGGGGCTCCCAGATGATCTGGGAATAGCTGTTCTTGAACTGGTTCGTTACTCCCGACCAGAAGTTAAGCCAGCACGTGGCCTGTGACGAGTTGAAAGCCTCAGAATAACCGTGGTAGTCGATGAGGATCCAGAAGTGGAAATACTGAGCGATCTGAATCGCCCTCTGGAGATTCGTGGCGCTGTAGGCGCTCATGTACTGGGAACTGGTGCATGCTGGATCGAAGTTTACTCTGACGGTGTTGTATCCCATTGCTTTCATTTCGATTAGGATGAGTTCCATGTTCGTCGCTGTCTCACCTGGGAATACTAGTGAGGCTGGTGGGTTGGTTGGTACGTTGACTCCTCCTCCGACCGCTGCCTCGTCAAGTCTGATGCCTCCCCACCCGATGAGCACGGGGACAGTTGAACTTCCACCGGTAGGCAGGACTGTTAGCGTCTGAGATGTTGTGACAGACTTGCTAGCGCTGTCGGCGACAGTCAACGAGATCGTATAGGTTCCATTCGTGAACGATTGAGAGACCGTATTACCCGTTTTACTTGTTCCCCCAAGGTTCCAGCCGTACGTGTATGGGCTGGTTCCTCCTGTGACGGTTGCAGTGAAGGTGACAGTCTGTCCCGAAACAGGTGTGGCCGGACTGGCCGTGAAACTGGCTACGAGGGCTCCCGGTGCGGATATGGTGATGGATTGCGATGACAGTGCGTGTGTCAGAGCCGTGTCCGTAGCGTTGAGGGAGACTGTGAAGGTGCCTGATGTGCTGTACGTGTGGGTGGGATTCTGGCTGGTACTTGTGCTGCCATCTCCGAAAGTCCAACTATAGGAGTATGGGGATATCCCTCCGTTTGCTGTGCCTGTAAATGTGACTGACTGACCGGATGTTGGCTGGCTTGGGGTGAAGGTGAAGCTTGTGGTAAGAGCGGGAATCGGACTAATGTTCACAGTTTGAGTCGACTTGGCTGAACCGCTTGCAGAGTCTGATACGGTGAGGGTGACGGAGTAGGCGCCCGTGCTACTGTAGGAATGGGTTGTTGCTAAGCCGCTGCCTGTTGTGCCATCTCCGAAACTCCACGAGTATGTGTAGGGGGACGTGCCCCCAGACGCGGTCCCGGTAAAGCTGACAAGGGCGTTGATTAGCGGTGTCACTGGAAGATAGGTGAAGCTTGCTGAGAGAGCAGGGGGAGTAACGGTACCGAAAACATCAGTCATACCAGAATCTCCAGAGACCACGCTAGTAATGTACGGTAGTCCCCAGTTCGCCTCGATGGTGTGGAGACTGTCGTATTCAGTGTAGCCACCTGTCGATGTGTGTCCAACTTTGATCATGTTGCCGTATTCGACATTTGGACTGGGATCATATTCGTCCCACCATAGGTAGAGAAATGTTCCAGGGGTCTTGAACAGACTACTTCCAAGTACCGAGCTGGAGGATGGACTGGTGAGAGAACCAGTTCCGACAAGCAGGCTCTGCAAGTAAGAGTCGCCTGTCGACACCGAGTTGTCATGCATATTGTGAGAATCGGTCGGAGTGAACCAGATGTAGTTGGCTGGAGTGGCCGAGTTCAGATAGTTGATGAACGCTGTATTCCCTCCGCTGGACTGGCTATTGTATAGCAGATTTCCGTCAGGTCCTGTCTGACCGCTACAGTTTACACCGCCGGAGGCTGCGAGACAACTGTTCCAAGTTGATGTGTATGCGATCCAGGGAAAGTGGTCGGCTCCACGCGGACACCCGTCCTCGCAGAACATTGCTGAGGAGAGTCCGGCGGTGTGAAGCTGATCAGCAACGTTCGGGATGGTATAGCACGGGCTTGATGCTCTTGGACACCAACTGTCTGAGTGCGACTGTTGGCCGGAAGTGAACGCTTCGTAACATCCTGCGGAACATCCACCTATGTTCTGGCCGTAGCTGTGGTAGTTGGAGACAGTAGTGCCGAGAGCAGCGAGGCTGTTGATGAATGGTGCTGAGCTGGATCCTATGACGGACCCGTAATTCTGATTCTCCATCGCAATTATGACAATATGATTGAAATTACTTCCTGTAGGGGCGGCTGATGCCGTTGCCGGCAGAGAGAGAAGTATGATGCCCACTGAAAGGGCCACGAAAAGGGCCGAGAGGGCTTTCCGGTCTAGATCTCCAAGTATCCTCATGTTTTCTTTCACTCTTTATTCGACGGGTTCGGCTTCCCTGCGCTAACGGCGCGGGATTCGTTCAGTGTCGGAGCGAAGAACCAGACTCTGTGTGTTGAGCGAGTTCCCCGGCAAGATACACTATACTCTGAAGATTCAGAAAAGCAACGCTGAACCGGAATATTGCCGATCCCGGTTCATGTGCCGATCTTCACGTGGATCGTACTGTGGACTCGTCTGGTTCCAAACTGTCTCCATTCTGACGTACATCTCTGGGGAGAACGGGATAGTCGGGAATAGCTCGAGCTATTTGTTTCGCGGTTTGAGCCCGAAGTTGGGCTTCGCACTAGCGCCATACATACTGCTGAAAAAAAGGTTGGATCTAGAAGCGCCCGCAGCTACCACTATGGGTGAATCTTCACGAGGATTCAAGAGTAGAGTCAGGAAGACCCATTCCCTGAACCTCGCAGCAGATTCTTGATAGCTGCTGGGATTAGAGAGACTCGTCGTCTCCATCGCTTGACATGACACCGTCCTCCGATATAGTTTATAACGCTTGAGAATGCCCAAAAATCCGCGCGACTCAGAGTCGCCTCTGGCTACCGACGTCAAGACGGCGCTATCCAGAGACCACGGGTTTTCTGCAGCTTTTGGGAATGTTGGTCGGATATCACCGAGGTCGCGGCCGGTTGTTTTTGGGTCGGGATTTCCAGGGAGTCTGATCGATTGCTCTGGTGTCGAAACAAGAGCTCATCGCGATTACTTCGCAGCAAAATAAAGGGAAATCGACTAAGGCCGCGCCTGGCTTTTGGAGAAACCTTATCGTATAGGATTTCCACCTCTTGACCTGACCACTATGCGGTACGCGGAATCGCCGACGAGCTCGTCAAGACCACGGATTCCGCTTCGTGCTGCGTCTTCAAAGGGGCAATTACTCATCGGAGCTTCGGACTCGGAGAGTCAGGTCGATCTTGCGAGTCTCACCATCATTATCGCGTTAGCGACGGTCTCAGTTTCCCTGTTTTTCGTCACGGCGGCAACAGTGCACCTCGCCGAGCTTCCTCCTGACTCTTTCTTCTTCGCCTCTCAGCTGCCCCTAGCCTACTGGCTGGGTCTGTTTGCGACTCTGGGTCTATTTCTGGTTCGTAATCGTGTGAAGGATCGCGCTAGGACTCTGTTGGAGATATCGGCGCTAGTCCTCTTCTCTCTTTACCTTTTCGCGCTTCCATCGTTCGTCTATCAGGACCCGCGAGTGTTAGACAGTTATCAGCATGAAGGAGACGCGTTAGTCCTCCTCAACTCCGGGGGTTGGTACAACGGTCCAATCTGGTACGTGTACCAGTTTCCGGGGGCTTACACGTTTTTTGCTCAGCTGACTGCCGTTGCGGGCATTGATCCGTTCCAGTTGATCAAGTACTACCCTGCCGTGCTGGCTGCGGTTCTGGCTCTCCTGTTGTATGCGACGACCAGAACCCTCGGTCCGAAGTATTCCGTAGTATCCTCAGGTTTCATTCTTAGCGGTCTCTGGTTTCAGCTTCATCTCTCTCCACAGAGTCTCGAACTTATCCCCTATGTTGGAATCGTCTACGTCCTCTTCAAGATAATTGAGGATCAGCCTCGACGCAGACTCTGGTCTATGGTCGCATTGGTTTCGGTTCCTATTCTGGTGATTAGTCATCCGGAGACTCCACTCGTCCTTGCTTTGGGAACTGTCGCCTTCTTCGTCCTTGGACCCCTAGTTTCGTCAGGGAGGGTCAAGGCGCTAAGGTCCAGCCTTTTGATGATTGGGCCCTTCTTCCTTGCACTCTCAATAATGGTTCTTGTCTGGTGGACTGCGGTGGCATTGGGCGCGCTTGCCCAGGTTGAGTCGATTGTGAGGGGTGCGCTGGCGATTGGAGTGGGCGGGATTTCCCATGGTGCTCCGAATGTTCCTTTGGCGCCCGCTCCTAGCTATCAGACCGTCATTCTCATCCAGGAGACAGTCTCGGTCGCAGTATGGCTTCTCGGTCTATCGCTGCTACTCTTCGTCCGAAGATTCCGCCCTAGAGAATATCTTCTCGCTGGATTTTTTCTAGCAGCCATTGCGACGATACCCGTTGCGTTGTTCGCTAACGCAGATGTGTTGCAGAGAAGCTATCTCTTCTCTCTCTTTCCAGTGGGTCTGCTCCTGGCCTCGCTTCTGGAACGGGGAAACGTTCTCAGAATAGGTGCGCTTCCCATCTCAAAGCTTCTGGGGGCGGGGTTGATTCTGATGATGGTATTCTTTTCGATCTTGATGCCGATTGCTAGGTACGGAGGGGACTCATTCGATTATCTTCCACAATCCTCTCTTCTAGCCTCGGACGCGGCTGCCAGTGTCACACTGTCGAATTCTCTGATGTTTCCGCATCCAGGCGAGTACGGCTGGAGATTCTACGCTCCCGCTCACGGTGACTTGACAGCGGTTCGCCTAGAACAGAGGAATATCGCGGGCGTTCCAGGGGGGTTCGTAAAGATCAACACGTATTCTGAGTTCAACCTAACCTTCACCCGTGCAGATAATACGTCGGATTACCTTCTGGTTGCGAACTACTATCAGAATGTGTACGTGTTGAGATTTGGTGCTGCATCTACGCTCTTCCTCGAACAGAAAATGGTGTTCGAAGCTCAGGCAGCTATGAACTTCAACCTAGTCTATTCGACAGGTACAGATCGTCTGTACGAGAATAGAAATCTGGGCTAGACAGCGAACGTCGGAGTCTATTACGAGGGTTTGAACCAGACCTGCAACCAGGTGCCCATCTGAGAAGCTTGCGCTGGATATCCATACTGGAAAGAACCCGAGAGAGGATCGAAGGTCCAGAGTTCAAAGATTAGTCTGAAGAAGCCGCCGGGCTTGGTGCCGACTGGTGCCGAGCTGAGGGACGGTTGACCGTTTATTGAGACGTTGAGATAGACCAACCCCGAGTTCTGATTGCTCGACACGATTGTCCAAGTGAAATTGATTCGCGATGTGGCTCCATCGTTGATGAACCGTTCCATGCTGCCAAGTTCGGGAAGCGTAGTTGAGGGTGTAGTCGCATTGGGCGTAGAAGTTGACGAGTTTCCAATTCGTGCAACGATCATTACGAATTCTGCCCTGTTCATGCGATTTGTAACCGCAAAACTCCAGTTGAGGGCCTGACCGCGGGGGACGGTTAGGTTGCTGTTCGGATTGTAGCCTTGAAGTCCTCTCTGTGAGTACACTCCGAGCCCGATGAACGACTGGCTCGGCTTGGGACTCATGGCGTAGAATGTTACAGAGCTGAAAATGGCACTCATGGAGACGAACAGGATCAGGAAGAGTGCGAATCTACGATGCGTGTTCATTCCCTCCGTAGTCAATCCTCGCTCTCAGCAGTCTTCTCCTTCTCAGAACGTGCCTGATTCGCTGAGTTTCCAGAACTAGGACTGCTGACAGTAGAGCTAGTAAGACTGCTAGGACATAGAACAGAGTGGTTCGATAGAGTGTGGCTGTTTGAGCGGTGTTTCCTATGCTCTGAGCCTGGTAGGAGACTTGTGTGGAGATGTTGATTGATTGTATTGCGTCCTGTTGGGCGAGAGTCGCGTTTCCTTGTCGGTCGAACGCGTCAGCGGCCTGCTCGTACTGTAGTGCTGTGTTGAGTTGAATAGTTAGTGGAAGAAGGTCTGAATTGGATGCGCCTTGCTGTTCCGCCGTCTGAATGGCTTGGAGCGCTTGCACGAGGTCTTGTTTTGCCGCCTCCACCTCATTCGACTGAGCAGTCACGGTATGTGGCGGGGTGATGAGAAATATTGAAGAGACTAGCAGGCAGGTTATTAGAGTGAGGGAGCGCGGGCGCAACATTCTCATCACTGTTCAAATTGTTTGAGGAGCCTGAGAGCTTGACAAATATAAGGAGGGAGTTGGTCATCGAGTTTCTTCAGAAGTATCATCCCTCCTCGGTTACAGAATTGAGGAGCAGACTAGCGAACGAAGGTATTCGTGCAAGTGATGGTGATCTTCTCAATATTATTCGGGAACTTCAACGAGACGGAGAAATTCATCTCTCGATATCAGTCTCTCTCGACTCTTTCCCAGGGTTTCTGAGCGATACAGGAAGCTCATGGTGGATCTATGCGACCGTAGTGATCTCATTAGCAGAAATATTTCTTGTTCGATACAACGCGCGGGATCCATTCTTGGGAAGCCTCAGGCTTCTGTTCGGGCTGGGGCTGCTCGGATTCCTGCCTGGCTACTCCACGGTTCAGATTTTGTTTCCGAAAGACCAGCTCAGTTTGTTGGAACAGATATTGCTGAGCATATTTCTCAGCGTAGTAGTCTCGATCGGGCTCGGAGTAATACTCGGCGCGGGCTATTTCTTCAATCCTACTTCTGGGGTGATCCTGTCGGGCGTGTACGCGATAGTTGTGAGCATTCTCGCTGGTTATCGTCGATATTCTGTGCTGCGAGGATCGCTGCAACGACAGTTTCAGTAGGCCTGATGGATCACGGACAAAGGTGTTAGTTCGGCTCAATTTGAGATGCGTTTCGCTGTAATGTATCCGAAGCTGTGACCTATCATGGTGGTAGTGTACCCGTGCTTTGAGAGAATTTTCGGTATGTCGAGGGGACCGTTATGGAACTCGAGGATAATCTCGCTTATGGATTCAAACGCGTCGGGGGGTAGGGATCGGATGATTCCGTACTCGCATCCCTCGCAGTTCATCTTTAGAAAGTCGATGTTTTGAAGTTCGAACCGTTTCATGATCTCTTCGACAGTGACAGTCTGAACTTCCAACGTGTACTCTTCGTCGCTGGTGGGTTCAGCGAATTGTGTGATGTTGGGGGTCTCGGCGTTGACCCCGAGCTTCGACTCTCCTGTTCTAGTAGACAGGGCTACATTGAGCAGTTTCACTCTGTCTTCAAGATTGTTCAGTTTGACGTTTTCTCTGGCCAGCTCGAGGCTTCGGGGGTCAGGTTCAAGCGCGATGACTAGTCTGGCGCCTCTTCTGGCGAAGTAGATGGCGGAGTCGCCGTTGTATGCGCCGACGTCTACGACGACCTTCTGGTTGAAGTCTGAGCCGTAGACTTGTCGAACGAAGATTTCGGCGACGAGAGAGATATCCGTACCCTGGTTAAGTCTGCACTTCAGCACAGTCCCTGGCTCGGGAGATAACAGAAGGTAGTCGTTGTCGATGTGTCGGATCGTCCATCCTCTGCTCAGGAGCTTTGCGAGTCCGATGAGGTTGTAGATTGAGGGATCGTACCAGCGGTGGTAGTGGCGAAGGGCTTGGGAGAGGCTTGAAGGTTTTCTGGTGAATGGGATGGAGTTGCCGGCTCTTAGGACCACTTTGCTTAACGGTTTTCTTGTGATGTAATCTCTGGCTATTTCGATCCAGTTCTTGTAGGTCCTTTGGAGAAGCAGGAAGGCGTTAAGCTGGTCTCTCAGGGTTCTAGCATTGAGTGACATTTAGCTAACTCATGGGGTCGTTTGGTTATTGCGTGATCATTGGTGCGTCGATTGTCGGCCGGGCTCGCCTGTTCTCCTCGATCTTTGTCCAGACTAGCTGCTTGTTCCCTCTCGTTTCTTGGATTATCGCTGCAAGCATCGTAATGTTGTTCGAGAGGTATGTGCTGGCAGATGTTCTCAGGCTCGGCACTGCAGCGACAATCAATGTCCCGATCGCGATGAGAGCCGCGACCAGTAGGTTGGTGATCATTACCCAGCCCGTCAGGAAGATGAAGATCGGGAAGATGATTGGGTTGATGGCGTAGATGAAGAATTCCATGGGAAAGATCAGTCTCGAGAAGACACCCTTGCGAAATAGGAGTCTCTTGTGTTTGAGGAAGGCTTGGAGCACGTGTTGTCCTCGGCGTATCTTCTGTGTAAACCGGATTCCCCAGGCGGGTGGGGCTGGGTCAGAGAACACGACGTCTTCGGCACTTATGGCTCGGAAGCCTTTCTCTATCATGCAGAGCGCGGCGCATGTGTCGTCTCCTCCAACGTTCGGGTCGAATCCTGTCATGTCTCGGCGTCGGAAGAGCTGAATCTCGCCCTCGCCTATTGGAGTGCTGTAGAGTTTTGACTCGGTGATTCTCAGCATTCGGTATATGGATCGGTATGAGCCTTCAACGTTCCCTGCCATTGTCTCGTTTGAGCTTGGGATATGGTGGACTCCTGAGACTGACCCTACTGTCGGGTCTGAGAAGTATTTTGCAGCGTTTCCGAGAGCTTCCGTGTCCCAGCTGCACTCGGCATCGCTGATGCAGACCAGTTCGCCCCGTGCGTACTTCAATCCGAGGTTCAGCGCGCCGGATTTTCCGGTTCTGTCCTTCTCCTCGACGACTTGGCCCTTCAGACGGTTCTGGGTGAAGAACTCAATTGCTAGGCTTGCTGTGTTGTCGGTCGAGCCGCTGTCAACTACAATTGCATCCATCTTCTCGGATGGATAGTTCGAGAGGGAGATGTTGGACAGTTTCTCTTTGATGACTGTTGCTTCGTTGTATGTTGGGATGATGATGCTGATTGTAGGCTTTGGGTCGGGCGAGGTTGTGATGTTGTAGGTTTTCCCGGAGCCGATCATCTTCATCGCGGCGAAGTAGGCCAGGGGAAAGCCTAGTTGTATTGCGCCGATGGCGATCCAAAAGAAGAGGAGTAGGCTTGTCAAGATAGAATCTCGCTCACAAAACCGTCTCTCTCATAGCCGGTAACCAGTTCCGCTTGTAGCTCTGTCGATCCATCGGGAGAAACGATTGTTGGGTGACCGTTCGTCGACTGCCATTTCGCCCTTGCTCGAATCGTCCACCAGTCTGCCAGTTCACTGAGGGTCATGATATCGCATTGAGAGTCTGAAGAAAAGTTCTCTAGAAGTCTCTCGTACTCGTGGACGGTTTCTTCCATCGCAAGCTCGTAGTCAGGGTGTACGAGGAGGATGCACGGGCCTCCGACGCCCCTTATCCATTTGGATAGGCGCACCAGCAGGTCAACGGCGGCTGGCGGTTTTAGTCCAGCGACCCTCACGAGCTGGTGGTCCTGCGGAAGTGAGACGGGAATCTCGAGCGTGTCAGATATTTCGAATGGGAAGATTGTGCCAACGCCATGGGAGTGGAGAGAGGTGGGGGAGAGAATCTCCCACGATGGGCATGAAGAATCGTGCGAGTAGCCTGCCTTCGATGTGGCAGCGGCTAGGTCCGCGCTGTGCTGAAGGAGTGGACTTCGGAATCCGCGAACCTCCCGACCTGTCAACTTTTCCAAACCCTGTTTGCACTCTCTGAGTCGCAGGATCTTCTGTTCGGAACTCAGGAATATGAGTCTCCCGTCGTGAGCCGTATCGTGGGCTCCAACTTCTCCGTTCTCCACGAGCGTATTCAGAGAATTGGGTGACATGGGATAGCGCGCGCTTGGCACATTCCAGGTGGAGCGGATTCCCAGCTTCTTTTCTACTGCTAGGAGCCTTGGGGCTCCAGTATCAAGGCCCTCTCTGGTCTCGACGTCATGGGTTACAGCCAAGGCGTAGGATTTCCCACGTTTCCAGAATGCAATCCGAGGAATAGGGCCCGAGCTCAAGACTAGGCTTGCAAGGAATATTGTTCTGAGGCACTCGACAGGACCCAGGTTGTCCTCTGTAATCTCTCCGGCTCCTTCGGAGGATCGGAATGACCGATCTCTAATGAATCGCGGTATTGACTGGTAAGAGAACGGCAGTTTCGTCGCCAGCCAGAATTTTCTACTAGGCTTGTCTTCGAATCCACCGAAGACGCGTCTAACATACTCGCCTATCAGATCTATGGCTAGAAGGTAAGTCTCTGTTCCACGGATTCTGGAGAGGATCGTGATGTCTTTGGATTTTAGTACCGGATCGAGGTTGGGTCCAGAAAACTGGTAGATCTCAGACCTCAGCGAAACCTCAACGTCCCTTGTGATCGGGAGACTGATCAATCTTGTCTCCAACCTTAGAGTGAGTCCGTAGGTTTTGGCGATTTTCGCAGCCATCTCTCCGCCACTCGGCGAGACGAGAACCGTTCCTCTTCTCACAGGACCCGTGGGAGGACTGGTTATGATGATGGTGTGCTGCTCGTCTGGGTCTGCTTTAGTCTGCCAAGGTATCTTCCAGAATTCCGCGTATTCTCTCAATGTCTTCGAGTCGGATAGACTATCGGCTTCGAGGACGACTGGTCGATATTGAGATACTAGAGTCAATTTTTAGTGTCTCCGGCCGAGACGGAGTAGGACTATTGGTCCAACTATTTGCTGCCAGTCTTTCAATGGGGATATGTGAGAATAAGACTCTCGTCTCGCGTGGGAGTAGATCTTGGATACTGGCCGCTCGGTGAACCTGTAGCCCAGTGTTAGGACCTTGTAGTGGAGGTAGTATTCCAGCTCGTATCCGTTTAGCCAGTCCTGCCAGATGTTGATCCGGGGGTCTTGAAGGACTGTGGTTCGATAGGCCCTGAAGCCGTTGGTTACCTCAGTACACCTGACCCCAGTGAGGAATGTCCAGGCAAACGGGAAGAGACGTGTGAAGATTCTCCTCAGGAAGGGTGTTCTCTCCCCTTTTCCTCCTGGCAGGAATCTTGAGCCCTGGACATAGTCGAAACCTTTCCTCATGATGGGTTCTGTGAGGCGAGGGATCTCTCGGGGATCGTCTTTACCGTTGCCCGCCATTACGACGATCAGGTCGAATCCGTGTGATAGTGCGTATCGGTATCCTTCTTTGATCGCGAATCCTATTCCATTCCTTGTAGGGTTCTCGATAATCGTAACAGGGACTTGGGTTCTCTTTCGAGATTCGTTGATTTCTCCGTGGGTCGTTTCGTCTGGGTCGTCTAGTACTAGGCAGACTTCGTCTACGGTTTGGGGAGTGAATCTTTCGATTACGGTTCCAATCTTGCCGATTTCTCGATAGACCGGAATTATTGCAAGGCGTCTCATCGACTAGTTCTAACTCTACTACTCGCCGGATGGCCGTTCGGTTCGCTGGGTGCGGGTCTGGAACCTACAACTCTGGCAGGAACACCCATTGCGATGGCATTGTCGGGTATGCTCTTGGTTACGACTGAGCCTGCTCCTATCAACGCGTTCTCGCCGATCTGCACTCCCGGGCTTATCGTACTGCCCGCCCCAATGGAGGCGTTCTTCTTGACGGTTGTGTTTAGCCTCGTCCAGTCTCCGCGGGCTCTGGGGTGCTTATCGTTAGTGAATGTGACGTTTGGTGCGATGAAGACGTTGTCTTCGATCACGACTCCGGTTGGGATGAAGACGAAGGGTCGAATCTTGCAATTGTCTCCAACAGTAACGCCTTCTTCAATGTAGACGAATGAGTCTATCTTGGTATTCTTCCCGATCTTACACCCGTACAGGTTCACCTGGTCGTAGACCCGCGAGTCGCGGCCTATTGCAGTTTTCTTGATCACGGAGTATTTTGATGGCTTCATCTAGCCGGTATCGCCGGGATTATCGGGAGCTGGATTGGGATCGTGCGATCCTGGAACATTGATTCGCGTGACGCCTCCAAGAGAGCGACTACTCTGGCCCCTAGTATCCCGTCGGAATGGTTCGAGTAGGGGGTCGCATTCTGGCTGTTGCGGATACAGTCGTAGAAGTGGCTTATCTCGGTTCCGAGAG
>Ga0210409_10006464_pt1 | contig 12188 bp, 10 predicted proteins | sample IncBWH17MmetaG_FD_161649 | JGI IMG/M metagenome (GOLD analysis project Ga0210409, IMG submission 161649) | Forest soil microbial communities from Barre Woods Harvard Forest LTER site, Petersham, Massachusetts, United States - Inc-BW-H-17-M | ecosystem: Environmental > Terrestrial > Soil >...
CGGGGCGAGGTCTTCAATGAGCTCTATGTCGCCGGGATTTAGAGTAATTCTCTCCCCTCCCGAAAATTCAACCTCCTCATGGCCGGCAAGATCGAAAATATATTGCCGGCGCGGTCCTGGATGGAACGCTCCGAAATCCGCGCCTGGTGCATCGGGTTTTGACCTGCGGAGTATCGCTCCGGTTGTCGTTTCCATTAGGCTGCCGACGTTATTTTTGTCGAAATTCATCACTTCAATCTTTTCCACGTGCGACAGCCCATCTTTGCCCGTATAGAACCGGTACATCATCACCGGCTTGCCTCCTTGGGCGGCAACTACATCATTCCGCGTTTGTCCGCAAAACATGAGAAAACTGATCCCGACCGTCACTACAGCAATGGAAAACCTGAGCATCGGTTTCATGGAGTGCTCCTAATTGTCGTTTTCAGGATTACCCACTTCCAGTTCTGAAAGATCGGTGAAATTTGCGATTTTCTCGTTATGACCAAGACACATCCTAGGCAGTGCCATACGAGATTTCAAGGAGAGTGCCAAACAAAGTGCCCGATAAACGGGACGTTATCGGTATCTGGCCCGAGTGACATCCGGATGAAATTCCCAGTTGCCGGGCACCCTATTACTTCTTGCAGCCTTGATGGTCCTCACCCTTGGCGCAGGTGGTGCTGTTGGGGCCCTGGGATACGCCCATTCCGTTTTTGTCTTCGCTACGCCGACATGACGGAGCTGGGTTTCAAGTTTTCGGGTTTTATGTTCTAAGACTGGTTCGCATTTGGCTGCGGATTGTTGTAGCACAATCTCAGGCCAAGTCTCATCGGAATGCGGGCTAAAAGCATTACATAAGCTCAGGGGCCGCTAAGGTGATCTGTAACTGAATAGTTTTTGGCACTCTCTCCGAAGGAAACCGCCTATGACGGGGATGGAGTGATTGCCCTTCTCGAAGACGAGCCGGCAAGGGATCAGACAGGCTCGCCACTTGTAGTCTTGAGTGCCGCGCTTGCGGCCATAAGCGTCAATGTCTTCTTGGGAAACGCCGTAGACGACAGCACCAATCCTAGACCACACGCAGGCGCCGGCGCACATGGCACAGGGCTCGTGCGTCGAGTAAAGAATGAAGTCGGGAAGGTAGCGGCCATAACCGCTTGATACGTATTTGAGCGTTTCCAATTCGACGTGCTTAATGCTTGATCCTGAGGTCTTGACGCGGTTACCTGCGCTGGCAACTACCACCTCGCGCTTGCCAGTGAGCCGTGTAACGACCGCGCCAATTGGATAATCACCTCGGGCACCGGCGCGCTTGGCCTCCGCGACAGCCAACTCCATGAACTTCTTTCCTGGTTTGTAGGAAGCAGGGATCATGTAATTCGATTATATCCGTCACTCGTACCACCGATACAGAAGTGTTGACGAACTAGGAACCCCACATCCCGCTGATCGGAGCCAGTGACCGAGAACCGCGTCTTAGTCAGGTCTTCTCTGCTGTGGTTGGGTCGATGATGGACTTGATCTCTGAAACGCGATTCGCGGGGAAACCACCCAGGCGGGCATGTTCCCGCACCATTTGCTCGTTCGGCGCAATATACACGCAATAGATCTTGTCGCCAGTGACGTAGCTGTGGACCCACTGAATTTCCGGCCCCAGATTGCGAAGGACCGAACATGATTTTTCGGAGACGGCCTGAAGTTGCTGCCGGGTCATGCTAGCAGCGCCGGGGATCTCTCGTTCGATTAGGAATTTGGGCATATTGGCTCCTTCGTGGCAACTGGCATAGCATACGGCGAACCGTTTGCTTTTGGAATCGCTTTCGATTCCGCATGATAAATCGGAATGTGACTCATCGGCCGTGCAGTACACGTTTAGGGCTATCCGTGATCGGATTGCTCGGCTTTCAGACTTCGGGCACTGAGAGCGCTTGCGAGCGCCAATCCAATCGCGCCCAAGAGGATGACTCGATATCCCGATAGGAACGACTCAGCGATCGCTCGATTCAAGAGCGGACTGCCGCTCTCGGTTGCGGCAAGGCTGGGGCGATCACGATCCACGTTTTGACGCTCCGCGGGCGAAAGGGAAAGAGCATCGAGACGGTGACTCAGAGCACGGTTGAAACCGGCGTACAGCACCAGGCCAAAGACGGCGACGGCAAGCAGACCGGCGATTCGTGAGACGGCATTATTGACGCCCGACGCGATGCCTGCCTGGCTTTGAGGTACCGCGTCCATCACAATCGTTGTCAGTGGGGCGACACTGATCGCCATGCCGAAACCCAAGACCAAGAGGGCTGGAAAGAATGTCGTCCAATATGAGCCACCAATTCCTGGCCGCAGCAAAAGTGCAAAGCCAAGCGCAGCGACTAGTGGACCGATTGTGAGCGGCGTTTTTGGTCCGACTCGGCTAATCAAGCCTCCGGACCAGCGAGAGAGCACAAATATCATCAAAATTAAGGGGAGCAGCGCGGCTCCGGCTTCAGTGGCTGAATAATGCTGCACTTGAATAAGATTGAGTGGCAAGAAAAACAAGATGCCGCCAAACGCCGAATAGAGAAAAAAGGTGAGGAGATTGGCATCGCTGAAATTGCGCGACCGAAAGAGGGCCAACGAGACCATCGGCGAAGGCGAACGAGCCTCTACTCCCAGGAATCCAACAAGTGCAACGAGACCGGTGACCCCACCCAGGCTTACAGCAATTCCGCCGCGTGGAGCTTCGATCAATGAGAACGTGATTGCGCCCAAGCCCACGGTGGCAAGCAAGGCGCCTCGCCAATCCAACTTGCCGCTCATCCCATCGTTGCGGCTCTCCGGCACGCGCCACAGCGTAATTCCAATCACGAGTACCGCAAGCGGAAGATTGATGAAGAAGACCCAGCGCCACGATGCATGATCAACAAGCCAGCCGCCAAGGACAGGCCCGATTGCCGCTGTGATTGCTGTGAAGCCTGACCAAGTGCCAATTGCCCGGCCCCGTTCGCCGGCTGGAAATGACGCGCTGATGAGCGCCAAACTACCCGGCACAAGCAGGGCCGCGCCCACTCCTTGCGCGCCTCGCGCGAGGACCAGCAAAGAGATGGAGGGAGCAAATCCGCACCAGACTGATGCCGCAGCAAAAAGCAGGACCCCATAGATAAATATCTTTCTTCGTCCGTAGCGATCTCCTAGCGATCCCCCAACGAGCAACAAAGACGCGAGCAACAGCGCATATGCCTCCACTACCCACTGAATGTCTCTGACCGTGGCATGGAGCGCGGTTTGCAGCGCAGGAAGAGCAACATTGACAACGGTTCCGTCAATGAATGCCATGCTTGAGCCGAGGATTGTAGCTGCCAAAGTCCATTTGCTGCTTCCCGCCGTGGGCGCCGCTGAGTACCCGGCGAGAATCACCCCTTCATCGCAGGGTGGTCTGATTGCCATCGTCATTGCCCCACACTTCGCATGAATCGCCCACAATTATCATGCCTCAATACGCTGCTCGACCGAAAGTTTGTATCCAGAAATTGGTTTCTTGCCCCCCCTAATCGCAAAGTGGCATTTAGACATTATTGGGCGGATTTTCACATATTGGCATCCTCCGTCCTCGAACTTTACAAATTCTAGAATTCGGCGGCGGACCATTCCATAGTGCTTCCCATTCAGCAAACGCTACTTTGCGCCATATCGCCACGACGTGGCGTAGCAGTTATTTCTGGCTCTGGTCCAGCTTCACGAAGCTGTACTTCGCACTGAACTGGATGCGAGGAGCATTTGCTTTTTGACCGTTTTGCAACATTGTCCAGCCATACAGGAATTCTGCGCCGACATTGAGCGAGCCATAGGGATTCCAGATTAGGTTGACGCCCGTGTACGTAGCGCGATTGTACGTTGTAGCCGCAGCTAAATCGGTATTGATCACGTCTGCATACGAGTAAACCGCATTGGACCGCAGTGTCTTCAGCCAATAATGTTGATAGTCTGCCTCGATTCCGACCGCAGGCGTAGCTTCCAAATGAGGATTGGACCCTGATGCAGGCTCGGCATCAATGCCCAGCCCGGATGTGTCCTGGATATATCGTGAAATTCCCCGTCCGGATGCAACCGCGACTATCAAATTGTCCCTTCCAATGGTGTTCACCCCAAGGGAAGTGTTCACGCCCCAGCCAAAGACTGAATTTGTTCTCCCATCCGGAAGATATGCGGCGATGGAACGAAACAGTCCGGCTACCTGGAAATGGCCTCGCTCGAATTCCCGGAGGAGACGAATTGTCCCGTCGGGACTTGGGGAGTTCGGTTGGGCGGCAAATTGAGGCGTCTGAAAGAAAACGTCCGAACTGGGCCTTTCAACTGAAAGATAGAATGTGGTGTTTGGACCCAGGGCAAATCCGTAGCGAATTTGTGGATTCAGCAGAAGAACCATTCCATTCGGTCCCCGAAAATCCAAAGTGTCGGCAATTACATCCGGATCCATGAAATTCGTCCAAGTCTGGCCGATAAGCAAGTTATGTACTTGCGCGTAAGCGTGGCGCAGGCGGGGCGTAGTCGCGTTCGTTCCAAACACGTCACCCTCCACGTACAGGCGCACTTCGCCAAGCACGCTGCTTGGAATCCTGAAGTCGAGGCTCAGGCGTGTCGGCCGGATGGAAACGTTGGTATCGTACACGCCGGGCACTTGAGGGATAGGAAATGAGGAAGGAATGAATAAAAACGTGTTTCCCGCGGGTTTCAAATCATAAAGGAAGTCTGTCTTGAAAAAACCGCCGATCTTCAGAATCGTCTGTGTTCCCGGCAGTTTAAAGAAGCCGTTATATTTCGGGTCAATAGGCAAATTATTAAGACGCGGGGCTGCAGCCGCGTCTTCACCAAATTCCTGACGCTCTGCTGTGGCTTCTCCAACTTGCGGGGATACTGTGCTCTCCTGCGGAGGTTGCGCGGCTTCGATGGTGCCCTGTTGCGGGGTCGGAGAAACAAGATCTGTGGCGGGCTGAGCGGATGCCTCGGATCTCGTCCCTTTTAGCACAGCAATTTCCGATTGCATCTCGCTCATCTGCGCCCGCATCTCTTCGACGAGGTTTCGCAATTCTCGAATCTCGTCGGTGGAGTTTTTTGATTGCCCCAGAGTTCTGACAGGCGCTAAGGCGCCGATCAAAATAAGAGTCGCACTCAGGCAAAGCCCGTTCACTTTCATTGCATGCCTCCTGCCGCCCGCAAGCGTTTGTCCCCGTTCAGGGGAGGTTCCTCGATTTATCGCATGTACCTTCGAGATCGTCATCTAGTCAGTCTTGTATTCTCCGTTCTTTTTCAGATGGCTGTGGTTGCATTCGATGCTGCATTGATAGTTCGAGCCGTCAAAATGTGGCGAACATTGAGTTCGGAGCGCTCGATTGTTTGACGCGGGCATTCAGCCTAACTCCTGGTAAGTCGTCCTCTAAAGATTTGGCCGACAAGTGATTCATTCTTCAGGGAAGCGGGGAGCCACTTTCTTCCGCCCCTGTCTGGGCGGGGCCCAGTCAATCGCTTCTCGGAAGCTGGCTTTTTGGCTTGTAGAGTCGACTATCCCATTACCTGGGAATCGATTCTTGAGGCTCGCCTTTCGATATCCAGTAATTCTTCGTCGGTGTAGCTGAGGAGAAATCTTGCGTGCGTTCGTATTCCAGTAGCGATGGCAAGGATGCTGAGTATTGCTTGAATCTCGACCGGGTCACTTGCACGTAGAATCTCACCTGCCCCAACCTCGGCGAGTTCTCGAATGGCTTGGAAATAATCTTCCTCCATCCACTTTGAAAGATTGAGATTTTTTCCGGTGCCGCGGGCCAATTCTATGATGGCAACGATTGCATAAGTGTTCCAGTGGTCTCCGCCACGCTCACGATAGATTCGCACCAGATGCGGAACCGCTGCATAACACGCTTCACCTACGTCCCCCTAGTGGTGAAGTTCTTCCCAGAGTTCACGCCACATTGGGAATCAGCTGCCCTGCGCGGCTGCCGGGAACTTCTTCAAAGCAATCATCGTAATCTTGTCGATATTCCTTTTCAGGTCGCGCATGAACTTGTCGCGATCACTTACTTTTTGGGAGACCATGGCTCGCCAAAGGGGAGCATTCGAACTCGCGCCCACAATGTTGATCTGCATTTGTGCCAAGGTGCTCGCCCAGACGTCCATCGGTGCTGTCCAACCTTGGCCGTATGTATCCATGTGAAGCAAATCCGGCCTGACGCCTGCTCCGCTCTCGATCTGTCCACCAGCATCATAGGAAATCCGAAAATCGGGATTTTTTTCGTCGAGAACATAGCCCTTCGACTGCATCTGCCGATTGATGGAATCGTTCAATACGGCCTCAACATTTGACGCATCCTCCGGACGTAGGGCAGTCACCATATGATTCTTGTTCCAGGCGTAGCGCTTAAAGTGGGCTAAATTCACGGACTTGTCAGAGTCAACTGTGACCTTCTGCGCTGTGGTGGGCGAGGCCAAAGGAAGCAGTAGATTGATCGTGAATACAACCAAAGCGAGCCATCTCATTTTGTATGTCCTCATTATTCTCAATCGCGCTCCTAACTGCGTCTTGCGAAGGCGCTCCCCATCCCCCCTCGATTTCTTGGTCTCGGATTTTGCCCCGTCCAGTCCCTCAGAATGCGTTGACGGTGAGTCCTATCGGAAGCCCCGCAGGGGATGATGCAGTGTCATCGTCGGGCAAGTCACCTCCGATAGGAAGTGTCAAGTTTTGTATTCGATTCGTTTGACGCTTGCTACTGGCAAAACTATCAGGCAGCCAGGCCCCCTGATCGGAATGTGGTGCTGATTTCCAAGAACCCCACATCACGGAAGTTACATTAATAGGGATTTCCTCTCGCCGACCACGCTGGATCCATTTCGTCCCGATTGGCACACGGCGATTCAATTCTTCAGACCATATCAACGCAACGTTAATATCGCCCACGCGCGCGGATTGTTCTACTTCGCCCTGGTGCAACCTTACTTCCCGAGCACAGGATTCACGTACCCGTGCTGGAGGACCTTTTTCAGATCCGGCCTTATGCTCAGGTACGTGATGTGATCAGGGATCTCGGAAAATCCATGCGGAACGCCCTCCGGGATGATGATGATGTCTCCCGTCTTGATTTGACGGCTCGTGTATCCGACCATTGTGCCGCTGCAAGACGGGCCGTTCAGAATCGTTGTCACTTCGGCGTCTGGCGCAGAACGCCTCCCGTTGACAACGGCGCCCCCAGTGATCAGGGTCGCGCTGCCCGATGTAACGACGTAACTCTCGGCCGTATCGTCATGGAAGATGCCAGTGGGACCCGTGGCGCCCGGACGTTGCTCGCCGCATGCCTGCGCGGGGTTCGCCGCCGCGGGGCTTGCCGGCGTTGCGCTGCTCACCATCGCCCCGCGGTGGATGACGGCGACGCCGAGCTGATATTTATCCATATCAATCACCCTGAGCGTATTGTCAGGGATGGTGCGCTTCGTATCGAGCGAGTGCTTCAGCACGGCCTTGACGTCTTCGTCGCTTATGTAGACGCCATCCTTGGGCGCTTGAGCCAACGCAACTACCGGACACGCCGCAATCCATATCGCCAGAATTTGCACGGCCTTGTTTTTCATGTGTCTCTCCTTCATTGATTCGCGCGGTCATTTCACTTCAACGATCTCAATCGCGACTCGATCAGGTCCCTCAATCATGGCCGCCCGTGTATTGCCCCACGCGTGGATCTCTTCCAGGAACTTGATCCCTTCGCTCTTCAACCGGGCCACAGTCGAATCCAGATCCGGGACGCTAAGAGCCCAGTGATCGACGATATGCCCGCGAGGGCTGACGAGGCCCCCGCCCGGCCACGGCCGGATCAAAATGTTGATGTCGTCGAACAGCACGCTTCCTGATGGCTCGCGAACAAAACCAGGAAACTTAAAAAACGACGGCCATGTCGGCGGACTGTACAGCCGTTTGCAATCCCCATTGTCCATTGCTACGGGCGCGCCACCGCTACCTAGCGGATTGGTCGCACCGAGGTGAGTGACATACCACCGGATCGCGCAATACGGGTGCTCATGGTACATGTGGACGTGGTTGAAGCGTTCCACGGTGCCTTCTTGAGCGTTTTCAATCATGGCGTCATCCGGGCCCCGGAGATATCCGAAACCACCCTTCCTGGTCGGCTCTATGCCTTTGGCTCGCATTTCCAGGATCTGCTCCTGCGTTGGCAGCCCTGGCAACACGTCGCTGGACATGTCGACGAGCTTGCCGTCCGCGGCGTCCCACATCTGCGCGATTTTCAGGCCTTTCGCGCGGAACTCTTCATCGTATTTGCGCGAATCCGGCGTATTCCAGCCGAAATGCCATATCGAGGATTGCGGTCCACTGAGTTCCGTCAGAGGCGGTGTGTTGACCTTCGTGAAAAGCAAATAGATGTTGCCGGTCTTGACCGCCTCGTAGCCGTTGAACGTCGTCTTGGTGGTCGACGCCGGAAACGGCTTCAGGTAGTAATCGGCCGCAGCCTTTGGGTTCACAGAATTCAGGTGGACGTGATGAAAATGCATCGGCGCGACTGTCGCCGCCCCCTGTGCGCGGACCTGTTGAAATGTCAATGTGAGAAGAGCCGCCAGGAAAAAGATCAAATTCAGAATGCGATTCCGCATTTCGAAACTCCTTCCATGTTCCATCAGTCGCGCACCAATCACCCCGCATTTCCGTAGGCGGGAACCTGTCTTTTGCCAACCGGTTCCGAGCAAAGCGGTGCGTTTGAGATCAAACGATGCTATGCCCCTACCGCGCCAAGGGATCGGGACGCATCTGGACCTTCACAACCTTGTCCTTAGTGCCTTTGCCACCCTCCATGTGCCACGGCGTATTTGGGTTGTAACTTGTCCAGAATCCGCGGCCCTTCCAGCCAGTCTTCGGGTTGTCGATCCGCCCTTGCATCGACCGCGTGTAATACCCCAATGGATACGGGATGCGCACGGTCACAAATTGACCGGTTTTCGGAACCAATGCCACCATGGCGTCGGAATTGACGGCGCCCGTCATTGGCACATCGTTCCCGAGCCCCAGAACACCATGGCGGTCAACGAAGATCAGGTAGTTCAAATCGGAATTGATTCCTGAAACACCTTGAAAGGTTGGACCGGGTTTATGGTAGATCGTCCAGCCCTCCGGACAATGCTGGCCCGTAGCGGTCGGCCCATTCAGTACTTTGCACTTGCGACGATCGAAGGAGGTTATGTAGTCGGTCGCGCGCCAATTCTGCCATACCACGCCATTGCTATCCACGGAAACGCCGCCCGCGCTGAATAGCGGCGGGTCTTTTTGTGGGGGCATATAGACTTCCGTCTTACTTGTTTCTGGAGGATTCGAGCCGCGCTCCAGGCGCACCAATGTGTTTTCTTTGAGGCCGATTCCTGAACACCATACACTCCCATCGGCCGGGCTGACAGAAATGGAATAGCAGCCAAAAGTGATCCGGTGGTCCTTTGTAGGATCGATTGGTTCGTTCGGTTCGGTCCACGGCTTGGTGATCTTGCCGTCACCGTTGGTGTCCAGCACGCCCGGGATCCAACCTTGCGAGGCTTCGTCATTGTGAGTTTTGTCGCACACCGCGGTATTGATCCACCCAACAGAACCGTTCTGGCCGAAGAACAAACTGCCGTCGGCGCCGAACTCGTTGTGGTCCGTCGTAAAGCACGTGTCGATTTCGGAAATCTCTTTCTTCTCCGGATCGTACACCGCAACTTGCTTGGTGCCCCGCGGCATGGGGAAGTACTGGGCAAACTTGTTGCTCGATCCTGCCTTGCAAAAATCAGGCTGTTTGCCTCCGTCCGAAGCAGTGTCCCCACCCCTCATCCTGCTTGCAAACCAGACGCGCCCCACCTGGTCAACCGCCGCGCTGCGCGGCTGCGCAGCCGCCAGCCAAATGTTCTCATCGCCCCAATACGGAGAAGGCATCTCCATGGACCCGAGCGGCACCGCCTGCGATGGGATTTTTATTTCGGAGGCCACATTTCTGACCGGGTCCAGCCACACCAGCGAATTACCGCTGGTCATGACTCCAAACACTGGCCCGTTCGGGTTGACCATGGGATTCCGCAAATCGCTGGCTGCTTCGTCATGCATGTAATTTGTCTGCGTGCCCCAGTCCCACAAAGTAAGCACCAGGTTGCGCTCCACGCCACTTGGTCGCGGCGGGGCTTCCTTCGGGTACTCGCCCGCGGCAATGCGGTTCGTCCAATCAGCAAATAGCGAGCGTTGGTCCCCAAGCGAAAGAAAATTGGCGCCCATGTTTGCGCCCACGGGGCCCGATTTCGTGCGGCGATCCCAGGCTTCCTGACTATTGCTGAAGGGGCCAAAGTCCTTCGTCGTCGCGGGAATCTCGCGCGTGGCCTTGTCGCCGAGCTGATGACAGTTCATGCACAGCTTCACCCTGCCGGCCACCTCCACGGGCGCCAGCTTGCCACTCGGAATTTTCACAAGGCTCAACCAGTAATTGGCCGGATAGATCTGCGCCGCGGCCCGCCCGTCGGACGCCACCACAGCTTTTAGATCGAGGTGCTGGCCGGGTTTCGCTGGCACCCGCGCCGAATCCACCAGCCCGTAACCTCTTACAAACACCTGGTAATTCGCCGTGGGGAGCTCGGGCAGCGCGTATCTTCCCTGATCGTCGGTGACGACGATCTTGGCGTACTTCGTCGGCAGATCTGTGGTTTCGGCGATCACCCACACGCCGGCTTCGAGACCTTTCGAACTCGTGACCACGCCTTCAATGTAGTCCGCCGTACCCACGGCCGCATCGCCGCGGCTCTCCGTCGCTACGATCCACGCAACACAAAACGCCAGAGCCAACGCAAGCATCACGAGGATATGACCGCTCTTTCTCTGACTCATATCGCCCTCCCTTAGCGCGGCTTTGCCATCACTTGCAGGAATTTCGGTTTGGCTTCTTGGTTGAGCGATACTGTACAGTCTTACTGGCCATGCATGCAATCCTCCAGTCAGTTTTGCTTGTAAAATCTTTCCGGCGGCGGCAAAATCCCAAAACCAATCGCTGAATATTCTCCAACATATTGCTCGATCATTTTCCCTTCTGTAGTTTCGCCCGGCACCGGAATCCATGGCGGTCTTCGGCTCGCATGTCTTGAACGTCAAAACTTAGGCAGCAACAAGACACACACGTTTTTCTGCGCGTTTTGGATGGTCGAAAACTAGAAAAGGTGAAGGAACATTCCATCGGGAACTACATCTACCGAATCTTCGAAAAGCTGGAAGTTTCCAGCCGAGTTGAGCTTATCCTTATATGTGTTTTGCCGGCGGGAGGATGGCAACTCCTATGGCCCGTCCCCACACTAAGGTCCGCTCAACTTAAAAGAATCTCGTTACAAAGGTAGGCAGAGGAGGTTTTGAACCTTCTGGAAAGTAAGCGCAACGCTTTCTTGAATCGGTGACCGTATCTGGCTGCAGCACGGGCAGTTCCCTTCCCGGAACGTGGCTTTCATCCCGCGGGAGAATCACTGCATGAAGGTGGCGACGATCGCGGACCAGTTGTCGGCGGTGCTCAACTTGAAGGTGGCGGCATACGCTCCCGTGGAGGTCACCAGCATAGACTCGTTCGATGCGGGCGAAGTGGACGCGTCATTCTGCAGTAAGTTGTAGCCGCTGCCGACGGTTTGCGTACCCGAGTACCTGGCCGGTAGTCCCATCGCGGCAAAGATCAATTCGTTGGCGCTCGTGGTCGTGGCTGTCGGCCCGCTGTTCGGAGACGTACTGTTGCCCTGTGCGTGCGCGGTTTGATCCAGTGGATTCGCAGCATTCAACCCTTTGTACTCGTAGATAGCCAGCCAGGGGTGATTGTTGGAGGCAGAGAACGTCGCGGTCACCGTGTTCGCCACTCCCAAAATGCTTTTGGCATAGAACAAATGCACTTGGGACCCATCGGAGCTTTGAACCTGCGCCACAGCCTCGACATAAGTATTGCCGGCGCTGTCCTTTAGCGTAACCGTCTGTGTAGTTGTGGACATGCGGACGAACGCGAGGATCAGATTGCCCGCCGTGTTGCCTGTGGGGAACGCCACCGACAACGACCCTACGCTCGTTCCCTGAACGGCATTCTGCTGTATCAGCCCGATTCCACCGCCGCTCGAGCTGTTGATGGTGATGCTGAGGCTCTTGGTGGCAGTCTGCGAGTTGGAATCACTCACCTGTACGGTAAAGTTGCTGGTACCCGTGGCGCTGG
>Ga0210409_10006466_pt1 | contig 12185 bp, 14 predicted proteins | sample IncBWH17MmetaG_FD_161649 | JGI IMG/M metagenome (GOLD analysis project Ga0210409, IMG submission 161649) | Forest soil microbial communities from Barre Woods Harvard Forest LTER site, Petersham, Massachusetts, United States - Inc-BW-H-17-M | ecosystem: Environmental > Terrestrial > Soil >...
TAAGTGTCCATGGTCATGGTGAAAGTCACGCTGTTGGGCTGACCGGGCGTCGACGGCGGCGGCGCTTGTCCGTTGTTCTGCGCTTGCATCTCCATATCCATTTTGACTTTGGTTTCGTTGGTGGGTTGCCCGAGGATGACGCGAGTGTCGCTACCGGGCAGGACGGTGATTTTCGGAGTCACCTGAAGCTGAGCGTCCTGAGCCTGGGCGGCGGGTTTTCCCGCGTTTTCTTGCTGCATTTTTGCCTCGGCGTCCCGGCGGGCTTTTTCCATCGCGACTTTGATTTCTTCGAAGGTGGCGACGGAGTACGTTTTTTTCTGGTTGTCGATAGATATTATCCGCTGGCCGTCGAGGTCGATAATCTGGATGGTGCCGTCGGAGCCGTCGGTGCGGAGGCGATTGTTTTTGATGTAATGCGTGGTGGTGATGGGCTGCATGGCAGCGCGGGAGTCTTTGCTGAACTTTGCGGCGAAGTTGGCCATGCCCATCAACGCGCCGCCGGTGATTTGGGAGGTGTCGGTGTATTTGAAGTCGGCTCGGGCGGGGACGGAAACCAGGGGAAGCAAGAGCAGGATTGACAGCGATTTGCGGGCTAGGTTCATGGGATGGGTCTCCTGTGATTCGCCTGGATTATTGTTGGTCTCGGCTGGCGGCTGGGGGCTGGCTGAGTTGGTGGTGGATATTATGTTGTAGGCGGCGGTTGGGGGCAAGGGGGAGAATGCGGTGGGAGTAGTGGTGCGGATTGCTTGAGGCTTCTTAGGTCTTCGGTTTAGGGACAGAAACTTAATTTTGCAGTTGCTTCACCATTACGTAGCCGGTTGTGCTGTTGGCTTCCTTATTCTCATACGTGGCGCGGATCGTTTCGCCACCTGGTGCCACGGTCAGACGTAAAACGCCAACGACTTTCCCATCGCGTTTATTAGTCTGTTCAACTGTGTTTGAGCTTAGTAGCTTTACCGAGACCATCGTGTGAGCAGGGTCGTCCTCGACTAGGTAGTCTTTCCCATCGAATTTTGCGTCGAACTTTTCGCCGAGAGGGGTTTCAGCACTAAATCCCTCCGGCGTGCACTTGTACTTGATTGTTGACCCGTTCTCGGACCTCCTAATTTTGAACGCACGCCATGAGCCACAAAGGATATGGGAGCCAACAGGCCCTCGGTCAATTCGTTTACTAACAGTCTCGATGGTGACCGCTTGGGCCTCGGTAGTATCTTTTACAACAGCGGTCAACGTATCTCCGTCTTGAGAAATCGTGTCGAGTTCCGTGAACATAACTTTGCCAGCCTTCTTGCTGATAATTTCTACGTTAAAGGCATCCAGAACTCGAACGCTTACTGTGTCCCAGTATCCAGTTTTTCCAACCTCGTGATCCTGTCTGTCTTGATCTCTATGTTCGCGCCGTTGCAATCAGAGCAGCGGAACATGCCATTGACCAAGAAATAGGTGGTTGGCTTCTGCGGAAGTTCCATCGATTTGGTATCGACGACCCAAGTTCCGTCGAAAGGGCTTTGAGCAAGCGCCACCCCAGGAAACAGAAGCAGCAAGACCAGAAGGGCTCTCATAGATGAAGCCTTTCGATGGACAAAAACATATTGCGACCAAATAACATCGTGGAGACACATTGTCGTTGATTTCTTATGAGATGCAGGAATCCTACCGACAGGATTCCTGGCAAACGCGCTCATAGTGCCCCATCAGCACGACAGGTCTCGTTACCAGAGACCGGAAAGTCCCGCTGGGGTGAACCGATGGATGCGGAGAAGAGAAGAAATGCATCTGGGTTCGACCAGAAGTAGTCGCGCGGATTAGCTTTTTAGAGCGGACCGGCAAGGACCATTTACGGCATTCGAAGTTTCGTTGGACTCAGAGAGGACAAAGAAGCACGGCTGGTTGTGAAGGAAACTCCCTTACCGGCAAACTTAGGTAGGAAGTGTTCGCGTGCTGTCTGCGACGGGACGAGCCACCATTATTAAGGCGGCGAAGAAGCGGCGGGCGAAGGTTAGGAAGGAAGCGAAAAAAGCTGTTAGCTAAAACTGCTCGGCCCGCCCACACAGACCTACTAGACTCCGCTGTATACTCCTGCCAGTCGGAATTCTGAATCATTGGTGACTGCATGGATCCTGCCAAAACCTTGGTACTCGCTGCGGTTAGCTTTGCTTATGCGACTGTATCTTTCGCACAAAATTCGTCGTCTTCTCCCAGACTGCCCCTTGATCCACAACGTCGCACCTCCATCGACTCCTTCATCACAACTCAGATGGTTCACCAGGAAATCCCGGGTCTTGCTGTTGGCATCTACAGCCGAGGACAAATTCTTCTGGCTAAGGGCTATGGTCAAGCCAACGTGGAACTCGGCGTGCCGGTCAAACCGGAATCTATCTTTCAATCTGGTTCTGTGGGTAAGCAATTTGTTTCTGCTGCCGTCATGATGTTGGTGGAGGAAGGCAAACTCTCGCTGGACGACAGCATAACCAAGTACTTCTCCGAAGCTCCCGCTGCCTGGAAACCCGTTCTCATCAAAAATCTTCTTTCTCACACTTCGGGTTTAGCGGAGTACGAAAGTGAGGAGCGCATCGGCCCCAAAGGCGCTTTCTACTCGAGGCTCGATTTCACAGAGGATGAGCTCGTAACGAAAATTGAGGCTCTGCCGATAGAAGCCGCTCCCGGAGACAAGTGGGACTATCGCAACACAAATTACGTTCTCCTCGGCGTCTTGATCCATAAGATTACCGGCAAGCCTTACTACGAGTTTCTCGACGAGCGCATCTTTAAGCCGCTGGGAATGACATCAACGCGGCTAATCAGCGATCGGGACATCATCCCGAATCGCGCCGCCGGATACGAGATCGACAACGGCCAGCTCAAAAATCAAGAATGGGTCTCGCCCACTTTCAATTCAACGGCCGATGGCACGTTGTATTTCAATGTCCTTGATCTGGCCAAATGGGACGCCGCGCTTTACGGCGTCCCATTGCTCAAACAATCGAGCCTAGACCGCATATGGACGATATATCCGCTGAACGACGGAAAGCCAAACCCGGCTGGATACGGATTTGGTTGGAGCATTGGTAAGCAGCAGGAACACAAACGCATCGAACATGGCGGTGCGTGGCAGGGCTTCACTTGCGATATCGCCAGATATCCCGACGACAGCCTCACGGTAGTAGTGCTCACGAATCTGGCCGGTGCCAATCCAGGCCTGATAGCTCAAATTACCGCTGGCTTTGTTGATCCCGCTCTGATGCCCCCGAAGCTCCTCCCCATCGCTGATACCCAACCTGGAGTTGCGTCATCGTTAGCAAGACTGTTGGATCAAGTGGAGTCTGGCAAGGATATTCGTCCGCAGACGACACCTGAGCTCGCGGCACACATTACTCCTGACGCCAGTAAATGGGTCCAGCACAGACTGGCCACCCTGTGGCCCGGTGGCACGCTCACTCTCGTAAAACGCATGCCTCCGCCCAACCCAACCGGCCAGTCTACGTTCGTGTTCCGTCTCAGCAAGGGAGACGACGCGGTTTTGGTTTTTTTCGGAGTTACCTCCGACGGCAAGATCTCCACCCTGCGAACTGCACCTGACCGCGAATACGATTGGTAGCTCGCCTGCGACGAAAGCGTGTGGATAAATGGAACGCGGGATCTGCAAACTCTGCCCGATGGACAAAGACCTGCAGGACAGCCACTTTCTTGGCAAGGTCGTCTATCAAAAGCTGAGCGAACCGTCGCTGAAGAACCCAACCCCCGTAATGATCACGAGAGATACCGCGAAACAATCACCAATTCAGATTCGTAACCATGTTTCTGCTGCTTATCATGTAGCGCCAATTGCCACGTCCGAGATTTTGAGGCTGAGCAGCGGAATTTTTCAGATCAATTCACTAGAGACCTATTTAAGAACGAGCCTGGAGTTTTCAGGATTCTTCGTCCTGGGAAGTCAAACGGTCGCAAAGGCGGATTCAAGCGCGAGTACGAGTCCATGCGGATTCCCGAATCCGCAGCCAGGAGAGTCTACGACCGTCTGGTCAGCAAGGCGGCTTAGTCAGCGCCCGCCGCTTCCAGGATTCGTTTGTTCGTCGCGACGTGCGCGTCCTTCAATTCTTCGATGTACGGAAGATAATGGCGTTCGACCATCGCCACGGTATCGCCCAACATCTTGGCAACCTCCTGGATTAGTGCACCCTTGCGGATGTACCACACCGCGCAGGTGTGCGTCCTGCCCATCCTCACCAACTCCGTGACTTGTTTTGTGGTTTTGTGGCAGTTCTACAAGTGTTGAATATAAGGGACTTACAAGGTTCGCAACTCGGCTCTTCCCGGCGGTCTCCCCGGCAAGCTCGTGTTGCGCCCTAAATGCGTGAAAATAAATAGAGTAGCAGGGAAGTCGATCGCTCAGGCAGCGTGGGTGTTTCCCTAGTGGCTAGCGGAGGCGGTTCTTGTAGACGGCCATGCCCACAGCGGCGTCCATGCCGATCTTTTCCAGGGCAGTGATTTCGCGGCGTGTTTTGATTCCGCCGGCTGCAATGATCGGGTGCGACGTGGCGTCGCGGAGCTTTCGAAACCATTCTAGATTTGCCCCGCTCATGGTCCCTTCGCGGTCGACGTCAGTGCAGAGGAAGGCTGCGCAAAACGGTTGGAGTTGTGCCATTACCGTTTCGGGGCGGAGCTTCAGTCTGCGGCGCCAGCCGTTGGTCACAATGCGGCCTTTTTCAGTATCGAGTGCGACCACGACTTGGCTTGGATTGATTTTCTTCACCAGCTGACCCAAAAATCGCGCGTTTACTTTTCCGGCGTTGACGGCGGCGCTGCCAATGATGATTTGGGCGGCGCCCCACTTCGTAATAGTTACCGCGCGGGCGACACTGCGAATCCCGCCGCCTACGCGAACCTTTATTCTGTACTTGGCGCCAGCTTTGGCGCATAGGTCGTGCGACAGGTCGTCGTTTGCAGGCTTGCCCATCGCTGCATCGAGGTCGATGATGTGCAGCCACGGGTAACTGCTGAATTTGTCGAGCAGCCCGAATACATCGGCGACCGCGAGTTCGCGACGGCGTCCGTGCACGAGCTGCACGGCTTGGCCTTCTTGCAGGTCGATGCACGGGATCAGCACGGTAGGCGGACCTCGATACTTCTGGCCGCGAGGAATTCCTTTAGCTCGCGAATCGGTTGAACGCCGTCGTGAAAAATGGAGGCGGCTAGGGCTGCGTCGGCTGCGCCTTCGGTGAAGATTTGGGCGAAGTGTCCAGGGAGTTTCGCGCCGCCGGACGCGATTACCGGAACCGTGACAGCGTACGAGATCGCTGAGGTTAGCGGCAAGTCGAAGCCCTGCTGAGTGCCATCCCGGTCGACCGAGGTAAGTAGGATTTCTCCCGCGCCTAGCGACACGCCTTGTTTTGCCCATGCGATTGCGTCGAGATCGGTGGAATCGCGGCCACCGCGGACCATCACCTCCCATCGTTCGCCGTTGCGTTTCGCATCAACCGCTAAGACCACGGCTTGCGCGCCAAATTCGTTGGAAAGCTCAGAGATCAGAGCGGGGCGATGGACGGCCGCGGTGTTTACGGTGACTTTATCCGCGCCGGCGCGTACTACAGCTCGAGCGTCGTCCAGGGTGCGAATTCCGCCGCCCGCGGTGAGCGGGATTGCGAGTTGGGCGGCTACCCGGCGGATCGTTTCCAGGAAGGTGGGTCGGCGGTCGCGCGAGGCGGCGATATCCAGGACGACCAGTTCATCGGCGCCTTCGGCGTTGTAACGAGCCGCTAATCTGACGGGATCGCCAGCGTCGCGCAGGCCAACAAAATTCACGCCTTTGACGACGCGAGTCCCGTCGGTATCGAGGCAGGGAATGATCCGATGAGCGAGGGTCATGCTACCAGCCTCAGGAAATTTTGTAGCAATCGCGCGCCGGCGGGACCACTCTTCTCCGGGTGGAACTGGACCGCGTTGATGTTGTGGTTCTCCAGGACTGCGATGAATTCTGAGCCGTGCGTGCAGGTGGCCACTGCGCCCGCGTTTCCGTCTCCGGCCATCGCGGCGTAGGAGTGCGCAAAATAAAAGTGTGCGTCCGGCGCGACGCCTTCGAGCAATTGCGAGGCACTTGTGAGGCGCAATTGGTTCCAGCCCATGTGCGGTAGCTTGACGCTCGCTGGAAGCGCCCGGATTTTTCCGGCGAGTAGTTGCAGGCCGCATAACTCAGGTGCTTCCTCACTCGAGTCGTAGAGAGCTTGCAATCCCAGGCAAATCCCAAGGAACGGCACGCCGCCGTGCAATGCGTCCAGGAGCGGCCCGCGCAAGTTGCGCTCATCCAGAGCACGAATAAGAGCCGCGAAGTGGCCGACCCCCGGAAGAATCAGTGTGCTAGCCTCCGCCATGCATTTCGGTGTGCTTGCGGTCACCGATTCGACGCCGAGACGTTGCAGCGCTCGCTCGACGGAAGCGACGTTGCCCGCACCGTAGTCAATCAGCGCGACTTTCACAGGAGGCCTTTCGTACTCGGCAGCACATTTCGCAAGCGCTTGTCGCGGGACACCGCGAAACGCAGCGCTCGCGCGAAGGCTTTGAATATGGCTTCGATTTGATGGTGAGACGAGCGGCCATAGACGATGCGCAGATGGACGTTAGCGCGTGCGGCTTGCGCGAAGCCCTGGAAGAAGTCCTCGGTCAACTCGGTCTGGAAGTCACCGACGCGGGCAGCATTGATTTTGCCGCTGAGCACACTGTAGGGGCGTCCACCCAGATCGACCGCCGCCGCCGCGAGCGTTTCATCCATGGGCATCAGGAAATATCCAGCGCGCAAGATACCGCGTTTCGTTCCCACCGCTTTCAATACAGCCTCTCCCAGAGCGATTCCCGTGTCTTCTACGGTGTGATGTTGATCCACGTCGAGGTCGCCTTTCGCCGCAAGCGTTAGATCGAAGGCGCCGTGGCGTGCCAAAAGGTCGAGCATGTGGTCGAGAAATCGGATTCCCGTCGAGACGTGCGAGCTGCCTCGCCCGTCCAGGTTGAGGCGAATGCGGATATCCGTCTCGTTGGTCTTGCGATGAATGGTCGCGGTTCTCGGCATCGGTATTTTTACCGGTATTGCTTGATCAATTGAACCAAGCGCTCCATTTCGGTTTTGGTTCCGATAGTGACGCGGACGAAACCAGGGCCGATCTCTTTGGAGCGCTCTCGCAACAAGATGCCTTTTCGTTCCAGGAGCCGACACAGTTCTGGGCCACGGCGGCCGAAATCGGCTAGCAAAAAATTGCCTGCGCTCGGATAGGTCTTCACTCCGAGTTTTTTCATCTCTATCTCGAACCAGGAGCGCATGCGGAGGATGTCGCGCACGTAGCGCTTCATGGTTTTCACGTCGCCAACGGCGGCTTCAGCTGCTGCCAGAGCCGCGACGTTGACAGGGAAGGGAGCTGTCGCGCGACGGAGAATGGCTAGCGATTCGGCGCAGGCAATCACCGCACCCAGACGCAAGCCGGCTAGCCCCGCGGCTTTTGAAAAAGTGCGTGCGACGAAAAGCTGGGAATATTTCTGGATAAGAGGAAGGACGGTGACGCCGGAGAACTCGACATAGGCCTCGTCGACTACGACAGCGGTTTTGGGCGCCGCTTTCAAAATCGTTTCGATCGTACCGTTCGTTAATAGCGTACCTGTCGGATTGTTTGGGTTGCAGACAAACAGTGCGCGAGGATGCGCATCTAGGGAATTCAACACCCCTTCAAGTGGAAATTCCATGGCCGATCCGTAACGCAATGCTTCGATTTTAGCTCCGGCGACTTCTCCCCAGTAGCGGTACATCGGAAAAGTCGGCTCGCAGATTACGACGTTGCTGCCGGTATCGACGAAAGCGTCGAAGAACAACCTCAGGGCGTCGTCGCCGCCGTTCGTAAGTAAGAGTTCGCTCGGTTTAACCCGGAAGTGCCGCGCCAACCGTTGTGTTCCGCGCTCGTACTCAGGGTACATGGCGAGTTGTTTCGGTGAGAGTTTCGCCAGTGCCCGTTTGACGGCGGGAGAGCAGCCCGCGGTGTTCTCGTTGAAATCGAGGCGGAGTTTGTTTGCGCGGCCCTCGCCGGGTGGCTCGTAAGTGCGGCGGTTTAGAATTGCCTGACGAACCGGCAGCTGCACGTTCATTGGCTTACCTCGTCATGAGCGAACGCGCTAAAGCGCGACCTTAGGTTTGCTTGCCGCGCCGCTACGGAATTAGCGTGCGCTCGTAATCCTTCGGCGGTCGCCAGAGTTTGCACGTCGTCAGCGAGGCGCAAGAAGCCTTTGCGGGTGATGGATTGTACGGTGATGCATTTCACGAAGTCGGCGGCGCTGAGTCCGCCGCGTCTTCGCGCCCATCCGCCGGTGGGCAGCACGTGATTGCTGCCGCTGGCGTAGTCGCCCAAGGGTTGCGCGGCCCACGCGCCGACGAAGACGGTGCCCGCCGCTTTGCACTTTTTCAGCAAGGCTGACCCGTTGCTTGGAAGGCTGAGGTGTTCAGGCGCGAAACGATTGACGAAGCCGCAAGCCGCTTCGATGGACGAGGCGAGCACGATCGCGCCGGTTCGTTGGATTGACACGTGTGCTGGATTTGTTCGGGGCAATTGCTGCAGCTGAGTTGTGACGGCAGCTTGCACTTTGACCGCCAACGTTTTCGAAGTGGTGACGAAGAAGCTCCCTGCGTCCGGTGCGTGCTCCGCCTGTGCCAGCAGGTCTGCCGCGATCCATTGTGGGTTGCCCTGTATCGCCAGCACAATCGCCTCCGTTGGGCCTGCCGGGAGATCGATAGCGCAATCGCTGCTGACGAGTTGCTTCGCTGCGGTGACGTAACGATTGCCGGGCCCAAAGATCTTTTCCACGCGAGGGATGCTTTTCGTTCCGTAAACCAGTGCTCCAATAGCCTGTGCTCCGCCAATTCTGGCAATCTCGTTAACGCCTAGCAGTTTCGCCGTCGCCAGCAATTCGGCATTGGGCCGGGGGCAAACGACAACGATGCGCGACACTCGAGCGACGGTCGCGGGCACGGCGGTCATCACCAGGGTCGATATAAGGGCGTGGCGACCGCCGGGAATGTAGCACCCAATGGTTTCGATGGGTCGCACGACTTGTCCGATGGTCACGCCGGGTTGTGCCTCCAACGTCCACGGCCGAGGCAGTTGCTTCTCCGCCACGCGCCGTACGTTGTGCGCCGCATGTTTGACAGCTCGCAGGAAGTCCGCATCGACCTGAGCGGCGGCGGAGGCAATCTCACGGCGTGAAATCCAGACGCCTTCGCTACGAAGATCGATGCCGTCCAGCTTCTTGGTCCATTCAAACAGTGCCGAATCCCCGCGTCGTCGTATGTCGCCTACGATTCGCGCGGCGACGCGCTCCGCCCCAACGTCGTGATCGTGTCGCGCGCGAAGAAGTTCCTTTTCGGCGGCCGATGTCAATTTCAGAATGCGCATCACAGCACAATCTTGTTCAAGGGATACTCGACGATCCCCTGCGCGTTCGCGGCTTTGAGTTTAGGCAGAATTTGCCGTACTACGGCTTCTTCAATGATGGTATTCACAGCTACCCACTCGGGGTCGCTGAGAGTGGAGATCGTGGGTTTTTTCAGGGCCGGTAGAACGTCGAGCACGCGCGGCAAATCGACGCGTCGAACGTTCAAGAGCAAGCCGACCTTGGTGGCCGCGGCGATTGCGCCTTGCAGCATCAGAATCAAATTTTCGGCTTTTTCGCGCTTCCAGGGATCGGCCACCGCGTGACGATTCATGATGAATACCGTGGCCGACTCCAGAACGGTATCGATAATGCGCAGGCGATTGGCGCGAAGGGAAGAGCCGGTTTCGGTGACCTCCACGATGGCGTCGGCCAGTTGAGGGACCTTGACTTCGGTGGCGCCCCAGGAAAAGTCGACGCGCGCGGTGACCCCATGCCGGGCCAAGTAAGCTTCGGTGATGCGCACAACCTCGGTGGCGATCACTTTGCCCCTCAGGTCGCGCGGTTCGTGGATCGCCGAGTCCTCTGGCACCGCAAGTACCCACCGCACGCGCGCCAGGCGTTGCTTTGCGTAAATGAGTTCGGCCAACTCCTCGACCGCCGAGCCCGTTTCTACGACCCAGTCGTGCCCGGTGATTCCGGCGTCCAGCGCTCCGGTTTCGACGTACCGCGCCATTTCCTGCGCGCGCACCAGCAGGCATTCGATCTCCGCGTCGTCGATTGAGGGCACGTAACTCCTGGAGCTAACCGCGATCTTCCATCCGGCCCGCGCGAACAGATCGAGAGTCGCGTCTTGCAAGCTGCCCTTTGGAATGCCTAGCTTGAGGCGACTCATTGTTTTTTCTCCTGACCATACACGCGATCCGGCTCGAAGGTACGCTCCTCGATCACTTTCGCGCTGCCGTCTTTTTCCATGCGGCGAAAGAAGCAGCTGCGATAGCCTTCGTGGCAAACCCCGGGCCCGACGGGCGCGACCCGTATCAAAAGCGCGTCGGCGTCGCAGTCGATGCGCACCTCGCGCACTTTCAGCACGTGACCGCTCGATTCGCCTTTTTTCCAGAGGCGATTGCGCGACCGGCTGTAGAAGACCACTTCGCCGGTACGTCGCGTTTGCGCCAGCGCGTCCTCATTCATGAAACCCAGCATCAATACATCGCCGGTGCGGTCATCCTGCACGATCACGGGAACCAGACCGCCGGCCTTTGCGAACGCAATCTCCACGTCTGTTCTCCTTGTCCCTGGACGCGTTCCGGGAACGTGCCGCCTAAAAACAAAAAACCCGCTGGCTCTCCTGCGCCAGCGGGCCGATGGGTGCTTTGTTTAGCGAATCGCTATGCACACCTCATCGGACGCGGCGTGTGGCCGTGATGATGATGGTGCCGATGCGATCGAGAAATCATGATGAAAAGGCAGAATAGAGAATGTCGCACCGAGTGTCAACCGATTGTTGGCGACACCAGGTCGACTGAGCGCCCGTGGAGGGATTTTCAGGGAGAAGTTGGGTACTTTTCAAACGGACGGACGACCCCGGTTTGCCGGCTCTGTAGAGCTGCAACGCCAAGGCGATGCGCGGAATCAGATAATCTATAGGGTGCGCGCCAATCTGGAACGTGATCGAATGCCGCGGAGGATTCATATGGTCGATAAGGCTCACAAGGATGAGAAGGTTCATAAAAAGGACGCGGAGTGGAGGAAGCAACTAACTCCAAATCAATATCATGTGACTCGGCTTAAGGGGACCGAGCCCCCCTTTACAGGGGAATATGAGGATTCGGAGACGCCCGGTACGTACAAGTGTGTCTGCTGCGGTCAGCCTCTCTTCCGGTCGGAGACAAAATACCACTCCGGGTCTGGCTGGCCTAGCTTCTATGCCCCTGCAGGACACGACGCGGTAGAAACTGAGACGGACGCGAGTCATGGGATGTCACGCACTGAGGTGAAGTGCAGTCGTTGCGATGCGCACCTGGGCCACGTATTCGAGGATGGGCCGGATCCAACGGGCTTGCGCTACTGCATCAATTCCTTGTCACTAAAATTGGACGAAGACTAAAAGTAAAACGCGCCGCGGGTTCGCCGCAGCGCGTTCTGGAAAAAACGTACGATAGGATTTCTACAGGGCGTGAGGCTACGCTGCCGTACACGCGCAAGCTACCATTTCGGCTACGCGATCGCGTTCCCACACACCCACGAGGAGCACCTTCGTGCCGGTGGGGTATTTAAAGATGTAATAAACGTTCGCATCGCCATCGACTTCGAAGAATCCGGGCCGGCGCGCATCGGGTCGCAAAGGCGCGCTCATGCTGAGAAGCAGACGCAGTTCAGAGATCTGCTCCTGGGAATGATTCCGAAGATCTTCCAGAAGAGGCGGTTGTTTGTGTATTGTCATGGTCATGCGTTTCTCCGCCGCAGTAGCTTATCGTTGTCCTCATCTATAAAGACGTAAGAATTCGCCAAAAGTTTCATGAACTGCAACTTCTTGGGCCGAGGCGATTTGAGCCCGGTTCAGTGGCCCTTCGTTGGATGCGGGGACTTCGTCAGACGGGTGTAAACATTGTGTCTCAGGTTGGCTAGCTTATGGGAGGAAAGTCGGCCAAAGGGCGGTCAGATGAGGGCTCGCTTCGAGCTCGTCGCAGCACTTCACTTTGGACAGGCATGGTTATTAAACTGCTATCAAGACGCGATTTCGTCTAACGACATCTCCCGTCTGCTCAGCCGACCTTGCGATT
>Ga0210409_10006467_pt1 | contig 12185 bp, 12 predicted proteins | sample IncBWH17MmetaG_FD_161649 | JGI IMG/M metagenome (GOLD analysis project Ga0210409, IMG submission 161649) | Forest soil microbial communities from Barre Woods Harvard Forest LTER site, Petersham, Massachusetts, United States - Inc-BW-H-17-M | ecosystem: Environmental > Terrestrial > Soil >...
AGGCGATTCATACCAGCACTTTCCTGGGGCACCCGGTGGGCTGCGCCATGGCCCTGGCAAACATCCAGGAAATCCGCGCGCAGCGGTTGGTCGAGCGCAGCGCTGAATTGGGCGGTTTTCTGCTCGCGGCGCTTATCAATTTGGCTGACTTGGTGCAAAAAGGCTCAAGAATAACGTTCCGGCCGCGCGGCCTGGGCCTGCTCACCGGCGTGGAACTCCTTCATACGAATGGCTCGCCCGCGACGAAACTCGTGCTGGCGACGATTAAACGCCTTCTTCACCGCGGCTTCATTTTGTTGCCGGAAGGCGAGCACGCCAATGTCATTAGTTTCACGCCGCCGCTGATCATTTCCAGGAACCAGCTCCGGAGCGCTCTCGATGCGCTGGAGCAGGTCTTGCCGGGGTTGGCATGATGAAGCTGTCCCAGATTAAACAAATTCTGGCCGAGAATGAACTCGTGCTTACAAAGTCACTCGGACAGAATTTTTTGCACGATGGCAACCAACTGCGCCGAATCGTCGATTTGGCGGAACTTCAAAAGACCGACAAAGTGCTTGAAATCGGACCTGGTCTGGGACCTCTAACCGAACTGCTGCTCAATTGTGCCGGCAGCGTGCTGGCCATCGAGAAAGATGCGCGCTTAGTGCGGATTCTGCGGGAGCGGTTCGGCGGCGAACCAACGCCGGGCCAGGAATCGCGTGTCCCTTTGCGCCTGGTTCAAGATGACGCATTGCAGTATCTCAAGCGCGAACCGGTTGACTGGAGCGGTTGGAAACTAGTAGCCAATCTGCCTTATTCGGTAGCTTCACCTATCCTGGTGGAACTGGCCCAGAGCCGCTGTGGCCCCGATCGCATGGTCGCAACTCTGCAGTTGGAAGTAGCCAAGCGCTTGATGGCAAAGCCTGGTGGAGCAGATTACGGCGTGCTGACGTTGCTGGTCCAACTTGATTATGAACCCCTCGATTGGTTCAAAATACCTGCCAGCTGTTTCTTTCCGGAACCAGACGTGGATTCTGCTTGTGTCGCTTTCGCGCGCCGCCCACAGCCCTTTTTGAACCCGGCGCAACGAGAAACGTTCGCAGCCATCGTCAAGCGTAGTTTTTCCCAACGCCGCAAAATGATGGCAAAGTTGTTGAGGCAGGACTGGCCGGCGGAATTGCTGGAGCGGGCTCTGGCCAGTGTGCCACTGGCTGCGCAAACGCGAGGCGAAGCGGTCAACCTCGCCCAATTTGTTTCATTAACGAAAGCCCTGCATGAGCGAAGAAATCTTTGATGTCGTCAATGAGCGGGATGAAGTGGTCGGCCATAGGTCGCGCAGCGAAGTCCATCGCCTTGGCCTCATGCACCGGGCGGTGCATGTTTTGGTGTTCAACAGCCGCGGGGACGTGTTCCTGCAAAAGCGCTCCCTGAGCAAGGACCGGCAACCCGGGCTTTGGGATTCCTCGGCTTCAGGGCACGTGGACACCGGCGAAAACTACGATGCGTGCGCCATCCGAGAATTGCGCGAGGAAATCGGGCTGAGCATTTCCGGGCCTCCGGAACGTCTCTTTAAACTTCCTGCCTCCGCGGAAACCGATCAGGAACACGTTTGGGTGTATCGCTGCAATAGTGAGGGACCCTTTGTGTTGCACCCGGAGGAGATCGAGCGCGGCGGCTGGTTTGCGCCAGAGGAGGTCACGCGCTGGATGAAGGAGCGGCCGGAGGAGTTCGCCAGCGCGCTGCTGGTGATATGGCCGAGGATAAATCCGAAGGCCGAAGGCCGAAGCGCGAAAGAAGGCCGAAATCCGAAATCCGAAGAAGAAACATAATCTGCGGTCGCTTTGAATCCGGGGGGACTTTTTCCTGAAACCTTAGCTAAATCCCGTTGCAAGAGTGCTGTTCAGAGCCTTTGTCGATCACCTTAGCCGCCACCTTTGTCGAGACGTCTGCTGGCGAACGGGCGATTCGACAAAAGTGGCGGCTAAGGTTACGACAAAGGCTTCAACTTAAGCCCAATTTTGCAACCGCATCTATGTAGCGAATGGTGCCTTTTCTGATTTTGGATTTTAGTCTTTCGGCCTACGAGTTTTGGAGTTCGCGGCGCGCTTGACCTGGATCTCGCCCTCCGCTACGTTGCGACACAGAGAATAAAGTTCTTAGAGCATTTATGGATAATTTCTTAGTCCCATTCGTGGTGGAGCAGACCGGGCGAGGTGAACGCAATTACGATATTTATTCACGTCTGCTGGTCGATCGCATCGTCTTCCTTGGAACGCCGGTCGACGACATGGTGGCCAACGTCATCATCGCTCAATTGCTGTTTCTTCAGATGGCGGATCCCAAGAAGGACATTCATCTTTACATTAACTCTCCGGGCGGGAGCGTGACCGCGGGCCTGGCCATTTACGACACGATGCAATTCCTCACTTGCGACGTGAACACCTACTGCATCGGCCAGGCCGCCAGCATGGGAGCGGTGTTGCTCTGCGGCGGCACCAAGGGCAAACGCTACGCGCTGCCCAATGCGAACATCATGATTCATCAGGTGCTAGGCGGAGCCGAGGGTCCTGCCAGCGATGTCGAGATCCGCGTCCGCTACATGCTCAAGCTCAAGCAACGGCTCAATACTATCATCTCCAAGCATACCGGCCGCTCGATCGAGCAGGTTGAAAAGGATTGCGACCGCGACAATTTCATGAGCTCCGATGAGGCTAAGGCTTACGGCCTGGTGGACGAAGTCGTCCAGTCTCGCAAAGAAATCCCGGGACTGCCCGAGCACGCCACCAGCCTGGCGGATAAGAAAGAATAGCCTCAATGGCGCGGCCGACCAATATCACCCTCTGCAGTTTTTGCGGCAAATCACATGCCGAGGTCAGGAAGCTGATCGCCGGTCCCGGCGTTTATATCTGCGATAACTGCGTCGTGCTCTGCAAGCAGGTCCTCGATAAGGAACTCGCCTCTCAAGCCAGGAAGCAAAAGCCCAAAATCAGCGTTCCCAAGCCGGCTGAAATTAAACGGCAGTTGGATCTTCATTGTGTCGGGCAGGATCACGCCAAGAAGACCTTGGCCGTCGCCGTCCACAACCACTACAAGCGCATTGTCCAGGAACGCAACCCGGGGACAGAAGAGGAGACGCCGCCCTCGGATCCACACGCTGGGGTCGAGATTGAAAAGAGCAACATTCTGATGATCGGGCCCACCGGCTCCGGCAAAACTCTCCTGGCCCGAACCCTCGCCCACATTCTGGATGTGCCTTTCGCCATGGCCGACGCCACTACTTTAACCGAGGCCGGTTACGTAGGTGAGGACGTCGAGAACATCATTTTGCGTCTGCTGCAGAATGCGGACTATGACGTTAAGCGCGCTCAGCGCGGCATCGTGTATATCGATGAAATTGACAAGATCGCGCGCAAAACGGAGAACGTTTCGATTACACGCGACGTATCGGGCGAGGGGGTGCAACAGGCCCTGCTGAAAATCCTGGAGGGCACGGTATGCAATGTGCCTCCCCAAGGCGGGCGCAAACATCCCCAGCAGGAGTACATCCGTGTCGATACTACCGACATCCTGTTCGTCTGCGGAGGAGCCTTTGTCGGACTGGAGCGGATTATCCAACGCCGTCTGGGCAAACACGTGATGGGGTTTCGCGCCGCCGAAGAAGGACTCAAGACGGCCAACATCGATCGCGCGCAAGTCCTGCAGCATAGCGAACCCGAGGACCTGCTGGGCTTCGGGTTCATTCCCGAGTTCATCGGCCGATTGCCCATGGTCACCGTTTTAGCCGAACTGACCGAAGAGCAATTGGTATCCATTCTAACCGAAACGAAAAATGCCCTGACCAAACAATACGCGAAGCTCATGGCTATGGAGGGGGTCGAATTGGAGTTCTCGGCCGATGCACTCAAGGAATTAGCCGCCCAGGCAATCCGCAAAGGAACTGGCGCCCGGGCCTTGCGTAGTCTGCTCGAGAAACTGATGCTCGATGTGATGTATGATGTCCCCAGCAGCGACGACATTATCCACGTCAATATCACCGCCCCAGTTGTCACCGGCGAAACCAAACCCCTGGTCCGCCGCAAACACGGCCGGGCCGCCGCCTAGCCTGCCTTGAGGGATAAGCTCCTCGAGACCTCATTTTGTCCCGACTTTTGATTGCGAGTCGTGGAATGAACACCTCTCACGGTAAAAGAGCGGAATCCTTCAAGCTGCGTGCCTCGCCCTAAAGAAGATTAATCGGGAACTCCTCTACCGGAGCTTCCGCTCCCTTGATTGCTTTCAAACCCGATGGAGACACTGGTCCGGCCAAGGGCTTCGGATGCTGGCCTTGGTCGGGGTTTACGTTTTCTTCTCTGTCCGCCGACAGGAGGCTCCGGACTTTGCTTAACACCGAAATCGTTCCCCTGACTTCCGCTTCGGAAAGGCGGGATCCTAACTCCAAAAGAAAATCTTTTTGGGCGGTTTCGCTGGCGGCCAATGACGCTTTCCCATTTTCGGTTATTTGGACAAGTAAAGATTTCTTGTGGGCAGGATTTCCCGTCAAGCCGACGCGGCCGATTGCCTCGAGCCGATCGATAAGGATCTGGATGTTTTGTCGCGAAGTCGAGCGCGCCCTTGCGATCTGCGGCACAGTCATCGGCCCAAATCGATGGATCATTTCCAGCACGGCATACTCTGCATTAGGCAGATCAGCCCGCTGTCTTAGCCGAATCGCCAAGGCCATGATTTGGTCAAAAAGGTCCAACAACGGCTTTGTGCGGGCGTTATTGGCCGGCTCCGGAAGGACTTCGGGCAAAGGGGATTGATGGTCGATCGAAGGCGTGCCTGAAATGATCACGTAAAAGTAAATGTCACAATGACAAGATATTGTCAAGCATATTGTGACGCGCCGACTGGAAGCGATCTCATTAACACCTCGCTTCAGCGAGGTGTCCAATCGCTTAGGACCGTGAACCGCTTTAGCGGTTTTTGCGCGTGGGTCGGGTCACAAACTGGACCGCGGGAAACCGCTAAAGGCGGTTCCTGGGAGCATGCGGTTAGCAGACACCTCGCTGAAGCGAGGTGTTAATGAGACAAACCGGTGGCGGTTGGGGGAGCAGTTCCCTTAGAGCCCGCTGGCGACCAAATCGCCCACTTGTGATGTGGTGTAGCCCATCTTGCCGGCAGCCAAGCTTTTGATTTTTTCGCGCACAACGTTAATGACAGTAGCCTCGATGGCGTTGGCGGCTGTGGTTTCGCCAAGGAAATCGAGCATCATTTGACCGGCGCAAATAGCCGCCAGTGGGTTGATGACCCCTTGGCCGGTATATTTTGGAGCGCTCCCGCCGATTGGCTCAAACATACTCGTGCCTTGCGGATTAATATTGCCACCCGCGGCGATTCCCATGCCGCCCTGCACCATCGCCCCCAGATCCGTAATAATGTCGCCGAACATGTTGTCGGTGACAATGACATCGAACCATTCAGGGTTTTTGACAAACCACATCGTGGTGGCATCCACGTGTGCGTAGTCGCGTTTGATGTCCTTAAAATCCTTTTCGCCGATCTCGTGAAAAGCCCGTTCCCAGAGATCGAACGCATAGGTCAGCACGTTTGTTTTTCCGCACAGAGTGAGTTTCTTGTGCTTGTTGCGCTTTCGTGTGAATTCGAAGGCAAACCTCAGGCATCGCTCGACGCCCCGGCGAGTATTGACGCTTTCCTGGAGAGCAACCTCGTTGGCCGTTCCTTTGAAAACAAAGCCGCCCGCTCCGGTGTAAAGGCCCTCGTTATTCTCGCGGACTACGACAAAATCGATGTCCTCCGGCTTCTTATCTTTGAGTGGGCAGAAGCGCGCATCGTACAGCTTAACGGGGCGTAAATTGATGTACTGTTCGAGCTCGAAGCGCGTTCGCAACAGGATCCCTTTCTCGAGGATGCCGGGCTTGACCTCGGGATGTCCAATTGCACCCAGCAAAATGGCCGGGAATTTACGTAACTCGCCCAAGACGCTGTCCGGGAGGATTTCGCCCGTGCGCAGATAACGGTCTCCGCCGATATCGTACTGGGTATAATTGAGCTTGAGACCGAACTTCTTCGCGGCGGCATCCAGGACTTTGACCGCTTCACGGACGACTTCAGGTCCCGTGCCGTCTCCGCCAATGACTGCAATATCGTAGCTTTTCATACAAAATCGTTCCTGCGCCCACCGCAGGGAGGGCTGATGCTAATGGTTCTTCCTGTGGTTTCAATGGAATTTTGGACTCTTGATCTCCCGCGGGTTCGTGCTTGGATATGTTCTGATATGACGATCCTTTTAATTATCTCTCTGGCATTTTTCACGGGAGGCTCCCTCTTCGCCGAGAACTGGCCGCAGTGGCGCGGGCCTTATTTCAATGGTTCGACCACGGAAACCAATCTGCCGGGCCAGTGGAATAAGACGGAGAACGTGCTTTGGACCCGACAACTGCCGGGCTACAGCGGCGCCACGCCGGTGATTTGGGAAGACTCCGTCTTTGTTTCAAGCCCGGATGAGGACAAGAATTTGTTGTTGCTTTGCCTGGATCGCAAAACCGGCCAGGTGCGCTGGGCAAACAAGGTTTGTGCCGGCAATTTCGAAAAGGGCCGCAACAACTCGGCTTCACCTTCGCCCGTTACTGATGGCAAGCGTGTTTTTGTTCTGTACGCGACCGGGGATCTTGCTGCCTTCGACTTTGCCGGGAAGGAGCTTTGGCACAGGAATCTGGCGGCGGATTACGGGCGTTTCGCCATCATGTGGATTTACGGCTCCAGCCCGATGCTCTATCGGGATAAGCTCTACGTGCAGGTTTTGCAGAGCGGCAAGGTGCCGGAAGGCTATTCTCACGCACAGGATGGCAAAAGCGAACGGGATTCCTTCCTGCTCTGCCTCGATCCGGTTACCGGCCGAAATCTGTGGCGGCATGTGCGTCCTACGGACGCGATCAGCGAAGCGCAGGAAGCTTATACCACTCCCATTCCATCGGAGAGCCCCAACGGGCCGGAAATCATTGTTGCAGGCGGAAATTATATCACGGCCCATAGCGCCGAGGACGGAACCGAACTGTGGCGCTGCGCGGGTTTAAATCTGAGAGGAGAGAAATTTTGGCGTGTCGTTCCCTCGCCGGTTATGGCTGATGGACTGGTGATTGCCTGCGGCCCAAAACGTGACCCGGTCCTTGGCATTAAGGATGGTGGGCACGGGTTAGTTACCGAAACTCACCTGGCTTGGAAGTTCACCGAGTTTCCGTCGGATTGCGTAACGCCGCTGTTCTATAACAAGCGGCTTTTTGTTCTGGACGGGGACCGACAGGTAATGACCTGTCTGGAACCGCGAACTGGCCAGAACATCTGGCAGGGCAATCTGGGCGTGCATGAAATCTTCAGAGCTTCGCCCACAGGGGCGGACGGAAAGATCTACTGCATCAGTGAGAACGGCACCGCCGTGGTGCTGCGTGCTGGTGACGAGTTCAAGGTTCTCGCCACTATACCGATGGGCGAATCACCCGTGCGATCCTCCGTTGTGGCTGCCCAGGGCGAACTCTTCATCCGCACGGTGAAAAACCTGTATTGTATTGGCAAACAATGAAGCCCGACACCAACGCAGCGCAGGCTTTTACCCCTGGGAGCGCCGGCGTCTCGCCGGCGAGTTCCTGCGGGACAACACGCCGGCGAGACGCCGGCGCTCCCAGGAAATGAACATGCAGCACAAGATCTCGACCCTGCTCTACTGTTTTAACCGCAGCGACGAGGTTCTGCTGCTCGAGCGGGCGCAGGAACCAAACCTCGGGCTTTGGAGCCCCTGCGGCGGCAAACTCCAAACGGAACTTGGCGAATCGCCCTATGCCTGCGCCTGCCGCGAAGCCATCGAGGAATTGGGCCTCCAAATTTCCCCCTCCGATTTGCACCTGGCCGGCATAGTCAGCGAACATGCCTATCTGGGACAGAGTCACTGGCTCATGTTTCTCTTTGAAGTGAAGCCCAGGCTGCAGAAATTGCCCGCGCCACACCGGGAAGGCAGGTTCGAGTTCTTCCCGCGAGCGACCCTGGACGGGTTGAAATTGCCGCAAACCGATCGCGAGCGGCTCTGGCCCTGGTTTTGGCAATTCCGGGGCGGATTTTTCGCCGCTCACTGCCGTTGCTGCGCTGACGGGCGCAACGAGTGGATGCTGGAAGAATCATGGGGGCGTCTCTCCTAAGAGCATGATCGACAACGCAATAATTGATCTCCAGAGCGACCATTACTTTATGGGCGAGGCGTTGCGACAAGCCGCCAAAGCTTACGCGGCGGGAGAGGTCCCGGTAGGCGCCGTTGTGGCGCGCGAAGGACACATCATTGGCCGATCGTTCAACCAGGTGGAACTGCTCAAGGACGCAACCGCGCATGCGGAGATGCTTGCCTTGACGCAAGCCGAGGAGGCTGTCGGCGACTGGCGATTGACCGATTGCACTCTTTACGTCTCCAAGGAGCCCTGCCCGATGTGTGCCGGTGCCATCGTGCATGTACGCCTGGCGCGCGTTGTTTTTGGGGCGAGTGACCCGAAAGCCGGTGCAGCGGGCAGCGCCTTGAACCTTCTCCAGTTCCCGACGTTGAACCATCGCTGCGAGATTACCAGAGGAGTGCGGGAACCCGAATGCCGGGCGTTATTGCAACGTTTCTTTGCCGAACAACGCGAGCGGGGAAAATCTGACCCCGCGTCCTGAACTGTGCCCATCCCTGGCTGGAAACCGTAGCGCAGATTTCCAAATCTGCGCTACGAAGTTTAGCGAGAGTGACACGGCCCATTACCCGGGAGCAAAAAGTCGATTGCACCCGGGCACGGTGCGTCCTACTGTTGTCACAGAACCAACCAGCGCATGACGGCCGAGTCCAAGTACATCGAAAAAAAGGAGTACCTCTCGCGATACGCGCACGAGCGGACGGTCGCGCTGAGAGAATCGGCGGCGAAACTTGCGATTGGATCCGGAGCCGAAGCGGAGTGGTTGCGTTCCGTTCAGGAGGATTTACCTCGATTCATCCCGTTCCTGACGGACAAGTGCGGATTGGAGTTTCGGGGGCGCATCCTGGAGATTGGCGCAGGCGGCGCCTGGCTGAGCGCGGAAATCTCGAAGTTGCCGAAAGTCGTGGAAGTGATCACCACGGATTTTTCTCCAGTGCTATTGAAAGAACAAGCGCCCAAGGTCTTTCTGTTGCGCAAGGCCAATACGGCCAAAATCACCCGGATGCCCGCCGATTTTCACAAGTTGGATTTTCCAAACAATCATTTCGATTTTGTGGTGTGTTCGGCCGTTCTTCACGATTCGGCAAACATAGTGCAGGTGCTGCGCGAGGTGAAACGGCTGTTGAAACCCGGCGGGCGCTTTGTTGCCATCCGCGAGCCGGTGTGGCCCCTGGTTAAAATCAAATCCCGCGCCAAGCTGATGGCCAAGTTGGTCAAAACGGGTGTTAACGATCGATTCCACACCCTTTCGGATTACAAGGAATTCTTTCGGCAAGCTTCCCTGCCCTTGGAAGTGAAGCGCGTGAATGTCTCCAGCGGCTTCAAATATTATTTCAATGCCGTCGTCAATGGACTGACTCACGCCCGTTACGCCTTTATCGGCACCAAGCGTGGGCGGGGATGAGATTGGTCGTTGTAGGGCAGCCTTTCCAGGCTGCCGGTTAGCGGGGCTTTCCAGCCCCGCGTCGGTTCAACCATATGTCGAGCAACGGAGCGCTGGAAAGCGCCCCTCACCGGCAGCCTGGAAAGGCTGCCCTACAGGGCGGTTCGACGCTGTCGCTTTAAACCCATCCGTGCTCGCAACCAGGACCAGACCGTCTTAAAGTTTCGGGTCGGATATCTCGCGGTAAATCGTTTGAGCGCAAACGGGGAGTCCGCTGGCGTGTTCATGCCGACGTCGGTCGTGCATCCTGTAGCATAACCCGCTTCATTGACCAAATCGCGGACGATTTCGTTCCAATCCCCGTAAGGGTAACAGAAATGGAAGATTCGCCTTCCGAAGAGATCCTCCAATTTTTTGCGGCTGGCACTGATTTCCTCGCGGGCGTGGGCCAAGGGAATTCGTGTCAGGTACGGGTGAGCTAAACTGTGTGAGCCGATTTCATGGCCGGCCGAAATCCATTCACGCACTTGGCCGGCATCCATAATTGGCTCGCGTGCTTCGCCCAAACCCACATCCCATTCGTTGCATTTTCCGAGCAGATTCGCCGGCAAGAATTGAATGGCGGTGAATTTCGCCGCAGCCAGGGCGTCGAGGCCATAGCGCAACACGTTTACATACCCGTCATCAAAGGTGAGGATCAACTGCCTGTCCGTATTGCTTTTTGCCCAGGCGTCGAGAGATCCGTTCCGAAAGTCCGCTGCTCGCAGTTCCGCCAATTGGTGGGCAAACAGCTCGCGGCTCACGTAAAGGCCTTTCAGTCGAACACGGGCCGGCCTCGGACCGAGCTTGTGGTAGGTCAGTATCGGATTTGCCTGCTCAAAAACCGTTCGGAATGGCGCCAGTTCCGAATAATAGGCTGGAAGCTCGGCGCTCATGCAGCGGGATTCTAGTCGGCACATGTTCGAAGTCGAGTCCCTGACTTCCTGTAGGGACGTCGCACTGCGATGTCCCTACCGGAGCAGTTATGGCGCATCAGGCTAATTAGCCCGGAGTGATTGCTGATTTGGATTACCTGCCCTAGTATGTCCTGGTGCTCGAAGTGCTCATCCAGCGTCTCTCCGCTCAGGAACCGCTGACGGAAGCCCAGATCTGTCAGGCGGTCGAGCATCTCATTGACGAGAGCGTCTCCTCAACGATCAAAGCGGATTTTCTTATCAGCCTGGCGCGCAAAGGCGAAACCGTGGCCGAGATCGCGGTTTTTGCCCGTGAACTGCGAGCGCGAGCCATCCAACCGGGGATTGGCGGGGCCCTGAGAGCCTGCATGATTCTGGACGTGGTCGGAACCGGTGGAGACCGGTTAAACACCTTTAACATTTCGACCGCCGCCGCCTTGGTGGCGGCTGCGGCAGGAGTAGTCGTGGCCAAACACGGGAATCGGGCCAGCACTTCCTCGACGGGCAGCGCGGACGTACTCGAAGCTTTAGGAATACCTTGGAACCTGGGTCCTGAGGAAGCAGTGCGCTCACTCGAACAGCATCGATTCGCCTTCTTCTTCGCTCCAAAATATCATCCGGCCTTCCGGCATATTGTCCCAGCCAGGAAATTGTGTGCCGAACGGGGCCAGAGCACGATTTTCAATATCCTGGGCCCGTTGCTCAATCCGGCATGCCCGTCGGCGATGCTGGTAGGCGTGGCAAGGCCTGAGCTTTGCGAGTCTCTGGGGAGCGTTCTGCAGAACCTGGGCATTTGCCGAGGCTTGTTCGTCTGCGGGACTGCTCGAGACGAAACGGGCATGGTTCGTTACCTGGATGAAGTTTCCCCACTTGGCCCAACTTTCATCGCAGAGTTCTATCAGGAACATGCGCTGACCGCTTCGAAGCTGCCGGCGGACGCTTTTCCGCTGCAGCCTGGCACCCTGGCGGATCTCCGCGGAGCCGACCCTCAAACCAACGCCGCCATTATTCGCCGGATCTTCGCGGGTCACGACCGCACGGTCCGGCGCGATGCGGTTCTGCTCAACGCCGCGGCCGCATTGTTTGTTGCGGCAAAAGTGCGTACGCTGACTGAGGGGTGGGAACGCGCCGCGGAGATCATCGACCGCGGCCTGGCAACCCGAAAAGTGGAAGAGCTGAGTGAGTCTTAAGGGCAGTGACTGTATGTACAAAATCATAGGAGCCGACGACAAGGAGTACGGCCCGATCAGCGCAGAAGTGCTGCGACAGTGGATCCAGGAAGGCCGCGCGAATGGCCAAACCAAGGTGTTGCCCGAGGGCCTTACTGAATGGAAACCGATTGCAGAAGTACCGGAGCTAGCGTCGATGCTTGTCAGTGAAACACCTCCACCAACCGCTCCGGGCCCAATTGCCGCTTCCTATACCCGCCGTAACAATTCGAATGCTGTTGCCGGGTTGACGCTGGGTATTATGGCTCTCACGTTCGGCGTCTGTTGCTGCTATGGACTGCCTTTTAGCATTCCCGGCATCATTTGTTCAATCCTGGCGCTGAACCAAATCAGCAAAGATCCGGCCACACAACAGGGCAAGGGCATTGCGATAGCGGGTTTGGTGCTGTCCATACTAAGCATCCTGGTTGCCGCGCTGCTCTTTTGTCTC
>Ga0210409_10006468_pt1 | contig 12184 bp, 15 predicted proteins | sample IncBWH17MmetaG_FD_161649 | JGI IMG/M metagenome (GOLD analysis project Ga0210409, IMG submission 161649) | Forest soil microbial communities from Barre Woods Harvard Forest LTER site, Petersham, Massachusetts, United States - Inc-BW-H-17-M | ecosystem: Environmental > Terrestrial > Soil >...
GCAGGCATCGAGACGAATAACAACCTCTCGCGGCGCACTTTCCTGGCCACGGCCGCGACTGTGGGGCTCGGCAGTTTGGCGATTGCGCAAACCGCGTCCGCGCGCCCCGACATCGTGCACACTGATTTTTCGACGCTTCCAGCTTATGGGAACGGCACCATTCCCGCCGGCATCCGCTCGCGCCAGATCGCAAACGTGAACGGCATGACCGTACATATTTTGGAAGCAGGTTACGAAACTCCGGGCCGGCCCGCAGTCTTGCTCTTGCATGGCTTCCCGGAACTCGCCTATAGCTGGCGAAAGGTGATGCCGTCTCTGGCGACCGCGGGTTATCACGTGATCGCCCCCGATCAGCGCGGCTACGGCCGCACCATCGGCTGGGACAATTCCTACGACGCCGATCAGGATCCGTTTCGCATTCTCAACATGACGCGGGACGCCATAGGGCTCGTCTACGCGCTGGGCCACCGCTCGGTCGCTATGGTAGTCGGACACGACGCCGGCGCACCGATTGCCTCCTGGTCCGCGCTCATCCGGCCCGATATTTTCCGTTTGATCACCATCATGAGTTCGCCTTTCGAAGGCGCGCCCTCGTTGCCCTTCGACACAGCGAACGGCGCGCCCCTGCCGCGCCCGGCCATCACGGACGACGAGCTTGATGCCGAGCTCGCGAAGCTCAACCCGCCGCGGAAATACTATCAGAACTATCAGCGCACTCGCGGCGCGAGCGATGACATGCTTCATGCGCCGCAAGGCCTGCACGCCTTCTTTCGGGCCTATTACTTCTACAAGAGCGCCGACTACAAAGGGAACAATCCCCACCCCCTGAAGGCGCGCACCGCCGAGGAGATGGCGCAAATTCCGACCTACTACGTGATGGAAAAGGACAAGGGCATGGCGGCGACCGTTGCGCGGTTTATGCCGCCGGCGGATTACATCGCGAATTGCAAATGGCTGACCGAGGCCGAGGTCGATGTGTACGCGACCGAATACGCCAGGACTGGTTTCACTGGCGCGCTGCAGGGTTATCGCGTGCGGCGGGGCTCCGATCCCAGGAGCATCGCCGAGATGCGCACGTTTTCGGGCCGCACCATAGACGCACCCTCTCAGTTCATCGCCGGGAAAAGCGACTGGGGCGTCTACCAAACTCCGGGAGCGGTCGACAGGATGAGGAATAGCGCCTGCACGCATATGTCCGAATTCCATCTTCTCGATGGCGCTGGACATTGGGTGCAGCAGGAGCAGCCGGAACAGGTGAGCGCATTGCTCGTTCAATTCTTGCGCGCTTACTCTGGAACTTGATCACACGCGCCTCGCGCATCGGCCAACCAAGCCGGCTCGGCCGAGTCACTCCATCAGAACTCCAATCCGCGCAAAGTCACCCGCCGCGCGGACGGGACGTGACTGGATGCGGCATGCGCAACGGGATTCTCAAAAACTGAAAACTTCGCCTGCATGTGGGTCACATCCGATCTGGCGATATTACCTGCCCAAACACACGTGGCAATCCGCGCTCGAGGGCACATCTATCCGAAACAAAACCAGCTTCAACGAAACCGGTGGTCATGCGGCAACCAAACGCGACTGCCGCGAAAGGTGACTTCTTGTGAGTTCTCTAAAGAATGGCGCGCCCAAGGGGACGATTTCAGAACTTTTCTCAGCGATTTCGTGGCAGGCCTCACACAGGCGAAGTTCCCCGACGGGTTCGGGCTTTAGGACGCCCGGAACCTGGGAGTAACTCGTCCCCTTGGCCTACTATCAGGAAATGTCCGAGCCTGTTGAGCCCTGCCAATCAATTCAACATCCATCCTGCAATCCGCAGCCATACATCTGTATTTCTTATCGTTAAAGTAAGCATCTGCAAGGCGAGGACCATTGCACCGCCCCTGGCCCACGCGGGATGAAGTCTCCGGTTCTTTAAAGCGTCGTACGCGACACAGATAACGATGCATGCGTCGTTTAACCTGAATAGAGTCACTCGGTCAGCGTTCTCGACAAACTGCAGTGGCAGACGGTCGAGACCCGGTAGAAGAATGCTTAGGGCGGAAAGCACCATGAGCCGCTTGTGGTAATCAGCGCGCCTCCGCAGAAAAATTGCTGCCGTCACAAAAGTTCCGAATAAGAGCAGAACGCCAAGAGGGACAGGCAGAAAAACGAGAGGTGGCTCCGATGGCGTATCATTCGCGATGAGATGAAGGTGCCCCTGACTCAAGGCCACCGGAACTCCAACCACCAAGACCATTCCTGCCAGCACGGCGCCAACCACTCCCAATCGCCGATGCAAGTCCGTGCGGTGCGTTGCGATGAGACGCACCTGAATGAAGAACAAAACAAGCCAAGAGGTCATCACCAGCCCATGAATGTGTAGGAGCAACCGTAGCGGTGGTGTTCTGAAGAGAACTTTCAGATAATAGGTCTGCGCGAATCCAACAAAGACGATGAGGGCCATTCCAATCGCGACCCCGGCACATAACCGGCGATCGCTCGCCCTGCGATTCACCTTTGCGCAGAATGTGGATGTAGCAGACATAGGAATCAGCGAGTTCATCTACGGGTCTTACGCGTAGCGCCGGACTTCCCAGTCCATACGTCTTCTGATTGAGCAGTCTAGAACTACCTTACAAACATTAGCAACCAATTTCGGCCAAGTTCTCAAAGACACTCGCTACCCGACAGTTAGACGCGACGGCCCGAATCATACCCTAGGCAGAGCCCGAGCCACTTGCCGGATGTATGATACAGGCGAGGTGTCAATTAGGTGGGTTCCGCTGATCCAACAAATCTAATGCCACCCACGTGCGACCAGCATCGTCTGTCTGGTATAACCAGCCTCCCTGGCATAGGAACCAACCTCGTCCAGACGGCAAGATTACCAATTTCGTGATCAGCCCTGCTCCGGGACTAGTAATCAGCACGTCTTTCTTTTGCTGCCAAGTCGAACCCCCATTGGCCGTGCAGAAGAGGTCCGAGTTCATTGTTGCGCACACGTGATCGTCATCCCAGGAGGATAGATTATCGAAAAATAGGTAGTCTCCCATTTCCATTTCTTTCCGCCAGTGCTTCCCGAAGTCCTCCGTCCCCCAAATAACTGCCTTCATCGATGTTCCCGAAAGCCATCCGCGCCCACTTGACCGGAAGAGGATGGATCGAGGTAGGAAAGGATCGCCAACTACTAATGGTTTCAGCTCTGAAGCGGGCTCCCATGTCGCGCCGAAATCATTTGAATGAATGACATATCCTTCGCCATAGACCCATACGCCCGCCTGCCGGCTTGCGAAGATCCCCGAGCAGGCCCAAAGAGACTTTGGAATATCAACAACACGATGAACCGATCTTCCGCCGTCAGAAGCTTGCAGTATCAGTGCCGCTAGTTGCGAATTCACCGGCGGCCCTGCACCAATGACCCACCCGCGTCGCGAATCCACGAATGCAAATTCCCTCGCGCTTCCATGCCATGCCGCTCTAGAATCAATAATTGGTTTTGAGGAAGTATCTTTCCAACTCTTTCCTCCGTCGTCTGTGCGCAACAGGTGGAATGCCTGATCATCAGGCGCTTTTCCCTGAACCAATTTCAACGCCCATCCCAATTGGGGGTCGACGAAGAAGACTCGAAATACGCCACTCGGAATTTGCCATCTTTTCCAGCGTATGCCGCCGTCATCCGTGCGAAAGAGGCGGAATTGTTGCCGGTCATGGTCTTCGACAACGACCCAACCATGTGATAAATCCAAGAAGAACAACGTGGTCACTTCGTGGGTGTTCGTATTAAACGGGGGAGGCTCAAGAACCGGTACAAGTTGAGCCTTGGCAACGGGCGGTATGAGGCAGAGCACGGTAAGAGCTGCGACCACCTTAATGGTGAGGTTGCGGTGGGCAAGCGATCTTGGGATTAGCCGTCTCATAGGTTTCCATGCCGTACTTCCATCGTCATTGACCCGCTTAGGTACTCTTGGAAGTCGTTGAAAAGAACCCGCAAGAAAGGTGGCGCGCCCGGAGGGACTCGAACCCCCGACCCTCTGCTTAGAAGGCAGACGCTCTATCCACCTGAGCTACGGGCGCTATGTTCTTAATTTCTCATATTACAAACACTTTCGCTACTTCCTGCTTTCCTTCGCGCGTACATGGCGCCAATTTCAAAACACAAGTCAACGGTGTAAGAGAAAGCGATGCATGCCGGTCTCGGCGCAGGCCTCGCTGGGCGACAAGAATTTGATTCATCCGTTTGAGAAAATATTGGTGTGAACAATCTCGTTGGACTTCTCATCGCCGCTGTCGTCACGCTGTTTTTCGTGCGCCGGTACCTCAAGGAGCAAAAGGTCCGGGAGGCCCGCGCGCAGGAAGCCGCGAAAAAAGGGACCTTGCGCTCGGATGGGCCACAGTCCCAGCACCCGCATATCGACACGGAATATTGCATCGGCTGCGCCACCTGCACCACGGTATGTCCGGAAGGCGATGTGCTTGCCCCGTAGGCGCCATCATCATGGTCATGGCCAGCCCCAGGATGGGCGCGGGCCTGCCGCAACGGACGGCCGAGGGAAGCAAAGAGGCGAAAGAATCCCTTCTAGCTCGAGCGTAGTGTAGGCCAAATGTGGAACACGCTTCAGCCTGTTGGGTTTGCTTTCGAAGGCTGCAAAACCAACAGGCTGAAGCCCGTTTTACTTATTGCGGCTGCGTATTTCCCTGGCCGTTTATGGGGGGTGCCCTGGGGGAAGGGCATTGGAACTGCCGCCTTCGGGGACGAGATCACGAAAATTTGGCATGGAGCCGGATGATGGCGAGGTTGCGTTCATGCGGGGGTCCTCGCCGGGCGCGGGATGTTGGATCGATCCTCCAAACGGCTGGGTGTTTTGCACCACCCACGCGCCATTCTCCTTTTGCAAAGAGTAGGCCACTTGCATCCCGGCGCCCTGCGGCGCTCCGGTCTTGGGCCTGAACTCCACTTGCGCTTGGGCCTGGTTCCCCTGAATGGAAACATTGGTGATGTTCATGTCCATGGCGGCGAGATTTAGCGTCTTCAAGGAAGCGAGATGCTGATTGATGCCGGAGCGGATGGCATCCGCGTCACTTTGCTGTTTCTTGCACCCGGCGAAGAGCGCTAGAAGCCCGAGAGCGGTAAAAAAGCATGCACTGCGCTTCATGCGAGTCTCCTCTTCCTTACCTATATCCCATTCCAAGCACAACGACAATGTGTAGGATCGCGAGAAGAGCAAACGAGCTTGGTTTGTCACCAGGGAGCAGGCCGAAGCTTTTGCAAGCGATCCGTTGAACACGGTCTATCACGCAGACCTTGCCCACCTCTGTTCGAAGTGCGGTCTTTATCATCTCTCCAAGCTGGAATGGCTGGAGCCTTCCTTCAGCACGCAAGATGTAAATTTCTTATCAGGGTGCGGGATCAAAGATAACTTGAGATGTGCTGATTGCAGAAGAGAGTTTCAGGAGAATGTCGAATTTTTGATCCTGCGGGACGGCACGATGGCCCACGAAGAATGCATGCCGTGAGCCTACCCATCATTAAATCGTCGAAAGTGAAGCCGGGCATTGACCCGAGAGACGCCCATAACACGGCGATGTTTCTCTTGGCCGAATTTCGTCATTCATTTTAAGATAACTAATTCTCAGGCGCTTGTAGTATCGTAAATTGATCGGCCCCTAGCCCGAGATTTGGAGAAACCCCTTGCTCGATATCCGGAGGGCCGTCTTAGTTCTCTTCATTCTTCTTACCCCCGCCATCGGCTGGTCGCAGACCCAGCTCGCTGACAACTCCTATCTTCCTGATGACGGGCAGCAACCCTCCACATCGCAAGACAACCAGACTCCCGCGCCTCTTCCTGACAAACCGGTTCCCGCGCCAGGCCAAGGTACGGACAGCCAGAACAGCCAGAACAAAAAAGACGATTCGGAGGGTAAACAGACGAAGCGAATGCTCTGGGTCGTTCCCAATTTTGGGGCGGTGGACGCCAATAAGCAACTTCCGCCGCTATCCATCGGAGGGAAATTCAAACTCGCTGCGCAAGATAGCGTTATAGACTATTCCTCTTACACCTGGGCCGGAATCTTGGCTGGGCAAGCCATGCTCTTGAATTCCGATCCCGAACTGGGTCTTGGGATCAAGGGATATGGTCGCTATTATTGGCGTACCTTTGTGGATGGTATCTCGGGGACATTTTTTACCGAGGCCATTGTCCCAGCGATGACGCACGAAGACCCGCGCTATTACACCAAGGAGAATGGAGGGTTTTTTCGGCGAACGGGTTACGCGATATCCCGTGCCTTCGTCACTAAGACGGACTCTGGAGGGACAAGCTTTAACTGGTCTGAAGTAGCGGGTAATGGACTGGAAGCGGCCCTTTCCAACGCCTATTATCCGCCTCAGGAGCGCGGCCTGAGTCAGACGGCGAGGAACTGGGGAACGCAGATGGAATCCGCCGTCTTGAATCACATCTTCCAGGAATTCTGGCCTGATATCCGAAGGAAGATTTTTCGCGGAAAATAGCTTAGGTCAGACTGTGAGAGCACCGAAATAATACCGATGCTCGGCACTAAAATTCTGCGACCGCGACATCATTGGAGCAGTCTGTTCAACCGCCAAGAATTGGATCAATACCGTGTTGCCTTTCCGTATTCTGCCCTACCATGATGCGCCCAACATCCGGCTTTTCCGGCTGACGCATATTTTTCATTTTCCTTGCGTTTTCGCGTCCGGCAATCTTCGCGGCGTCTTGGGTGGGAAAGCCGTCATCGCGCTTCAGCACGGCGTTGTCTGAACTGCGATTCTCGTAGAGCCATGCCATAGAGGCGTCCTCCTTTTCCTCAGTCATCAGAAATGAAATGAACCAAACCCTCCGCCCCTTCGAAATCCACGAAGGAGCGGCCACCCGGAAGGTCAAGACCGTCTCGGAGGGTGCGCCACCCGCCCGTATGGCCTTCCTGGCTGGTGGCATTTACATTTGCAACTGGATGTAAACCAAATAACCGGCCAATGCCAGGCCAAATAGCGCCACGAGGATTCCGACGAGATCGACCAGGAATCCTGCGGGCGCGAAACTGCCGGATTCCAACTGGTCGCGCGTCCGGCGGTAGCGAACCAAACCGGCGAGCGTAAGCAACACACCCCCAAAAATCGCGATCGCTCCGAACCAGACGGTAACTCCCACTGTTCGGAATGTGTGACCTTCCAACTGCATGAATTGGCGGATGGCAATGGCGAAGCGGCCAATCGCAAAACCGAATACGACGATGGCAACGCCTGTGCGCACCCAGGCGAGAAAGGTGCGCTCGTTGGCAAGGTGATCGCGGGCGCGACTGGAACTCTCACCGGATGCGGGTTGATTATCGCTACGCGTTGGCTCAGACATTTGACTCCTCGGAGATTCACATGGGGAATTTCTGGGAGACGCTATGCTACGACGCTTTGGAGCAGAGGGCCGATCACGGCAATGTTCTTCAACAATTCGTCCGGGATATTGTGGCGCTGTTTAAGGTATTCGGCGCTGTTGTAGGAAAGCCAAACTTTTCCACTCGCGTCTTCCCATACCAAAGCTTTGAGAGGTAGGTCGATGGCGAGAGTTGGCGAGGCCACCATGACGGGCGTGCCCCCTTTGGGACTTCCAAAGATGATGAGTTGAGTCGGGTGCATTTTCATTCCGGCCTTCTCAGCCTCCCCGCTGTGATCGATGCGCGCAAACACGGTGAGACCGCGCGATTGCAAGACGGAGTCCAGCCGTTTGAGCGTTTCCGGGACCTTGTAAGGACTGCTCAGGTGAACTATTCCGTTGTCAGGAGAAGTAGCCATGTCCGTACTCCCTGAGGGTCTTAGAAATGAATCCCGCCAATCCTATCACGCACGGAAGGAAGAATTGCCTTGCATCCTCGATGGCGCACGACCGCATCGACCCTCTCTGAATGGCTACCTATTGTCCTGAGCGCAGGCTTCCTCCAGAATCGCCGAAACAGAGCTTTTTTGACCCGCTTCTGGCGTGCCCAGAGCCATAATTGGGAATGCTTACCGTCTTCACGATTGGGCACTCCACTCGCACTTGGAAAGATTTCCTTGAACTCCTTCGCGTGCACGGCATCGAGCGCGTTGTGGACGTGCGGAGCATTCCCAGATCGCGGCACTACCCGCAATTCAATCGAAAGACCATTTCCGCGAAATTGCGCGGCGCCAGAATTGGCTACGTGCATTTGCGCAGGCTGGGCGGCCTGCGCCACGCGCGGCGCGATTCGCCAAACATGGGCTGGCGCAACGCGTCGTTTCGAGGTTTCGCCGACTATATGCAGACGCCGGAATTCGAGGAGGGATTACTGAGACTAATCAAATTGGCGAAGCAGAAAAGGAGCGCGATCATGTGCGCGGAAGCCGTGCCCTGGCGCTGCCACCGTTCGCTCATCGCCGACGCGCTCACCGTGCGCGGGATTCTCGCTGCGCATATTGTCAGCGGGAAGCGCGTCCAGGTTCACACCCTCACCTCATTCGGGCGCGTTCAGGGAGATCGCATCATTTACCCCGAGGCTGCGGCCGAAGACGCCGCTTCCCTACACGAGCGCGGAACGTCGAAAGTGAAGCGGGTGGTTCGCGGAGGCCAAGTGGCGTTTTAATTTCCCTTCAGGCCATCTCATAAATGGCAAGTCATCCAATCTCGATAGGGCTTCAGGGGCTGAAGAGTCTGTGTGGGGACTCGATTTCAAACAGGGCAGCGGCTAAAGCCGAACTGATTCTGGACACTTTACGGCACGGCTGAAGCCGTGCGCCACAAAGATTTGCCGGTTGTCACACAGACTCTGAAGCCCTTCCTTCTCAAATCATCGAACGTCGAGGCTGAAGCCGCGACCCACAAAGACTGAGATAACTTCTTATGGCCATATCCGTTTGTGGCGATATCCTTCCTTGTCCAGCCGTGTGGATGCCGGCTCTTCGTTCGCGGGCCAGCAAGTAATGGAACTCTCAGTGCCCTGAACCTGGTTGAGCAATGAGTCAAGCAATCCTGCTATCCGATCTTAAGAATGTTGTAACACGAAGCCTTGGCTCATCGTTTACAATACGTAGGTCATTCAGGCTGATTTTTCGGCGCCTCGTTCGGAACGGGTGGAGGTTTTGGGCCATGCGGTGCAATGTGATTTTGTTTGTGACGGCAATTTTTCTTTGTTCCTCGGCAGTAGCAATGGATCAACAGGCTTCTTCCGCGCCGGCGCTTTCACAGGCAGGAAATCAAAACTCAGCGGATCCTGCGAAGGATTGCAACAACCCAAACACCGCCCGCGAGACGAGGCAAGCGGCCGATCGCGAACTGCGCGCCCCCCTGCCGCAATCCGATCCGGCAGGCGAATCAGAAACGCCGGATGCGGCTCCCGCTGCCGTCAATCTCGAACAGGATCTGAAAATTCTCGAGCAAAGACAAACGGGACTGGCTCAGTGCGTTCTCGCCAGCTATGCGCAAGCGCCGGCGCAGGATACGCAAGGAGCATGTCTCGGCGAGTTGCTCTTGAATTTCGAGGCCAGGCACGACGGGGAGCCTGAGCGCGACATCCCGATTGGGCGGCTGCCCGGAAGCTCGGCCTTTTTTTATGAATCGGGAATGACCATTGATGCCGATGGCGCGCCGAATGCCTATCATCCGGACAACACCGGGCTGGACGATCTTGCGAACGCGGGCACGCCGGGAAGGTGGGAAGGTTTAGCCAAGGACGCCGACGGGGAACCGATCATCCAGGGGCCAAACGATCCGTTTCCCGGCTACTACATTTCGGCTACGGCGCTGGCCGATCGGTCGAAGCCGTTCAACGATCCCAATCGCTACGTGGATGCGTCCAAGATTCCCTTCGTGGTGCTGCCCGGCGGGATGGCCCGCCAGCTGGGAGCGCGGCCGGGAGATTTCGCGGCCGTTTTCAATCAGCGAAACGCCAAGAGCTCCTATGCAATTTTTGGAGATGTCGGCCCGTATGACCGGATCGGCGAGGGTTCGATGGCGCTCGCCGAAAATCTGGGGATTCGCTCCGACGCGCGAAACGGCGGCGCACGCAGAGGCATCCTGTATCTCGTGTTCCCGGGCTCCGGAAACGGAAGGCCGCGGACAATCGAGGAGATTAATGAGGAAGGACAAAAATTACTGCGGGCGTGGGAAGCTTCCATTTCGCCGGTCGTATGCGCGGCGCAGCAGCCCGTCCGGGAGCGGGAAGGGAGTCAAGCGGGAAATTGAAAACACGATCTGAAAAAGGTGGGGACGCAGTGAAAGAAAAACTCTTGCGGGAGCATCTCGTGAATCTTCTTTCCGGGCGCGGCGCTCATGTCGACTGGAAGGCTTCGTTCAGCGGCGTTTCTCCTGATCTGAGGGGCGTTCGTCCGAGCGAGTTGCCGTATTCTCTCTGGGAATTGCTCGAACATATGCGAATCGCGCAGTGGGACATCCTGGAGTTTTCGCGCGATGCCAAACATGTCTCGCCGGATTGGCCCGCGGGCCACTGGCCGTCAACGCCAGCGCCGCCGAATGCGAAGGACTGGGAGAAGAGCCTGCAATCATTCACTCGAGACCTCGAGGCCATGAAAAAGTTGGTGGCGAGCCCCAAGACGGACCTGTTCTCAAAAATTCCTCACGGCACGGGGCAAACGATCCTTCGCGAAGCTCTGCTTGTCGCGGACCACAACGCGTATCACCTGGGGCAGGTACTCACGGTCCGGCGAATTCTGGGTAATTGGAAATAGTATTCGCTCCCCAGAAGGCCATTAAGCCTATTGTTTGCTTCATGTAAGCTATTCAAATTCAACGTAAAAGATGTAACCCGCCCGTTCAGGCGGGCATCTAACTTATTGGGAGCCTGCTGAGGGCTTGTGCGGCCCCGGTACCTGGTGATCTGGCTCTTCTTCAGGTTTCGATCAGTACACCTCAGCGGCCCAATTCCAAAACTAAAAGGGAGAACACTTCAATATGTCTCGACGTTCGTTACCACTATTTCTAGCGATCATGGCGCTATCCGCAATGAGTGTTTCGGTGTGGGCCAAGAATGATTCGGGCGATACGATCACCACAAACTTGAAGCTGACGTCAACCACGAGTGTCGGCACCACAAAGCTCGCTCCCGGCGAATACAAAGTCATAGCCGACGGAAGCAAAGCGAAATTTGAGCAGGGAAACAAGGTCGTGGCGGAAGTTCCTTGCACCCTGAAGGATTTCTCCGGCAAAGTTAACGAGACTACCTACGTCCTCGATCGCGACCAACTGACGGAAATCCAAGTCGCCGGAAAGTCGAAGTCCATAGAATTTGCTTCCGGGAAGTAACGCCTGTCGGATGCATGAACGCGAAAAGAATTAACGCCCCGTTTTCAGATGCGATCGGCAGTGTAAACCGTCAAGGTTGCCGCGGAAGGCGCGGCGTACCAGGTCATGGATTGGTTGTCCTGCCCTGAAAGGGCAAGGGAAGTTTCAGGGCAGGACGACCCCTGATTTTTGCGCGCATCCGCTTTTCCACGTTGCCCGCGAACGCCTGCGTTTCTTTCTACGGATGGTCCGGCAGGTGATACAACTTCAGCGCATTTTCGCGCAGCACCATGCGCGCAATTTCGTCCGCGCGCTTTACCGTTATCTCCCCGTCGAGAAGCATCCCGGTAAGGGCAATTCCCAGCGCCTGCCGCGCGGTTTCTGACGTCTGCCAGCCAATCTCTTCCCAATCGTAAGCGCCGCTTCCCGGATAAAGATCGGTCCCGAATAACACTTTCTCCGGATACCACTCGATCCAGTCTCGCAGGACTTCCGCTAGGCGGTGCGGCGATTCGAGCCAGGTCTGCTCGGACAAATCCGTGTACACGTTGGGCTTCATGAGCAGAAAAGAAATTTCGCGCGAGAAAGGGCCCGCACCGCCGTGCAGCAATACGAAGGTAGTCTTCCGCAGGCTCGTGTCGTTCAGGACGGATTCGAGCAGCAGCGGGTTCGATCCCTGCAAATAAAAATATCCGCCGCATCCGTCGCCCGTGTGGATGTGAACGGGCAGGCCGAGGCGTCCCGCCTCGGACGCGACATAACGGAACAAATGATCCTGCAAGCGCGTGTAATTCTCTTTCGCAGCCGAACTGCCGCGCGCGTATTTCGCGTAGACGGCCGCGGCATCCTGCTCCGATGCGGGCTCGAAATCGAGCGACCGCAGGTACGCCGCCTCGAATTTGATGGCCACCGCGCCGTCTTTTTTTTGCCGC
>Ga0210409_10006470_pt1 | contig 12183 bp, 11 predicted proteins | sample IncBWH17MmetaG_FD_161649 | JGI IMG/M metagenome (GOLD analysis project Ga0210409, IMG submission 161649) | Forest soil microbial communities from Barre Woods Harvard Forest LTER site, Petersham, Massachusetts, United States - Inc-BW-H-17-M | ecosystem: Environmental > Terrestrial > Soil >...
CGCGAGTACAGTTTTTTACTATGACTTGCGGGTCAGGAAGGAAGCTTTCGACTTGCAGATGATGATGAATCCCAATGAAGCTGTCGCACCCGCGCCGGCGGCACTGCCTTCGATGCTTTCGTGAGCCCTTCAGGGACCGGCTCAGACGGCTACGAATGAAACCTTGCGTCTTTCCGATTCTCCTCGTTCTGTGCGGCGCAATTTGCTGCGGCGCGTCAGCTGGCCCGCAATCCGCGGGCGTTTCTGGCCCACAGAGTGCGACAGCGAAAATTTACAATGTCACTTCGTTTGTTGCGGAGCTGCATAGGCTGGATATAGCGCTCCAAGGGAAACCATCCGCCGCCAAAATTGAGGAGCTTCGCAAGTCCGTACCTGCCGCCTGGAACGTTTCCACTTCAGAACATACGTACTCGATTTCCACGAAACCTTTGTGTGACGGATTGAGCGCATCTTCGACTGTAAAAGCCGAAACATGGGTTGAACAGCTCGAGGTGGAGATCGAAAGCGCGCAGGGGAACGCAACGAACCCCGCATCCGCGCGGCCCGAACTGAATAAAATCCTGGCCGGGCCGGGATTCGAAGGAGCGCATCCGCTAAGTGCGCTGGACCTTTTCCGCGAGCGGGTGGCGGCGTGGCTCGGTCGGTTGTTTCTGAGACTGTTCGAGAATATTTCGCGGCATCCGATGGGAGCAGAGTTTCTATTTTGGCTGTTGCTCATAGCCGGTGTAGCGTTCGTTGCGCTTTGCGTTTTCCGCTATCTCAGCAGAGGAAGCGACAGGAATTCTTTCAAGCCGGCGTCATCGGCCGTGCCGACGCGCACTTGGCAGGATTGGATTCGAGCAGCAAGGCAAGCGGCGACACGGGGCGATTTTCGCGAAGCTGTTCATTCCGCGTATTGGGCCGGAATTGCGCGCCTAGAAGAGACAGGGGCATTGACGCGTGACCGCACCAAGACGCCGCGGGAATATCTTCGTCTGGTGAAGGCACCGCGTTCCGCAGCAGTTGATTCGCGGGAGAGCTACAAGGAACCACTCGCAGCGTTAACGTCGCGAATGGAGCGGATTTGGTACGCGAAACGAGAAGCCAGGCCTGAAGACTTTAGCGATTCGCTCCGCCAGTTGGAGGCGCTCGGATGCCCCTTGGAATAGCGGGCTCTGACCGCAAGCTCCTGATCATCGGTGGCGTATTGCTGCTATTGATGCTTGGAGCTTCGGTGGCGCTGTCGCCGCCAGAAGATCAAGCGACGTCGCCGGTACCTTCGACGTATTCGACGCAGCCAGCCGGCGCCGAAGCCGCCTACGTGCTGCTTTCGCGACTGCGGTATCCGGTGCACCGTTGGGAGGACGCGCCCTCCGAGCTTCCGACCGATGAGAGCAATATCCTGCTTATCCTTGCGGACCCGACCCAGCTTCCTACAGAGAAGGAACGTCAGGCGATTATCGATTTCGTGGATGACGGCGGGCACGTGTTGTTCACCGGATCGAATATCTCCAGCTTTTTCCCAGACGCGAATATTTCCTGGATCCCGCCTGATCCCAAGTGGGTTTCCTATTCGCCTAACCTTCCCAGCAGCGTGGATCAAGACGCGCTGCATATCACCCTTCAGCCACAGGCGTATTGGGGCCAGCTCAACGAAACACAGCTTGCGCTGTACGGCGATGCCGATTCACGCGCAGTTGTTTCGTGGAGCCTCGGGGATGGAAAAATATATTGGTGGGCGGGCTCGACGCCGCTTACGAACGCGGGAATTCCACGGGATGATAATCTCGCCTTCTTTCTGAACTCCGTTTCCAACTGGTCGGCAGGCCGTCCTTACCGGATTTATTGGGATGAATATTTTCACGGCCAGCGCAGTTCGCTTTGGAGCTACGCGCGACAGACATCATTGAGGTGGGGTCTGACGCAAATCGGATTGGTCGTCGTTGCGGTGATTTTTACGTTCGGCCGGCGTAGCGGTCCGGTGTATCGCCAGCCCGTGGTCTCGAGGTTGTCGCCGCTGGAATTTGTGGATACTCTCGGTGGCTTGTACGAGCGCGCGGGAGCGGGTGCTGCGGCGGTTTCCGTTTCCCACCTGAGGCTTCGTTATTTGCTTGCGCAGCAGTTGGGATTGCCGAGTGACACGCCCGACGCAGAGTTGTCTCAAGCCGCGGAGGCGCGTCTGGGCTGGAAGAGCTTTCAAACGGAAGACGTGCTGGGCCGCGCGGCGACCGCAAGCCGTACCACAAAGATGCGGTCTCGCGAAGCTCTCCATTTGGTGCAAGATTTAGAACGCTACGCGCGAAGACTCGAAGTTCGATCGCGATTCCACCAGGAGAAAAATTAACCGTGCAACACCTTTCCGCGCTCACAGCGCACGTTCGCAACGAATTATCAAAGGTCATCATCGGGCAGCGGGAGGTTGTGGATCAACTCGTGCTCATTCTGGTGTGCGGTGGCCACGCCGTGATGGAAGGCGTTCCGGGCCTCGCGAAAACCCTGGCCGTAAAATCGTTGGCGCGCATTTGTGGTCTGGGCTTTCAGCGCGTGCAATGCACGGCCGATCTGATGCCGTCCGACGTGACCGGAACTAACGTCTTCGATTTGAGCAAGAACACATTTTCGATGCATCGAGGGCCCGTTTTCACGGATTTGCTTCTGGTTGATGAAATTAATCGCACGTCGCCGCGGACGCAGGCAGCGCTTCTTGAGGCTATGGAGGAACGTCAGGTGACGATCGACGGCGTTCGGTATCCGTTGCCCGAAAACTTCACGGTGTTTGCCACGCAGAATCCAATTGAGTTCGAGGGCACGTATCCGCTGCCTGAAGCACAACTCGATCGGTTCCTGTTGAAAATTCACGTCGGCTATCCGTCCGCAGAAGACGAGGTCGAAATCCTCTCGCGATACGAGGCAGGATTTGACTCGCGACGAGTGAACGAAATTGAACTCTCGCCTCTCGATCTCGCGCTGCTTCCGGCGGCACGGCAGGAGATCGCGAATGTGCAAGTCGAACCGGCGCTGCGCTCGTATGTAGTTTCAATCGCGCGACGCACTCGCGATTGGCCGGCAATTTCTCTCGGAGCGAGCCCGCGCGCAGTGATCGGACTCTTCTTCGCGGCTCGCGCCTTGGCGGGAATGGACGGGCGCGACTATTTGTTGCCCGACGATATAAAAAATGCGGCACTCCCGGTGCTGCGGCACCGCATCTTGCTCAAACCCGAAGCGGATCTTGAAGGGTTGACCTCGGATCAGGTCATCAAGCAAGTAATCAGCGCCGTCGAAGTGCCAAAATGAGTCGCACGGAAATGATGAGCATCGCGATGAACGAGCGGCGTCCCTTCGCCCCGCCTGAAGCGGCAGCGCGCCTGGTGCCTTTCGGCAAATTGCCATTCGGCTTCGGTCCGCGCTTCTTTGTGGCGCTCTTGTTAGGGGTGCTGTGGGTCGTGCCGGCATGGTGGTCGCCGAGAATGATTGCCGCGCTCTTCCTATGGGATTTCTTTGTAGTTGCGGCATTCGTCGTCGATCTTATTCGTCTTCCCGGGCCACGACAGATCGAAGCATCCCGCGTTTGGGAACATTCCCCCTCACTTGCGACGGCGTCTGACGTGTCGGTCACGGTTGAGAATTTCGGCAACGCCGCCATTCGGTGTGGCTTGGTTGACGAAACACCAACTTCCTTTTGTGATGGTCCCCCGGTACGGGAGATGGTCGTCGCTCCTGGAGGTAAAGAGCAAACGAACTACCCGATTTTGCCGCGCGAACGTGGCGACGTTCGGATGGGCCGTCTATTCGTGCGCTATCAAACGCTGTTCGGATTTGCCGAGCGTTGGGCTGTCGCCGAGATCTCCCAGACAGTTCGCGTGCTTCCGGATCTTGAGCAGGCTCGGCAGCACGCTTTGTACCTGATCCGCAGCAAGCAAGTTGAAATGGAAAAACGAAGGCGGCGCCAGCGCGGTCAAGGGCGGGAATTCCAGAGCCTGCGCGATTATCGCCAGGGTGACGATCTCCGTGATATTTGCTGGACGGCTACGGCTCGCCGCCACAATCTGACAACCCGTGTTTTCGAAATTGAGCGCAGCCAGGTGGTGTGGGTCGTGCTCGATGCGGGACGCCTACTTCGCGCGCAAGTTCAGCAGCAGGGCACCGAATTGCGGCTTTCCAAGCTCGATTACGCGGTCAATGCCGCACTGTCGCTCGCGCAGGTGGCGACGCAATGTGGCGACAAGGTTGGTTTGCTCGCGTATGGGCGGTCCGTTCAACAGAGAGTAGCTGCGGGCCGTGGGGCTACACACCTTCGCACAATTGTTGATAGCCTTTCACAGGTTCGGGGTGAAGCTTCCGAGGCAGACCATTCGAGCGCGGCACGCGCGCTTCTGGAGGGCCAACACAGGCGCAGCCTTGTGGTGTGGATTACAGATTTCGCCGAGACGCCGACCATGCCGGAAGTGATTGAATATGCCATGCAGATTACGCGGCGCCATCTAGTTGTTTTCAGCGCCATGAGTCAACCCGATCTTACGGTGCTAGCACAAGCCACTCCAGAAACGACCACGGACATGTACCGGCACGCGGCTGCACTCGAAATCGCCCACCGTCGTGATTTGCTTTTGCGCGGGCTTCGCCAGCGCGGCGTTTTTGCTTTCGAGCTCATTCCCGGGCTGCTGGCATCCGCGGTGGTTAATCAGTACTTGGACATCAAGGAGAGAAATTTGCTGTAACGGCTTTCGCTGGCGAGCGTCCCAATAAAAAGAGGTACGTCATCAAGGCCGCAAAAAGCACTGCGGCGAGGCCGAACTTCATTGCCATTGGCGCCGAGCTCGGCGAAAAAAATCCCTCGATGACGCCCGCGACGATCAGCATGGGGATCGTGCCCAGCAGAAGCCGCGTCGCTCGTCCTCCTGCTTTTTCAAGCGAATCACGCCGAGAAAGCAGGCCGGGGAAGAGAAGTCCGCGTGCAATTTCCAATCCAGCGCCTCCAGCGATAAAGATTGCGGGCAGCTCCAACGCGCCGTGCGGCGCTACAAAGCTCCACAGCTGTAAGGCCATCCCCGCACGCGCGGTGGCGGCCCCGATCACCCCCAACAGCAGTCCGTTCACCAACAGCATCCAGATCGTTCCCAGACCTCCAGTGATTCCCAGCGCGAACATGCTGAACGCGACGGAAAGATTATTGGTCATGATTCCGGAAGACGCTAACGGCTTGATGGTAACGATTGAATCTGTCCACATGTGCTGCTGCTCGATGGTCTCGATCATGTGTGGGCCGAGCAGGCGGTTGGCGAACGCGGGATTCCTTAGTGTCAGTACCCATCCGGCGACTGCGGTGACTAGAACTATGGCGGTTGCCAGAAGAGTTTCGGGCAGCGTTTCACGGAACGCTTGCGGATACGCATCGCGGTAGAAGCGAACGAGTGCGTTCACCTTGGGCTTGTGTCCCATATAAATCAGGTTGTGAGCGCGTCCAAGGAGTTGGTTCAGGTAAACGGTCAGTTGCCGATTGCCAACATCGTCGCGCACCGCCGCAAGATCCGACGCGGTTTGGCGATATAATAGGCCCAGTTCCTTCAACTCATTATGGCTGAGCGCAGCGATCCCACGGCTGGATTGCTGCACCAATTGGTCGAGACGAGCCCAGTACGGTTTTCGCTTTTCCAACCAACGGATGGTGATCATGTCTTCGAACTTGCTCGACGGCAAGAATCCTCAAGTGTCATTTGTCGACAAGCTTACCATCGAAACTCCGGAGCAAACTGCGCTAGATTTTGCAGTCGCCGGAATCGGCAGCAGGTTCATCGCTCTGGCGCTCGATACGCTTATTCAGATCGCAGTTGGCTTGGTTGTTGGCATCGGCGGCGGATTCAGCATAGCTGGGCTGTCGAAATTCTGGCCGAACTTTTCTGTGTGGGGCGCCGCACTTCTGATCCTATTTTACTTTCTGCTCTATTTTGGTTACTTCGCGGTGTTCGAGATCATCTGGAATGGACAAACGCCGGGAAAACGCTGGACGAAAATTCGCGTCATCAAGGATTCGGGTCGCCCGCTTACGCCTGCTGAATCAATCGGCCGAAATCTGATGAGGATTGTGGATTGGATGCCGAGTCTTTACGCGGTAGGAGTCTTGAGCGCAATTCTTACCAAAGAAAATAAGCGTCTCGGCGATTTGCTGGTGGGGTCGCTCGTCGTTCGCGAATCGTCACTTGCTGACATGAGACCTGTCTGGCATCCCGAGCAGGATCTTAGATTTTCCAATCTTGCGCCTCTTGGCTCCACTCGTCTCTCTGCGGAGGATTGCGCGCTGATCGACTCGTTTCTCAACCGGCGATTCGACCTCGAACCGAACGTCCGTTTCCGCATGGCGGAGGACATTCTGAGGCGTCTCAAGCCGCAACTAACGCTTCCTGCTGAAAATACGCTCTCGACCGAAAAACTGCTCGAGGCTCTTGCGTACGAACGACGTGCCACGCGCGGTTACGCATAGCGGACGGCTTGGGTCTGGATCCAAGGGTGTTTGGATCATGATGGATCCAATGCAGGCTCCCGTGCAACTCGCTCAACAAGAGTGAATTGAAAGAACAGTGAGTGAGTGGTCGGGCGTTTAGATTTGAACTCCAGACCTCCTGCGCCCAAGGCAAGAGCAGAAACGTTACGTAGCTGGTTCGTCTAGCATTTTCCTACGTTATGCATCACGGTTTTGCACCGTATTCGGCAATATTTGTTCCCAAGTTGTTCCCATGTTTTTGGGGTGCACCCCTTTAGTGAGACAAAAATTCGGGCACACATGCAGCTTTGTGCTCACGCTCGTGAGGGCGTGAGGATTGAAACGCGGATATCGCATGAGGCGATACACCGAGATTTGTCGTGGGTCACGAGTCGAATCTTAGGGTGGCCGGCTCCAACAAAAAGACTCGAATTCTAGGTCAGCATCTAGTAGCATGAGAGTTATTCCGGATTGTAAAAGGATCATCGAACGATGACGCTAAAAACGAAGCAAATTAGAAAACAGCCGCAACCCGAACGGGCTACGCGCAAGTCAAAGTTTCAGGCTGATTTGGCTCCTGCCGAAGACCGCATGGTCCGCGGTCTAAAGCAAGAGTTGCAGCTTACCAGCAACACGGATTTTCTTTCTGACGCCCTGGCATTGTTCCGCTGGGCGGTTTGGGAAAGAAAGCGCGGCCATCGTATTTTTAGTGAAACTGAAACGGGTGAGCGAAAGGAATTGGTGTTTCCGCGCCTGGAGCGTGTCGCCCCTGAGCTTGTACTCCCACGTGTGGAGATTCCTTGGACACCCCGCGAGTTAGAGAGTCTTGCCGATCTCGCATCGAGAGAACCCGCTAATCCAACGGAAACTCTCATCCGGGCAATGAGACGCTGAGTGGCTGTTCTCATACGTCGGATTGAAGAGCAGGATGAAGTCGCGGCTTTCGATTGCGGCGATGAGGCGCTTAACAACTATCTCAAGCGTCATGCCTGGGCGAATCAGCAGAAAAGCTCCATCGGAGTAACTTATGTGGCGCTCGATGAGGAGGCTGCGCTCAGCGTGATTGGATATTTCACTCTTGCGACAGCGAGTGTGCCACGAGACGCTTTCCCGAAGAAATATGTGCGCGGGCTTCCGCCATACGACTTGCCGCTAATCTTACTCGCACGCCTTGCGGTAGATCGGCGATTCTCAGGAAGGGGCCTCGGGCATGCCCTCATTTCCGAAGCCTTCATAATCGCACTTCGAGTTGCAGACGATGTGGGATGCCGCTGCATTATTACGGACGCATATCGGGACCGGGTCGATTGGTATGCGCGCTATGGTTTCGTCGCTCTGGCGGGCACCGCCGAGAGTGGCCCTCAACGGATGTTTCTCGACATAAGAACGATCCGAATGGCACTCAAAGGCCCAAGGCAACAGCAGAAACGATAAGTAGTTGGTTCGTCTAGCATTCTCCGGTGTCATCCATCGCGGTTTTACACGGTATTCGTCAGTGTTTGTTCCCAACTTGTTCCCAAGTTTTGGGATGAACCCCTGTAGTGAGACAAAAAATAGGGCACACCTGGCAGTTTGTAGTCAGTCTTGGTTTGTATCTCCTAGCAGGAGAAGGGGTCTGGGGAAGAGGACGGCGTTTGAGTCCTCTTCCCCAGATAGCTCAGTAGCAATCCTCTTCTCGTTCTCATTGTTCCCACTGTCCACAACAAACTCCACGGTTGCCCCCGGAGAGTCTGCAGAATTTTCAGCGCTCTGTCGTTCAAATTCTTCTGGGAATCGGTAACCTAACGCCGAGTGCAAGCGCTCCCCCATAGCGAAACAACAGCGAAACTGCTCCGATCGGTCCCCGCCTGTCACGGAGGCATAAATCCGTGAGAGCCACCCGGGTCGGCGGCGGTTTGGAAAACCGCCACCTTGTCAAATCTGGTGCGGATGTTTCTGAGAACGGTCTGTGCAACCGTCGTGACCTTCTGTCGTGTGACAGTAAAGCATTTGAGCACTTCACGATGGAATGCTGCATCGAGCAACTGTTCCGACTTCCCACAACCAGAAATCTGGCCTGGAATATTTGCTGGTTAGCACCTTCTACCGGAACCAATCGGGATCACTTTCCTGCAAGCCGCTTCCGAGTACTAATCTCGGATGGCGGGGGCTGGATTACTTTCTGTTTGCGGACAATCCGTCCGACATTCAGCATGCGCAGCCTCTGGAGAGCGAGTTGACGCGCCCGCGTTACCGACCCCTTAGCGATACCGTCTGCTCCTCACGGCTGTGAGACCGGCGAGACAACGGTGTCAATACGATTGTCACGGCATAAAGCCGCCCATTGCGGCTGGGTGCCGCCATCACATGCATGAGCTTATCGATGTAGCGATTGACTTCTGCAATCTGGGCCCGCGAAAGCCAGCCGGTTTTGCGCAATGCCCACAATTCTCGGTTCGGACCCGACACGGATGCGTCCGTAGTTTTAAAGCTGTTGCTGAAATCGCGGATACCCAAGCGCAACATAGCGGCAATAATTGCGTTTAATTGACTTCCATTCCCTTTTGTCCCGAGTTCGTAGCGGAGGCTCATCTCTGGAGAAACAGCGCGAAAGAGGGTTTCGCGGCGTCCATCTAGCCGGCGAGATCCAGCGCTTCGCACAAGGCCCACGCGCTTGAGGATACGAAGATGGTGATAGAGGGAGTCGGCAGGTCTTGCCAATACGGTTGCGAGTTCGGCAACGGAAACGGTCCCCATCCGTGGTAATACGTCAATGATTTCCTGCCGCGTTGGGGCTGCCAGAGCCCGCATTTGCCGCTTACTTCGAATGATGTAGTGGTTTTGCAGTCCGCTCATGCGGTATGATACTATCACGTTGTTGAATATATTTGATTTTATTCAACGGCTTACGGCTGACGTTCTCTTCGAAAAGAACTTCAGGCATTCACAATCGTTCCCAATCGAAACGGCAAAAAGGAACAGGAAATGGCGAAATGGGTTGCAGTAATCGGCAAAGTCGTTCTGCTTTTCGCATCCCTCGGCATCCAGTCGTCTTGCACCTGGGCACAGAGCAAGAGCGCAGTCACCGAAGATGGACCGGACCTGGAACTGAAGGAATTCCGGCTCGACGACTTGGAGGCGAGACTGCCCACCATGGAGCCGGTACTTGAACGCGAATATTTCGCCGGAGTGTTGGCCAACCGGGCGGGCCGCATTCCGGAGTCCATCCGATTGCTGAAAAGTGTTCTCCCCAGCATTCGGACGTCGCATCCGGACCGCGCTGCTCTCGCGCTGCAGGCCTTGGCGGACGACTACATCAAAAGCTTTCAGTATGGCGATGCGGCGCAGGTCTATGACGACTTATTGGCCCATTTCTCGACTCAACTAGGACCTGATGAACTGAAGGGCGCGAAGGATGATGCGGGGCTGGCGCGAATATTGCGCGAGGCGCCGGCGCAGACCGTCACTTGGGATGGAGCCGTGAGGTTGAAGACCGAACGCAATCCCTTGAACTCCATGAATGTGGATCTGACGGTCAACGGAGTGCAAGGACCCTGGCTGCTGGATACCGGCGCTAACCTTTCCGTGGTGAGCAAGAGCTTTGCGGAGCGGCTTGGGCTAAATTTTCTGCCAGGTGTTACTCAGACGCAAGCGGGCCTGACTGGGATCGAGAACCCGTTGCGGGTGGCGCTGCTCCCCACCCTGCCGATGGGAGGCGCAACGCTGCACAATGTCGTGGTGCTGGTGTTGGACGACGCGAACCTGAATATAAACTTGGGCAAGCAGGCCTATCAGATCAACGGAATTATTGGCTATCCCGTGTTTCAGGCGCTGCGGACGATCACATTTCTCCACGATGGTGAATTCGAAGCGGGGGACGAAGCCCGAGCGGCAGGAACGGGAGCGCGGATGTATATGAATTACTTAACGCCGATCGTCGAGTGCAAGATCGAAGGAAGAAATCTCCCATTCAGCTTTGATTCGGGTGCATCTTCGACGGATCTTTTGGTTCGCTACTATCAGCAATTTCATAGCGCTTCCAAGGGCTGGAAGAGAAGCAAAACTATGAGTGCCGGTGCGGGCGGGGTTGTGAAGCGAAAGATCTACATTCAGCCGCAAGTCAAACTCGGCATCGGCGATAAGACGGTAACCTTGGAGAAAGTTCCGATATATACGTCCGGTACAGGGACAGACACGAACGATGAGCTCTATGGGAATCTTGGGCAAGACGTTGTGGCAGACTTCGAAAGTTTCACCTTAGATTTTTCCACGATGACCTTTAGCCTGGGAAGTTTGCTGGCGCCAGACAAGGCGAACCAGGCTGCGGATATGGCTGCAATCGTGAAGATCACGAAAGCGTATGCCGAAGTGCACATGAACAAGGACGAAGCGGCTATCGATGCAGTGGCTGCCGTGATGGCGGACGGTTTTTATTACCATGACCGTACACGCGGTGTCATGGGGTCAAAAGACGAGATTCTCGCGTCAATCAAGTCCAAGGACTTTGTGACAGAATCTATCAGTTTCAAACCTTACATCGTTCGAATTTTCGGTTCGACTGCGATTGCGCAGTCCGTCAATCGGGTAAACGGTGCCATCGGAGGAAAGGCCTTCAGCAGCCCTTTCGTTTCCGTCGATATCTTCACAAAGCGAAGTAGCCAATGGATCTGGGTTGGCTCCGAAAATGACAAAATCGGCGACAAGGTATCCGACAAGCTTCTCTGTAACGGCGCAATTTGCAAGCCAAACCAGGCCGCCTTTGTCGTCGATTCCTCCACCGCTCCGGCCTTGGCGCACGAAGCAATCTCGGCCGGTGGGGCTGCGGATAGGGCCGCGATCGTATCGATCGCGAAGGATTTTGTCGGAATGCAAGTGACCAAGGACAAAACGACCTTTGACCGGCTCTCTGCCAGCATGGCCGATGATTTCTATTTCTACGATCATACAGCCGGGACCATCGACTCTAAGCAGGAAATTCTAACAGAGATGAAATCCAGGCTTGAATCTAAAGAGGACATTGCGCCGTCTTTTGACTTCAAGCCCTCAATGATTCGTATATTTGGCTCGACCGGCATTGCTAAGTACGACATTACGGTAGACCGGGCGCTAAATGGAAAGGCCGACCGCAAATCCCGAGTCATCGTCGATGTATTTGAGAAGCGGAACGACCGCTGGATCTGGATTGGTGCTGAATCCGAGGATGTTGGCGACAGAGTATCCGAAGAAGTTCTCTGCAATGGCACGATTTGCACGCCAAATCAGCACGGCTTTGTAGTGAAACGCTGAGCGCGGCCGTCGGTTCCCGCCTGTCACGGAGACATAAATCCGTGAGAGCCACCCGGGTTGGCGGCGGTTTGGAAAACCTCACCTCAAACCGCGCTCGTCGGAGCGAACTGGTTTAGCACAATCTCATGCTCTCCCGATTTCACCTTGTCCGCAATAGCTCGAGAAATTTAACCGAATCGCGTCATCTCCATGAGATATTCTTTGACACCCTTTAGGTTTTGCGATTTTGCGTACATGATTCTCTCAAGCCATACGCCATCTGCCGCAAGTCTTACGACACGAAGCTCGATTCTCGAATCAGTTTTCGAACCTCTCTTTAGGCGTTCGCTCGGCCAGTTATTCCAAACCCATCCGAGCTGATCTTCAGAGGCCATCAGACTCAAGAGCGCGCCCCAACATTTACGTTCAGCTGCACCTTCGGAGAATGCGGCTCTAATGTACGCACGAGTAAAGCATCCGTC
>Ga0210409_10006472_pt1 | contig 12178 bp, 13 predicted proteins | sample IncBWH17MmetaG_FD_161649 | JGI IMG/M metagenome (GOLD analysis project Ga0210409, IMG submission 161649) | Forest soil microbial communities from Barre Woods Harvard Forest LTER site, Petersham, Massachusetts, United States - Inc-BW-H-17-M | ecosystem: Environmental > Terrestrial > Soil >...
ATTTTTGTGCCGTCGAGCGAAATCGAGGAGGAGGTCAACACCGAACCGCCAGCCGTGCTTCCGTTATAAGCCCAGTTGACTGTAGGATTAGCGCCGCAAAGTCCTCCGGTTCCTGCGTACAGGTTATCGACGCCGACCACATTCGCCTGGCCGTTAGTGACGCCAGCGACGTTCAAGCCGTAAACCACAAAATCATTGGCACAGCTCGGAGCACCGTTGATGTTGAATCCGAACTTGGCGGGAAACATGGCTTGAGCCACACTACCCGTGCCTAAGCTGAGGCTCCAGTCGGTCTTCAGATTTTTCTTTTTCATGTTTCGTACGTTGGTGCCGTCAATGATTATGGGGTGGTTCGGTGGACTGGCCGAGACATGATTCTCCGCGTCGAGTAGGGGAGCGAAGGATAGCGTGCCGTCATGAACTTGCAGCAGATTGCGTTCGACCAAGTGGAAAAGGATTCGCGGCTCAGTTCTCGCGGCCTCCAGGTTGGCGGCCGAAGCTCCACCACTAACCACAACGTGGCCGTAACTCCAGTCCGTGACCCTCCCAACATGCGTTGGATCGAGTTGCTCCTTCGTCTGCGCCGCCAGGGGAACGGCTGCAAGAAGAAGCCAAGAAAGGAAACGAAAACGACGCAATAGATTCATCAATCCTCCCGCCGAAAGAAAAAGAACGCGAACGTGACGAATGTTTCAGGATTAGAGGAAGTGGCTGAGATTATTGACCGTCCGTCGTTGCTGTGTAAGGTGAGCACCATGCGCCTGATTCCTGGCTTCGTAGGCGGAAATCAGCCGAGTCTGCGCCAGCTTAGCAGATGGCCGTAGGGTCGCACATAGATGTTGGGAAGGGAACCAAAGGAGTCATTCCGGCGAATTTCCGTCGTTTGCGACTTGCCCGCGAATTGCCGCACGGTTTTCGTGCCACGGATTCGCGACCTTCAGGCTATAATGTGGCGATTTCGGCGACTTGATCCCGTCCGCGTCGGAGGCTCATGCGCCTGTCTCTTGAAACCCGCGAAGTCGGACGCGTCACTATCGTGCGCTGCAACGGGAGGATCGTTGCGGGTCGCGAGAGCGAGTCTCTACGCTCGCACGTTACCTGGTTGTTGCGCGATCGCCGCGCCATCGTCCTGCACCTGGGCGAGGTTGGCTTCATTGACAGCAGCGGTCTCGGCACCATCGTTCGCAGCCTCACCAGCACTCGCCAGGTGCACGGTGACCTGAAGCTGTGCAACGTGCCGGAACATGTCCGCAAGGTTCTGGAACTGTCGCAGTTGACAAAGTTGTTCGACGCGCACGAGTCGGAGGAGAACGCAGTCGCCGCATTTTACCGTCCAGGAGCTAGGGCCGAAGCACCTATTCCCACAGGTCGAAGCGTTCTTTGCCTGGATTGCAACGCAGACGTTCTAGCCTGCGTGCGCGAGTTGATGCACCGCGCCGGTTACCACGTCCATACCAGCAGCCGCCTGGGCGACGCTTTGATCCTGATGCGGGTCTCGCAGTTCGATCTGGTCCTGATAGGCCCGGAGTTGACCTCATCCGCGGCCACGTACCACGGCTTCCAGGCGGCGTGTGCCAAAGTTCTGGTGATCGAACTGGGCAGCGACTTCTCCGGTTGCGATGCCGGTGCAGCCTGCGCTGGACTATTGGAGAAGATCGAAGCTCATTTCAACCCGAAGATGGCATGATTGAAGGCTGCGTGATTTCTGCGAGCCCTCCACTGCTACTTCAACAAATAATCCTTCACAAAAATCACTGTGGCGCAAAACTGGTAGTCTTGATTCTTTTTCTTCGCGAATCCGTGCCCTTCATCCTTAGCCATCAACCACCAGACGGGAGTGCCGTTTTGCCGGACGATATTGACCATTTGCTCTGACTCACTCACCGGCACCCGTGGATCGTTCTTCCCCGCAATCACGAATAAAGGCTTCGTAATATTCTTGGCTTTATTGTAGGGCGCGATCTGCTCGAGAAACGCACGCATTTTGGGATCACGTTCATCGCCGTACTCCACCCGCCGCAAATCCTGCCGGTATCCCGAAGTATGCTCGAGAAAGGTCACGAGATTCGACGGGCCGACGACGTCCACCGAGCAGCAGATGCGATCGTTAAAGTTGGTCGCGACTGCCAATGTCATGAAGCCGCCATAGCTGCCTCCGGTCACCAACACGCGGCCAGAATCCAATTGGGGCTGAGTCTGAATCCAGTCGAACAAAGTATTGATGTCCTGATACGAGCCCTCGCGCAGAAAACCGTTGTCGAGCGCGAGAAACGTCTTCCCGTAGCCCGTGGACCCGCGCACGTTCGGTGCGATCATGGCTGCGCCGAGTTCGTTCATGTAGTAATCCCATCGGCCAGGGAAGCTGGGCCTGAACTGGCCTTCGGGACCTCCGTGAATGTTGACGATCACGGGGCGCTTGCCCGTGAACTTCGCGGACGGCCGGTAGAGAAAACCGCTGATGTTGCGCCCATCCCAGGATTTCCAGTGAATCAGTTCCGGCTCGGGAAAGTCAGAAGTGTTGAGACCGCCAGTCTCGCTAAAGGTCCAGCGTTCAACTTTGCCGGTTTGCACATCAAGCGAGAAAACGTCGGAACTGGAGCGCGCGGAAGAAAGATTGAAACCCAGATCGCGATTATTCTTATGCCACTGCACACCGGAGATAACGCCCTTGGGAAGACTGGGCACCGACTTCTCTTTGCGCGTATTCGTGTCGAATAGATGCAGCACGCCGAAGCCGTCTTCATTGACTACGAATGCAATGGTTTTTCCGTCATCGGAGAGATCGAACTCGTCGACGTCCCACGGAATATTGCTGGTGAGATAAGTATGTTCCTTGGTCGCGAGATCAACATAGGCCAGACGTTGAAATTCAGAGTCCTTGTCGGTGGTGACGAAAATGCCTTTGCCATCCTTGCTGAACCGGCCGTCGTTGTAGGCGATCTTTTCCGCGCCGCCTTTGGGCGTAATCAGGGTCTTCTCGCCACTCTTCGCGTCTACGATCCAGAGGTAGGCTTCATTGGCAGAGATTTCTTCTACGGCCAGAATCTTGCTCGAGTCAGGCGACCAATCGAGAGCCTGCCAGCCGCCCCCTTCCAATTGGGTGAGCAAGTGGTCACTCTTGGGATTCGCGGGTTCGATCTCCCAAAGATCAACATCGTTCTCGTCACGTCGCGTCGATCCGTAAACCAACCGGTCGCCTGCGTGCGACCACACGGCGTCAGTGTTGCGCGACTTGCCGTCGGTGAGCAGGGTGGCATCGCCGCTCGAAACATCGTAGCGATAGAGTTGAAAAAACTCGCCCCCACCCATGTCCTTTGAGAATACGAAAGAATCGTCTTTCGTCGGCGAATAATGGGCGCTCGTGACACGATCGGGATAGAAAGTCAATTGGGTGCGTGCTCCGCCCGGCATCTTCACCAGATGAATCTGGTTGGTGTCGGCAAAACGCGTGGAGATCAGAATCTCGCGCTTTACGGGATCCCAACTGTCGAGAGTCGCTCCGCGAAAGTTGCTATAACGCTCCACCGATTCCGCGATCGACACGGGAATCTTCGGAATGCCCTCGGTTACAAGGTTCTCGTTAGGAGCGACGACATCATTCTGAGGGAAGACGATCGCGGTCAATAAGAGAACGACAGCAACGCGCAAGAAAGCTCTCATGCATACGCTCCAGAACGACGGCAGTGTTACTCCGTGGGTTAGTCAGAAAGCTCCGTACAGAGTTGCTCTTCCTGAGCAAGAATCTCCGTCACGCTGGTGCCTGCGACACCGCAGCGTCGGGTTCCGTGCGTCGCCCAGGAATAAGGGAAATGCTGCTCAGGCGGCGAGTTTGCTACTGCCCTCCACTCGGCTTGCCAGCTTTCGCACCGCCATCCCCAGCATCAGTCGTGATATTCCCGTCATCAGCAAGTTCACGCCTAACAGCGTCCCGATTGCCCAGACCGAACTTGACGGCCAGTGCATCCAGATCAACCCGCCCAACAGCAGTGTGATAAGCGCGTTCACCAGCAGCCACCCGGAACCACCTGCGCCCCGAGCCTGGAAATAGGCGATAAATTCCAGGACCGCCTCCGCGACGATAATTCCCGCTAAGAACAGTGTCAGCGTTCCTAGTCCGAGCAGCGGATGCATCAGAAAGTAAAATCCGCCGATGACGTAAATAATCCCAAGAATCACCTGCCAGATCACACGGCCCGCGCCCCCTCCGCTGAACGCCGCGACCAGGTGCGCCCCGCCCGCAAAAATCAAGAGCCACCCTACCAGGATGGTCGCAGCCAAGCCCGCAATCCCAGGCTCCAAAATGGCCAAAAACCCAAGGACGATGAACACTACGGCCATCGCTGTAAACCAGCCCGCGCCCTTCTTCATGATCGTGCCACGTCCACGCAACCCTTCGCTCGGATTCGCTGTCGCCATCACACACCTCCATGAAATCGATAGTGGAAATCTGTCGTTCGCTAGTCGGCTTTGGGACAAGCCTTGGCCAGAAACGTGATCATTCTAACCCCGACCTGTCGAAACCACCATCCGATTTGTGGGGCGCCACTTCAAGCCGACAAATGCACGTCTGTTTAATGTTGTGCAGTAAGCGACGAGGCCGAGGCAGTTTCGTATGGGCTCAAGAATGCGAAATCTACGGGCAGACCACGGAAAGCTGGCTGCGGATCGCGGAACTGGCCAAGCCGTTGGCCTCCGCGTTGTGCTCGCGAGGAACGTGGGAGATGGAGAAATCGAAGGAACGGGCGAGCTTGCGGCAGATCCAGTTCAAAGAATACAAGCGAGGACTACGGCAGTTGTAATCGCCGGTCATTTGCTTGACCACCACTTCGGAGTCGGAGAAAACGTGAAGCGCCTGGGCCTTCAGGGCTAAGGCATGCTGCAAGGCCTCGAGCAGGGCGACGTACTCCGCCACGTTGTTATCCTGGTGGCCAATCCATTTGGCGATTCTGATCTTGCCACCCTCGCCACCGTCGATGACTACTCCAATGCCGGATGGCCCAGGATTTCCCAAAGAGCCGCCGTCAACGTAGGCTACGAGATGTGACATCCTACCACCCTGACCATCCAAAATATAACATGCGTGAGAACTTCTGTGTCGTCAAGGTGCTTGGCTGGTTCCCGCAGCAAAATTCGCAGTGTGCAAGGATCTGTGGAAAAAGAGGCAGATTTAAATCCTAGATCAGCAACATCATCGAACTCAATCGATTGCAATTTCTCAGAAACCTCTCGACGAAGCAGGACTTTGCACCAAAAAGGGGCATTGACAAGAACGGAGGATAGGATTTACGTTGACGCCGTCGACGATCAAAAGGATTGGTTCAAATAAAATTAGCCAGTCCGAAGTAGATTGGGTGATCAGCCAGGCTGGGTAACCGGCAGAGCAACCAGACCTGAAAAAACCGACTGGTCTGCGAGGAACAGTTGGGGTTTGGAACTGCGAAAGCAGTGGTCGCATCAGGGGCTGTGACGGTACGTGCCTCCACGCTGGTGACTCCCTCGCAGGAGTCGGCGGCTAGAGCATAACCAATGTCACGGCCCTTTAAATTTTTCTAGTTCGTGCACATCTGTCTCACCTTTTCTGATTACTTCCTGCCCCCCGTCTCGTAAAAGACGGAGACTCTCGCTCGCTTCAGCACTGGTTAATCTGCCAGTTTATAACCCGACTACTTTCAACTATTGTGTAAGCCATAGCGCTGCTTGAATCAGGCGCTGAGGAAGATGAGCCTTGCTGTGCAACGCGTCTTAACGGCGACACTTCTATTCGCCGTCGCCACTCACGCAGGCACGACGCTGGCGCAAACAACGCTATCTGCAACCAGGGAACAATCGCCGTCTGCGTACCCTTCTTCCGGAAATCAGACCCCCTCTTTTTTCCCACTAGCGCCCGGGTTTTCGTTGACGCCCCAAGCGCTGTTTGATTTCAAGGATTCCGACATCAAGTTCAAACTAGAGACCCTGATGAATATTCTTCGCGACAGCAAACATGAGAGCTGGGTGCTGGCGGCTTACCCAGACCCGAAAACCGGACGACCGCTAATTGGGGCGGGATTCAATCTCGATGTCTCAGCCACCCAGCACATTCAGACCAATCCTCTCAATCCCCATTTGTTTATCGAGCCCTCAACATCTGACCTGTGGCAGGATGCTGGACTTGATTTGGCGCGCCTACAGAGCATACTCGACCAGTTTGATCGCGATATGAAGACATGGCAGAAAAAGAAGTTTCGCAGGAAGATCAGAACTCATCAACTGACTCCGGAAATAACCGAGCAAGAAGCCACGAATTTGCTGCGCATCTCTACTCTGGAGGCCATTCACAATGCAAGGGCCTATTGCGACGATTTCGATCATCTGACAGCATCGCAGCAGATGGCACTGAGCCAACTCGTTTATCAAATGGGTGTGAATCTCGAGGAATTTGTGGAGTTTCTCAGTGCCATAAACGACCAATCCAGCTATCGGGATCTGGCGCAAGCCCAGGGCAGTATTCAAGACGGCGGGTACTGGAAAACCGTGCAACGAACACTGATCGAAAGTGACTGGGCCCGTCGCTATACCAGTCGTGCCGTAACCGTGATCGCGATGTTTAACCCAGACTATGACAACGAGCCCAAGGAAGCAGAACGCGAAGTGCGTACACAGATACATCCCATGGTTGCGCATCATCGCAAAAAACCGCACACAGAGTCTGTGCGTGCGAGCAACAGTGGCCATGCCAATCAATCGCAAAACTAAAGGAGTGGCAGGCCCCGGTGAAGAACCGAATCTGACCAGCAACCGCGGCCTTCGCGCTCGAGGTGAAGGCCGCGGCCATCGGATACTTACGCTGCCACCTGCTCGCTGCGCTTAAAGAAGGCCAGCAGGTCCTCGTTGACCTTGTTCTTCAACGTCGTGCACATGCCATGCGGCGCGCCGGGATAGACCTTCAGCGTAGCTCCCTTCACAAGCTTGGAAGAAAGAAGAGCCGCGGCCCCGATGGGCACGATCTGATCGTCGTCGCCGTGAAGGATCAGCGTCGGCACATCGAACTTCTTGAGATCCTCGGTGAAGTCCGTCTCGGAAAACACCTTGATGCAGTCGTAGGCCGCATTGTGCCCGCACAGCATCCCCTGCATCCAGAACGAGTCCCGCACCCCCTGCGAAACTTCGGCCCCCGTCCGGTTGTAGCCGTAGAAAGGCGCGCTAAGATCCCTGAAGAACTGCGCGCGGTCGGTGAGGACAGCTGCGCGGAGTTGGTCGAAAGCGTCAATTGGCAAACCAGCGGGGTTGGCGGCTGTTTTAACCATCAGCGGAGGGACAGCTGAGATGAGCACCGCCTTGGCCACACGTTTCGTGCCGTGGCGACCGATGTACCGTGCGACTTCGCCGCCGCCCGTTGAGTGGCCGACGTGGATCGCATTCTTCAAGTCGAGCTTTTCGACCAGTGTTGCCAGGTCGTCAGAGTAAGTATCCATTTCGTTGCCAGTCCACGGCTGGCTTGATCGGCCGTGGCCGCGACGGTCGTGGGCGACGCAGCGATAACCTCGGTGAGCCAGGAAGAACATCTGATCTTCAAAGGCATCCGCGCTCAGTGGCCAGCCATGACTGAAGACCACGGGTTGTCCCGATCCCCAATCCTTGTAGTAAATCTGAGTGCCGTCTTTCACGGTAATCGTACTCATAGAAGTTTCTCCTCAATTGTGATTTTTGTTGCCGACGGCACGCGCTAAGCTCGCGCCGGTTGGAGGTGGAACCGCTTGGCCGCCAGAATCGTAAGTCCGGCGAATATCAACAAAACCAGAAGCTGCGCTACCAGGAACGGCGGCTCGGACTGGGTCGGAGCCAATGCTTTCAGGGCCGGCACTTTCATGAAGAGCTGTGCGATCAACACAAAAACATTGAGATAGAGGGCCATCGAAGCCCCGACCACATAGATCCATCGCCAAGAACCCGCGAGATGAGAGACATAGCGCGCAGGGATCGCAATTGCCAGCACCACTAGTGAGATGATCCCAAGTTTGTGAGACGGGAGAAGGTGATCGAACGGAAAACCAAAACCGGTAATGCTCGTTAATGCCGTCGTGGTCAGAAAGACTCCGGTCAAGTTGTCAAGCCGTTTCCCCGTGATGAACCCAAACATGACGACCAATCCTGAGCCGATTCCAATCAGGCTGATTAATACGTGCAAGAAAGTGTAGGTTGCCGTTGACAAACCGAGAATCATGATGCGTCTCCTTTCAAAAGCTCACGACGTTTTACTTCGCTTAGCCGCCGCCGTTAATACAGCTTCGATTTTCGAATCCAGATCTCGAGCCACTCTTAGAGCCTCGGAATTCCCGTATGGAGCAAGGAAGCTCGCCATCCGGTCGTACGAGAGGTAAACTCCGACCGGACGCTGGTCGATCAGAACGGTTACCGGAGCGTACGAGCCGGCGTCCGGGACGTGCTCAACCATCTGGCTCATGATGATCGGATTGCCCACTACGAAACGTACGCTACGCGGGGCAGCGGCGCCGTTACGCTTGCGCAGGACCTCGCCCAGGTCGAAGCGTGTGAACTCCATTAAATCGGACGGGCCGACCGCTCCGTGAACGACCTTCTCCAGCTCGGCGTACGTTCCCGCGGCGGTGACATTCCTTCGAAATTCGCTCATGTCAGGATGTCCAACCGCTTGCTGGAACGCTGCCACTACCTCCTCGAATTTCCTGGAAGAAGTTACACTAAATCTTTGAATATTAATTTCCTTTGTTGCCACTCTTCACCTCAACTCGCTGACTATTGGATTTGAGACTTCCTTGCTCTGGTGGTTGGGGGGTCAAGCGACTGCCACGTAATGGGATATCAGCGCCTCAACTTCCGGAAACCCGGCGTCCGGGTTTGAACGCCGGCGCAATGCTCGCATTCGCGCTTGCATAACCTTCGTCATGCTGCAGCCAAGCAAAAGAGAGCAGTCCCAAATGGAATAGCGCTCCAGAATCGACATGACAAAAACGAAACGCTCTAGCGGGGCGAGTTGGGTCGTGGCATCGATTTCATTGTCTTCAGGCGCTTCCTCTTGTCCTCTATTCCAGAGGTCACGGTTGCCGCCACTTCGGGTCAGAGCAGGAGACACGATGCTAATCGCATTTCTGACCAGGCTGCGCTTGACCCAGGATTCGGCCCATTCCTTGAACACGGATTGTTCTTCCAGCGCTTCGACAACCGCCGCTGCGAAGCACTTCTCGGCGTCCTGGTGATTTGCTGTCAATAAGAATGCGAGAAGGTATAAAGGCTTCATCTCTCTCTCGAATAGCGCACAGAAGTCAGCGCGCTTTGCATAGTCAGCTCGGAAGGATGCGGTTTCTACTTTTTCAAGACGAAACATGAGTCACCTTGGTTGATAGATTGTGTGCCGTCATCGATTCAATTCCTTTTGACTTTTAGCTCAATTCGTCACCAAAGGGCTTCCGTTGTATGGCTTCGCTGGGTCGCCCCGCAGCTAGATCGTTCGCATCGACTCTCTACGGTCCATCGAGCAACAACTCAACGAAGAGTCTTACACATTCGCTGAGTGCGGTTACCGGAACCTTAACATCTTCTACGATGGACCCCACTTTGGCTGTCCCACTCGGTTGGCTTATGTCAGTCATTCTGCGGGATCACAGGAAAGAACACATCCCGCTATGCAGTGTTTTTTCGATACCACCGAAGGCGGGGGATCGAATACCACCTTTGTGGTAGCGGAATAGTTGGCCAGACTAAGAAAACAGTTTGACGGAGACCAAAACATAGGTGCCCAGTTCAGGAGTTCGATGAAGGCGAGGTGTCCGGAATGACGATCTCGCGACGTCCATACAGCCGGCAATCGAGTGAAAACGCTCCTGGACCAAGGCAGACAAGGGCAGCTGCAATGACGGTTGCGAGAGCGCCCGTTGACTTGACTTCAAACAAATTCAGGTTGGAAGGCGGGAACCATGAGAATGCACTGCCCAGACTAATGATTCCCGCCAGTGCCCCGGCGAACGGAGTCAGATAGCCAACCAGCAGTAGAACGCCGCTCGCTAACGCCAGCAAGGCCACCCCTAAGGTCACGAGCCCTAGCTCACGCCAAACGAGAAAGTAAGCAGCACCCTGGACAACAAGTGCAGTTCCAATCGCTACTCGCAACAGTAGTAGGCCTGCGCCGGGCCACCCATCCGGAAACGCAGAGAATATTCTGAGCAGTGGCGTACTCCTTCCTGACTGGATCTAGGCTAGAGGCTTTGCTCATAAAATGAATCCCTATTGCTCGGAATCTTTTCGTACTACTTTCGAGGTAGGTCTGGATGGACGGGGATTTTGGCTTAGAGCTGAATAATCCCCCGGCGCACTCCGATGGCGACTGCCTGCGTGCGATCGCTGGCGCCGAGCTTTTCCATGATGTGTTTGATATGCACCTTTACAGTCTCTTCAGTAATGAACAGCTTGTCCGCGATATCCCGGTTACGATTTCCGCCGGCAATCTGGGAGAGAACTTCGACTTCGCGAGTGGTGAGTGCTTCGTCACTATAATGTTCAGCCAAATGGGACGCGATCTCCGGTGGAACACGCTTCTTCCCACCGTGGACCTGGCGGATCGTATCGATCATATCCTTCGGAGGCATGCTCTTGAGCATGTAGGCGCGCGCTCCAGCTTCGAGAGCACGCTGAATTTCAACATCGCCCTCAAACGTCGTCAGAATGATGATTCTGGCCTCGGGAAACTCCGTTCGGATCGCGATCATCGCGTCAATCCCGCTGACGCCGGGAAGTCGGAGGTCCATGAGAGTCACGTCGGGCTTGTGCTTGCGAAACTGCTCGATCGCCTCGTGGGCGTTGCAGGCTTCAGCAACCATATGCATGTCCGGCTGATTATTAATGACAGCGCTGATTCCCTCGCGCAGTAATGGATGATCGTCGACACAGAAGACGCGAATGCGTGCATGTTCGCTCATTGCTTTGGTCCGTTTCTTCGCTCTTGGACATCATGCTCTACTTTTCGGCGACGCAATCGCGGGAGCCATCGCAACCCGCGCGCCGAAGAGTGATCCTGGAAGGCAACATGGCCAGGGACTGACAATTCAACCTCAGTTCCGCCCGCTGGACGGCTCCAAACTTTAAGGGTCGCACCAATTCTACCTGCTCGCTCGCGCATGCCCGACAAACCCCAGTGTCCGTCCCGTCCGGAGCGCAGGACTTGCGGGTCGATCCCACAGCCGTTGTCGCGGACAAAAACGCGCAGCTGTTTGTCCGCATATTCTATCTCGGCTTCAATGCCGCTTGCCTGCGAGTGGCGGAAGGCATTGGACAATGCTTCGTGGCCTATCCGGTAGACGTCATCACGAATGACTGGATGCAATGGCCGGACCCGGCCGTCGACGATTACGCGAAAATCAATCGGCCGCTGCACAGAGAGTTCCTGCGGAATCCGGGAGAATGCCTGTTCAAGATCGTCCGGACCCCTACTGGAGGAACGCAGGCCGCGAAGCGTATTCCGTCCATCGTCAATCACCTGTCCCATGACCTCGAGTACGCGGTTTACGATGGGCTTCGCCGGTGAGTCTGGGGATAACTGGTCATCTGCCACGTGAAGCTGCATGGATGCGCTGAGGACGCCTTGGAGTAGGGTATCGTGCAAATCCTGAGCGATGCGCGTTCGTTCTCCCACTCGCTCTTCCAGGCGCATGTTGTATTGCCGAGCCAGGCGGTGCAGCCTCGAGCGATAAAAGGCGAGGATTGCAAATCCGCCGACGAGCAGAACCGAAAAACGGAACCACCAGGTCTGCCACCACAGCGGTGTGACTTCGAAGGGGAACGTGGCTTCCGAGCCATTCCACAGGCCGTCACTGTTAGACGCCATCACGCGGAAGTCGTATCGTCCAGGACTGAGGTTGGTATAGATGGCCGTGCGCGCCGTGACCGGCTCGCTCCAATCGCGATCGAAGCCATCCAGCCGATATCGGTATCTGACGCGCTCGGAATCAGAAAGACTCAACCCCGTGTAGTTGAATGTAATCCTCTGACGAGCAGCTGAGATGCGGATAGGCCCTCGTGAGCCAATTGGACTGCCATCCGCCGAGACTGCCTCGACGTGAACCAGCGCCGGCGCCGAGCTGCCTGTGGTTCGACTTGGGTCGACAACGGAGATTCCACGATTCATCGAAAACCAGATTCGCCCAAACGGGTCGGCGAAAACGGATTG
>Ga0210409_10006473_pt1 | contig 12177 bp, 10 predicted proteins | sample IncBWH17MmetaG_FD_161649 | JGI IMG/M metagenome (GOLD analysis project Ga0210409, IMG submission 161649) | Forest soil microbial communities from Barre Woods Harvard Forest LTER site, Petersham, Massachusetts, United States - Inc-BW-H-17-M | ecosystem: Environmental > Terrestrial > Soil >...
GTTTTTCCGCAATTTGCGGATGCGGCGCTTGATCAGGTCCCTCTTGAGCATGCTGAGGTGCTGAAGAAAAAGTATGCCGTCGAGATGGTCGATCTCGTGGCAAAAGGCGCGGGCCAGCAGCCCCTCGCCGCGCATCTCATAAACTTCGCCTTTCAAATTTTGCGCGCGCACCGTCACATACGCGGGACGCAGCACATTCCCGCGGAAACTGGGCAGCGAGAGGCAACCTTCCTCTTCGCGCTGGTCCCCTTCGACATGGATGATCTCGGGATTGGCAAGCACCAGCCGCGCCTCGGGATTTTTCCCCACGCTCACGTCAATCACAGCGAGCCGTTTCGATAGCCCGATCTGCGTAGCCGCGAGCCCCACGCCCTGGGCCACGTACATGGACTCGAACATGTCCTCGCAAAGCTTGGCGAGGTCGTCGTCAAATTTTTCCACGATCTTGGTCGGCGTTTCAAGCACCGCAGCGCCGTATTTTGTGATGGGATAAATCATTTACGATATTCACTCGATTCATTGGATCCACAGATGAACACAGCTACACACTGATAAAGACTGATACGGCTTCTAAAAATAGGTCGCACTTGATCTGCGTTCATCTGTGTTTATCTGTGGCTTCAAAATTCCTTTAGTTGCCGCATATACCCATCGAAATTGCGGCGCGTCTCGCCGAGCGAATCGCCGCCGAATTTTTCTACCATCGCTTGCGCGAGCACGATGGAAACCATCGCTTCGCCGGCTATTCCTCCGGCGGGAACAACGCACACGTCAGAGCGCTCATAGGCGGCGGAAATGGGCTGCTTGGTCACCATGTCCACCGTGCCGAGCGGGGTTCGCAGCGTGGAAATCGGCTTCAGGTATCCACGCACGATGACGTCCTGGCCGTTGGTGATGCCGCCTTCGAGCCCGCCGGCGCGGTTCGAAGGGCGCGTGAATTTTTTTGCGGCAGAATCATATCCGATCTCGTCCATCACCTCTGAGCCGTAGGAAGTTGCCGCCGCGATTCCCGCGCCGATCTCGACGCCCTTTACTGCTTGGATCGACATCACGGCCTGGGCCAGCCGCGCATCGAGTTTTTCGTCCCACTGCGCATGAGAGCCGAGGCCGGTGACCACGTTGTGCGCAACCACTTCGAAAATGCCTCCCACCGTGTTCCCGGCGCGGTGCACAGCGTCGACTTCACCTTTCATCAGGGCTTCGGTCTCGGCATCGACGCAGCGCAAGGGAGAATCTAGATTGTCGCACACGACCTGAATTTCGCTCCAGGCAGCGGCGCGCGATAGACGCGCTTTCCCAACAGCGATCACATGACTTAGCACTTCGCATTCAAACTGGCGGAGAAGCAGCTTGGCGATGCTGCCCGCGGCCACACGCGCGGCGGTCTCTCGCGCCGACGCGCGCTCCAAAATATACCGCGCATCATGGAGATTGAATTTCATAGAGCCGGCCAGGTCCGCGTGGCCTGGTCGGGGGGCGGTCAAACGTCGCTCAGCGCTTTCAGAGTCGGGGAATTTTTCAACGGGGAGCGCCTTTTCCCAGTTGGCCCAGTCGCGGTTCTCGATGCGCAGAGCGATGGGCGCGCCGATGGTTTGCCCGTGGCGCACGCCGGCCAGGAATTCGACGCGGTCTTTTTCGATTTTCTGGCGCCCGCCGCGGCCATAACCCAGTTGCCGCCGGTGCAATTCCCGCTGCACGAATTCGAAGTCGATGGGCACACCCGCGGGGACGCCGCTGACCCACGCAATCAGCGCCTGACCGTGTGATTCTCCCGCAGTGACAAAGCGAAACATGGAAGGCTCGACATTCTATCGGACCCAGCACGGCGCGTAAAGCGATAGTGGGACAGGCTTCAGCCTGTCTGCTTTTTGGATCCAGTGAAAGTCAAAGGCAGACAGGCTGAAGCGTGTCCTACTTGTTGGATCCAACGAAAGTCAAAGGCAGACAGGCTGAAGCGTGTCCTACTTGTTGGATCCAACGAAAGTCAATGGCAGACAGGCTGAAGCATGTCCTACTGGAATCTTTTACGTTGCTTGACGTGCCCGGTTATGACCAGTACGCTGTTCAGGAACTCACCTGCGCTTGAGGGACTCCCGACGGCAACCGATGGCGACCAGCGACCCCAAACTCCTTGAGCCCAATACCATTTCGGTGACCGGGGCTCTGACGGAAGGAGCGAAGCGGTGGATCCTGCATGTGCAGGAATACTCGCTTCTGTCGGCCCGGTCGGTCACAAATCTTTTCAGTCCTCCCTACTATGTTTCCGATGTTTTGGACCAGATGGACATTATCGGCGTTGGATCGCTGCCGATCGTCTTGTTGACCGGCTTTTTCATCGGCGCGGTCATGGTGTTGCAAACCGCAGCGCAATTCGAAAGGTTTGGGCAGACCGCGCTCACGGCGGACGTGGTGTCGCTCGCCTTGGTCCGCGAATTGGGACCGTCGATTACCGGACTGCTGGTGGCGGGGCGCAACGCTTCCGGGATGGCCTCGGAATTGGGATCGATGATTGTGACCGAGCAAGTAGACGCCATGCGCGCGATGGGCACCGACCCGATCCGCAAGCTCGTGACGCCGCGCATGGTAGCGACCGTTCTGATGCTCCCGCTGCTGACCGCCATGGCGGATTTTCTGGGACTGATCGGAGGATACCTGGTCTCCTTCTTCACACTGCGATTGGGCGCGGTCACCTTCTGGACGCGAGCGATTGACATTTTGGAGTTTTCCGATCTGATGCAGGGGCTCAGCAAACCGATCGTCTTCGGCTTCATCATAGCTACGGTTGGGTGCTATCAAGGGTTGATGGTGAAGGGAGGGACGCAAGGAGTGGGGCGTGCGACGACGCAAGCAGTGGTCACCGCTTCCGTGGTTATTCTGGTCACCAACTTCTTCCTCACGAAATTGATGCTGTACCTTGCCGGCCACATTTTCTAACCGATCCGGTGGCGGGGGCTTCAGCCTGCGGATTTCGCTATCTTGCCAAACGACAGAAAACACGCAGGCTGAAGCCCGCGCCACAAACACCCCGCACGAAAGACGTTTCCATCTATAATCGTCTGGATAAAAAGTGCCGGCTGTTCCGCGGCGGCCAGGACGCACCATTTCAGAATGAGCGTGACCGCAGCCAGCGAACCAGTTGTTTTCCTCGCAAACGTCAGCATTGGTTTCGACAAAGGCGACGTGCTAAATGACCTTTCGTTCTCCGTCGCTCCCCGTGAAACCAAAATTCTAATCGGAGAAAGCGGTTCTGGAAAAACTCTCATCCTGAAAATGGCTGCGGGCTTGATTCAGCCGGATTCGGGAACGGTGCAAATATTGGGCCACGATCTGGGCCGCATGTCGGAAAAAGAATTGCTCGCCTTCCGGAGAAACATCGGATTCGTGTTTCAGGAAGGCGCTCTGTTTGATTCGCTCACGGTCGCTGAAAACGTAGCGTACAGCTTGCACGAGGAACACGTCGACGAGGAAGAGATCGAGCCGCGCGTCCGCGAATCCCTGCGATTCGTGGAAATGGAAGACACCTTGCAGAAGTTGCCTTCCGAGCTTTCGGGCGGCATGCGGCGGCGCGTTTCCATCGCGCGCGCTCTGGTGTCACGGCCTCAGTTGGTCCTCTACGATTCTCCAACGGCGGGCCTCGATCCCGTGACCTCGCAAACGATCATCAATCTGATCCTGCGCCTGCGCGACACGCAAGGCGTCACGTCGCTGCTGGCCACGCACCGCTTGCAGGACGCTTTCGGCCTTGCAAGTTACAAGTTTGATGGTCAGTCCGGCCGGGTCGTGCCCGTCACGCGCAATGGAGCCTCGCGGCCCTCCGGCGCGGCGACCAATTTCGTCGTGCTTCGCGAAGGGAAAGTTTATTTTGAGGGGAGTCCGCCGGAACTGGCGGAAACCCGCGACGCGTATTTGCGGCGCTTTTTGTTATAACCTGGAAGACGCTGTACGGGATTCGTCGAGGAGGAGCACCGATGGCGCAACACAAACAGTTGACGTGGACCGAACTCCGAGTGGGACTATTTGTTCTGGCCGGAGCCATTTTGCTGGCCGTGGTCATTTTCTATGTGACCGGCGGCAGCGGCTTTGGGCCGAAATACCGGCTGCGCGCGTTCCTGCCCGAGGTGGACGGCCTTACCATCGGCGCGCCCGTGCGCGTCGATGGGGTTGACGTCGGCAACGTGGAACGAATTGCGATTGCCATCCCCAAGCCGGGCGAGGCCGTATCCAAAGACCGGAACATTGAAGTTGACTTGCGCCTCCAAAAAACCTTTGAGACGTACATTCGATCGGATTCTTCCGCGGGCCTCATTACCGAGGGTCTGCTTGGCAACCGCTATGTGGACATCGACCGCGGGTATGTCGGGCGCGTCCTGCAGAACGAGGATGAAATACCCGGCCGGGAAGAGAAGGCCCTGAAGGAAGTCGTCGAGCGCAGCGCCGACCTGATGGATGACCTCAGCGCGATCACCAAACAAGCCAGCGCAGTGCTGACCGATGTGCGCAATGGACGCGGCTCCCTGGGCAAGTTTATGGTCGATGAGACTGCCTACAATCACCTCAATAATTCGCTGCAGAACGTCGACCGCATGATGGCAGACGTCCAGGCCGGCAAGGGAACTCTAGGAAAACTTGTTACCGACGACGAAATGTATAATCGCGTGGATTCGGTCGCGGGCCGAGTGGACAGCGTCCTCGAAGCCGTGCAGAACCAGCAGGGCACGCTCGGCAAGCTCATTTACGACCCGGGAATCCATGAAAGCGCGAAAAGACTGATCGACAACAGCAACGCGTTTTTTACGGATGTGCGGGCAGGCAAAGGAACGCTCGGCAAACTCGCTACGGACGACTCTCTGTTCGCGCAGTACAAGCAGGCGGGCGAAAATCTTTCCAGCGCGACGGCAAAACTTACTTCCAACGAAAATACGATTGGGAAATTTTTTGACGACCCGAAATTTTACGACAACTTCACGGGACTTGCCGGGGACATGCGGCTGCTCATGGGAGATTTTCGCAAGGATCCGAAAAAATTCCTGCACGTGAAGTTTTCGGTTTTTTAGCAAGACTGCATGAGAAAAATGGCCGGACCGCGATTTCGCGGGCATCCGGAGCACTTGCGTTGTGTTGTGGCGCCGGCGTCTCGCCGGTGTTTTTGCCGTGCCTGGAGATCGGACAAATCGCCGGCGAGGCGCCGGCGCTACGAAACGCCGCGTTCGGTCACTGGAAATCCGGCATCAGGAAAATCGCGTAGAACGTGGCGGCGAGGGTCATGAAGGCTCCTGCGAGAAAAATGTTGCCTGGATGTAAATGGGCCCACGAGGAAAGCACGAAATAAAGACCCGCGGCGAGAAACACACCAATGAAGGAGAGCAGATTTGCCGCGGCGATCACTCCGCCCTTCTCCTCTCGCTTGGGCCTGTGCTGGATTAGCGCGTTTAGGGGCACAGCGTAAAAGCCGCCGAAAAATCCGAGCAAACAAAGATCTATTCGCACCGGCCAGATACTCAGGCCGCGCATCGAAACCAGAAATCCGAACACCGTCATTCCAATCCCGCCGAGAGGAACCAAGCGGTGCTCTATCTTTCCACGCGAAAGATAACCCGCCGCGAGACTGCCCATGCCAATTCCGATTCCCACCGCGGCTTGCAAATAACTGATCTGCGTTTCATCCACGCGCAGCACGTCGTGTCCATAGACGACAATCACGAATTGCAACAGCGCGGCCAGAAACCAGAGATACGTATTGCCCACCACAGCCCAGCCAAGAACGCGATCCTCAGCGATGATGCGAAGCTGTCCGCCAAGATCAGCGAACGGGTTGGCTCGAAATTTGCGCGCAGGGTTGGCTGCAGGCACGCGCGAAATGCCGAGGCTGGCGAACAGGCCGATCATTGTGAGCCCAAGAAAAATTACGCCGGACCAAACATGGCGGCCACGAAACGCGTCGGCCAGGAATCCGGCGAACATCACCGCGGTAATGGATGCGAGGAATGTGCCGAGTTCAATCACGCCGTTTCCCCAGGAGAGCTTGTTTTCGGGGAGGAGTTCGGGCAGCAGCCCATACTTCGACGGGCCGAAGAGCGCCCCCTGCGTGCTGATCAGAAAAACGGCGGCCGCCTCCATCGGCAGATTTCCGGTGGCGAATGCGGCGATTGCAAAAATCCCCACGCCAATCTCAAAAAGTTTTGTGCCGATCGTTACGGTGCGCTTGCTGTAGCGGTCGGCAAAATATCCGCCCGCAAGGGAAAACAAAATGAACGGAATGGCAAACAGCGCGCCCACGAGCAGGATGAATCCATCGCGCACATCGGAAGGAAAATTCCGTTCGACGATCAGGTAAATCACGAGGAACTTCAACCCGTTGTCGTTGAAGGCGCCTTGAAATTGCGTGGCGATCAGGCTCCAGAAGCCGAGCCGCCAGTGGGCGAGAGGTCCCGGCGCGCTTGGGACTGGCACGACGGCGGATACCGTTTCTGTATTTGTAGCCGGTGCGTCTTTGGGGACGGTGGACATGAAATCGCGCGAAGGATCACCGTATGGGCAAGACGGCATCTTCGCCTGAATTTTAGTGTAGACATGGATCGCCCGTCGAGCAAGGCTTTGGCGCGCGGCTTGCCTCGTGTAGAATCAAGAACACGCCGGAGTGGCGGAATGGCAGACGCGGCGGACTCAAAATCCGTTGGTCGCAAGGCCGTGTGGGTTCGACTCCCTCCTCCGGCACCAATTTTTCCGACGTCCTTTAACTTGGTACAAAGCCTTGAGAACACCCTTAAGCGACTGGGTAGAAATATTCAGATGAGAGGTTGTCTCGTGAAAATTACAAGCATCGTAGCATTGACAGTTGTTTTTGCTATGCCCCTGCTTGCTCAGGCCCAGACGCCGGCGGCCAAGAACGACAAGGCCGTTCAAGAAGTCGTCGCGTTCCGAAACCGCTATATCGAGGCGGAAGAGAATCGGGACACGGCATTTCTGGATAAAATATTGGCGGATGATTTTTTCGCTCTGAATCCGCAGGGGAAATTGCTCGACAAGGCGGGACAGCTTGAAAATTTGAAGAGGCCCGACCGCACGCTGAAGGTGCTCAACGCGCGCGAAACGCACGTGCAATTTTATGCGAACGGGGATGTGGCCATCTTGACCGAACATGTGACCGTCGACGGCACGGATAAAGGAAAACCTTTCGGCGGAGAATACCGGTTCCTTCGGGTCTTCGCCAAACAGAACGGAAACTGGAAAGTCGTCCTGGCGCAGGGTTCGCCTATGCCAGACCAGCCAGCAGCCGCGAAGTAATTTCGGCGACTTGGGTAGCACAGCCACTCCTGGCTGTGCGGTTTTTGCGACACATAACAAAAGCGCACAGCCAGGAGTGGCTGTGCTACTTACTTGCTCAGCACAGTCTCCTTGATTTCGACGACTCCTCCCGCTGACCGGTCGCGCGCAATCAACAGAACTGCAAGCGCTCCGACGCCAGACAAACACGCCAGCGGCAAGATCGCCAGCGGGTAGCTTCCGGTGGCCTGCTTGATGGACCCGACCACGTATGTCGTGCCGAATCCGGCCAGATTGCTGATCGCGTTCATTTGGGCGAGACCTGCGGCTGCTGTTCCCGCGGAGAGCCATTCGGCCGAGAGCGCCCACACTGGACCTTTGCCAGCATAGATTCCGATCACGGCGAGGCACAGGATGATGATGATCGCGGGCAGGGAATTAAACACCAGCGCCGACGCCAGGCTTACAGCGGTGACCAGCAGCGGCAGCGCCGTGTGCCACACGCGCTCCTCTGTTCGATCTGATCGCCTTCCCCACAAGACCATGATCACGGATGCGAGAGCAAACGGCACGGAATTGAGCAGGCCCGTCTGCATATTCGTGAGGCCGTACGATTTGATGATTTGCGGCTGCCAAATTTGCAGGCCACTGCTGACGGCCGTGCTTCCTGCCAGCGTCACGCTCAAAATTAGAACGTATTTGTTCCAAAGCACTTTCCACAATCCGATTTTGCCTACCCGCTTCATTCCGCCGTCTTCCGCCTGCAACTTGCCGATGAGCCACGATTTTTGGCCGGCATCGAGCCAACACGCGCTCGACGGCTTATCGCTCAGGACGAACAGGCAAAACAATCCCAACAGCACCGCCGGCGCGCCTTCCATGATAAACATCCACTGCCAGCCACGAAGTCCGAGCCATCCATCCACGCCGAGGAGAGCGGCGGAGATTGGCGACCCCAAAAAACTGGAAACGGGTATGGCAACCGTGAACATACCCACGATTCGAGCCCGGTATTCTCTCGGAAACCAGTAGGTGAGATAGAGGATCACTCCGGGGAAAAAACCCGCCTCGGCGGCGCCGAGCAGCAATCGCATGGTGTAAAACGACCGGGGCCCAACGACGAAGGCTGTCCCCGCCGCAAGAAATCCCCACGTGATCATGATCCGGGCAATCCAGATTCGCGCCCCGATCTTTTCAAGCAGAAGGTTGCTGGGAACTTCAAAGAAAAAATAGGAAACGAAAAAAATCCCGCCGCCGAAGCCGAACACCCTTGGCGACATGTGAAGATCCTTAACCATCTGGAGCGCGGCAAAGCCCACGTTGACGCGATCGACGAAGGAAACGAAATAGCAAATCATTAAAAACGGCAGAAGACGCCACGTGATCTGGCGCATGGTTCTGGCTTGCAAGGAGGGTGGACTCGAAGGATCGGCACGGGCCGTCAACGATGCGGTCCTTTCCGTCTCACACTGCGTGGAGTTCGGCAGACCGCCACGCCTGTCGGGATTCGCAGGAAGCTTGATTTAATCGGCGGCTGCGGTCGCGACCAGCGAATTGACCACGGCTTCGACTTCTCGCTTTTGCGCGGCATTCAAGGGCAGCAGCGGCCCGCGAACAGGCCCGCCATAGTAGCCGCGGTAATCCATGGCGTATTTCACGCCGGCGATGCCGAGTTGCCTCACGAGTTTTTTGGACGCCGGCAAAATGCGCCGGTTCAGTTCTTGGGACTTTGTAGTGTGCTGCGCGGCGACGGCTTGATGCAGTTCGATGCACAGCTCCGGCAAACAATCCGCGAGAGCCAGGACTCCGCCCACCGCTCCCAGCATCAAGGAAGCGTAGAGCGTGTCCGCCGACCCGACCACGGTCTGGAATCCTTCTGGAGCGGCCGCGATAATTTCCCCGACTCGCTGCACGTTCCCGGAACTCTCTTTGATCCCGATAATATTCGGATGTTCGGCAAGCCTCGCGACGAGATCGGCTTCGAGCGCCACGCCTGTCAGTTGAGGAATAGAGTAAAGCACAACGGGAAGCTTTGTGGCGTCGGCGACGCGCCGGTAGTGTTCGACGAGGGCATCTGGGGTCAGCGCAGATTTGTAGAAGCTCGGTGTTTTTACCAGCACAAAATCGAAACCGAGATTCGCCGCGGCCTTGCTTCGCGAGATGGTCTCCGGAGTCGACTCGGACCCAACGCCGGCAACCAGAATGCGTCCGGGCGCCGCCGCCTCGCGCACGGCGGAAAATACCTGCTCGACCTCTGCGCGCGTCAGCAATACGGACTCGCCCGTAGAGCCGACCGCCACATAGCCCGACAGCGGAAGGCGGTTGTACCGCGCTATATTTTCTCGCAGGCGGTCAACGGCGAGAGCGCCGTCACTGTCGAACGGCGTGGTGATGGCCGGAAAGATTCCATTCAGTTTCATTCCAGAATTCCTCCCGAAGGAATGTTTTTGTTTATGATGGCACTTTCATGATGGCACAGCCGCAGTCATGGCTCCAAGGGGAAATCACCACCCGCCGCTACTCGAAAACCATAATCGGCGTATTTGAATTCCGGAGGAATGCTGGAGCGCGCCGCCGTCCGCGTCACCTTGATGTGATGGCGCCACGAGCCGCCTCGCGACGCGCGGCGGCTGCCGGCGAGCGGGCCCTGGGGATTTCGCTCGGGCGAAACGGCGTAGTAGCCCGCGTTGTACCAATCCGCGCACCACTCGTGCACGTTGTCGCCAAGATTGTAGAGGCCATAAGGATTTGGCGCGTACAATCCCACTGGCTCGGGGCCTGACTTCCAGCGGTCGGAGTAGTTAGGAAGCTCTTCAGGCGCGCAGTTGCCCCAGGGAAACGTTCCGCCTTCCACTCCGCCACGAGCGGCGCGTTCCCATTCCGCTTCGGTGGGGAGGCGGAAGCGCTTGCCAAATATTTGACTCAGCCAATGGCAATACGCGACGGCGTCAAACCATGACACCGCGACGACGGGCTGCTCGGGATTTGCAAAACTCGGATCGTCCCAGAGCAGCGGCGGAGGAAAGCGCGTGTCTTGCAAAAAGCGCGCATACTCCGCGTTTGTCGTCTGAAACACGGCGAGTTCAAACGCATCGACCCAGATGCGATGCGCGGGCTTTTCGTCATCGCGGCCCACATCGCAGCCAAGCGTGAACCATCCTTCAGGAATGCGGCGCATCAGTGGTTCGGAGACTTGTGCGCGACGGAAATCCGGGGTTGCCATCAGTGTGCGCCCTCAGCGGTAGCCTGCTGTCGCACGGCGTTCGTGCGAGAGTTCTTCAAGAAGTTTTTCGGCTGAGGGCTTTCCTTCTGGCGGCAGCGTAAGTTTCGCTTCGATGCGCCGCACGATGCCCGCAGCCGTGTCATAGCGCACGCCCGCCTCCAGGGCATTGCGCCTGCCCAGAAAGGTCTCCACAAGCGCAAATTCCTCGCGGGTGAGCCGGTTGGCTCCATACTGGTGAGTCGCTGCTTGCGCGGGCGCGTCCCACTGTGGCGCGACGGTTTCGAACGGCTTCTCATGAACGACTACGGTCCCGGCTACGTAATCGCCGAGCCGCTTGCTTTGCGGACTGATCCACGCGCAAAGCACGCCGATTCCGTAGGCGAAGGGCAGCTGATCTATGATTCGAAGAAGATTGCGCCCAACCGCGTCAATCGCCGTGATGGGCTGGCCGGAATCCTTGATCACGCGAATATGCGTCAGCCGTTTGCCGGGCGTCTGCCCGTTCCAGATCGATTCGAACAGCATAAAGTAGCCATACATCAGAAGAAAATAGACGAGGATCAAAATTGCAACAAGCCAAACGCCTAATGCCGGGGATGGACCGAATCCTGCGCTTCGAAAGCCAAATCCCAGCGCCACCAAAATCAATCCCAAAGCAAGCACGACCGCTCCTTGAATCAGCGAATCGATCAGGACAGCGAGAAACCGGCTGCCAATGCCCGCCAGCGGAAATTCAATCGACGTCTGTTCGGGCGTTTCAATGATAAGCTTTTCGCCTGCGGCGGGATCGTAAGCGCCTGGATCTGATGGACTCGAAGGCATAGATGATTTCCACTCGATGGCTCGCGAAACGCAAATCGCAATGGCAGCGACTCGAGCAGCTTGTGGACCGCTCGGGGCGGCGCGGCGTGGCGGCCCTCGACCATGACGAATTGCAGGAACTGGGCCTATTGTACCGCCAAACGGCTTCCGACCTCGCGACGGTTCGCGAAGATATCACGAGCCGCCCGTTCACGTCCTACCTCAATCAGCTTCTGGCGCGCGCGCATAATTTGATTTACATGGGCAGAAGCCCCAATTGGGGCAGCATTGTCACTTTCTTCGTGGACACTTATCCGCGCATTTTCCGGGAGACGTTTCCACTCGTGCTGTTGTCAGCGCTCGTCTTTGCCGCGGGTGGAATCGCGGGTGCGGTCGTGACCCTCCGCGATCCCGGGTTCGCGCACCAGATCCTCGGACCGCAGATGATCGAAACGATCGAGAAGCGCGAGATGTGGACCCACTCCATCCTGGCCGTGAAACCCATGGCGGCGACCGGAATCATGACCAACAACATCACGGTCGGGTTCGCCATGTTCGCCGCTGGAATTACCGCAGGGCTTGGCACTCTCTGGATGCTGATCACGAATGGTCTGCTGATGGGAGTGCTTGCCGTCGCCACCGCTCGCGCCGGCATGGCGCTGCAACTATGGGATTTCGTCGCGGCGCACGGTGCGCTGGAGCTGCCGGCCATATTCATTGCGGCGGGAGCGGGGCTCGAGATTGCGCGCGGGCTTCTGTTCCCGGGGATCATGCCGCGAAAAGATTCCTTGCGGCTGGCGGGGAATCAGGCAGCAAAACTTCTGCTGGGAACGATTCCGCTTCTCGTTGTCGCCGGCGTGATTGAAGCGTTTATTTCGCCGGTGAAAATC
>Ga0210409_10006474_pt1 | contig 12176 bp, 6 predicted proteins | sample IncBWH17MmetaG_FD_161649 | JGI IMG/M metagenome (GOLD analysis project Ga0210409, IMG submission 161649) | Forest soil microbial communities from Barre Woods Harvard Forest LTER site, Petersham, Massachusetts, United States - Inc-BW-H-17-M | ecosystem: Environmental > Terrestrial > Soil >...
TGATTTCGGCCGGGCCAAGGTCACCGGCAGGATCAGGGCGGAGGGGCCGGGAGATGCTTCGGTGACACAAGGCGTCCAGGAGCTGCTTCTTACCAGCCCGGGCACGGCGCTCGGCACGGTCGCCTACATGTCACCGGAACAAGTGCGCGGACAGCCGCTCGATCCCCGCACCGATCTCTTCAGCTTCGGCGTGGTGATCTACGAGATGGCTACCGGCATGCTGCCGTTCCGGGGAGAAACTTCCGCGGTGATATCCGAAGCAACCTTAAATCGCGCTCCGGTGTCGCCCGTTCGCTTGAACCCGGACCTGCCAGAGAAACTCGAGGAAATCATCAGCAAGGCCCTCGAGAAGGATCGCGATCTGCGCTACCACAACGCGGCGGACATGCGCGCCGATCTGAAGCGTCTGAAACGCGACAGCGACTCAAGCCGCTCCGCGGCCCACCAGACGTTGCCGTCTGAGGAGCTGTCCGGCAGATTGTCGCTCTCCTCGGCCGTCATGGCAGCACAGGAGTCCTCAGGCAAAATAGCGGGTCAAGAGTCCGCAATTCGAGCTTCCCAGGTGGCTGATCGAGGATCGGCCGCGGCGCAAATTTCCTCGAGATCCACCGTGCCAGCCTGGCTACGGTTCCTGCCCTGGGCGATTGTTGCCGTCTTGGCTCTTGGACTTCTCTTCACGCTGTTCGCTCTCCGCCTGGCATCCCATCCTGCCGCGCGGAGGCCCGTGGAACTCTCCCTCTCTATTCCGGACCAGCGTCTCGCATTGGAGAACGGACCGGCCGTGGTGATTTCGCCCGACGGGTCGCGGCTGGCCTATATCACGCGAGACCCGAAATCAGGCAAGGCTGGACTCTACGTTCGGGGACTGGACCACGGGATTGCTTCGATACTCGAAGGCGCAGGGGCTGCGGCCGCGCCCTTCTTTTCGCCGGATAGCCAGTGGATCGGATTTTTTGGCGATGGGAAACTGAAGAAGGTCTCCGTGCGAGGCGGGGCGGCGATCACGCTAGCTGACGTTGGCGGCTACCGCGGGGGGAGCTGGGACGAGGACGGCACCGTTATCTTCCCGAGGCAATTCACAAGCCAGCTCTACCGGGTCCGGGACTCCGGAGGCACAGCGCAAGAGGCCACGCACTTGGACCCAGCACTGTCTGAAATTACCCATCGGTGGCCGCAAATCCTGCCTGGCGGAAAGGCTGTGCTCTTCACCGCTTCTGCCGATAACAACTACTTCGGGCACGGCACGATCGATGCGGCCCCACTCGATACCGGCCTGCCAAAGGTACTCGTCGAGAATGCTTACTTTGGACGCTATCTTCCCGGGGGGTATCTCGCGTATGTGTCCGCGGGTACCGTATTCGTTGTTCCCTTCGACGCACAAAAATTGAAGATCACCGGGACCCCCATTCCTGTGCTGCAAAGTGTGGATTCCGATCTCTCGAACGGTAGCGCGCAGCTCAGCTTCTCGGACAGCGGCACAGTTGTTTATCTATCCGGGGGTGGGGTGAATCACAACCTGAACGTCGCTCTGCTGGATCGCAAGGGCACTGCCACAGTCCTGATGAATGATCAACAGGACGGGGCCACTCCGCGCTTCTCTCCTGACGGAAAACGGTTCGCCTTTCAGAAGGGCGCCAGCAGCATCTGGGTCCATGACTTGGCGCGAGAAACCACTTCCACCATCATCACCGGAGCTACCGGAGCCAGCTTTCCTATCTGGACGCCGGACGGCGAGCGGCTCACCTACGCACACCCCCTCAGCGCCGGGAAGGCTTCCGGGCAAGGAATCTTCCTGAAACGCTCCGATGGCACCGGTGAAGAAGTGCCGCTGACCACGAAACCCATTGCGATTACCTTCCTGGCGTCCTGGTCGCCGGACGGCAAGATTTTGCTTTTCGCTCGGCTCTCGGAGAAGGTTGGGGCCTGCTGCGAAATCTGGACCCTGACCATTGACGGAGACGGAAAACCGCAGGAACCCCGGCAATTTTTGCCGACCACTGGCGGCCCACCTTACCCGTCGTTTTCGCCTGACGGTCGCTGGATGGCCTATGTCTCATTTGAATCCGGGATCCCCCAGGTCTGTGTTGTGCCGTTTCCTGGCCCGGGAGGCAAGTGGCAAATCTCGACCGACGGCGGGACGGAGCCGCGTTGGTCTAAGACCGGGCATGAACTTTTTTACGTCCGGGGCAATTCGCTCGTCGCGGTGCCCTATTCGGTCGAGAAGAACTCCTTCCAAGCCGGAAAGCCCCAAACGCTTCTCACGGACCGGTTGGAAATGCGGGCTCCCTTCGCATCCTATGATGCGACGCCTGATGGTGAGCACTTCGTGTTATTTCAATTTACGGGCGGCCATATTGCCGAGAATTCCGAGCCCACGGTGATTCTGAACTGGCTCGACCAGGCGCGCCAGCAGGTCGACGAGGGCCAGAGGGCAGCAGCCAAATGAAAAACGCACCACAGTCTGCTGGTCCCCCCTCACCACTCGCAACATGTGTCGCGCTTGCGGCGCGCGGGCCGTTGACTTGAAGAATCGCGCCGCCTAAGATGCAGACTGCATGCCCGACTCCCCGTCCCTGACAGGCCGCACTGTCTCTCACTATCGCATCGCAGAGAAGCTCGGCGGCGGAGGCATGGGCGTGGTTTACAAGGCGGAAGACATCCGCCTTCACCGAACCGTCGCGCTCAAATTCCTGCCTGACAACACTTCGAACGACCCTGCGGCCCTCGAACGATTCCGCCGCGAAGCGGAGGCTGCTTCCGCGCTCAACCATCCGAACATTTGTACCATCCACGACATCGGCGAAGAAGATGGCCGAGCCTTTATCGTGATGGAGTTCATTGACGGGCAAACGCTGAAGCACCGTATCGACGGCAAACCAATGCGGATCGGCGAGGTACTCGACATCGCGATTCAGATTGCAGACGCTCTCGACGCCGCGCACTCGAAAGGAATTGTGCACCGGGACATCAAGCCGGCAAATATTTTCGTGACGAAGAACGGCCAGACCAAGGTCCTCGACTTCGGATTGGCCAAGCTGACGGCAGAGCGGCATCGGGTGGCAGATGCAGTGGGCGTGTCGTCCGTGCCGACGGCCGGCGGAGAAACGCTGCTAACCAGCCCGGGGAGTTCGCTCGGGACTGTTGCTTACATGTCGCCTGAGCAGGCGTTGGGCGAAGATTTGGACTCGCGCACCGATCTTTTTTCACTGGGCATCGTGATCTACGAGATGGCCACGGGCCGGCAGGCTTTTCCCGGAGCCACGTCTGCGGCAGTGTTCGATGCGATACTTAACCGCTCGCCGGCGCCGCCGGAATCGCTGAACCCTAAAGTCCCGGCAAAGCTCGATCAAATTCTGAGCAAATCGCTCGAGAAGGACCGCCGGCTGAGGTATCAGACCGCATCGGATTTGCGCGTGGATCTCGAGCGGCTGAAGCGCGAGACAGACGCGCACCGGGTGACGGCCAGCGGGCGCACACCCGTCACCGGGGCGACGCAGGTTTCTCGGATGGACCCGGCAGCGCCGCCAGCAGTTCCACAGCCTGACATCCTGACTTCGAAGCGATATCTCCGACTGGGGGCAGCGACGGCTGTTGCTCTGCTCTTGATTTCCGGCGCGTATTGGCTGGGGAAACGCGAGGGCCTCGCAACTGCAATATCACTCCCCACTTATCGCCAGCTCACCTTCCGTGGCGGAACAATCCGCATGGCGCGCTTTGCCCCGGATGGCAAATCGATCATCTATAGCGCGGCCTGGGAAGGCAACCCGATCGATCTTTTCACCACCCGCCCTGAAAGCCCAGAATCACGGCCATTTGGACTCTCCGAAGCCGAGGTGTTGTCGATCTCTGCAAATGGAGAAATGGCGGTGCTGCTGAAGAGCAGGAACATGGCGCCGTACATCAACGAGGGAACGCTCGGAAGGGTCCCGCTCGGCGGCGGAGCGCCGCGCGAGGTTTTAGAGCATGTGCAATGGGCGGATTGGTCTCCCGATGGCTCAAATCTCGCCATTATCCGCGAGATCGCAGGTCAGAGTCGCCTCGAGTATCCGATCGGGAAGGTTCTCTATCAAACTGGCGGCTGGCTCAGCCATGCGCGCATCTCACCCAAGGGAGATTCGATCGCTTTCATCGAACATCCCGTGAGACGGGACGACGCCGGATCCGTCGCGATCGTGGACCTTGCGGCAAACAGGACCACGCTTTCAACGGGATGGGAAACTGTCTGGGGGCTGGGGTGGTCACCGAATGGGAGTGAGATCTGGTTCACCAGCACACGAATCGGATACGGCCGCTATCTTTCAGCCGTGGACTTGAAGGGCAAGGAACGCTTGCTGGCACGCGAGCCTGGCACCTTATCGCTCCAGGACGTGGCGCGCGATGGCCGCGTTCTCCTAACTCGCGACGTTCCACGCGTCGGGATGGTGGGACTTGCACCAGGAGCGACAAAGGAACGCGACCTTTCCTGGCTCGATTGGTCTGCTCCTCGTGATCTCTCCGCAGACGGCTCGACGCTGCTGTTTGTCGAATCGGGCGAAGCTGGCGGCGATAACTATGCTGCTTACCTGCGCAAGACGGACGGCACGCCCGCGATACGCCTCGGTGAGGGGAGCGCCTACGCTCTCTCTCCCGATCTAAAGTGGGCCATTGGCGGTCTTCCCCGGCCGCCTGTGCAGTATTATCTGCTGCCCACGGGCGCGGGCGAGCAGAAGCCCCTGACAAATGACAAGATCAACCATGCCGAGGCCCGATGGTTTCCCGATGGGAAGCGAATTGTGTTTTCCGGCGATGAGCCGGGACACGGGGTGCGTCTCTACGTTCAAGACATCGTCGGAGGGGTAGCGCGCGCAATTACTCCCGAAGGTGTGAGTTCGAGCTTCTTTGCTATTTCTCCAGATGGAAAACTGGTCTCTGACGTGGGGCCCGACGGAAACAGCTACCTGTATCCTGCCGACGGCGGCAATCCGCGGCCTATCGCGGGCCTCGAACCTGGCGAGGTTCCGATCAGTTGGACCGCCGATGGCCGTTCGCTCTTCGTCTATCGCCTCGGGGAAATTCCCGCAAAGGTCCACCGTTTGGAGTTAGGCGCCGGGCATAAACAGTTCTGGAAACAGCTTCTACCCCCGGATATTTCCGGTGTGACGGAAATTACCGGAATTCTCATTACGCCCGATGGCCGCAGCTACGTTTACGAATATGCGCGCACGCTCTCCGACCTGTACCTCGTCAACGATGTGAAGTGACTCCTGATTTCTCACCTGGCATAGTATCCTGCCCTGGTGTTGACGATCAGATGGCGATTTTTCGTGGTCAATTTAATGCGGTGATATTTTCCGTCCGATGCTGCCCGCGCCGGGGTGTACCCGATACTGTACTGGTTGCGAAGCGCCTCCTCGATCAGGGAGTAGATGTTCTCTTTTGACAGTATCCCAGTGACCTCGAAGTACGCTCCCCCGGTTTCTCTGGCCATGCGATGCAGCCCTTGCTTGCCGTGCTGGCTCGCCATTAGGAGAATCAGGCCAATGACGGGACGGGAAAACGGCACAGGGTCGGAAAAGCGAATCGGGTAAATGATGGTGTCCGCTCGCTGTGCGAATTCGATTGCGGTCGTGATCGAGGTTGGCTCTCTGAACGCCACGCCATCCGACAGCAGAATGAAAGCCTTCCGGCCCATGAATTGACTCATCAAGTCTTCCGAAGAATCCTTGACCGCGCTGAAAACGAGGGTGGAATCGCTCGGGCCGAGTTGGATGATCGGAGTTCTGGACCAATATGCGCGTAGCGCCGTCAATATCTACGACCACGGCGGGAAGGAAAGGCTGAGCGAATATTTGAAAGAGATCGAAGACGCTTCCTTCCTTCAGTCAACCTTGCTGGACCCGGCAGGCCACGACATCTTAGGCCGTGGCGTGCCCCCCGGCGCGGAGGGAGTTCTCGCGAGAGCGCGTGCAACCGGGGAAACGCAATTTCACATCGGCCTGCTGTGGACAGGCGCTTCGGTGGATGACCGCCCCGATGGAAAATTTATTCTGGTCGCCAAAGTCATCTTTCCCTACCGTTTTCTGCTGGGCGGTCTGCTGGCGATAACAGTCCTTCAATGGCTTGTACCGGCTCTCGCCGGCGCATTGCTTTGCCTGCTGCTTGCGCGCCATCTGGCGGCGCCGGTTCGGACCTTGCAAGGCGCGGCGCGCAAAATTGCGGACGGCGATCTTTCGGTTCGGGCGGCTCCGGCAATTGGTTCCCGCAACGACGAGTTGGGCGACCTTGCGCGAGATTTCGACAGCATGGCGGACCGAATTCAGGCGCTGCTTCGGAAACAACAGGAGCTTTTGGGCGATGTCTCCCACGAATTGCGATCTCCGCTCACGCGGTTGAACGTTTCGCTCGAGCTGGTCCGCCGCGGGAAGGTGGATGCCATCGAACGCATGCAAGCGGATCTGGACCGCCTCGACAGTCTGATCGGCCAGATTCTCACCTTGACACGGCTCCAGACACGCGACGATCACAGAGCTAACACTCCGGTGAACCTGCGGTCCATTTTGGAAAGCGTGGTCGAGGACGCGTGCTTCGAGGTGAAAGAAGACGGAAAATCCGTAGTGATTTCCCGTTCCGACGATGCTGCGTGGAAGGAGATCCGGCGCTCCTGCGAAATTGCCTCGAGAACGTGGTGCGGAACGCTGTTCACTACACCAAGCCAGAGACGGAGGTCGTGCTTTCACTAGATCTAGTCGGCAACGCTTCGGAATCTGCGCGGATTCTTGTTTCCGACCGCGGCGATGGCGTGCCCGAGGAAGCACTCGATCGCATTTTTGAGCCCTTCTACCGAGTTACGGAAGCGCGTGAGCATCAAACCGGCGGAACTGGTTTGGGCTTGTCAATCGCGCAAAGAATAGCCCTCGTCCATGGCGGCTGCATTCGCGCCCGCAATCGAGATCGTGGCGGCCTGGAAATGGAGATTTTTCTCCCCGTCTCGGCCTTAAAACCGCCAGCCGGGCTCTAAGAGTCCCCCGAGTGGAGCGAGGGGAATCTTCCAGGCAACAACATTCAGGATGAAATTGATGACAGTTTGACGGCGCGGTCGAGCAGCACGGGAAGATTTTGATGCGCGGCTGCGGAGGCCTTCTTACCGAGCCGGGTTTCGACATCGCGCCGGATTGTTTGGATCGTTTTGAGATCCGCGCCGCCTGTCGAGCCGAGTAGACTCTCCGCTTTCAGAAAGCAAGCGTAGGCCAGTTCTTCTGGCTGTCCGTGCCGTCGCAAGAACTGGCCGTAATTGAACCAGTCGAAGGCTTCGCTGCGCGAGTCGCCGGCCGTGGCATCGAGCGCGAGACTCCGTTGATAGGCATGAGCGGCGGATGGCACCGCGCCATTCTTCTCCTCCAATTCGGCAAGGTGGGCCAGGGCCAGACTCTCGAGCCGTACATCGTGAGCGCTTGCAGCCATTGCGATCGCGGACAGGTACCCGGTGAGAGCTTCGTCCGCGCGGTTGATACGCGCTTGATCGTCCGCCAGTTGAATGGTCGCGGACGTTTCCTGTTGCGGCGTTGCCACCGGATCATCCCGACGCGACGGGGCAAGCTGAAGGAATGCTTGCCAGTGACGGGCAGCGGCGGCACGCTCGCCTTTCTGGTCGAGGGCTTCGGCGAGATAAAGTTGCGCGTTCGGCTGACGCGGATCGACATCCACCGCTTTTTCCCAGGATTCCACGGCTTCTTCGGGATGGCCCAGGCGCACGGCCAGGAGTCCGTAATTCACCAACGCATCGGAATCACGGGGAAAGGTCTCGAGCATTTTGCTGTAATGCTCATAGGCATCGGCATAATGGCCGTCCTCGAGCATGGCGCGTGCGCAAGCGTGCTCGAGAGCCGCGTTGTGCGGGTTGATGGCCGCGGCACGCGTTAGTGCTCGGACGGCCGCGTCGCGACGGCCTGCTTTCGTTTCCGCCGAAGCGATGCGCGCTTCGACCATGCTGTCGTAAGGGTTCATGAGCGCGGCACGTTCGAGCCCGGGGAGATCTTCTTCGTTCGTACCGAGCGCAAAATGAATCTGGTCCATGCCACCCCAGAGAAACAGGAGTGCTGCCAGCGAGACGCGGAAAAGTGGTGAAGAAAAAATCCGCGCGCCCAGCCGGCGAGCTGCCGCGCCTGTTTGAGTCTTCGTTCGAGCGACTGCGCGCAGTGCGGTTTTCTCGCTGCGGTCAATCAACAAGGAGGCGACTCGCGAATCGCGTAGTTTCCAGAGCGCGCCATCGAGCAGGAAATGGTGGATGTTTACAAGTGCTGTGAAAATTAGAAAACTGGTGGTGAAATCATAGTGAAAGATGTAACTCACCAGCCAAGGCCCGGGAATGAAAAGCGCGATGCCGCCGGCAACGAGCGTCAGGAAATACGTCACCATGCGCCAGCGTGGCTGGCCAGCGGCGCGGGCTTCGCGCTGCTGGTAGTAACTGGCGATCCAGATGTACTGCGCCGAGTGCAGCACGGCCAGGACTCCACTGCTGTAGCGCGTTTGCGGAATCTGATAGGCCGCGCGCAATTCGAGAAGCGTGGGCAACACGAACCACAGAAACTGCGTGAACACGAGCGTGAGCGGCGCGGCCATCGCGCGCAGACTGCTGCGGCGAATCAGTGGTCGGAAAGCCGTGAAAGCAAAAAGCGCGAACAGCACACCAAGTACGAGTCGCAACGGGAGCGTGAATTTCGCGGGGAGACTGATGGAAAGAATCAACGGATCACTCGAGCCGCCGGTCTCGAAACTTGCGAGGAGCATCAAGTACGACGCGACGAACGCAGCATGCGACCAGCGGCGCTCCGCCTGCGTCATCTCGACACCGGCGCGGCGGGCGAACATCATCATGATTCCATAGTTCTGACCGGTGTAATGCCACGGGCTCCAGCAAATGTAGAGCGTGAAAATCCAGGGCACCCAGTGGTAGGAGGCGTGCAGCAGGATTCCGGTGAGAAGGATAAGCAGCGTGAGATGCAGCGTGAAGAATTTGTACTTTTCGAAATCTTCGCGCGTGTGATAGGCCCGATAGATCGTAGCCATGAAGTGCGGGTAGTTGAAGATGAGCGCGAAAAGATAAAACCCGACGGCCCAGCCGTGCTCGTGCGACGGTGTGTGCCAGGCGGCGATCGCAAGGAGCGGGGCGGACCACGCGCCGCATCCTACCAGCAGGTCGAGCCAGGGACGGTAAATCCAGGGCTCTTTTGCCGGCGCTGTGGAAGAAACTGAGATGGTGGCAGTCTCGATGCTCAAGGGATGGCTCTCGATGAGTGAGTGTAATTCGATTGGAAGCGCGCAAGGAGCCGGGTTCGCGCGGGCATGTTGAAAGCGTAACGGACGAAGCCATGAGCCTCGCGGGGATGAAGGCGAATAAGGAGGTGGCGAGCGGGAGCGCGGGGCGATAACATGCTCGCTTCGTCCCGAGGGTGGAGACTCGATGGAGCAGACGTTGAAAGAAATCCTCGCGAGCTACGACGATCGAGCACCGCTGGCTGAGGCGCACACGATTCCCGCAGTCTGGTACACGGATGCACGCGTCGCGGCGCTCGAACTGCAAAATATTTTCTCGCGCACCTGGCAAGCCGTTGGCCGCGCGGACCAAGTGGAAAAACCCGGGCAGTACCTCACCGCAACCGTCGCTGGTGAGCCGATCGTTGTCGTCCGGGGGAGCGACCATCAACTGCGCGCGTTCTTCAACGTGTGTCGGCATCACGCCATGACCGTGATGAATGAGCCGTGCGGTACGGCGCAACATATGCGCTGCCCCTATCATGGCTGGACTTACAACCTCGAAGGCGAGCTGCGTGGCATGACGGAATTCGAGGGAGTCCGCGATTTCGATCGCACGCAAAATGGCCTGGTTCCGATACGCGTCGAGACATGGGAGAAATTCGTTTTTGCAAACCTGGATCCGCAGGCGGCGCCACTGCCGGATTTTCTCGGTGACCTGGTTCGGCGCGTCCAGCTGCTGGGATTTTCCAAGCTGAAATTCGTCGAGCGCCGCAGCTACACGCAGCAGTGCAACTGGAAAGTGTACGTGGATAATTTTCTCGACGGCGGCTACCACGTGCCACACATGCACCAGGGGCTGAACAGCGTGCTGGATTACACGAATTACACCATCGAAAATCTGGAGCGCTGCTGTGTGCAGTCGAGCCCGGTGGCCGTGGACAGCAGCTCGGAATCAAATGCTGCGGCAACGCGTAAAGGCGATCGCGCTTACTATTTCTGGCAGTATCCGAATTTCATGCTCAATTGGTATGAAGGATACCTGGACACAAATCTTGTAATTCCGCTCGGCGTGAATCGTTGCGAAGTGATTTTCGATTTTTATTTTGGGGACACCGGCGCGGCGCAGATGCCCTACGTTCGCCAGAGCATGGAAGTAAGCGAACGTGTGCAGAGGGAGGACATGGTGATCTGCGACGGAGTACAGCGCGGATTGAGTTCGCGCGCTTACCAGGCCGGGCGGCTCTCCGTGCGGCGCGAAGCAGGTGAGCATTTATTTCACCGCCTGCTGGCTGCGGATTTGAAAAACGAGCGAGCCGCCGCCGCGAAATAACCCGCGAATTGGTAGCCGTTCCTCCGACTCTCCTCTCGTCAGGGTCATCTACTACCAAAATGGCTCTTGTGGCAGGCCCATTGTGGACTAGAGTTGCCGACGCTGGGGCGCAGTCAAAATGGGAGATGAACCCGTGAAGACAACGCCCGAGGTTTCTGTAATAAGTCGCCCGAAGACGTTCCTGCTTGTCATTCTTCTCACGACATTCGTATTCCCTCTCGAAAGCAGCCCGGCTGACCCGCAAGTGCAAGCAGCGTTTGAGAAATTGAAGTCGCTCGGGGGCGATTGGGAAGGCAAAGACAACATGGACATGGCCGCGAAAACGAATTTCAAGGTCATGATCTCCGGCACAACCGTGATGGAGACGCTCTCGCCCACCGGGATGGGCGGCGAAGACATGCTCTCTCTATTCTCGATTGACGGAAATTCGATCCGGCTCATGCACTACTGCCCGACCAATAATCAGCCGCACATGACTGCGACCCCCGGCCCGGGTGAAATCAAAGAGCTCACCTTTGAATTTAAGGGAGCGGGAAACCTCCCGGATGAATCCACCGGGCACCAGCACAAGCTGGTGCTGCAGTTTGTTGACGCGGATCACATCACGGAAAATTGGACCTGGCGCTCGAAGGGCAAAGACACGCCGATGATAATCCACTTCACGCGCAAGAAGAGCTGATCTCGATTTCCCGCTGCGGGGGCGGATTTAGATCGCCCCCGGGGGCCGCTGATTGCGTGTGCATGCGACTTCGCCTTAATCAAAGACCGCGGTTTTGTTGCCGTAGAGCAGGATGCGATTCTCGATGTGCCAGCGGACGGCGCGCGAGAGCACGACGGTTTCCAGATCGCGGCCCTTCTGAATCAAATCTTCCAACATATCGCGATGCGAAATCCGCACCACGTCCTGTTCGATGATGGGGCCATCGTCGAGAACTTCGGTGACGTAGTGACTGGTGGCGCCAATCAATTTCACGCCGCGGACAAAGGCCTGCTGATGCGGCTTGCCGCCGATGAATGCGGGCAAGAAGGAATGATGGATATTGATGATGTGGTGCGGTGGATACTGCCGGATGAACTCTGGGGAGAGCACCTGCATGTAACGCGCGAGGACGATGAGATCAATTCCGTGCGGACGAAGTAGTTCCAGCTGGCGGCGCTCGGCCTCAGGCTTGTTTTCTTTCGTCACCGGAATCACGCGGAGCGGGATGCCGTAGAAGTCCGTCCAGCGGCGCACGTCTTCATGATTGCTGATCACCAGCGGAATTTCGCAGGCCAGCTCGCCGCTGCGCTGGCGATAGAGCAGGTCCACCAGGCAATGATCGTAGCGCGACGCGAAGAGCGCGACTTTCGGGCGATAGCTCGAGAGCGCGACGCGCCATTGCATCGAGAAGCGGCCGGCGATGGGTTGAAAATGCTTTGCGAAGTCGCGCATGTCGAGCGCGAAATCGGTCAGGTCCCACTCGACGCGCATCAGGAACAGATTGTGGTCGAAGTCCACGTGCTCGTCCGCATGCAGAATATTTCCGTTGTGGCCGTAGATAAAATCGTGGACCGCGGCGTTGAGGCCCTTCTTGTCGGGACAACTGAACAGCAGGATGGCGCTATTCTTCAA
>Ga0210409_10006475_pt1 | contig 12176 bp, 10 predicted proteins | sample IncBWH17MmetaG_FD_161649 | JGI IMG/M metagenome (GOLD analysis project Ga0210409, IMG submission 161649) | Forest soil microbial communities from Barre Woods Harvard Forest LTER site, Petersham, Massachusetts, United States - Inc-BW-H-17-M | ecosystem: Environmental > Terrestrial > Soil >...
CGGTCGTGCGCATCCCGTGCGATCATTCCGATGACGCGAACACGGCCGCCGTCTTCGAGCGAATCGCAAACAGCGGCGACGAACTGGATGTGCTGGTCAATTCCGCTTGGGGTGGATACGAACGGATGGTGGAAGGCGGCCAATTCACTTGGGGCCTGCCGTTCTGGAAACAACCGGCCCACCGCTGGCACAGTATGATGGACGTGGGAGTCCGGTCTGCCTTCGTTGCCTCCGCCTGCGCTGCGCGGACGATGACTCGCGAGGGAGCGACTGGCCGGCGGGGCATGATCGTCAACGTCAGCTTCTGGGCGGCGCAAAAATACATTGGCAATGCGATCTATGGAATCGCCAAGGCGGCCACCGACAAGATGTCCGCCGACATGGCCCACGAACTCCGCAAATTCGGCGTGACGGTTCTATCGCTCTATCCCGGTATGGTGCGGACCGAGTCCGTGCTGGAAGCCGCTAAAGCCGGATGGCTGGATTTGTCCAACAGCGAGAGTCCGGAGTTCATCGGCCGCGTGATTGCCGCGTTGTACGCGGAACCGGATTCGGTGAAACGAACTGGCCAGGTTCTAGTGGCCGCGCAAGTTGCGAAGGAACTGGGCGTCGCCGACACAGACGGCAAGTCGCCGGTGCCGTTGACGCTCGAGACGGTTTAGGCACTGTTACGATAAGCACGATGAATGCAATCGTGCGAATACGTCTTGAGCTGCCCATTGTTGTTCTTCTCCTCGCGGTAAGCGCCGGTGCTCAAACCATCGCCATCTCGGCAGGCGCCGTAATCGACGCAGAAACCGGCCGCGAAACAACCAACCAGACCATTCTGATCGAAGGCGGCAAAATCAAAGAAATCGGATCTGTTGTCGCCGTCCCGAAGGATGCTGTGCGCATCGACCTGTCCAAGGAGACCGTCCTGCCGGGTCTGATCGACGCTCATACGCATCTGCTCGCCACGGTCGACCCGAAGTGGGACTTGGACTACTGGATCATGGCCCTCCAACGCCGCGCGGGCTGGCGGGCGATTGAGGGAGTCCGGCATGCGAAGGAGATGCTCGACGCCGGATTTACCACGGTGCGCGACGTCGGCAACGCAGGAGACTATCTCGACGCCGACTTGGAAAAAGCCATCCGCTTCGGTATAGTGCCGGGTCCGACTATGATCTTCGCCGGGCGCATTATTGCTCCCTTCGGTGGACAGTTCCAGGACACGCCCACCGACGGGCGGCTGCTGGACAACCCCGAATATCGCTTCGCCGATTCGCGCGACGAGATGCGCAAAGCCATCCGCGAGAACATTTATTGGGGCGCGCGTGTGATAAAGATCGTCGTCGATGGCCAGAAGTACGCGTACTCCGCCGACGACATTCGCTTCATGGTCGAGGAAGCCGGACGCGCGGGAATCAAGGTCGCCGCGCACGTTCAGACCGAGCCCGGCGCCCGCGCCGCGATCGAGGCCGGTGTCGCTTCGATCGAACATGCGTGGACTGTGACCGACGAGGATCTGGCGCTGGCCAAGAAGAATAACGTCACCCTGGTCGGCACGGATTTCACCGTTGCCCAACTGGTGGCCGACGGCATGGACGCGTCCCGAGCCAAGCGGACCCATGATCGCTACGTCGAGCGCCTGAGGCGCGCCTGGGCCGCCGGCGTGAACGTGGTGTTCGGAACCGACGTGATGTCTGACGTCAAGGGCCGGACGCGTGGCGAGCTGTCCATCGAGTATATCGATAGCTTTCGGGAAGCCGGGATCGACGCGGCCGGCGTCATCCGCTCGATGACGATCCGCGCGGCGGAACTGCTCGGTATCGCGCAGGAGCGCGGCGCGATTCGCGTCGGGCTGGCTGCGGATTTGGTGGCGACGCCGGTAAGTCCTCTCCGCGATCCCGACGGACTGAAGCACATCAACTTCGTGATGAAGAACGGCGAGGTCCACCGCCGGCCCTGAGGCGCTGGACATGACGCGCCAGCCCTTAGAGCCAGAACAACCGCCGCGACATCCGCCACACTTTGGAATATGATGCATGGAGGAGATCACCTCGCATGCCATCTCAGCTCACTCGCGTATATCTGGCGGGCGCCGTCGCGTTGGCCGCCGCCGTCGCCGTTATTCCCGTGTCGCGCGCCCAGGCCCCTGCCGCCGCCACGCGCGATCTCAAATTGAAGGGCGACCGCTTTGCTCCTCTCACCTGGAACGAACTCTCTCCTGCCCAGAGAACCATGGCCGAGCATCTCCTCAACGGCGAGCGCGGCGGGTTGAACGGACCTTTCAACGTGCTGCTGCGCAGTCCGGAAATGGGCGACCTGGCGCAACAGTTCGGCGCCGCCACTCGCTTCCATTCCTCCCTGCCGAAGCAGCTCAACGAACTGGCGATCATCATCACGGGCCGCTATTTCACGTCGCAGTATGAATTTCAAGCGCACCACCGCGCGGCGCTCCAAGCGGGTTTGAGCCCCGCCATCGCCGACGCCGTCGCCCAGGGCAAACGTCCCACGGGCATGTCGAAGGAAGAGGCCGCGGTATACGATTTCTGTTGGGAACTGCTCACCACCAAGCAGGTGAGTGACGCGCACTTCAAAGCTGCCAAGGACGCGTTTGGCGAGCGCGGGGTGGTTGACTTGATCGGCGTGATGGGCTGGTATTCGACTGTGTCGATGGCTCTCAATGTCGACCGCTATCCGTTGCCGGACGGGCAGAAGCCGGAACTGGCTCCGCTGAAGCTTCCCTAAGCCCTCACGCGGGCACTTCCAGTTCGACCGGAGCACCTGTGCTGCAGCCAGTGATTTTCGCCGCGTCGCCTTGATTGGCCGCGACTTCCAGGTATCCGGAGCTGCCGGCGATCACGAAAAGTTCGTTCAATTCAGTCTCCGAGTACGTAAGCGCCAGGCGGTGGATGCGTTCCAGGCCCACTCGCAGCTCGAAAGGCTGCGTCTTCACATCGGCGAAGAAGTCGACATGGAAGTTTGTGATCAGGTTTCCGAAGTGGTCGGTTTTGAGCACACGGCCCGTCCACTGATTCCGCGCTGTTCGCGTGGGAGCGAGCTCGGCGCTGCGCACGGCATCGCTTACCAGCTTGCCGAACCTCGCGGGAGGCGCTTTGCGAACCAGGTGCGCGGCGGAAGGAGCGAATACGTCGCGTCCGTGGAACGTGCGGCTCACCTGAGCTCGCATCATTTTGCTGTTGGTAATGGCCCGCGCCTTGTGCGGCCCCGCGTCATAGATCATCGAGAATACGCCGTTGTCGGGGCCGATGAAGTAATGGGCGCCGGCTTCGACCAGCAACGGCCGCCGCTCGCTGCCGACACCCGGATCGACCACCACGACGTGAATCGTTCCTTTCGGGAAATAGCGCCAGGCTTGCGCGATCGCGAAAGCCGCTTCGTTGACTTCGAAAGGCGTAATGTTGTGGGTGATATCCACCAGCCGCGCCCGCGGCGCGATCCCCAGAATCACGCCTTTCATGACGCCTACGAAATGGTCGGAAGTGCCGAAGTCTGTGGTGAGAGTAATGATGCCGGACGGCGTCGAGGACATGTACTGATAAAATTGTAGTGGCTCCCGAGGTTATTCAACGTGCAGCGGTACTATTTCGATCACAACGCGACCACTCCCGTATCACCGGAAGTCTTGGAAGCCATGCTTCCGCTGTTGAGCGAAGTGTACGGCAACGCTTCGAGCGTGCATCATTTCGGGCAGATGGCGCGGCAGAAGCTGGATCAGGCGCGCGTTAGCGTTGCGCGATTCCTGGGCGCACTGCCGGAGGAGATCGTATTCACCAGCGGCGGTACGGAAGCCGACAACCTCGCTGTTCTCGGTGCCGGGCGCGGCGGGCACGCCATCGTCTCGGCTATTGAGCATCCCGCGGTGCTCGCCGCGGCGGAGCAGTTGGCCGCCGGAAACCAGTTAAGTGCCGTGACGCAGGTGCCGGTCGACTCGAATTGCGTCGGCGATCCACAAGCCGTGCGCCGCGCCCTGCGGCCCGATACGAAGATCATCAGCGTCATGCACGCCAACAACGAAACCGGCGCCATTCAACCCGTGGAGGAGATCGCGCGCATCGGCGCGGAAGCCGGAATCCCCGTGCACGTCGATGGGGTGCAGGCCGCTGGACGAATTCCTGTCGACGTGAAAAAGTTGGGCATCGCGATGTACACCATCAGCGGCCACAAGTTGTACGCGCCCAAGGGAGTCGGCGCGTTGTACGTGCTGAAGGGAACCACGCTTCGCCCGATTCTGCACGGCGGAAAGCACGAGCGTAGCCGCCGCGGGGGGACCGAGAACGTCGCCGGCGCCGTGGCGCTGGGGCGCGCAGCGGAGTGGATCATGGAACATGGCGCGCACGAGGCAGCGCGAGTCGCGGAATTGCGCGACCGTCTGGAACATCAGGTGCTCGAACGCATCCCGGACACGCACGTCAACAGCGCTGGCGCCACGCGCGTCGCCAACACCACCAACCTGCGCTTCGACGGCATCGATAGCGACGCGCTGCTGATCGCGCTCGACCTCAAGGGATTCGCGGTGTCCAGCGGCGCGGCTTGCTCCAGCGGTGCACCCGAGCCCTCGCATGTGTTGCTCGCCATGGGACTCACGCGCGAGCAGGCCCGGTCGAGTATTCGTTGTTCCCTGGGCCGGTCCAACACTGCCGACCAGGTGGACGCGCTGACCGCGGCGCTGGTCGATTGCGTCGCGCATCTGAGAAAGCTTTCGCCCGTTTATGTCTGAAACCCTGGCCCCTCAAACGATCGCCGTCGCCATGTCGGGCGGAGTGGATAGCTCCGTGGTCGCGGGCATGCTGCACGCGCGCGGCGACAATGTGATCGGGCTCACCATGCAGCTCTGGAACCAGCGCCGGCTGCCTGAAATCCAAGTGGAAGGCGTCACCACCGGGCGATGCTGTTCGCTCGACGACGTTTACGACGCTCGCGCGGTCGCGCAGCATCTGGGGATTCCCTATTACGTGCTCAACTTCGAGCAGCAGTTCGAAAACACGGTGGTCAAACCGTTTATCGACGACTATCTGGCGGGGCGCACGCCGATTCCTTGCACGCTGTGCAACAACTTCATCAAGTTCGATCAGTTTCTTGAGATGGCGGAGGGCGTCGGCGCCGCACGCATCGCCACTGGACACTACGCCCAGATCCGGCACAATCCGGAAACCGGGCGTTGGGAGATGCTGCGCAGCGCGGACCGGGCCAAGGATCAAACCTATTTCTTGTTCGGACTGAAGCAGGAACAATTGGCGCGGACCATGTTTCCGTTGGGCGCGATGGAAAAGCCGCAAGTGCGCGAGCTGGCGCGCCAGTTGGGGATTCCCACCGCGGCCAAGCCCGATAGCCAGGAGATCTGCTTTGTGCCCAACGGCGACTACGCGTCGTTTATCGAAGCCTACTTTCGCGAGCAGGGCATCGCAACGAGCGAGTTGAGCGGCGAGCTGGTCACCGCCGATGGCCGCGTCGTGGGCGAGCATGCGGGTGTTCATCGCTTCACCGTGGGACAGCGCCGCGGTCTCGGCGTAGCCGTCGGCGAGCCGCTCTATGTGATCGCCACCGAGCCAGCGACTCGCCGCGTGGTAATCGGGCGCGACGCGGAATTGCGGCGTTCGACGGCAGTCGTGCGTGAGGTCAATTGGATCTCGATCGCCGCACCATCCGAACCCGTGCGGGCTGAAGTGAAGATCCGCAACAAGCACCTCGCGGCGCCGGCCACGCTTGAGCCTTCCGGAGATGGCGCAATCGAGGTCTGTTTCGACGAGCCTCAGCGCGCCGTCACGCCCGGACAAGGCGCGGTGTTTTATTCCGGCGAGTTGGTGCTGGGCGGCGGCTGGATCGAGTGAGCGCACAGGCGTCAGCCCCCCTCGCGCGAATAAGCACGCGAGTAAACCAGTGATCCTCGAGTACTGGGCCGCGCGCATCGTCCTGGCGAAGGTGCGATGGCTCCCCGCGCGCATGGCGGCGTGGCGCGTCGCGCTGTACGCCCGCATTCTGGATCTCGCAGTGCCCCGGCTGCGGCGCATCGCACTGCGGAACCTTGAGCTGGCCGGATTCGCCGATCGCGAATCGATTGTGCGTGGCGTCTTCCGCTCCCTGGGACGGGTCGTGGTCACATTCGCACAATTCCCCAAGATCACGCGTGAAAATGTTCACCGCTGGATTCGTTACGAAGGCCTCGAAAATTTCACCACTGCGCACAAGCGCGGACGCGGCGTGCTGGTCGCGACAGGCCACCTCGGCAATTGGGAGCTGAGCGCCTACGCCCACGCCCTGATGACCGGGCCGATGAACATCGTGGTGCGCCCCCTCGACAATCCTCGCGTCGACGCGTTGGTCGAACAGCGGCGCGGACTCTCGGGGAATCCCATCATCCGCAAGAAGGAAGCCGCTCGCGAAATCCTGCACGCGCTGAAGGCTGGCGAAGCGGTAGGAATTTTGATCGATCAGAATTCGTCACTCGAGGAAGGCGTGTTCGTCGACTTCTTCGGCGTCAAGGCCTGCGCCAATGCGGCGTTCGTCAAGTTCGCGCATCACAGCGGGGCGGCCGTGGTTCCGGGGTTCGCGTTGTGGTCCGACTCTGAACAGTGCTACATCCTGCGGTTCTACCCTGAAATCCCCATGACCGGCGAAGTGCAACCCGACACCCAGCGCGTGCACACCGCGCTGGAGCAAGTGATCCGCGAGTATCCCGATCAATGGTTGTGGATTCACCGGCGCTGGAAGACGAGACCTCCTGGGGAGCCTGGGGTTTACTGCTAAACTCCAAAGCTAAACTCGAATGCTAAACTCGAAAACGATGAGCCCGCAGCCAAGCAGCGAAATCCTCGAAGCGCTGGAGCAGAGCGCCACGGAAGTCCTAGCTGCGGCAAATGTACCGGAATCCCTAGCGGGAAGGAAACCTGCTGAAGACCGCTGGTCCGTGCTCGATTGCATCGAACATTTGGCGCGCGTCGAAGCCTCGTTTCTCGATCGCCTGCAGCCCATCGAAGGAGCAGCGCCCGCCACGGACGGACGGAAAGAATCCGACCTCGCCAGGCGGATGGCGGATCGCACGGACCGGCGGCAAGCGCCCGACCCGGTCCGGCCGACGGGCCGATTCACGACGCTCGGCGAGGCGCTCGCAGAGTTCCAGGCCACCCGTGCACGCGCGGCGAAGTTCGCTGTCGAGCATGCGTCGGACCTGGCGTCCTTCGCGGCGACTTCTCCGCGATGGGGAGTGTTGAGCGGCCGGGAAGTGATGTTGTTGTTAGCGGGTCACACGCGCCGGCACGCGGCGCAGATCCGGGAAACGGTGGAGCGATTGACCATGAGCCCTCAGCAAAGAAGTGAAATTGCCGAAACACTCGAACAAAGCCGCGAAGAGTTCCTGGCTGCGGCAAATGTTCCAGAGTCGCTGGCAAGCTTGAAACCCGAGGAGGGTCGCTGGTCCGTGCTCGATTGCATCGAGCATGTGACGACTGTGGAACAAGTGTTCCTGGGGCGCCTGAAGCCCGCCGAAGGCGATCCGCCGCCCGCGAATCGTGACCGAGAGGCAGAAATCCTGGGCATCGTGCTGGACCGGACCTCGCGCCGCCAAGCTCCCGAGGCCATCCACCCAAAGGGCCGATTTGCGTCGTTGACTCAAGCGGTGGAGGAGTTCAACGCGGTCCGAGCACGCACGGCGCAGTTCGCCGAAGAGCAGGGACCGGGCCTGTACTCGCTCACGGTGACGCACCCCGTCCTGGGCCCGATGAATGGCAAGGAAGCACTGATCCTGATCGCGGGCCACGCGCGCCGGCACGCCGCGCAGATGCGGGAAACCGCCGCTGCGCTCGCCGCACGGTAAATCACTGACGACGCTTGCTCCGCTGTTGGCGCGCGGGCTCTACCACCGCGAACTGCAACCGCTTCTCCACATCATCCACGCGATCCAGCCGAACCCGCAGTTGGTCGCCGATGGAGAACTGGCGGCGCGTGCGCTCCCCGATAATCTTGCGCGTGTTCTCGTGGTATTGATAACGGTCGCCCGCGAGCGTGTCCATGGGCACCAGCCCCTCGATGAACAGATCCTGCAATTCCACGAAGAAGCCGAAGCGCTGGGTGGAGATGATCAACGCCGAGAACTCTTCGCCGACGCGGTCGACCATGAACTTGACCTTCTTCCACTCCACCAGTTCGCGCTCGGCTTCGGCGGCCCGGCGTTCGGTCTCAGACGTTGACGCCGCGATCGCCCGCATGTCGTCGTCGTAACGCCCGCCGTCCAGTTGCGCGGCCAGAATCCGGTGCACGATCAAGTCCGGATAGCGCCGGATCGGCGAAGTGAAATGGGTGCAGCTCGGCGCCGCCAGCGCAAAATGCCCCTGGTTGATTTCGCTGTAGCGCGCCTGCTTCAACGACCGCAGCATCAGGTAGCTCAGGATGCGTTCCTCGGGCTTGCCTTCAATCTTTGCCACCAGCTTCTGATAGCTGCGCGAAGTAAGATTCGGATCGTCAAGCGCGACCGTGGTCTCGCGAAAACGCTTCACCGGCGCGGGCCCGCGCAGCGAATAACCGAAATGCGTGGCGACCTCCTCGAATTCGAGCACGCGTTTTGGATCGGGCCGTTCATGGATGCGGAAAATCATCGGCACGCCCAGCGCTTCCAGATGCGAAGCCACGGCTTCGTTGGCGGCCAGCATGAATTCCTCGATCAGCCGGTGTGCAAGGTTGCGCGGTGCGCGCGTGATCCCGGTCATTTCACCGAATTCATCGAACTCGATCAAAGGCTCCGGCAGATCGAAATCGATCGAGCCACGACGGAAGCGTTTGCGATTGAGGATCAGCGCCAGCGCCTGCATGTGCTCGAAGCGGCGGACTAATGGCTGATAGCGTTCACGCAACGCGGCGTCGCCTTCGAGTACTCCGTGGACCGCCGTGTAGGTCATGCGCTCGGCGCTGCGAATCACTCCGCGAGCGAACTCCTGCGAGACCACGTCGCCGTGCGCGTCGATCTCGAGTAGCGCCGACAAAACCAGCCGGTCCTCGTGCGGGCGCAGAGAACACTGGTCCGTGGAAAGTTCCACCGGCAGCATGGGCACGGCGCGGTCGGGGAAGTACACGCTGGTACCGCGCAACAACGCCTCCCGGTCGATGGGCGAGCCCGGACGCACGTAGTTGCTGACATCGGCGATGTGAACTTGCAACGTATAATGCCCGTTGCCGAGCGGCTCCACCCACACTGCATCGTCGAAATCGCGAGCTGTTTCGCCGTCGATCGTGACGATGTCCAGATCGCGAAAGTCCCGCCGGCGCGCCATTTCAGCGTCCGGAATTGGTGAGGGGATGGACCGCGCCTGCTCCAGAACGTCCGGCGGAAACTCGTGTGGGATGTGATGCGAGCGAATCAGGATTTCGACATCAATTCCGAAATCGTCCGGCAATCCCAGGATTTCGATGATGCGCCCAGCGGGGCGGTCGCCGTCGTCGCCGAAGTCGAGAATCTCCGCGGTCACGATCATCCCATCCAGGTCGTCCGCCGAATCGATCCGCAGGTCCGACACGCCGACGCGGTGGAGGCTCGAGTGCGTGGCCGGGAGCGCCATATCCTCGGGAATCTCGATCCACTGCCGGATGCGGCTATCGTGCGGGACGACGAAGAATCCCGTCCGCCGCACGCGAAATTCGCCCACCACTTGTGGATTCGCTCGCCGCAGCACGCGCAGAATCTCTCCATGCGCCCGCCCATCCGCCTCAATGCGGCCAATGCGCACCACCACGCGGTCGCCGTGCATGGCCCGCGTCGCGGCTTCTTTGGCGATGTAGACGTCGCCGCGCAAGCCTGGGATAGGAACGTCGGGGATCAGGAACGCGTAACCGTCGCGATGCACGTTGAGGCGTCCAGTCGCGAACTCGCGCGTCGCGCCGGCGGCCGCGTAGTGACCCGGGCTGGTCTCGACGATCTGGCCGCGCTGGGCCAAGCGGTTCAGTTCCGCTTCGAGCTTGGCTCGCGTCATTCCAATGCGCGACATTTCGCGCATTAATTGTTTCAACGTCACGCGCCCGCGCGGAAGTTTCTTAATATGCTCGAGCAGCGACTGGGGCACGCGTCCATTATATTGGGGCCTATGGAACTCAAGGTCATTCCCCTCGAAATCCCCGAGAACGCCAACATTATCGTGGGCCAGAGCCATTTCATCAAGACCGTCGAAGACCTCTACGAGGCCATCGTGAACACCGTGCCGCAGATGAAGTTCGGTATCGCCTTTAATGAAGCCTCCGGTGCCTGCCTGACGCGCGCCGACGGCAACGACGACGCGCTAAAAGCCAACGTCACCCGCAATGCTCAGTCGGTTGCGGCGGGCCACACGTTCTACGTCGCCATGCGTGACGGATATCCCATTAACGTTCTGTCCCGCATTCGCGAAATCCCAGAAGTGTGCTCCATCTTCTGCGCCACGGCTAATCCCGTGGAAGTAATCGTCGCCGAAACCGCACAGGGCCGCGGCATCCTCGGCGTGATCGACGGCGGTTCTCCCAAAGGCGTCGAATCCCAGGCTGACGTCGAGTGGCGCCACGGGCTGCTCCGCAGAATCGGGTACAAGCGTTAGCGAGCATGGAAGGCAACACCTACGACCAGGTCTCCTATTCGCACCTGCCCACCGCCGAGACCCATCCCGATCGCCTTGCCGTGCTCGCGCGCCTACGGGGATTGAATCCGCCGCCGGTTGATCGAGCGCGCGTGCTGGATTTGGGCGCCAACGAAGGCGGCTGTCTGATCCCGATGGCGCTGTCACTGCCCCAGTCCGAATTCACCGGGATCGATCTCGCTGCCGCTCCCGTGGAGCGAGGCAACCGCATCATCCGCGAACTCGGGCTCAACAACGCGCGCCTGCTGCGGATGAATCTCTTGGACGTCGACGAGTCTCTCGGCGAGTTCGACTATGTGATCGCACACGGCCTGTTCGCCTGGACGCCTGAGGTAGTTCGCGACAAAGTGCTGGCCATCGCGCATGCGAATCTAAGCCCCAACGGGATCGCTCTGGTCAGCTACAACACCTATCCCGGCGGCCACGTGCGCCAACTGCTGCGCGAGATGATGCTGTTCCACGCCGCTGGCGCCACGGAACCCGCAGTCCGCATCCAACAGGCCCGCGCGATCCTATCGTTGATGGCCCAGTCCAATCCCGAAGCGAAAGGAATCGCCAAAGCCATCGCTCAAGAAGCCGAGCGTACCTTGCTGCGCCGCGACAGCTCTATTTTTCATGACTACATGTCGGACGCCTACCAGCCCGCGTACTTCCGAGATTTCATTGCACACGCGGCCCGCCACGGGCTCGCCTACGTCGACGACGCCAGCGTCACCGACTCCCGCACCGTCCCGCTGGTTCCCCAGGTTCAAGAATCCGTGCGCCAGATCGCCGCGGGCGATCGAATCTTGCAGGAGCAATATCAGGACCTCCTCCGCGTGCGACAGTTCCGCTGTTCCCTGCTGTGCCACGCCGAAGCCCGTCCGCAGCCCGACTGGGTGAGCGCCCAAGCCGCCGGAATGTTCGCCGCGAGTTCGTTGCGAGAGACCGCTCCGGGAACCTTCGTCTCGAAAAGCGGAGTCACCATGGAAACCCCGCATGAAGGTGTCATCGAATTCCTCCGCCGCTGCAACCAGCGCTGGCCCGAACCGCTGCCCGTCATCGCGCAAGAAGCCGAGATGGCCCTCGCTCTATTTCAAACCGGGTTGCTTGAGTTACGCAGCGTTCCCGGAGCCGCGAAGCGCGCTGGCGACCGCCCTCTCGCCAGCCCCTTGGCGCGATATCAGGCGCGCGAAAGCCACGTGGTCTCGACGCTTCTGCACACCGCCGTCGACATCCCGCATCCCGCTGCCCGCCAATTCCTGGCTCTGCTCGACGGAACCCGCGACCGACCTGCGCTGGCCCGCGAGTCCGGTTGTTCCCTCCAGCAGGTCGACCAGGAGTTGGAGATTGCCGCGGCCCGCGGGCTTCTGCTGGCCTAAGGCTGAAGCCCGTGCCACGGCTTTGATAAAGTGTAGTGCAGTGTCGGTTAGCAACGGGCGCGCGTCGGCGAGAAGGGAGTTGACCCGTTCCGGGTTTGTGCGCGAAGTGACTAAATGAAAGACCTCTCGCGAGTAGTCTGGTCCGAAGGCATGTACCTGGGCCCGCATCATTTCCAGGCCCAGAGCCGGTTCTTTGAAGACTCCGTCCGCTTCGCCACCA
>Ga0210409_10006476_pt1 | contig 12171 bp, 8 predicted proteins | sample IncBWH17MmetaG_FD_161649 | JGI IMG/M metagenome (GOLD analysis project Ga0210409, IMG submission 161649) | Forest soil microbial communities from Barre Woods Harvard Forest LTER site, Petersham, Massachusetts, United States - Inc-BW-H-17-M | ecosystem: Environmental > Terrestrial > Soil >...
GCGGTCTTCTTCGATGAGCGTGAGTATCTCCTTCGATGTATCGGCTGCCTGCTGGGCAGTTTCTTTGACGCCTGTTAGAAAAAATTCGAGCCAAGTCTCCCAATCACCGTGGGTGCGGACACGGTCAAGTAATTCATAGTATTTCTGCCTATTGGTCTTGAAATAGAGGCTGATATAAAGAATGGGCTCTCGGAGCGCACCAGCGACACACAGAAGAAATGTAATTAGCAATCGGCCCAATCTCCCATTTCCGTCTAGAAATGGATGGATGGTTTCGAATTGCACGTGCACGAGCGCCGCCTTCACCAATATGGGCAAGTCTTCCTTCTCGCGATGCAGGAACTTTTCGAGCGCGCCCAGGCATTCCATCATTTTCTCAGGTGGCGGCGGAACCAATGCTGCGTTCCCGGGCCGCGTGCCTCCGATCCAGTTTTGGCTTTCACGGAACTTACCCAGACACTTCTGACTTCCGCGTCCCTTGGACAAGAGAATCTTGTGAATTTCTCGTATCAACCTCAGAGAGGGCGGAAAATCCCCCCGGAGCCGGCGAAGTCCGTGATTCATCGCGGCCACATAATTTGAAACTTCCTGAACGTCTTCCAACGGGACACTGGGGGCTTCGGCGCTTTCGAATAGCATAAGGTCAGAAAACGAGGACTGTGTTCCCTCGATCTGCGAAGAGAGCACCGCTTCCTTCCGAACGTAGAGATAAATGAAGAGCGAGGGATCGGGCAGAATGGACGCGAGTCCGTCCAGGCGCCCGAGTGCCTGATTTGCCTGCTCCAGCAAGGGCAAGAGCGGCTGGAGGGCCAGCGGTGGGTCTGGCGGTAGTGGCGGTGGCACATAGGCCTTGAAGGACTCGTCCTTGAAGGTCTTGACGACAAAAGTCTCGAGGCGGCTGTTCGGTTTGGTTGGTGTCTCCATCACAAACCATCGTTTTGTTAGAAAATATCTAACGAAACTATATAGCCCTTTCCTTTCGTTATCTCGTTAAAGCAAGAATGCACTAAAAGCAACAATTATAAGGACTTAGGAACGAAGAAAAGCTACAAGCGAGGATCGACCGGCTCGCTTTCGAGGACAAGGACACCGAAGACGTATTCCTGTACGCGACGCAGCGGTTCCTGCCGAACGAATCGCTCTAGTGCTTCGATGCCAAGAGCGAATTCACGGAGTGCCAAAGAACGCTTGGTGAAGCATTTTAATTCGGGTCAGGCCCGGAAACATGGGTCCACGACGTACCGATCACATGGGTAACAAATGATTCGTTTCCTCAGGATTCGAAGATCTCAATCCACAACTCGAGCGTCGAATCGTGTCTGTTTTCGTTTGCGAGGTACGGACGCAATTCCTTTTCGTATCTATTGCGAAGAATTTTGGAATTCAGCTTCATGGTCTTAAACAAATAGTCGACGTCGTCTCGATCTTTAGTAGTGTTACGCTCCAACTTGGACAAGATGAAATCGTATGGTTCGGGCGCAAGAAGAGTAAGATTTTTGAATTGCCCAGGAAACATTCGGGCGAATCTCGTTTCGTAATCTTCTGGCAGATTTGTGACGCCAACACGGTGCAGCCACACTTTATGTTTCTTGGCCAGGTCTGAACCTTCCCCTGCAACATCGGTCAAATTCACGTCCGCCGGAATTGTCGTGCAGTAATCTAGGTCGCCCGTGGTCCTCGGGAGGCCATAGAAGAAACACACAACGAAACCGCCAATGCAATGTAGTTCTACTGGTTCAGTCAGGAGGGCAACGAGTTCCTCCAAGAATTCCTTCTATGGAGACGGAACTGAATGATCGGAATCATCTGGCATACTGAAGATGTTCTGGTCGCAGATCTGCCAAAAGATTCCAGTGCCTTGCCTCTTCTGAACGATTTTGCAGCAACCACTCTCTTTCTCCTGGCGTCCGAGGTGGCCTGTAAAAAGCATCTTCTTTTGCCAAGCGGCTTTCGTCGAGTTTTGCTTCAAGTTCGCGAAGCACTCGCGTTCTGTGATCGTTTTGAGGATCTCTCTCTGATACCTGTCTTGCAAGACTGGTAACAAACCCCAAACGATTCTGGAGATTGAGTTTTCTCGCTTGGTCCAATAACCAAGTGGATCCCATCTGCCAGTACTGTAAAAGCAACCATGGAAGGGCTTCCGCCACGCGACTCTCTAAGCTGCCTTGCTTCAGAGCCGTCAACAACACCTCTGCCGGATTCTTTCTAGCCAAACGGGTACGAACGTAGGCAAAACCTGGGTATCCAAGTTTCGCCAAAGACTCTGTCAGGTATTGAGCGTCAGTCTCTACCGGTTCAAACGCATCCGGTACCGGGAGCACTTCGGGAGAAAGATCATAGACCTTAGCGAGCTTACGGGTCAGTTCAGGGGTGAGCCGACGCTTCCCCTTTTCCAGCATATTGACATACGCCTGCGACACACCCAGACGTACTGCAACCTCGGTCTGGCCTAAGCCCTTCTCCAATCGCGCGGCTCTGAGTTCTTGTGGTTTCATGACTCTATTTTTATAACACATGTGTAATAAAATGTCAAGGAAAATAACTCGCCCGTTTAGTAGTTTACGACCTCTCGTATAACGGTGAACTTTCCTCGGGGACGTTACTCGCCGTAGGGAACCCAGATGTTTTTCACTTGGACGGAGTGATCGAGGAACCAGCGGCCTTCGCCCTGCTTCACGTCGAACCAGTTGACGGCGCGGCCTTCGTTGGTGAAGGTCTGCTTGAGATTTCCTATTGACAGCGTTTTGACAGTTGCAGCGCCGGCCTCGTCGGTGAAACACCAGACGGCGTCCACATCGTCGTGTTCTGCGAGTGTCTTCATCAGGTCAGCGGCGCGGCCCGTGACGATGTTGATCACACCGTCCGGCAGATCGCTGGTTTCGAAAACCTGATAGAGATCACCGGTAATGAGCGGATACTTCTCCGACGGAATGGCAATGACGGTGTTCCCCGCCGAAATGGCGGGCATCACTAGCGAGAGGAATCCAAGGAGCGGCGCATCCGGGGGACAGATCACGCCGACTGTTCCAAGCGGTTCCTTCATCGCAAGAGCGACATTGCGGAAGGGCGGGTTGTGCACCGCGCCGTCGTACTTATCGGCCCAGGCCGCGTAGGAAAAAATGCGCTCGATTCCCAGGCTGACTTCTGCGTCGGCTTGCTTTTTTCCTGCGACCGCGGCTAAACGATTGGCGATTTCTTCGCGGCGTTGCGAGAGATTCTCTGCAATGTAAAACAGCACCTGCGCGCGATTGTGTGCCGTGGCTTTGCCCCAGCCTTCGGCTTTGCGCGCGGCTTCCACGGCGTTGCGAATGTCCTTTCGATTGCCCAAGGGCGCTTCGCCAAGCAGGCGGCCGTCCGCGCCGCGTACTTCCATGCTGTAGCCGGAATCAGGCCGCGCTTGTTTGCCGCCGATGTAAAGCTTTACGGTGCGGTCGATGGGGGGCACGGCGGAGTCGGTGGGCTGCTCCGGAGGTTGGTCGATGGCGAGCGGGGTGGGGTGAAGCGTTGGCGCCTGCTTGAACCACGTGGGCTCTAGGTATTCGAGCATTCCTTCGCGGCCACCTTCGCGGCCAAATCCACTTTCGCGATAGCCCCCAAAGCCACACGCCGCGTCGAAGAGATTCGTACAATTGACCCAAACCACTCCGGCTCTCAGTTGCGCCGCAACGTGTAAGGAAACGTTGATGCTCTCGCTCCAGACGCAGGCGGCCAGGCCGTAAACCGTGTTGTTGGCGAGTTCGACGGCTTCGCGCGGCGTGCGGAAGGTCATGGCGGCCAGTACGGGACCGAAAATTTCCTGCTGCGCGACCACGGAACTGGGATGAACGTTGCTCAACAGAGTCGGCGGAAAATAGAGGCCGCGCGAGGGCACGGGAATGGAAGGCTGCCAGCACGTTGCGCCTTCGGCGATGCCTTGATCCACCAACCGCTGGATGCGCTCGAGTTGCACGCTCGCGACGATCGCGCCGATGTCAATGGCCTTGTCCAGAGGAGGACCGATGCGCAGCGTGTTCATGCGGTCCTGAATCTTGCCGATCAGCGATTCCGCGATGCTCTCCTGCATCAAGAGGCGCGACCCCGCGCAACAAACTTGCCCTTGGTTCAACCAGATGCCGTCCACTAATCCTTCTACTGCGCTATCCAGGTCGGCATCCTCAAAAACAACGAATGGGGACTTTCCACCGAGCTCCAGGGAAAGTTTCTTGTGGCTTTGTGCCGTTGCCTTTCGAATGGCGCGCCCAACCTCGGTCGAACCCGTGAAAGCGATTTTGTCCACGTCTGGATGCTTTACGAGCGCTTCGCCAGTCGACCCATCGCCCGTAACAATGTTGACGACGCCCGCGGGCAGGCTGACCTCTTGGCAGATCGATGCGAATGCTAGTGCCGTCAAAGGCGTGAATTCTGCAGGTTTCAGTACGACGGTGTTTCCGGCCGCGAGCGCCGGCGCGATTTTCCACGCCAGCATCAGCAAAGGAAAATTCCAGGGAATAATCTGCCCGACCACGCCGCAAGCGGTGTATCCCGGAAATTCCTGCGCAAGCAACTGGGCCCAGCCCGCATGATGATAAAAATGCCGCGCCACAAGGGGAATATCAATGTCGCGGCTCTCGCGAATGGGTTTCCCGTTGTCCAGCGTCTCAAGCACCGCAAGCCATCGCGAATGCTTTTGCACTTGCCGTGCCAGCGCATAGAGGTAGCGCGCACGCGCATGTGGAGTGAGAGCCTGCCATGCAGGCAGCGCAGCCCGTGCCGCCTTTACCGCGGAGTCAACATCCGCCGCCGAGCCTTGCGCCACCGTCGCCAGTTTTTCACCGGTGGAAGGGTCCGTCGTGTCAAAGGTGCCGCCCGCAGCAGGCGCCTGCCAACTGCCATTCGTAAAATGTCCGAAACGCCGGCCGTGCCGGTCCAGCCAGCTCAGAGCTTCGCGAGGATCTTCCGGCGCGGGGCCGTAGTCCATGGTCATGAATTTCTCGACGATGCTCATTCGCTTCTTCTCGATTCCTTCTTCATCGAACGACGATCTTCATCTTACGCGATTGGATGGCGATACTCCGCTGAATACCGCCCCGTAGCCTGATGTTCCAATTGGCGCTCGATGTCGCCCAGCATGCTGCTCGCGCCAAACCGGAACAATTCCGCCTTCAGCCAGGAATTCCCGAGTTCTTCCTTCATCAGGGAAAGCCATTCGAGCGACTGCTTTGCCGTTCGAATGCCGCCCGCCGGCTTGAAGCCCACGGCCATTCCCGTTTCCTGTGCGTACTCGCGGATGGCACGCGTCATCACCAGGCTCACCGGAAGCGTTGCGTTCACCGCTTCTTTTCCCGTCGAAGTCTTGATGAAGTCCGCGCCGGCCATCATGGCCACGAGGCTTGCGCGCCCGACGTTGCGCAACGTGAGCAAATCGCCAGTGCCCAATATCACTTTCAGATGCGCCGGTCCGCAGGCATTCTTAAAGGTGGCGACTTCGTCGTAGAGCGCTTGCCATTTCCCGCCGAAAACGTGAGCGCGCGTGATCACCACATCAATTTCGTCCGCTCCCGCTTCCACGGAGCGCCGGATTTCTTCGACGCGTTCCGCGAGGGGAGAAAGGCCGGCGGGGAACCCCGTCGAAACCGCGGCGACGTGGATGCCGCTGCCTTCGATCGCGCGGCGCGCCGTTTCCACAAACGAGTGATAGACGCAGACCGCAGCCACTTTAATATCCAGGCTTTCGATGCCGAGCTTTTGCTCGAGCTCCTGCTGGATGGGTTGACGCGCCTTCGCGCACAAGCGGCGCACGCGCTCGTCGGTGTCGTCACCCGAAAGAGTTGTAAGATCCATGCAAGTGATGGCCCGCAGGAGCCACGCAGTCTGCCACTCTTTCTTCACTGTGCGCCGCGTTCCGATCGTTTGTGCGCGCCGTTCGACGGCGCTGGTATTGACGCGCACATCCTTCACCCAATCCAAATTCAATGGAATTCCGCGGTTCGATTGCAGGTCGCGCCCCGCGTAATTCGCGATGGCTGTATCTGCGGGAGAAATCGGCACTTGTATGGCGTGGCGTCCCGCTCGGGAGGCATTCTCGGTTTTTGTGTTGTCCCGCTGAGTCATAGATTTCTCACTGCGAGCAGCAAAGTGGTCTCGAAACCTTTATCTTATCACTTCGGCGAAGCCTGTTTACAGGCGTCCAGTGCGATTCTGCCACTCCTTCTCGAAAACCTCACGGCTGCAAAAGGATTTTTGCGTCCCCACCTTCGTCGTGGAAAGCGCCGCGTACAGATTCGCGCGCGTCAACGCTTCCTTCTCTGGCAAGCCTTCGCCCAGAAAAACCGCAAAGCTTCCGATGAACGCATCGCCTGCCCCGGTGGTGTCCACGGCTTGCACCTTGAACGCAGGAATAATCTCGCATCCCCCCGGCCCCGCCACCAGCGAGCCCCGCTCCCCGAGCGTAACCACCACGCGCCGCATTCCCTGCCGAAGCAGAAACTCCGCGCACTTTTTTGCGTCATCCATCGTATGGACCGGCATTCCCGTGATGACTTCCGCCTCGCTCTCATTGGGAATGAAATAATCCGCTCCGCCCAGTTCCTTGAAATCTACTGCTTGTGCCGGAGCGGGATTCACGATGCAGCGAATCCCGCTCGCTTTGGCAAAGCGCACGGTGTGATAAACCGTCCCCAACGGAATCTCAAATTGCATGACAATCGTATCCGCTTTTCGCAGTAGGGGCGAAGCCGCATCCACGTCCGCGGGCGAAAGCAGATCGTTCGCGCCCTTCACGACGATGATGCGATTTTGCCCGTTCGCGTCCACGAAAATCGGCGCCACGCCGCTGGAAACACCTTCCGCAATTCCCACATACGTCGCGTCAATCCCTTGCGACTCGAAGTTTTTGATCGTCGCGGGGCCGAAGAGATCGCTTCCCACTTTCGCCACCATTCCCACGTTCGCTCCGCAAAGGTGCGCGGCCACCGCCTGATTCGCGCCTTTGCCGCCGAACCCCAGGTCGAACTTCTGGCCGAAAATGGTTTCGCCTGGGCGCGGAAACACGTCGTTGAACGTCGTCAGATCCACGTTGGCGCTGCCCACCACCGCAATTAAGGATCGCTTGGCCATCAGTCTTCCCCCGCTTGTGCTGCCCGCGAATTATATAGAAACTCTGCGCGCAAACCGCAAAATCTCTGCGTTTATCCTTGACAGTCCCGGTCGTAGCAAATATAAGCAGCGGCAGCCGCTCAGGAGCCGCAAATTCATGTTCGTTCCTCACGCCTTTGGCATTGCGCTAGTCATGATGATCACCAGCGCCATCTGTTGGGGCTCCTGGGCCAACACCTACAAAGGCGTGAAGAACTACCGCTTCGAACTGTTTTATTGGGATTACGCCGTCGGAATTTTCATGATCTCGCTGGTGCTGGCCTTCACCATCGGCAGCACCTCGAGTGACGCTTCCAGTTTTCTAAACAACGTTCACTCTGCCGATCGTTCGAATTTCGTATACACGCTGATCGGCGGCGCGATCTTCAATCTCGCGAATCTTCTGCTCGTCGCGGCGATTGACATGGCCGGTCTGGCCATCGCCTTTCCGGTTTCCATCGGCATCGCGCTGGTGGTCGGTGTCGTCTTGAGCTACGTGCTGCAGCCCAAGGGCAGCGCCGGCTTGCTGGCCGCGGGCGTGGCCTGCGCTTTGATCGCGGTCATTCTTGATGGCAAGGCCTACGGCAGCCTCAAGAAAGGCGCTGGCGCAGTCTCGAAGAAAAGCATCATCGTCTGCATCGTTTCCGGAATTTTAATGGGCCTGTGGGCACCCTTCGTGACCCACGCCATGACCCAGGGAAACTCGCTTGGCCCGTACAGCATCGCCGTTTTCTTGACGCTCGGCGCACTGCTTTCTTGTTTGGTCTGGAACATCTACTTCATGAAGAAACCGCTCGTCGGAGAGCCCGTGAATTTCGGCGAATTCTTTCGCGGTCCGGCCTCAGGCCATCTGCTCGGCCTCTTAGGCGGCGCCATCTGGGGCACGGGAACCGTCTTCAATCTCGTGGCTGCGAACTTCACCGGGGTGGCGATTTCCTATGCCATCGGCCAGTCGGCGCCCATGGTCGCCGCCTTGTGGGGCGTACTGGCGTGGAAAGAATTTCAGGGAGCCAATCGTCAGGCGAAAGCATTCCTTGCCTTCATGTTTTTGTTTTACATCCTCGCGATTCTTCTGGTGGCGAAAGCCAACACCGCGAGCTGAAGGTAGATCGCCTGTCCGGCCTGCAAGGAAGTGTCACGCGAATCCGCGCCTCGTTCTACGCCGCAAAAACGTTGCGCAGCATGAACCACAGGTTGGCCGGACGCTCCGCAAGCCTTCGCACAAACCACGGATACCAGTAACTGCCATACGCGACCAGAACGATTGACGCACAGCCTTCGTTTGCCAGCCGTTCCTGCTCCGCGCGCTGAATGCCGTAAAGCATCTGAACCTCGAGGTCAGCTTTTGCCAGTTTCTCCTCTGCTGCAAAGCCCGACAGCCGCCGAATCAGCGCCACATCATGAGTTCCAAACGCCGCACGCCCGCAGCGGTTTTCTTTTTTCGCCTGCAACATTCGCTTGGCCAGTTCGAAGTAACTTTCGTCCACATCCTTCTTCAGCGGAAACGCAATCTCCCGCGGTTCGTTGTACGCGCCTTTGACCAGCCGGATGGAAGGGCGCAAAGGCAACAGCTTCGTCAGGTCATCCTTCGTTCGATAGAGATACGCCTGAAGACAAATGCCCACGTTCGGAGATTCCTCCAGCGCACGGCGGTAGAGATCCAGCGTCATCTCCACGTAATTGCTCGCTTCCATGTCCACCCAGACGATGGAATCCTTCTGCGCCCGCGCGATGATCGCTTTCAGATTCTCGAAACAGAGTTCCGTGGAAAGATCTAGCCCGAGCTGCGTCAGTTTCACCGAAATTTCCGCTTGCAGGCCGTTTTGCCGGATGCGGTCCAGAACTTCAAGATAGTGCTCCGTAACCTGCCGTGCTTCTTCCGGATCCTTGATGTTTTCTCCTAAGTGCGTGAAGACCGCCCCAATTCTCTTGGCGCGCAGAGTTTGTGCCGCGGCCAGCGCCTCTTCCAGCGTTTCCCCGGGCATAAATCGCGAAACTGTGCTCTTTACAAAACGATAGTGCGTGGCGTGGTCGCGAAGCCACCGGTTCTGGGATGCTGCAAGCAATAGCGACCGCGTCACACTCATGAAACTCTCGCCTCTTTCTGGGTCAAAATGGCTCCGGCGTGGACGCCGCGAGCGCTTCATTCTAGAACAGATTCTTGCCTGGAGTGCCGGCTTCCGCGCTACAAGGAAAAAGCGCTGGTCATTGAGGTGTGGGAGAAAACGCCGAGGCCGCGAGAGAAAGAGCCTCTTTGGCAACCGTTTCCCTTTGCCGGCGGACGGCTGCCGCCTCCCGGCCAAGGCGCACTTCACTTTCCGCCCGTGCACTTGCGATCACGGAAAGCTCGTCGCCCGGAGCGGTTTTCATCAGGTCCTCCGCGCGAAGCATACACGCAAACACAAATCGTTCCGGCTGGTGCTGGCGGCCGAGAAACTCGCCGTAATTCAGCCAATCGCTCGCGGCATTGCGCGCGTCATCCAGCGAGGCATCCAGAGCTAGAGCGCGCTGAAACGATTGCACAGCCCCCGCAGCGTCTTCCTGTTTTTCCTGCAAGTCAGCCAAATGTGCGAGGGCAAGGCTCTCCAGTGTCCTCTGCTTCGTTTTTTCCGCAAATGCAATTGCCGCGCGGTAGCCCTGCATTGCTTCCTTCGCTTGTTTGGCAGCGGCGTCCGCGTCGGCAACCTTGATCAGTGCGGCGATCACCGTGCTCCCTTCGCCGCCGTGCTCGGTCCGATGAGCGGCCACAATCTGCAGATAGGCGCGGTAATGGCGAGCGGCGGCCTGCGCTTCGCCGCGGTGCTCCAGCGCTTGCGCCAGATCGAGCTGCGCGTTCGATTGCGTGGGATCGAGATCCACGGCGCGCTCCCAATCATCGATCGCTTCATCGCCGTGGCCGAGCCGCTGAGCAAGCAACCCGGAATTCACCAGCATATCGGTGTTGTGTGGCCAACGCCCAAACATCCTCTGATATTGTGCGTACGCTTCCGCGTTTCGCCCTGCCTCGATCAAGCTGCGCGCGTATGCTTCCTGCTGCACAAAATTACCCGGGCCGATTTCCGCCGCATGCTGCAGCGCTAGAAGCGAAGCGTCGCGGTTTCCGGCGAGCAGTTCCGCCCGCGCAAGCCGCGCTTGCACGGAGCAGTCATCCGGGTTGAGCTTCGCGGCGCGCTCCAGCGCCGGCAGGCTCGATGCCTCGCTCGACCAGAAGAAATGCAGCTGATCGAGTGCCGCCCACGCAAAGAGCAGCGCCACCGCCGAGATTCGAATGGCGCGTGCGGCAGTCGCCGGACCTGCCAGCCATCGCGTCGCAGCCCTGAACGCATTTTGCGCGTTCGGATTTGCTTCTTGCGTCTTCTCGCTGCTGTTGAGCAGAAGGGCGGCGACGCGTGAATCGCGCAGTTTCCAAAGTGCGCCGTCCAGAATGAAATGGTGGATGTTGACGAGAGCCGTAAACGTCAAAAAACTTGCGGCGAAATCCACATGAAAAACCCGGCTGACGATCCACGGCCCGGGGATGAAAAGGGCGATGCCGCCGGCGAGAAGCGTGACCAGATAGCGCCGGAATTTGAAATGCGTGTCGCCTGCCGCCCGGGCTTCACGTTCCTGGTAGTAGCTGGTGATCCATAGATATTGCGTGGAATGCAGCACCGCGAGAATCCCGCTGCTGTAGCGCGTCTGCGGCACCTCGCGCCCGCTGAACAACTCGATCATCGCGGGCAGAAGGAACCACAGGAACTGCGTCACTGCCAGCGTCAGCGGCGCGGCGATCGCGCGCAGGTTGCTCCGGCGGGCCATGGACGTCAGCGCCCACGCGGTGGCCGCGACGAAGAACAGCGCCAGCACCGCTCGTGCGGGCAATGTGAACTTCGCGGGAAGCCCAAGGGAGAGAATCAGCGGATCCCCGGAGGGCCCTGTGTGAAAACTCAGCATCAACAGAAGAAAAGAAGCAATGAACGACAGATGAATCGCATTCCGTTCCGTCGAGCTGGGCGCCAAACCGGAGCGCCGCGCGAACATCATCATCAGCCCGAAGTTTTGCCCCGTGTAGTGCCACGGACTCCAGCAAATATATAGCGTGAAAATCCAAGGAAGCAGCGGGAACCACGCGTGAGCGATCACCCCGGCCAGCGCCAGCAACAGGGCGATCTGCAGCGTAAAAATGCGGTATTTCTCAAACTCCGTGTGCGTGTGGTACGCGCGGTAAACCGTGGCCATGAAGTGCGGGTAGTTGAAAAGCAGCGCCAGAAAATAAAACGCCACCGTCCAGGTGCGGGAGTACGTGCTCGTCGCGTAAAACGCCAGCAGCAGAAGAGGCGCCGACCACGCGCCGCATCCGACGGTCAGGTCAATCCACGGCTTGTAGATCCAGGGATTCCGTGCCGAAAACGGCGCCGAAGCATCCTGTTGCGGCGGAGTTGTGGCGATCGAACTCATCTCCTCGAAGAGTAGCGCACCGGAACTGCCTCTGCGCGGAGACGCCGCGGCGCAAATGTGGAATTGGTTACTTGCTACTTCGCGGCGCGATCAGGAAATGGCCAGCACTCGAAGTAGCAGTCCCGCCAGCATGCCACCGAGGAGCGGACCGATCACGGGAATGGGCGCATATCCCCAATCGGAGCCGCCCTTTCCCGCGATGGGAAGAATCGCGTGCGCAATGCGCGGTCCGAGGTCTCGTGCGGGATTGATAGCATATCCCGTGGGTCCGCCAAGCGAAAGGCCTACTCCCCAAACGAGACTACCCACGACGTACGGCCCGAGGCCGGCAGCCGGGCCCGTCGTTGAGACGTTCTTGGAAAAAATGGCCCCGGCGACGAACACGAGCGCAAAGCTGGCAATAATTTCGGTGAGCAAATTCGGAAGAACACTCCGGATCGCAGGCGCATTGCAGAAGCATGCAAGTTTCGCGGAGGCGTCCGGTGTCTCCTTCCAGTGCAGAAGATACGTCAGCCACACGAGCGTGGCCCCGGCAATTCCTCCGAGCATCTGTGCGGCAAGATACGGCGCGAATTTTGCAAAACTCGCATCTCGTACCGCGAAGCCCAGCGTCACCGCGGG
>Ga0210409_10006477_pt1 | contig 12169 bp, 9 predicted proteins | sample IncBWH17MmetaG_FD_161649 | JGI IMG/M metagenome (GOLD analysis project Ga0210409, IMG submission 161649) | Forest soil microbial communities from Barre Woods Harvard Forest LTER site, Petersham, Massachusetts, United States - Inc-BW-H-17-M | ecosystem: Environmental > Terrestrial > Soil >...
TTCCCGGGAACGCAAATAATTCCCATAGTAGACGATGCCGCCAGCGTCCGTATCTTCCCAATAGACGCGCGCCTGCCACGCGAACACACTCAAGACTCTTCACCAAACAGCGACAGATTCGCCACCGCGCGCTCGGGCACCGTCAATCCCAGATACTGCCAGGCCAGACGCGTCGCCTGCCGCCCCCGTGCGGTGCGCATGATGAACCCCTGCTGGATCAGGAACGGTTCGATCACATCCTCGAGTGTGCCGCGTTCCTCACCGATCGCCGCTGACAGGCTGTCGATACCGACCGGACCGCCGTCGAACTTCTCCATGATCGTGCGCAACAGCTTGTGATCGAGCGCATCCAGGCCTTGGCGGTCGATCTGCAGCAGATCGAGCGCGGCATGCGCACACGCCTCATCGATGTGTCCGCTACCCTTGACCTGCGCGTAGTCGCGGACACGCCGCAGCAGTCGGTTGGCGATGCGCGGCGTACCGCGTGAGCGCTGCGCGATGCGCTTCGCTCCTTCCGGCTCGATCGCCACTTCCAGGATGCGCGCCGAGCGATGCACGATGCGCTCAATGTCCGACACACTGTAGAACTCCAGGCGCTGAACAATCCCAAAGCGATCGCGCAGCGGCGAGGTCAGCAGCCCCGCACGCGTGGTCGCACCGACCAGGGTGAAGGGCGGCAGGGACAATTTGATCGAGCGTGCGGCCGGACCCTCCCCGATCATGATGTCGAGCTGATAGTCCTCCATCGCAGGATAGAGGATTTCCTCGACCACCGGGCTGAGTCGATGGATCTCATCGACGAACAGCAGGTCGCGCGGCTGAAGGTTGGTCAACATAGCGGCCAGGTCACCGGGTTTCTCCAGTACCGGACCCGAGGTCTGTCGCAGATTGACCTTCAGTTCGGCCGCGATGATATGCGCCAGCGTGGTCTTGCCGAGGCCCGGTGGCCCGAAGATCAACACGTGATCGAGCGCCTCGGAGCGCATGCGGGCCGCGTCGATGAAAATCGACAGCTGTTCCTTTACGGCGGCCTGACCGATGTAGTCATTGAGCAGCCGCGGTCGGATCGCGCGATCAATCAGTTCCTCGCCGCCGCCGGCCGCGGTGCTGACGAGCCGGTCATCCTCGTGGGCATTCACGCGCGCACCGCACTTTGCAGCGCACGCCGGATCCACTCTTCGGTGCTCAGCGAGCCGCTGTCAGGCTCCACTGCTTTCAGCAAACGACTGGCCTCCGCGGGCTTGTAACCGAAGAACGCGACCAGCGCACTGAAGGCCTCACGCTGCGCACCACCGCCCATGATCGGCAAGGGAATGCCCGTGCTCGGCGTCGCCATGCCCGCCACCGAGAAGGCGGACTCGCTCTCGATGCGATCGCGCATCTCCACGATCAGACGCTCGGCGATCTTGCGCCCGACACCCGGAATGCGGGTGAGCATCGCGCTGTCCTCGTTACGCACTGCTTCCGCAAACGAGGCTGCCGAGACACCGGACAGGATAGCCAGTGCGATCCGCGGGCCCACGCCGGAAACCTTCAACAGGTTGCGGAACAGCGTGCGTTCGGCAGCAGTACTGAAACCGTAAAGCACGTGCGCGTCCTCACGCACCTGCAGGTGTGTCAGCAGACGTGCGCGCTCCCCGACTTCCGGCAGCACAAAAAAGGTAGACATCGGCGCTTCGAGTTCATAGCCGACACCGCCGACCTCGAGCAGCAAATGCGGCGGCGACTTGACGACGAGCACGCCGGAGAGCGAACCGATCATCGATTACCGGCCCTGTCAGGCGACATCCGCAGCCGCAAGCGCCCCCATGCGGCGCGACTGAGAGTGACACAAGGCGACCGCCAGCGCGTCGGCCGCGTCGGGCGTGAGTTTGATCTCCAGCATCAGCAGGTTGCGTACCATCTGCGCGACCTGCGGCTTGGCGGCGGCACCGTAGCCGGTGATCGCCATCTTGATCGCACGCGGGGCGTACTCGTGCACGCTCGCGCCCAGAGAGGCCGCGGCGCACAGCGCCACACCCCGCGCCTGACCCAGCTTCAAAGCGCTATCGGGATTGCGGTGTACGAATACGCGCTCGATCGCGATCATGTCGGGGCGATGCTCGTGTACCAGTGCCACCACCGAGCGATAGATGCATTGCAGCCGCACCACCATGTCCTGTCCAGTGACGTCGATACAGCCGCTGGTCAGGTGCCGCTCAGCGCCGGCCTGGCAATCGATGACACCATAGCCGGTCCGCTGCGAACCAGGATCCAGTCCCAGCACTCGGCAATCCGGACTGTGCAGGCGCACCGGCAGGCAGCTCGCCCGAGTGGGTATATCGGTCGGCCGCAACGCCCGCCAAGTCTTGCCCGCATATCGCGCCACGACCGTACTACCTCAACTGCACTTGCTGTCACAAGCCATACCCTGAATGATAGCCGGAAGGCATCGACCACACAGCATGGAAACCGCGACCCAGGAAGCCCCTGAGATCGCCGCGCACCTCGATGCAGCGCGCGCGGTGCTGCGCGAGTATGGCGCCGATCCGGCGGCGCTGGATCTGGGCGCCGAGGCTGCTCACACGGTGGCCGCCCTGACGCGCGACACCGATCTGGCAATCGGCACCCTGTTGCACGGGGCGCGCACGGCCGGACTGCCACGCGATATCCGCCAGCTCGAGACCCGTTTGGGCGCCAATCCGTCACGGCTGGCAGCCGAGCTGGAGCGCCTGGGCGAGCTTCACCTGCCTACCGGGTGGTCGGCGTCGCAGGGTCTGACCGCGCAACAGGCCGAGATCCTGCGAAAAATGCTGCTGGCCGTGGCCGCCGACCCGCGCCTGGTGGTCGCCCGGCTGGCCGAGCAATTGGTCCAGCTGCGTCACGCTCGTGGCCGGCCCCCGCAAGAACAGCGGCGTCTCGCCAGCGAAACGCGGGAAGTGCTGGCGCCGCTGGCCAATCGTCTGGGTGTATGGAACCTCAAATGGGAGCTGGAAGATCTGGCCTTTCGCTACCTGGAACCCGAGGACTATCACCGCATTGCACGTGCCCTGGCGGAGCGCCGCGTCGATCGCGAGCGCTATATCGTAGAAGTTTGCGCGCTGCTGCGGCGGGAGCTCGAGCAGGCGGGCGTTACCGCGCTCGCGGTCTACGGTCGACCCAAACATATCTACAGCATTGCGCGGAAAATGCGGCGCAAGCACATCGCATTCGAACAACTCTATGACGTGCGCGCGGTGCGCATCGTCGTGGAATCGGTTTCAGACTGCTACGCCGCGCTCGGCGTGGTGCACGGGCTGTGGCACTACATACCGGGTGAATTCGATGACTACATCGCCACCCCCAAGGACAACGAGTACCGCTCGATCCACACCGCGGTGACCGGTCCGGAGGGGCGGTCGCTCGAAGTGCAGATCCGCTCCCAGGATATGCACGAGTACGCGGAACTCGGTGTGGCTGCGCACTGGCGTTACAAGGAGGGCGGCGCCCGCGATCTGGACTACGAACGCAAGATCGAGTGGGTACGCCGGGTTCTCGATCCGACGCAGCAGACGCACAGCGAAGGCGACCTGATCGAGCGCATGAAGGGCGAACTGTTCGCCGATCGCATTTACGCCATGACGCCGCGCGGCGAGGTCGTGGATCTGCCACGCGGCGCGACAGCGCTGGATTTCGCTTATCACGTGCATACCGATCTCGGGCACCGCTGCCGAGGCGCGAAAGTGGACGGGCGCATCGTGCCGCTCAACCAGCCGCTGACCAACGGTGGGGTGGTCGAAATCATCACCGGTAAACAGCCTGCACCAAGCCGCGACTGGCTCTCACCCGAGCAGGGGTTTCTGGCCTCATCGCGCAGTCGCGCCAAAGTACGGGCCTGGTTTCGGCGCATCGATCAATCCGAGCACCTCACGAGCGGCCGTACGATCCTCGAACGTGAGCTGACCCGCGCCGGCACCGGACAGGAAGTCATCGCCGCCGTGGTGCGTGAGCTGCATGCCGGCAGCACCGAGGATCTGCAGCGCATGCTCGGAGCCGGTGAGATCACCCCAGCCACGCTGTCGGCGACTCTGTCGCGGCTGCGCGCACCCGAGACTCCTCCTCCCGCGCCGCGCAAACGGCCCAAGCGCACTTCGGCGCGCTCTCCGATTGAGATCGAAGGTGTCGGCGATCTGCCCACCACCCTCGCACGCTGCTGCTCGCCGGTACCCCCGCAGCCGATCGCCGGCTATGTGACTCTGGGGCGTGGCGTGACGATCCATCGCGCGGATTGCCCGAATCTGCTGCGCATGCGGGCGCACAACACGACGCGGATGCTGAACGTCGAGTGGAGTCTGGACTCCGATAGCCTGTTGCCGGTGCAGATTCGTGTCGAAGCACTCGACCGCCGTGGTTTGTTGCGCGATGTCACGGATGTGATGGCACTCGAGCGCCTGAGCATCGACGGCGTCAACTCCGACACCGACCCGGATGATCGCGTTGCGACCATCGTCATGCGCACCGCGGTGCGGGACGTCGATCAACTGGCGCGCGTGCTGCAGCGTCTGACCGGCGTGCCGAACGTACTGCGGGCGCAACGCCTGACCTGAGATTCGCCGACATCGTCCGACGTGACCGGCCTTGCGGGGACGTGTAGAGTCCTCGGCCATCCGCTCTGGTTCCCATTCCCGGTACCAGCAGCACGACACGACTGGATGAAAACGCAAAGGCCGCGGCCCTGACGCTCACGGCGAAGCAAGTCGAACAGCTCAGTGATGTGATCCCGCATGGCGCGGCCGCCGGAGCGCGCTACAACCCGGCGATGATGACCAGCGTGAACCGCTAGGGACTTGAGCTGGCAAGCGCGATCTCGACGCGTTTGTTGTGTTTGCCTTCGCTGCGAATGCGCAGCACGCGGATCGCGCCGATCTCGCCAATGTTGCGCACATGCGTGCCGCCACAGGGCTGCAGATCGACGTCCGGTATGCGCAGCAGACGCACCCGACCGCTGCCACGCGGCGGCTGCACGCTCATGGTTTTCACCAGTTCGGGCCGGGCGTCAAGCTCCGCGTCCGTGATCCAGACCGTTTCGGTCGGCACCGCCCGGGCAATCAGCGCATTGGTTCCCTGTTCGATCGCCTTCGCATCGAGCAGGCTCATGTCGATATCGAAGTCCAGGCGTCCCTTGTCGGGCGAGATGTTCCCGCCGGTCACCGGTGCCACCACCACGCAGGACATGACGTGCAGCGCGGTATGCAATCGCATCAACGCATAACGACGCTGCCAATCAATCTCGAGCTGTAGCTCTTCGCCTGACTGTGGGACGGGGGCACCCACCGCGGGAATGTGAATCACGCTGTCCACGCTCTCACCCTTGCGGCTGTCAGCGATCCGGATGCGCTCGCCGTTGGATCGCAGCAGCGTGCCGCTGTCACCGGCCTGCCCGCCGCCCATCGGATAGAAGATCGTGCGATCCAGTTCAATGCCACGCTCGTGGACCGCAACCACCCGCGCCGTGGCGGTCGTCAGATACGCATCCTCGCGGAACAGCAGTGGCGACATCAGCGGTTCATGATGTCGATGGCACGCTTGTCGGCCGCGAGTGCCGCCTCATGCAGTGCTTCAGCCAGTGTCGGATGCGCGTGGATCGTGCGCTGCAGATCCTCGGCGCTGGCCTGAAACTCCATCGCCAGTGTGGCCTCCGCGATCAGCTCGCCCGCCATCGGTCCCACGATGTGCACGCCCAGAATCGTATCGGTGTCGCGCGCCGCGAGGATTTTGGCGAACCCGACGGCCGCCTCCATGGCACGCGCGCGACCGCTGGCAGCGAACGGAAACACGCCGCTCTTGTAGGGGATGCTGGCCGCTTTGAGCTGCTCTTCGGTCTGCCCGACCCAGGCAATTTCCGGTGCGGTATAGATCACCGACGGAATCACATCGTAGTTGACGTGCGCGTAGTTGCCAGCAATGGCATCAGCCACGGCGATGCCTTCTTCCTTGCCCTTGTGTGCCAGCATCGGGCCGCGCACACAATCGCCGATCGCCCAGATGTCTTCGGCATCGGTGTGACAATGATCGTCCACCTTGATGAATCCGCGCTCATCCAGCGCAACGCCGGTATCGGCCGCAAACAGGTTCGCGGTAAACGGCCGGCGGCCCACAGCGACGATCACTTTTTCCGCCACCACGCTCTGCGCGCCCGTCTTGTCACTGTAGCTGACCGTGACGCCGTTGCTAGCGACGCTGGCACCACTGACTCTGGCACCCAGACGTATATCCAGACCCTGTTTCTTGAAGTGCCGAGCGGCCTCATTGGCCAGCTGCTGATCGGCAATCGCCAGGAAATTCTCCAACGCTTCGAGCACCACGACCTGTGCTCCGAGCCGCCGCCAGACGCTGCCCAGTTCCAGGCCGATCACGCCCGCGCCGATGACGCACAGAGTCTTCGGTACCGCTGTCAGCTCCAGCCCGTCCCACGAATCGAGGATCGACTGGTGGTCGAAAGTCAGCGACTTCAGCTCGGTCGGGATCGAGCCACTGGCCAGCACCACATGCCTGGCCGTGACTTCACTCTTGCTGCCATCGTGTGCGGTGACTTCAATTCGGCGCCCGGACAGCAGTCTGCCATGCCCGAAGATGCCGGTCACGTTGCCCGATTTGAACAATGAGGCAATTCCGCCGGTCATGTTGCGCACGATCGTAGCGCGGCGCTTCTGCATCGTCGCCAGATCAATGCTGACGTCGGTCTTGATGCCGTGCGCGGCGAACTCATGCTGCGCGCGGTAAACCAGTTCCGACGACTCCAGCAACGCCTTGGAAGGAATGCACCCCGCATTCAGACAGGTGCCTCCAAAGGCCGGCTTGTCATCGCGGTTCTTCCACTCATCCACGCAGGCAACCTTGAGACCATTCTGTGCGGCACGCAGCGCGCACGGGTAACCCGCCGGGCCGCCGCCGATCACGACGACATCGTATGCATCAGCCATGAGGATCAGACTCCGAGCAACAGACGGCCTGGATCTTCTAGGCAGTCCTTGATAGCGACCAGGAATTGCACCGCGTCGCGGCCGTCGATGATGCGATGATCGTAGGTCACCGCCAGATACATCATCGGGCGCACTTTCACCTGGCCATCCACGACCATGGGGCGATCCTGGATCTTATGCATGCCCAGGATCGCGCTTTGCGGAGCATTCACGATTGGAGTGGACATCAGCGAACCGAACACGCCGCCGTTGGTGATGCTGAATGTGCCGCCGGTGAGGTCTTCGAGCCCCAGCGAGCCCTTGCGAGCTCGAGCCGCGTAGTCGGCAATCCCCTTTTCGATGTCGGCAAAACTCATCGCGTCGGCATCGCGCAGGATCGGCACGACCAGGCCGCGATCGGTCGAGACCGCGACTCCGATATCAAAGTACTCGTGATAGACAATGTCAGCGTTCTCCACCGATGCATTGACCACCGGGAAGCGCTTGAGCGCGTCGACCGACGCCCTGACGAAGAACGACATGAAACCGAGCTTCACGCCGTGCTTCTTTTCAAAGGAGTCCTTGTGCCGCGCACGCAGCTCCTGCACCGCGGTCAAGTCCACTTCGTTGAAGGTCGTCAGCAGCGCCTGCGTGGCCTGCGCCTGTACCATGCGCTCGGCAATGCGCGCCCGCAGTCGCGTCATCGCCACGCGCTGATCGGTGCGCCCGGTACCGGCTGCAGCGGGAACCGCAGGCTTGGTCGAGGCCGCTGCCGCCGCGGCGACCGCATCGGTCTTGGTGATACGGCCACCCGGTGCCGATCCGACGATCGCGCCCGCCGAAAGCTGGTTCTGTTCCATCACCCGCCGCGCTGCGGGACCGGCCTTGGAGGAATCGGCGGCAGGCCGTGATGTGGCCACCGCTGGCGAAGCCACCGCTGTGGCGGGGGCTTTGCCATTACCCGCAGCGGCCGGCGCTGATGCCGCGGGCGCCGAGGCAGCCGCTCCCTCTTCGATCACCGCCAGCAAGTCACCACTCTTGACGGTGGTACCGGACGCGACCTTGATCTCCTTCAGGACGCCGTCCGCCGGGGCCGGTACTTCCAGCACGACCTTATCGGTCTCCAGATCAGCCAGGTTTTCATCGCGGGTGACTGCCTGGCCGGGCTGCTTGCGCCACGCTACCAGCGTGGCGTCGGCGACCGACTCAGGCAACTGCGGCACACGGATCTGAACACTCATGAACTCTTCCTTATGGGCGCAATCGCACCGCTCGGCGTCATGGTGAGCCGCGGAGTGTTGCGTATCGTATGCTCGATCGAGATCGCATTGAGCGCCGTGTCAACTAGGCGCTTCTGCTCCGCCTCGTGAATCTTGCTCAAACCTGTGGCCGGTGCCGCCGATGCGGCCCTGCCCGCGTAGTAGACCGAGCGAGCGCCCGCGAGATCCTGCAGGCGGTGCCGGATCTGATACCAGGCACCCTGATTCTGCGGCTCCTCCTGACACCAGACGATGTCGGTCGCGTTGGCGTAGCGCGTCAGCACCGCCTGATATTCTTCTACCGGAAACGGATACAGCTGCTCGATACGCACCAGCGCAATGTGACTCAGAGCTTCCGCACGGCGCTGCTTCAGCAGATCGAAATACACCTTGCCACTGCAGAACACCACACGTTGCACCGCGGCCGCTGGCACATCGTCCACCTCATCGATGATGTGCGCGAAACTATTGTTACTCAGATCGCCGAGCGAGGAGACCGACAACTCGTGACGCAGCAGACTCTTGGGCATGAACACGATCAGGGGCCGCCGGAACGGCTGCATGATCTGGCGGCGGATCAGGTGAAATATCTGTGCCGGCGTGGACGGGACCACGACCTGCATGTTGTTCTCGGCGCACAGCTGCAGGAAGCGTTCCAGCCGCGCGGAGGAATGCTCCGGGCCCTGACCCTCAAAGCCATGCGGCAGGAACATCGCCAGTCCGCACAGACGACCCCATTTCGCCTCACCCGAGGAAATGAACTGATCGATCACGACCTGCGCACCATTCACGAAGTCGCCGAATTGCGCCTCCCAGATCACGAGGCAATCCGGACTGGTGGTGGCGTACCCGTATTCGAATCCGAGCACCGCCTCTTCCGACAGCACCGAGTCGATCACGGTGAAACGAGGCTGATCATCTTTCACATGCTGCAGCGGAATGAAGCGTCGGCCGGTGTTCTGATCGTGCAACACCGCGTGCCGGTGGAAAAATGTGCCGCGACCACTATCCTGGCCGGAGATACGCACGGACGTGCCCTGATCCAGCAGCGAGGCATAGGCCAGGGTTTCGGCTGCTCCCCAGTCCAGCGGCATTTCGCCAGCAACCATTTTGGCTCGATTGGCCATGATCTGAGTCACGCGCGGTTGCAGCGACAGGTCGGCCGGATGCTGCGTGATGCGCTTGCCCAGTGCCGCAAGTCGCGCAGGGTCTACGCCCGTGCGCATGCGCTCCGACAGATCGAAGTGTGAGTAGCGCGACCAGTCGATCGTGTACTTGTTGCCCACCATGCCCAGCGTCGGATGCAGTTCCAGACGCCCGGAATCGAGCGCCTGGCGATACTGCGCGGCCATAGAATCGGCCTCTGCCTGCGAGATCACCGCATCGGCCACCAGTTGATCGGCGTACAGTCTGCGCACGGTCGGATGCGAACGAATCACCCGATACATCACCGGTTGGGTCGCCGCCGGCTCGTCCGCTTCGTTGTGCCCCAGTCTTCGGTAGCACACCAGATCGATCACGACATCCTTGTGGAATTTCTGCCGATAGTGCAGCGCCAGTCGGGTGACGAACACCACGGCTTCCGGATCGTCGGCGTTGACGTGCAGCACCGGGGCTTCAATGATCTTGGCGACGTCGCTCGCATAGGTGGTTGAGCGCGCGTCGCGTGGATCGGAGGTCGTAAAGCCGATCTGATTGTTGACGATGATGTGAATGGTGCCGCCGGTGCGGTAGCCGCGCGCTTGCGAAAGCTGCAGCGTCTCCATCACCACGCCCTGTCCGGCGAACGATGCATCGCCGTGCATCAGCACCGGCACGACATTGTCGCCGTGGGCGTCAGTGCGCCGTTCCTGGCGGGCGCGCACAGAGCCTTCGACCACCGGATTGACGATCTCGAGATGCGAGGGATTGAACGCCAGCGCGACGTGCACGTTGCCTGCCGCAGTGCGTACGTCGGCCGAGAAGCCCTTGTGGTACTTAACGTCGCCCGAGCCCTGCATGTGATTGACGTCGTACTTGCCCTCGAATTCGGAAAACAGCTCCGCCGGGGATTTGCCCAGTACATTCACCAGCACGTTGAGACGACCGCGATGCGCCATCCCCAGGACGAATTCCTCGATGCCCACCCGGCCGCCCTGCTGAATCAGGTCATTGAGGCAGGCGATGAGCGCATCGCCACCTTCGAGTGAAAAGCGCTTCTGGCCGACGTACTTGGTGTGCAGATAACGCTCCAGACCCTCCGCCGCGGTCAGTTGCGACAGCAGATTGCGGCGCTCGTCGGTGCTGAAGCGATGTTGCATGCGACCGAGCTGAAATTCGTCCTGCAGCCACAGTCGCTCGTCGCTGTCCGAAATGTGGGCGAATTCGGCGCCGATGTGTCCGCAGTACACCTGCTGCAGTCGCGAGAGGATCTCGCGCAGCGTGGCCTGCTTCGGTATCCATTCATTGCGCGCGGCGGTGTAGAACTCCGTATCGAGATCAGCCTCGCTCAGTCCCGCATACTCCAGATCCAGCACGCGCGGCCGCGGACGCTGCAGCAGATCGAGCGGATCGATCCGCGCCACCAGGTGGCCGCGATTGATGTAGAGCTGGACCAGGCGGGAGACCGCGGCCTGCTTCTGGCTGGCCGCACCGCTGGCCGCAGCCGGCGCGGTACGAGGGATGGCAGGCTGCCGGGTTCGCTCGGCGATCGCCGCAATGAGCGGGCTATGCGCACGCTCGGGTCGTGCGGAGGCCCCCAGCGCATCGAAGTAGTCGCGCCATTCGTCGCTGACGTCAGCGGGCTGACTTAGATACTGCTCATACAACCCTTCCACATAGGAAGCGTTGCCGCCCGATAGCGGTGTGCTCGCGAGCAGCTCGGGAAGAGTTTTCGGCATGGGGGGTACCGTGACAGGAAAACTTGAAAAATACCTGTTAGTTCAATGAGCTACATGCTAATAGTGGACCTCGTATTCTATAGGAACGGGTTGACTAAAGAAACGGACAACGTTCACGCTCAGTGGTTCAGACCGACAGACAGCACCCGCTCCAGGAACGCCGAAATGTCGGCCAATTCTTCCACGCAGACCGCGTGCGCCATCCGATAGCTGTGCCACTCCACCTCAAAGCCCGCCGTCTCGAGCCCGGCTCGAGCTTCAAGCCCACGCTGTTCCTCGATGACCGCATCGAGCGACCCGTGAGCCATGAAGATGGGGATGGATTGATTCGCCGCAAGGCGTTCGGCAGCGAAGTTCGAGGCCAATGGCAGGTAGCATGACAGGGCAACGATACCGGCGATCTTCGCCGGGTAGCGCGCACCGATGTAAAGCGACATCGCTCCGCCTTGTGAAAAACCTGCCAAGACGATCCGGCCGTTAACAATGCCGCGTTCGTTCTCGCGCTGAATCAGTGCACCGACCGCAGCGGCTGAGGCCCGTATGCCGGTTTCATCCTGGCCGCTCTGGCGATCGAATCCGAGGACGTCGTACCAGGCGCGCATGCGCATGCCGGCGTTGATGGTGACCGGGCGCATCGGCGCGTGCGGCAACACAAATCGCACCGGCTGCCCGATCGAATCGGCCAGATGTGGCACCGCCGGCTCGAAATCGTGACCATCGGCCCCCAGGCCGTGCATCCAGATGACCGACGCGGTGGGATTGCGACCCGTTTCGACTTCAACCGTCTCGAGCAGTGCCTGCGCCATGCGTTCTGTCTTAGTGTGCCGGTGCCGTTGCCGCCCCCGGGCGTGGCAGGGTGAATTTGATCGCAGCGGCCGCGGCGTTGATTTTTTTCTCGACTTCTCTCGTGGTCTCGCCGGCCGTCTCCGGATCCCCGCCAGTAAAGGCCTGCTGCGCCCTGGCCCACAGGGTGTTGACGTCGGCCATGTCCGCCTGCGCCGTCGGCAGATCCACTTTGGCGGCCTCCTTCTTGTTCTTGGCCAGCACATCGATCCGAGCCTGCACGGCAGAAATCAGATCCGGGATGTAGGCGGTGAACTTCGGCCATTGC
>Ga0210409_10006478_pt1 | contig 12169 bp, 10 predicted proteins | sample IncBWH17MmetaG_FD_161649 | JGI IMG/M metagenome (GOLD analysis project Ga0210409, IMG submission 161649) | Forest soil microbial communities from Barre Woods Harvard Forest LTER site, Petersham, Massachusetts, United States - Inc-BW-H-17-M | ecosystem: Environmental > Terrestrial > Soil >...
ATGGCTTTCTCGAACAGCGGCAGGCGGGTGAAACCCGGCGATCGCGTGGACGTGCAAATAGGCAACTTCCACGCTGAGGGCCTCGTCGTCGAGTAAAGGATCGGTTGGGAAATATGAGCAAGATCGCGTTCGTGAAAACTGTCATCGCTGCAGGCGGATTCCTTTTTCTATGCGCGACGCCAGAGTTGGCTCTCGGGCAGGCGATTCAGCCCGGTGCGGCGTCGCCTTCACCCATGAAGTCGAGCTTGGCGCCACGTGGCAAATCCGCAGCCCCACCCGACGTGCTTGAAGGACTGACGCTCGCAGACGACCAGAAGGCGAAGATTGGTCAGATCCGTGAGGAGACAAAGTCCCACCTGGCTGCCGTGGCCAATGACAAGAATCTGAGCCCGGAGGCCGCGGATGCAATGCGCCGGGGGTACGAGCGGTTTGAAAACGTCAAGGTTCTCGAAGTGCTCACACCAGAGCAGCAGCAAGAGGTTCGCAAGCGGATCGCCGCTTGGAGGGCCGGGGCGGGAAAACCGCAATATCCGTTGCGGCCAGTCCCAGTATCGAAGTAGGCGCAGCGACCGATATTTTTGCGGTCCGCGAGGAATGTTCAATTTTTGATGATTCGGGAGCGGATCGTCCAGAGGAATAATTATGCATCAGGCATTTCGACGGATCTGTGGTTTCTTGATTCTTGCCGCTTGCGTGGCTGAGGCGGCTGCGGCTGCCCCTGCGCAAGCCAAGCTTTCGGCTGCCGAGGTCATAACGAAAAATGTTGCTGCCAGGGGCGGGCTGCAGGCTTGGCGGGCAGTCCAGACGATGTCCCTGTCCGGAAAGACGGGGGCAGGGGGGAATCAGCGGACTACGCTTCGAGTGCCGACACAAGGGCAGGTAAGCGCGGTAACTCCGAAGCCTGACCAGTCGCAGCTGCCGCCGCGCCGGGTAGAGGAAGTCTATTTGCCATTCCTCATGGAACTCGCGCGACCGCGCAATATGCGTTTCGAACTCCAGTTCGCGGGACAAACGGCGCTTCAGGTTTACGATGGCGTGAACGGCTGGAAGCTAAGACCCTACCTGAACCGGTTGGAAGTGGAACCCTACACGGCCGAGGAAACGAAGGCTGCCTCCATGCAACCGGAGCTTGATGGTCCGCTGGTCGATTACGCGGCTAAGGGCACCCGGGTCGAATCGGACGGTATCGAAAAAGTAGAGGACCACGATACCTATAAGCTCAAGCTAACTTTGAAAGGCGGCAACGTAATCCACGTATGGTTGGATGCGCAAACCTTCCTGGAAACCAAAATTGAGGGGCAACCGCGGCGGCTCGACGGTGTCTACCATCCTGTGGAGGTCTACTACCGCGATTATCGGAATGTGAACGGCCTCGAGATTCCGTTTGTTCTGGAAACGAGGGTACTCCCGGTGGCCAAGACAGCCATGGGGCTGAGGGATACGCCGGTTCCCCCGGAGAAAACGCTTATCGAGAAGGTGGTGATAAACCCCAAATTCGATGCAGGGCTGTTTTCGAAACCGGCAATCCCCACTAAGTCGGTTGCAAGGACGCAGTAGCGATCCGCAATAGCCCCGAGTCGTGCGCCGGCACATGTGATCGAAAGGGTGACCTTGAACGTGCGGCTCGACCAGAGGTGGCGGTGATCCGTAAGCTGCCCCACGCCGCTCGTCTTTTTCTTGCGGCGAGCTGCGCACTGCTCGGGCTGGCCGCTGCCGGCGCGTACGCGCGGGCGCCGCAGCCCGGCGCGGGCGAGTCGATCTACCTGCGCGGGGTCCTGCCTTCTGGCGCCCCGCTCGAGGGGAAACGGCAAGCGGGCGACCTGACCGCCAGGGGCGCCGACGCCGCCTGCGTCAGCTGCCACCAGCGCAGCGGGCTCGGCACCTTCGAGGGGTACAACCTCGACGTGACGATCCCGCCGATTGCGGGCGCATACCTGTTCCACTCGCGCGAGGCCACGACCAAGGAGGCGGTGCTGCCGTACGTCCACTGGATGCACAACAACCGGGATCCCTACACTGACGCAACGCTGGTGCGCGCGATCCGCGAAGGGCTCGACTCCCAGGGCCGGCCCCTGAGCTCCCTGATGCCGCGCTTCGCGCTGAACGATGCCGATATGGCGTCACTGATCGAGTACCTCAAGCAGCTCGGCTCGCACCCGGCTCCCGGGGTCAGCGAAAGGGAACTGCAATTCGCCACGGTGATCACGCCGGATGCGGACTCTGTCAAGCGCAAGGCGATGCTCGACGTGATGGAGCACTATTTCGAGGACAAGAACCTGTTCCCGATCGGAAACAGCCGCCCGTTGCGCACGTCCGGAAAGGGGCAGCAAGTCAAGAGCATGTTCATGTCCCACCGGCTCTGGCGGCTGCACGTCTGGGACCTGACAGGCCCGGCATCGACGTGGGGCGCACAGCTCGATGCCGATATGAACAGGGAGCCGGTTTTTGCGCTGGTGTCGGGGCTGGGAGGAAGCAACTGGGCGCCGGTGCACCAGTTCTGCGAGCGCAGGCAGCTGCCGTGCCTGTTTCCGAACGTGGATGCACCGGTCGACGACAGCCGCGACTTCTATCCGCTGTACTTCTCAAAGGGGGTGCTGCTGGAGGCGGGTCTGATCGCCAGGCAGATCGCCGCCGGGACGCAGGCTACGTCTGCGGCGCCGGCATCGACCGTGCAGCAGGTCTACCGCCTCGGCGACGGCGGCGAGGCGGCCGCGCTCGCGCTGGCCGCTGCATTGAAGCCGCTCGGTATCCCCGTGCGCAATCAGGTGCTCGCCCCGGGCCCTGGCGGCAAGGGTGTCGGCCAGGCGGTGCAGCAAGCGCAGAAGTCCGACGCCCTTGTCCTGTGGTTGCGACCGGCCGATCTGGCGGACCTGGGCGATGCCGCTGGGGCGCCGGCATCGGTTTACGTGTCGGGGCTGATGGGGGGGCTGGAGCATGCGCCTCTGCCGACAGCGTGGCGCGGCCGCGCCCGGATGACGTACCCCTACGAGCTGCCCGAGAAGCGCGAGCTGCGGGTCAGGTACGCGTTGAGCTGGTTTTCGATCCGGCACATCCCGGTTGTGGATGAGCCGCTTCAGGTCAACACTTACCTTGCCTGCGGACTGCTCGCCGAGACGCTGAGCCACATGGCGGACAATCTTGTTCAACCCTTCATGGTCGAGATGCTGCAGACGTCGGCGGAACGCCGCCTGCTCAACACAGGCTACTACCCGCGCCTGGTTCTTGCACTGAACCAGCACTTCGCCTCCAAGGGCGGGTACATCGTCCACTTTGCGCGGCCCGAGGGCGTGCAACTGGTCGCGGACAGCGACTGGGTCATTCCCTGAGCGGCGCAGGCAGCCCAAGCGACAGCTGGCACCATTGCCGGCGAGGGTGCCCGATGAAGTGGCGGCGGACCTTCGGGGTCGTGCTTTTCATGGGCTTGTTCTGCCATGCCCCGAAGGCTGCGGAGTCAACGTCCGCGGACGTCGGCGAATCCATCTATCGGCGAGGTGTATTGGCATCGGGTGCGCCGCTTCAGGGGACTCGCCAGGTCGGAAGCCCGGGCCTCGCCGGCGCGGATGCGGCCTGCGTCAATTGCCACCGCCGCAGCGGCCTCGGTTCGCGCGAAGGCACCCTCACGATTCCGCCGATCACGGGTGAGTACCTGTTCCGCGCCCGCGGCACCGCTGCGCAGGAGCCGATGTTGCATGGCTACGGGAACACGCTGGTCCATCGTGATCCGTACACCAATGCCACGTTGGCGCGCGCCATCCGCGAAGGCTTGGATTCCGGGGGACGCCCGCTCAATTCGCTGATGCCGCGCTTTGCGCTCGACGACGCCAGCATGGGCGACCTGATCGGCTACCTGAAGACACTCGGTACCCGCCCGATGCGCGGCGCCACGGCCACAGTGCTGCATTTTGCAACGGTCGTTACGCCGGATGCCGATCCGGCCAAGCGTCAAGGCATGCTCGACGTGCTGAAGGCTTATTTCATCGAAAAGAATTCCGTACCGTTCGCCCCCCCCACGCAACGGCGAGGCGGGGGCAAGATCCCGTATGGCACGAGCCTATCTCTGGCACAGCGTCACTGGCAGTTGCACCTCTGGGAACTCACCGGTCCGGCGGCAGGCTGGCGTGAGCAACTCGAACAGGACTTTGCGCGCGAACCGGTCATGGCGCTGCTGTCGGGCGTCGGCGGCGCGATGTGGGGGCCGGTCCATGATTTCTGTGAAAGTGCACAGCTGCCCTGCCTGTTTCCGAATGTCGAGGTGCCAACGGTCGCGGAAGGTGACTTCTACTCGCTCTACTTCTCCAAAGGTGTGATGCTCGAGGCTGGATTGATCGCCCGGCAGGTCAGCGCCTCGCTCAAGGGGAAGGCCGGCGGCACCGTGCTGCAGATCTATCGCGCCGGCGACAGCGGCGAGGCGGCCACGAAGGCCTTGACGGAGGCGTTGCAGGGCAAAGGAATAGAGGTCCGCAGCAAGATGCTACCCGCCAACCGCCCGGGGACCGGCCTCGGCCAGGCGCTGCACGGTGCCGGGTCTACCGACGCACTGGTTTTGTGGCTGCGCCCTTCTGACCTCGCCCAGCTCGGAGAGACCCCGGCGGCGCTGCCTGCGGTATTCCTGTCCGGTCTCATGGGCGGACTGGAACAGGCGCCACTACCGGCCAGCTGGCGAGCTCATGCACGGATGACATATCCCGTGGATCTACCGGACCGCCGCGTGGTGCGTCTGGATTATCCCCTCGGCTGGTTTTCATTCCGTCACATCCCGGTGGTGGCGCTCCAGACCCAGGCGGACACCTACCTGGCCTGCGGGATTTTGACTGAGACACTCGGCCATGCCGGAGACGTCACAGACCCGAACTACCTAGTCGAACTCATGCAGGAATCACTCGATCACCGGATTCTGACCGGCTATTACCCACGATTGACGTTGGCGACAGGTCAGACGCTCGCCTCCAAGGGAGGGTACTTGGTGCGTTTTGCCGACCCGTCCGGCCCCAAGCTGGTTGCCGATGGCGATTGGACCGTGCCGTGACAGGGCCGCCGCGCAGTAGAATACGTACCTACACGGGTTGATCCGCTACCGCGCTAGCTCGCGTGCGCCTGTTCCAGCAGGCGCTGGTACACGCGCATCACGCTGGGCACGTAGCTCATGGTTTCGCGGAACGGCGGAACATGCCTTCCATAACGCTCTACGGCTTCTTCTCCGGCGTTATACGCCGCCAGCGCGAGTTCCAAATTGCTGTCGAACCGCACTAACAAATCGCTCAGGTAGTGAGCCCCGGCGCGGATGTTTTGTTCCGGATCGTAAATGTTCTTTACGCCGTAACGGCGCGCCGTCGCGGGTTGCAATTGCATCAGCCCGACGGCGCCTTTTTTGGAGACGGCACGCGGATTGAATCCCGACTCAACCACGATGACGGCGCGCACCAGCGCCGCCTGAATTGTGTTTGCTCGAGCCGCGCCGGTAATTGCTTGATCGTATATCGCGGATCGGGCCAGCCAATCGATGGTATGTCCTTGCACGACTCCCGCCGGCTCCGGCGGCGCCGCAATCAAGAGCTTGAAGCGTCCGTCCGTCGGTACATTGCTGAAGTGCGTGATGCCGGTGGAGTCCGTAAACGCGAAGATGTCGGCGTTCGCATAACCCGGCAGGACCATTGCGGCGAGTACGAATAAATAACTGAGCCGCGCTGCCATAGCGAGGACTGTACGCGCGGCAGTGCGAGAGTATAGGTAGGGTAATGCTGTAGCGTAGGATCACCTCTGACCTGGGAACCATTTGACGTGCGGAAAGTCCTAATTGGTGCCTTCACATAACTTCGCTACTAGGTCCGGTACCGCACAGACATGCTAATTCATCGGCACGCAAGATCCAGCGGAAGTTAGCTGCCCTCGATTGGGAATTATGCACCGTACCCCCGAACAAATTGACAACGCGACATCGCTCGCGTCGCGGGGATGCGTTGCCACCTGGCGCGGCCATTTCTCGGTCACGAGTGTTGTGTTGCTCTCGATCCTAAACCGCGCCGCAGCGGCGCACGCGGAGTTTTCGCGCGTCGAACGGCTCTTTTATCTTGCCTGCGAATTCTGGGCCGCCGTCAATGCGCGGGAACTTGAAGCGCATCTCGATCCCGATGCGGCAGATCCACTGCACAACGCGCGCTTGGCATTTTCGGCCATCGGCGCCGAGCGCATTGTCCGCGGCTTGCGCCAGGCAGATATCCCCGGCGGCGCACGCACGAAACGCGGACGTCGTCAGCGCATCGCCGCGACCGAGGATGAGCTACTGCGCATTCCCGAGCCAGTCGACTTGTTGATCGCGCAATTCGCGCGACGCTATCTCTGCGATGAACTCGGATTGCCTGAACGCATTAGCGCAGTTCGCCGACCGGCTTCGACTGCGCGCTGAGACCGGTCCAAAACTCAAGTTCCTTTGCAAAATCGCTGCGCGCTTCCTTGAGCGATCGCTGGTGAGCGTCGTCGCCTATTGACGATTGGGCTGCGATTGGCGCCGCCGGAGGTGGAACTTTGGGTGGCCGACACGGGGCAAGGGATGCCGCAGGCGGTGGTCGAGCGCATATTCGAACCGTTCTTCACCACGCGGTCGACGGGCGAGGGCACGGGTCTCGAAGAGTTTTGGCGCGCGCCTCGAGGTCCGCATGAGCGCGCAACTCAGGCGATCCCCTGTCGCCGCGACACGACAGTGCCATATTTCAAGTTTGTGTTGCAAAATTCAAGGATGACTAGTCGCTGCATCAAACGTGTTTTACTGCTCGCAGCAATTGGCATTAACCCGTTGTGCGTGGGATCCGTGTACGCCGGTCTTGGCAGCAACACGGCCAGCGTGCTGGACGATGCAGCGGCGTTGAACGGCACGACAAGTATTGAAATCCGGCAGCAGTACAGCATTCGCGAGATCAGCGCCGAGACGGGAATGCATGTGCGCGAGTTCTTGAATCAAGATGGAGTGGTATTTGCCGTGAGCTGGAGCGGTCCGGCGTTACCGGATCTGCAGCAGATTCTGGGTACCCACTTCGCGGAGTACAGCGCTGCCCTGGCGGCGCTGACGCACCCGGGAATGCATCGCTCGGTCCGCGTGGCATCGTCCGGACTCGTTGTCGAGTCCGGCGGACATCTGCGCGCCTATGCCGGCCGTGCGTATCTGCCCGCGCTGGTACCGGCCGGCGTGTCGGCGGCGGATCTGCGCTAACGCCGAAGCCACGAAACTATGCGCATCATCATTCAAGTGGGCACTCTGGCGGCGGCGGCTCTGCTCGCCGCCTGTGTCGGCGGCAACGGCACCACGGCGGCCACGAGCACTCCGGTCGTGCCGAAGCAGAACACGATGACGTTGACGGTGGATACCGGCCCGGCCGCTGCAACGGGTGCGATCAACCATGCCTATGTAACGGTGAAGGTCTGTGTCGCCGCCAGCCAGACCTGCGCGAGCATTGACCATGTACTGCTCGATACCGGTTCCTGGGGATTGCGGCTGGTGCGCTCCGTGCTCACCACCAACGGCATCACGCTCAGCAACGAAACCGACGCCCAGGGGGCAGTGATCGAGGAATGCGTCAGCTTCGGCGGCGGCCAGACTTGGGGGCCGGTGGCGCTCGCCGATATAACGCTTGCCGGCGAAACCGCCGCGAAATTGCCGGTGCAAATCATGGATGACACGGCCGCCGGCGCGCCGCCGCCGGCCACCTGCGGCGCCAATGGCACGCTGATTAACGCCGTTTCCGGATTCGATGCCAACGGCGTACTGGGAGTCGGCGTGTTCGCCCAGGATTGCGGGGCGGCCTGCGTTAGTCCCGCCACGCCGCTGCCGGTCTACTACGGCTGCACGGCGGCAGGCGTGTGTACGGCGGAGAACGCAGCTCTCAGCGTTCAGGTCACGAATCCGGTGGCCATGTTTGCCGCCGACAACAACGGCATCATCGTCAGTCTACCGAACTTGGTAAACGCCAACGGCGATGCGTCGGTGCAGGGCGAGTTGATTTTTGGCATCGCCACTCAGACGGATAATGCGCTGCCGACCACGGGGTTGACGGTATTGGGCACCGACGCCAATGGTGACTTTACCGCGGTTTATAATGGCGCGGCCACATCGCTGCCGGCACTGATCGACTCGGGCACCGATGATTACGCGTTCGATGATCCGACCATCGCTGTCTGCGTCGCGGCCGCCTGGGTGGGTTACTACTGTCCGGCGAATGCGCCTCTGGCGCGGTCGGTAGTGAATACCGGGGTGGGTGCGAACAATGCCAGCAACACGGTGAACTTCGCGATTGCCGACCCGACTTCGTTTGTGACCACTGCTTCGGCCTTTCTCGATCTCGGCGGCGGCGGCGGATCAACCAACATCAGGTGGGGCATGCCGTTTTTCTACGGCCGCAAAATCTACGTCGGCATCGAGCTGCGAGCGGCGGGCCCCTACACCGGACCTTACTACGCCTACTGATCGGCCGCGGCTAGCCGTTGCCGGCGATCTCCTTGGCAATCGCTGCGAAGCCGCGGCCTGCGGCAATGTCTGCCGCCGAAACGCTGGCGCTGTTGCGCAGCCCCTTATTCGCCCCGGCGGCTAACAACATGTGGCAGATGGCCGTATAGCCGCCGCGACTCGCGGCGATCAATGCCGTGTCGCCGGCACTGTTTTGCGCATCCAGAGCGGGCTTTTGCGCGAGCAATGCTTTGACCACCTCGGTGCGGCCCTTGGCCGACGCAATCAACAATGCCGTGTCGCCGCCCGCGCTGCGTTTATTGAGGCTGGAAGCGGAGGCTAGCAGCGGTTCGAGAACCGTGGCGTCGGCCTGCGCAGCGGCCGCGTGAAGCGCCGTGAGCCCGGTAGCATCGACCGCGTCTGCACTGGCGCCGGCGCCGATGAGTGCGACCACCGTATCGCGCGAACCGGAGGAGGCTGCGTACCACAACGCGGTGCGCCCGCCAGGGTCCGCAGTGTCGGTGCGGGCATGAAGCGCGAGCAGAGTCCGCACCAGCGCAATCTGGCCGCCCGCGGAGGCGAGCATCAAGGGTGTGTGCCCTTGCGCGTCGACGACGTCCGGGCTGGCACCGGCGGCGAGCAGCGCTTGCGCAACCTCCGAATGCGTCGCGCGCAGCGCCGCGAGGAGCGGCGTCTGCTCGCCGGCGGCATGCGCGTCCGGCTTGACGCCGGCCTTGAGCAATGCCGTGACTAACTCGAGGTCATTGCGAGCCGCGGCAAGCCACAGTGCGCTGTGGCCGGAATGGTCGGTGGCCAGCGGATTCGCACCATGCGCCAGAAGCAGTGACAAGCTCTCCAGGGCGTGCGCATCGGCCGCAATCTGCAGCAGCGGATCTCGCTGCGGCAGCCGTAAATTGGCATCGCCCCCGGCAGCCAGCAGCTGCTGTACGGTGGCGGTGTCGTTGCGGGACACGGCCAGCGCCAGCGGCGGCCAGCCGCGATAGATTTCGCCGGCGTGCGCCGGATCGAATTTGCCGCTGCGCCGCTCGAGTGTGACCAGATGGACATGGACACCCAGCTCGCGCAGTTCGGTAGCGGCCGCATCCGCGTCGACGGCGATGGCGGCGTCAAGCGCGTTGTAGTCGCGCCCGTCGCGCGCATCGAGCGACACGCCGGCGTGCTGCAGCGCCCGCACATTGCCGGGCTGATTGCCCCGCGCCGCATAGAAAAGCGCGTTGCGCTTCTCAGCGTCCGCTGCCTGCGGATCCGCCCCGTGCTGCAGCAGCAGATCCACCATGGCCGCGTCCGGTCGCTCGGCGGCGATCATCAGCGCGGTGGTACCCGCCTTATCCGCGGCAGCGATGTCGGCGCCCAAGTCGAGCAGGGCTGTAGCGGCCGCGACGCTGCCGGCCTCAGCGGCATACGACAGAGCAGTGCGCCCAAACTCATCGCGCACTGCGACGCTGGCTTTGCCGAGGCGCCGAATTTCGGCTGCATCGTTCTTGCGTACGCTGTCGATCACCCAAGCCGCCAGCAGCGAGGGATCCGTTGCACCCGCGTACTCTCGATCGAGGAGCGGCCGGCCTGACTTGAGTGCGTCTACCGCGCGGAAGTAACCCAGTTTGGCGGAGCGCTCCAGCCACTGGTGCGCCGCGCCGGCGGGCGCGTCCGGTTGGTGCGCCAATTCCGCGGCGAGTACATACGCTGCCTCGCCCTGACCGTGCTCGCCGGCCGACTGCAGCAGCGCGCGCGCGTGTTTCGGGTCGGATGCGACGCCCACGCCGTTCAAGTACATGAGCCCGAGCAGGTACTGCGCATCGGCGTTGCCTGCGTTGCCGGCGGCGTTGAGCAACTCGATCGCCTTGTTGAATTGCAGTGTCCGCAGCGCCGCGCGCGCCGGCTCCAGCGGGTCCTTGATTTTGACTTGTTTGGCGGGCGCCGCTGCCGCGCACAGGCTGACGGCGCAGCACAGCGCCGCGACAGAACCACGAAGGGCGCGCAGCGTCGTCATGCCGTACCGAACTTGGTCTCGACCTCGATCCCGATCGATTTCAGGAAGTCATTCGGCAAGATACCGCCTGCACTGACTATTACCGCGTCGTTGCTCACCTTCAATTCCTTGCCGTTATGCTTCAAGACCACCTCGTCCGGGCGAATCTCCTTGACCTGAGAATTCATCATGACTTTGAGCTGGCCGCTGCTGCTCGCCGCATCCACGCGCTGCCGGTTGCGCTGCTTGGCGCGCTGAAACGCCTCGCCGCGGTACGAAAGTATCACCGCCGTGTCGCCGAGCTCGGCGATGCTGGCCGCCGCCTCGAGCGCGCTGTCGCCGCCGCCGACCACGATGACCTTCTGGCCCCGGTATTGCTCAGGATCAATCAGGCGATAAACCACTTTTGGCAATTCTTCGCCCGGCACGCCGAGCTTGCGCGGTGTGCCGCGCCGGCCGATCGCCAAAAGTACGGCTGACGCCACGTACTGCTGCGACCCGGTGCGAACGTGAAACGCGCCGTCCTTCTTTTCCATACTTTCCACGCGCTCTTGGTAGCGGATCTTCAAGTCATTTCTCTTGGTGGCATCCTGCCAGAATTTCAGCAACGTTTCCTTGGAGGTGTTGCGAAACTGCACTTTGCCGACGATCGGCAAATCCACGGGTGCGGTCATCACCAGCTTGCCGCGCGGATACTGGAACACGGCGCCGCCCAGCGAGTCTTGTTCGATGCACTGATAGTTTAGTCCCATTTTCTTTGCCGCCAGCGAGGCGGCAAGGCCGGCGGGTCCCGCGCCGATAATCAGCGCATCGAGCGCGCCCGGGAGCTTCACGGCTGCCTTGGCGATCGACTCGAGCGCCTGCTGCCCCTGGATCAGGGCATTCTTGATCAATCCCATGCCGCCGAGTTCGCCCGCCACGTAGATGCCCGGCACATTGGATTCGAAGCTCGGTTTCAGTAGCGGGATATCCAGGCCGCGCCGCTCGGTGCCAAAGACCAGAGTGATGGCGTCGAATGGACAGACGACCTTGCATGCCCCGTGTCCAATGCATTCGGTCGGGCCAATCAGCACCGCCTTGCCGTCGATCAGGCCGAGCACCTCGTGGTGCGGCTGTTCCGGGCATGCCTTGATGCATGCTCCGCAGCCGAGACACTTGCTTTCGTCGATGAGCGGATGCAAGGAGGCCGGTTCGGTCATGCCGGCCGCAACGGACTCTTCGAGCACCTTGCGATCATGCGCGTGAATGCGCTGCTGGCGCCGCAGATACCAGATAAGGGTTACCGCCAACGGCACCGAGTAGACAATGAGCGACCAAATGAGATCCATGCTTAGCGCGCTCAGTTTAGTACGGATGAATAATTGAAAAGGATACGCGGCATGCGTGCAAGATTCTGCGTAACCCGTCACTTGTCAAATTGAGCGTAACTGTCGCATTTTGCGCACAATGCTTTTATGTCAAATTTATCAAAAGTGTCGCAGTTCGCACACATTGCAAAGATCTCATAAGCCAGGCTTACACTCTGTAACTTAATAAGTGCAATGCCACGGTTGGCCCGTTGCGTGGGTCACGAAAACATCACCGAGAAGGAGTTTTCCTTGGCAGTTTTTTGGTTTCTAGCCGGCGTATTGACCACGCTGGCAACCCTCATCGTGATCCTACCGTGGCTGCGTAAGTTTACGCTGCTAGGGCCTCTGCCGTCGGTCCCCTGGCAGATCGCGATCGCGGCGGTCGTCTTGTCGGCC
>Ga0210409_10006481_pt1 | contig 12160 bp, 8 predicted proteins | sample IncBWH17MmetaG_FD_161649 | JGI IMG/M metagenome (GOLD analysis project Ga0210409, IMG submission 161649) | Forest soil microbial communities from Barre Woods Harvard Forest LTER site, Petersham, Massachusetts, United States - Inc-BW-H-17-M | ecosystem: Environmental > Terrestrial > Soil >...
GTCCGTCGACACCGGGTTGGCGAAGTTTGCGTGGTTCCAAACGTTGAAAAAGTCCGTCGTGAACCGCAGATCCTGCCGCTCCGTCAAACGAATGTGCTTGATCAGCGAAAAGTCCCAGTTCTGCTGAAATGGTCCGCGATAGATGTTCCGTCCAAGATCGCCGAATGCCCTTACGCACGTATTCCCGGTAGCATCCGGGCAGGTGGGCGCCGAACCGTAGTAAAGAAACGGAGCAGGGGTAAAATTACTATAATTTACGTATCCGCCCAGCCTGCTACGCACCCCACCACTCGTGTACCCGCCTGAAATCGACGCGCCGGGTGCAAGGCTCGCTCCCAGCAACGGCGTGCTTCCCGCTCCCAAAAATGCCGTGCCCGCCCCGGAATCGAAGATGGAGAAGGGTGTCCCGGACTGCGCAATCGTTACCCCGCTGACGCTCCAACCACCTAAGACCGCCTTCTTTACGCCGGTTGCATCTCGAAAGAACGGGAGGTCATAAACATAGCTCACCACGAACCGGTGCGGCCGGTCGAAGTCGGAGAGCCCTCGCGAAGCATTGATGTTGCTCTGATCGTTGTAGGCGGTATTGAACGCGGTATTTCCCGTCGACGTTGCGTCCGTGGATTTCGAATACGTATACGCCGCCTGCAGATAGCCATCTCTCCAGCGCCGCGAAAGCGTCGTCTGCAGCGAGTGGTAATGCGAATACGCATCGTTCGCAAAAAGCTGGTAACCGGCATAGCCGTTCAACCCTGGAGTCGGCGTCCGCGCCCCGGCATTCGCAAACGTGTTTGTAGTGATCGAGTAACTCACCCCGTTCACGTCCTTGACCACCACCGGGTTCGCCGCCGTCGCGTCTAGTGACTGGATCGCATCGCGCGTCTCGCGCAAATGTACAGCGTGCGTGCCGACGTAACCCACTTCCAGCACCCACTGTTTTCCGAGATCTCGCTGTATCGTCAAGTTCCACTGTTGCGTGTTCGGAACCTTGAAATGCCGTGGAACTTCCAGCGCGAAATCGCCGAAGGAACCGATCCCAGTGCACCCGGCTTGATTTGCATACACCGCGGTTTGGCTTGGATCCGTCGTCGGCGCGCCCCCCGCGGTCACAAAGCCTTGCAAAACCGATAAGCACGGCAGAAATGCCGGGCTCAATACGCCTGCGGCCGGCAACGCGTTTGGGTTACCCCCGCCCGGAGGATTCAGGCCTGTGGTCTGGTCGCAATAGGGACTGTATGGCAACGGGTTGCTCGCCGCACATGGCGCGAAGAAGTTCGTGAATCCGCCAGGTGTGCTGCCCGCGAATACGATCGGCAGGAATGGCGTCTGGAAACTCAACTGGTCCACCGCACCCACGTCTTCCCGCACGTAATAAATGCCGTAACCGCCACGAACCGTGGTTTTGTGATTCGCGAACGGGTCAAGCGCAAAGCCTATCCGCGGTCCCAGCCCGGTGGAATAGCGGTTGAAAAATGTGGTTGCGCCCGCATTTCCTGTCAGGCCGGGAACACCAAGCTGATTCACGCATCCCGGATATACAAACGGATTCTGTCCTGAGTTCGTCAGGTCAGACTCCACGTTGCCAATGTGGCAGGCGCCGTCTACCCACGCTCCGAGCACTTCCGTGCGGAGTCCCAGGTTCACCGTCAATTTCTTGGTCACCTTCCAGTCGTCCTGTGCAAAGACTGCGAAATTGTTCTGTTTGTACTTGTGGTTGTACACACCACCACCGCCGAAACTAAATTGCGGTGCACCTAGCAGGAAATTTTCGAAATCGGTCGTGGCCGTCGGCAGCGGTGAAGTCGGCGACGAAATCGGTGCTCCCGCCGTGTTCGTGAAGAACAATTGTCCGTTAAATGTCTGGGGAAATGACTTGTCCAGATTCACAAACGTGAATTCCCCGCCAAATCGAAACACGTGCGATCCATGCACCCACGATATCGTGTCCACGCCGGTGTAATTGTTCTGCTCATTAGCCGTATCCGCTTGCGGCGTCGGTCCAATCTGGAATCCCGAACTCGCAAACGTGAATTTATAAATGCTGCTGGTGATGTTGCTCATCGGACGGTTGATTCCGAGATCATCCACCGTCACCGGCGGATTGTTAATGGCCGCGTTGTTAATGTGCACGATGCCGAACCGCGCTTCGTTCACCACCGTCGGGCTGAACAAATGCGTCTCGCTCAATCCAAAAAACCGGCTCTTCACTGGCAAGGTGTAAGGAAAATTCAGGTCCGACGCGGCAATGCTTCCACCCAGCGACGCCTGCAACCCTCCCGCGCCGAACGGCTCAAATGTCTGCGAATTCGAGAAGAAGAATCGCGCCGAAATCTTATCCTCGCCGCCGTGGAATTCCTTGTCCCAGTTGGTGGTGAACTGATCATCCGTGAATTTCCCCGGCTGGCTCACCGCAAAAGTACCGAGTCCATTACCAAGATTGGCCGGCACCGACGGGATCAGATACCCGCCCGGCGTATTTCCAAACTGCGTGCTCTTCACATTCAGCAACGCCACCGCCACCGGGTCCAACGTCACTCCTGCGGGCAACCCCGCGGGAAAGAAAAAGGACGTCAGCGACCCCACCGAACGATCCTGCGGAATCGATGGAATCGCCGTGCTGATAAACGTCCCTGGCGAAAGCCCGCTGCGTTGCCGCGATCCCTGATAATTCACGAAGAAAAATCCCAACTTCTCCGTGCCCACCGGCCCGCCCACGCTGCCGCCGAAGATATTCTGCTTCAGCACCGGACGATCCGACCCTTGCGCATTCAAGAAAAAGTCGTTCGCATTCAACGCATCGTTTCTGAAAAACTCGTAAATGTCGCCGTGATACTGCTTCGTCCCGGTCTTCAGAATGGCGTTGATGTTTCCCCCGCCGTTCCTCCCCTGCGTCGCGTCATACAACGACGTCTGCACCTTGAACTCCTGCACCACGTCCGCGTTCGGCAGCGGTGTGTTGGTCAGTTCCGCCACGTTGTAGTCCGTCGCGCTGATTCCTTCGATCAGGTAATTATTGTTGTCCTCGCGCTGCCCGTTCACGATGATGCGCACGTCTCCGCGTCCCAACTGTGTCGAATTGTTCAGGTCGCTCTGCGCCCCGGCCGATAGCGTCAGCAATTGTTGAAAGTTCTGCGTTGCCAGCGGCAGGTTTCGTAGCGTGTTCTGCCCGATGGATTGTCCCGTCGTCGCGTTCGTGGTCTCCACACTCGCCACCTGCGCGGTAATCTCGATCTTTTCGCTTACCGTTCCGGGCTTTAGCGGAATCGTCACTCGCGTCGTTTCCGTAACTCGCACATCTATCCCCAGCGCCTTCGCTTCACTGAACCCAGACTTGTTCACCACCGCGTAATAGGTTCCCGGCGGCAGCAAGGTCGCCTCAAAAGTCCCGTCCGGCCCAGTGTTCATCTTCCGGACCACTTCTTCCGTCGATGACCGGATGATCTGCACTTCCGCGTCCGCTATCGATCCCCCGTTGGTATCCAGAACCGTCCCGTTGATCGCGCCCGTGGCTCCCCCCTGTCCAAACGCCCCCGGTGCCGCCCCTAAAATTGCGAAAAATAGAACCACCGCCATGCTTATAAACGACTTCGTCATTCCACACCCCCAGATAAGATTCCCCGGGCTCGCGCGATTCGATCACTGTGTTTAGACCGTCCAGGTGGGAGATCGCCACTTGACTCTGCCCACTGCGGAGAGATCGCTCGAGCGAGCGATTTAACGCACAAGCCCAACACCCGCTAAGTACGCTAGCTGCTAACCCTACTGCTGTCAAGCACTTGCCAATCATTATTTCTTATTAACCCCATCCGCCAGGCTAATGTACGGTCTCGCGACTTGGCACTTAACGCTCCCGTTACACCACAGAACGTCTATATCTCACTCCTCACCTGACTATCCCCCGCCGCCAATTTCTCTAACGCAACGCAAATACTTAGAGTATCGTCTAACCAGTAGCACCGCGCGTATCGAGGTTTCCATGAAACGCCTTATCGGCCTTGTATCTTTCGGTTTACTGCTCATCGCGCTCGCTCTCCCCTCCGCCACTCTCGCGGACACTTCTCACATTCGCATCGTTCGCCTCAGTCTCGTTCAGGGTGATGTCCGTTTCGCCCAATCCTTCCATAAAGACCCCATGACCGATTCTTCCGCGGTGTGGGAACGCGCTCCTCTTAATCTGCCCATCCGTCAGGGGTACGTCCTCTCCACGGATGAAGGTCGCGCCGAAGTGGAATTCGAAAGCGGCGCAATGGCCTTCCTGAACGCTCATTCCGTTCTTGAGTTCTACGATCTTTCTTTGGAAGACGGCTCCCGTATTACCCGCCTCGTACTCCGCCAGGGCTCTGGCACCTTCTACGTCAATCCGTCAGAGGGAGAATATTTCAGCGTCACTGGTGGCGATTTCACCGTCGAAGCCAACGGCCGCACGGAGTTTCGTCTCGACAACTTTGACGACGGCAGCACCGTCAAGGTCGAGAAAGGCCATGTCTCCGCGCTACTTGGCAACAAGCCAACCATTCTCGAAAAGGGCCAGTCTTACACCGTCAACGCCTCCGACCCTAAGAACCCACAAATCGCTCGGCTCCCGGATAACGATGACTTCGATGCGTTTGTCTCCTCCCACATCGATAGCGCTGTCACCGCCAGCAACTATTCGAATCAGTATGTGAATTCTCCGGCCTACACTTCCGGCTTTAACGATCTCTACACGTACGGATCCTGGTATTCGCTCGGTGGCTATGGCTACGGTTGGCGTCCTTTTGGTGCCGCGTTCGGCTGGTCGCCATTTTCGTTGGGCTTCGGAGATTGGTATCTCGATCCCGCCTTCGGCTGGTCCTTCATCGGCTCCGCGCCATGGGGCTGGCTGCCCTACCATTACGGTGGCTGGGTATTCTCCCCAGCTTACGGCTGGGTCTGGGCGCCATCGGGTTTCGGCGGCGGACGCCCGGTAACGTATCGACCCGTCACCGCCGTCTTCGTGCATTCAGGTTCGACCTTCGGCTTTGTTCCCGCGCATCCGGCGGACGTGCACGGCAAGACACCGCTCAACATCGGCCAGGGCGTCTATTCCGCGCAAACCCGCGGCACCATGGCCACAATAGCGCCAGGCCAGAACTGGTCCGTCGATAAGCGCGCTCCGGCCACCGCTATCTCCGGCAATGCACTGGCTGCCGCAGCGCCTCCGTCGCGCGTCGTTCGAACTCTGCCGACATCCACCACGAATCGGACGCAGTCAATGAGTGCCGGCTCCTCGATCGTCTATGATCCATCGTCGCATCGTTTCGTAAACTCCAACTCCGCCTCCGCGAATGGAACAGCTCTTGCAAGAACTGGCGCGGTCTCAGTTGCCCCGCCCGGGAAAATCAACTCCACCAACTCAGCCGATGTCGCATCCCCATCCGCTCGAGGAAGAGTCTCTACAGCAGCAATGCCTCGCAGCACCACCCCTTCGCGCGCGCCCATGACTCCGCCACCGGCGCGTACGGCGGGCTATTCAGGCGGAGCCACCTGGGGTGGCTCCGCTCGTTCTTCATCCTCCTCCATGGGCGCAGCTCACTCGTCCGCCGCGTCCGCGTCCGCCCCCGCACATTCCGCCGCACCAGCCGGCGGCGCACACCATTAGTCCAAATTCCGGTAGGGGCGCAGCACCGCTGCGCTCCATGTCCGCACGATCAACAGAATCTCGCACAGCTTTTTCGGTATGCACTGGACCGTTTAGATTTGGAATTTACTTCAGGCGGGAACTACACTTCGAAGAACACGCAAAAAAACTACAACGCCGGAGACGGCTTGCCCTTAAATCTCATCGCCTTCAACGACTGCGGATCATAATAAATCGTAATCTTATCCCCGTACTGATAACCGCCCTTGTCAATAATGGTCTGCATCTTCGTCGATGCCTGCTCGCTCAGCGAGAACGTCTGAACGGCCATGTCATTGCCCTTGGCCTTCACCGTCACCTGCACCGTATTCGCGTGCATTACAACCCCTTGAAATTTCACCAGCCCTGTCGGCTTCGGTTTAACCGCACTTACGACAATGGGCATCACCTCGTCCAAAATAATCGGTACAAGCGTGACCGGATCCTGCGCCTGGGCTTTCGGCGCGCAGAACCCCGCGGCGATGAACATCGCCACCATGCTCGTCCCCGCAATTCGCAGAATCTTCTTCATTCCAGATCGTCCGTCGCAATTCTCAGCGATTTCAAAAATCGCACATCCTGTGGCGTCATGGTCAGTCTCGCCACTATCCTTTTATCGGAATCCTGATCCAACGATTCCTGATCCACTTGAATCCGTAAAGATTCCAGGAATCTTCGGTCCTGCGTGCTCAGTCTCGGGCCGTCGGTGTTCGAACCATCCCGCTTCGCCAGTCCGATCGTCGCATCCAGCTTCAACACGATGTCGTAGCCATGCGCGCGTACCCCGGCAATCGCTCCGGTGATTCTGTCCGATTCCGATACCGTGTCGTTGATCGCGTGACCCAATTCGCGCAACAAATTCTTCAGGTGATCGTCGAGTTGCAAGGCTGGCTCCCCAGTACTCCTACGCTGATTCTAGGACTACACCAACTTCGATACAAGCGGCTCTTCTTCCGTTGTCCTCAATATGTCCATAGCCCTGCACCTGTACTTTGGTACGGCCCACGTTCGATTTCCGTTCTGCGCTAAACTATCCGTATGCCTTCCGCTGTTTCAGTTTCGCGCCAGCAGCAGCCTCGCGGCTTTGCGCGTCTTTGGCGTGTTCTCAAACAGTTATTCCATGAATTCATCGGCGCAGCCTTCGCCGTTCTGGCCTTCGGCTGGCTTAGCTCCGCCTTTCGCGCCTGGACACGCGACCTCGCTCACTGGCTCGTCGCTCTTTCCATTGGCGTCGCTCTTCTCTTCCTCGCCTTTTCTTTTACTTCCTTTCGCCGCGCGCGCATGCTGTAATTCCGCTCAGTTCCGCCATCAACACGCAAACTATGTCTGAAAAACAATCCCGGCCCGACGCTCCTCCCGAACGCAAGCGGCGCTTCACCACCATCTCCGGTCTGCCCGTCGAGCGTCTCTATACTTCCAATTCGGTCCGTTCCGGCGACGCGCAATCCTCACCCGGTTTTCCCGGCGAATTCCCCTACACCCGCGGCATTTATCCCACCATGTATCGTGGGCGTCTCTGGACCATGCGTCAGTACGCCGGCTTCGGTAGCGCCGCAGAATCCAATCAGCGCTATCGCTATCTGCTCAGCAAAGGACAAAAGGGCCTCTCCGTAGCGTTCGATCTTCCAACGCAAATCGGCATGGACTCCGATCATCCCCTGGCCCTCGGAGAAGTCGGCAAAGTCGGCGTCGCCATCGATTCCCTGGAAGACATGGAAGCGCTCTTCGATCAGATCCCTCTCGAGAGCGTCTCCACTTCCATGACTATCAACGCCACCGCCGCGATCCTTCTCTGTCTCTACGTCGCCGTCGCAAAAAAACAGGGCGCCGATCTCTCCAAACTTTCTGGCACCATTCAGAACGACATCCTCAAGGAATACATCGCTCGCGGCACCTACATCTATCCCGTCCGCCCGGCAATGCGCATCGTCACCGATATTTTCGCCTGGTGCCGCGGCGAACTTCCCAAATGGAATACCATTTCCATCTCTGGCTACCACATTCGCGAAGCCGGCTCCACGGCCGTCCAGGAAGTCGCCTTCACCCTCGCCGATGGCATTGCCTACGTCCAAGCCGCTCTCGACGCCGGACTCTCCGTTGACGATTTCGCTCCTCAACTTTCCTTCTTCTTTAACGCCCACAGCGATCTCCTCGAAGAAATCGCCAAGTTCCGCGCCGCTCGCCGCCTCTGGGCCAAAATTATGCAAGAGCGCTTCGCCGCAAAAGATCCTCGCTCCCTGCTTCTGCGCTTCCACGCGCAAACCGCCGGCTCTTCTCTCACTGCGCAGCAACCCGAAAACAATATCGTCCGCGTAGCCATCCAAGCCCTCGCCGCCGTCCTAGGTGGCTGCCAATCGCTGCACACCAATTCCATGGACGAAGCCCTCGCCCTTCCCACCGAAGATGCCGCGCTGATCGCGCTCCGCACGCAGCAAATCATCGCCGCCGAAACCGGCGTTGCCAACACCACCGATCCCGTCGGCGGCTCTTACGCCATCGAATCCTTAACCAACGAAATCGAATCCCGCGCCCAGGAATATCTTTCCAAAATTGACGCACTCGGCGGCATGCTCAAAGCCATCGACTCCGGATTCGTTCAATCCGAAATCCAGCGTGCCGCCTACGATTTCCAGCACGCCGTCGAACAAAAAGAGCAAATCGTAGTAGGCGTCAACCACTTCATCGCCGAAGAAAATCGCCAGATCCCCACCCTGCGCATCGACCCGCAAATCGAAAGCACTCAGATCGCCCGCCTCAACGCCCTCCGCGCCAAGCGGGATTCCGCCAAAGTCCAATCCGCTCTCGTCGAACTCCAGCGTCGCGCCCGCTCCACGGAAAATCTTCTCCCTGCCATCCTCACCGCCGTCGAATCCCACGCCACCGTCGGCGAAATCTCCGACGCCCTCCGCCAAATCTTCGGCGAATACCACGAATCCGTAGTCCTCTAATTCCCGCACCTCTTCGCAGGCCTCTGTAGTGGCCGATCTTAGATCAGCCCTCTTGGGTCCTCTTTCTTTCGCAGGGATGGTCCTCTGGGTGCCGCACCCTTCGATTTTAAGGGTGTGGTTCTTCTCTCGGGTTCTTACCATCCCATTTCCCAAAAACTCTTGTAATATTCTTCTTCCACGGCAACGCTAATGAAACTAATCCTTGCTTCCACCTCTCCACGCCGCGCCGAACTCCTGCGTAACGCCGGAATATCTTTCTCTGTCCTCACTTCCGCAATCGACGAAACGCCTGTTCCCGGTGAGCTACCGAATGACATGGTGCTCCGCCTTGCCAACGCCAAAGCCGAGCTCGTCGCCGCACGCGCCGTAGGCCCCGCCATCATCATCGCCGCCGATACCACCGTCACCCTCGATGGCAAAATCCTGGGCAAGCCCCGTTCCTCCGACGATGCCCGCCACATGCTCGAACAACTCTCTGGTCGCACACACTCCGTCCTCACCGGCGTCTCCCTCATCCGTCTTCCTGACGCCGCACACCTCGAATTCGTTGAATCCACGCTGGTCCATTTCCAACCGCTCACCAGCGAAGAAATTTCCGCATATCTTTCCACCGGCGAGCCCTTCGATAAAGCTGGCGCCTACGCCATCCAAGGCCGTGCCGCTCGCTACATTCCCCGCGTCGAAGGCTGCTACTTCAACATAGTCGGCCTGCCCCTGGCTCGCGTAACCGCCGCCCTTCAAGACCTGGGCTGGTCCAATCACGCAGTCGCCGCCGGCTAGTCCTTCGTGACTCTTTTGGGTTTGGTTTTCTTCGGTTGGTAGCGCCGGCCTCCGGCCGGCGGTTTCCCTGCCTTTGTAGCGGCCGCCTTCTGCGGCGGGCGTTTCTGCTCTAATTTCTGCTCTAATAAGACGCGTAAGGTCGCAGCAATCAAGAAACGAGCGCCGTCCGCCAAAGCGAACTTTCGCGATCAAGTCATTCCGGCCGGAGCGACGGCGCATTTTGCCGTCGCGAAGCGGAGGCATCGTGGCTTTGATCTCAACCATCCCCGACCGATTGAATCACTCCAATCACGCAAAAAAACAAAAGCGCCCCGACCTGGTCAGGGCGCTCTGTCCTCGCAGATTGCTCGCGTCGTTTCTTACTTCTTCGCCTGCGGCTGCGTCCGCGCATTGTGCTTCTTGTTGTAGATGTTTTTCGAAGCGGCGTTCTGCTCGCCGTTCACCTGCTTCTTCTCACCTGCCGTCAACTTTCCGCCGTTCGCCGCGCGATCGGCCGCAACTTGCTGGTTGATGCCTTTCTGCTGATTCTCCAGCTTGGCCGTTTCGCCTGCGGTCAGTTGGCCGCTCTTGACGCCTTGCGCGATGCGGTCCTGCTGATTCTCGCGCCGCTGTCCCACGGCATTGTTGCCGTAGTGCGCGGTGTTCGCGTTGTGCTTGTCGTTGTAAATCTGATTCGAAAGTTTGTTCTGCTGCCCATTAATCTGCTGTTTCTCGGCCGCCGTCAGCTTTCCGCCGTTGGCCGCGCGATCCGCCCGCGTTTCGCCATTGATCGCCGCTTCCTTGGTCTCCAGATTGGAGGTTTCACCGGCCGTCAACTGCCCGCTTTTCACGCCTTGTGCGATGCGGTCCTGTTGATTTTCCTTGCGCTGTGCGACCGTTGGAGCCGGGGTGGCTGTCGTGCTTGAACCTTGTGTTGAAGAATCCTGTGCCATTGCTACTGTGCCCAGTAACAGCACCGCTGCGGGCACTACACTCCACTTCGAGAACTTGCTGTTCATGATCGCTTCTCCTTTTTTCACTTGCCTCGACTGAATAACCGGGTACCTGTAATACCCAAGTTTCCAGAAATAGTTGCGCCCGCCTACTGGCTGGAAGTTCAGCCTTTTCCAATCCATTTCCTGTCCGTTTACTCTTTGGACACAGCTCCCCGCGCCCGAAATCCGTCGCTCCGATCCGATTCTTGGCTCTGTTTTGTGCCTCTCTTGCCTTGTAGCGACGCGGTCCGCTCTGGTCATCGCTGTTCCTTCCGCTGTCATCCCGACCGGAGCCGCCCTTTGCGGCTCGGAGTGGAGGGGCCCCTCTTCGCTTCCACAAAAACAAAAAGGCCTCGATTTCTCGAGGCCTTCCCAAACAATTCGTCTCTAAATTTTTTACTTCTTCTCGTCCACCGGTTTCTCCGGCGTCTGCGCCGGCGGCGCGGGTGGCGTCGAAGTCGTCCCGCTCATCCCATCCTTAAAATTGCGAATCCCTTCGCCAAGTCCCTTCATCACTTCCGGAATCCGGCGTCCACCAAAAAAGATCAGCACGATGGCCAGCACCACCAGCCAATGGAAAATGCTAAATTCGCCCATAACAAGCCTCCACGCTATCCTGCTCGGCACTTTCCGTCACGCTACCGCAGCGCGCCAAGCTCCGGCGACTCCCAGTTTTTGGGTAACCGAACCCCTAAAGGATAACACGCTCATCCCCCGCCCGGCGCGTCAGCCGTTGCCGGTCCAGGTATTCCAGCAGCGGAATCGCGTACTTCCTTGTGATCCCTGTCAGCTCCTTAAAACTTGGCACCCCAATTCGCTCGCCCTTCGCCTTCTTGTATTCCCTCAACATTCCCGCCAGTTTTTCCAGTGCCACGCGATGAAATATCAATTCCGCGTTTACCCGCACCAATACTTTTTCTCGCAGCAGAATCTGCAAAATCCTCTCCGCCCGCGCTTTCTCGATCGCCAGTTGCGCCAGCACTTCGTTCACCGGCGGCACCGCCAGTCCCGCCTTCGCAAAAGCCGCCTCGATCTGTTCTCGCGCCCGCGTTTCTTCCGCCGACAGCGTGATCTCTGACCCCGCTTTCTTCACCGTCTCGCCCTGCGCCGTCAGCTTTTTCGTTTCCAGCAATTCCTGCAGTGCCGCGCGAAACGCTTCCACCCTCGTGCGCTTTCCCAGGCTCGCTCTCAAATCTTCCCGCGCAATTCCAGGCAGCAGTGGATTGTCCTTCTGAAAACGCTCCACGCGTTCGAACAATTTTCTCTCAATGTCCCGAAAAAAGCCTACTCCCAGCAGAATCGGCGGCTCCACGGAAATAATCCGCAAGCTCTTCGCCTCGGCAAGCTTCTCCGCCGAAGCCCGCACTTCCTCCGCCATCCATCCGGTCCGCGCCGTAATCTCTTCCCCGCTAACACCCAAAATATTCCGCTCTACCATCGCCTGCAAAGTCTCTTCTCGAGTGCCAATTTCCAGCTTCCGGAGAAACGCCGCTCGCCCGGTATCTTTCTTCGCCGCTCGCCGTGCCAGCGGATCCAGCACCTCGCCGCCCCCAATAGTGATCACTGGAGAAAATTGCCGCACGATAAAACGGTCTCCGCGAACCGCTACAATTTCCTCCTGTAATTTCAGTTGCGCCACTGCGCTTCCTCCGGGCGCCAACTCTTTGCCTTCGAAAAGAATCACCTCGCCAACCGTTTCCGCCGTTCCGCAATGAAAATGCACATGCGCTCGTTGCTTCAGTGGTGCCGCCGTCGCCAGCAATTCCAATCGCACATCGATCCGCTTCGTCGCCCGCAGCCGCCCCGGCGCAACAATCGTC
>Ga0210409_10006482_pt1 | contig 12158 bp, 8 predicted proteins | sample IncBWH17MmetaG_FD_161649 | JGI IMG/M metagenome (GOLD analysis project Ga0210409, IMG submission 161649) | Forest soil microbial communities from Barre Woods Harvard Forest LTER site, Petersham, Massachusetts, United States - Inc-BW-H-17-M | ecosystem: Environmental > Terrestrial > Soil >...
ACGCAGTGAAGCCCGCTTCGAAGATCAACTCATCGCCGACCTGAAGTGGCTGGGCCTCGATTGGGACGAAGGTCCCGACGTCGGCGGCCCTTATGTTCCTTATCGTCAATCCGACCGGCTGGACCTCTACCGCGAACAAGCTGAGCGCCTCCTGAACGAACGCAAAGCGTATTTGTGCTTCTGCAGCGAAGACGACTTGCAGAAGGAGCGCGACCAAGCGTTGGATGAAGGACGCCAGCCGATCTATTCCGGCAAATGTCGCATGATGGACGCCGACGAAGCCAGGCGTCGCCGCTCGGCCGGGGAAGCCTGTGCCATAAGGCTGCGGATTCCTGAGCATCCTATCCGCTTTCACGACATCGTTCACGGCGACGTCGAGTTTTCGAATGAAGTCGTCAGTGATCCCATCATTCTGCGTTCGAACGGCATGCCGGTCTACAACTACGTGGTCGTGATTGACGACGCGCTCATGAAGATCACCCATGTGATTCGCGGCGACGACCATCTTTCCAACACACCCAAGCAAGTCGCGCTGTACGAAGCTCTTGGTTGGCCGGTACCGGAATTCGCGCACTTGTCGACTATCCTGGGCGCCGACCGCGAACGGCTCTCGAAACGACACGGCGCGACCTCGATTGCAAACTTCCGCGACATGGGCGTCTTGCCCGAAGCGCTGGTGAACTATTTGGCCCTGCTGGGCTGGGCGCCGAGCGGGGGTGCTAGAGAAATCTTTACTCTCAAGGAATTGGCAAAAGAATTTTCGCTGGAGCGCATCACCCCGTCTGCTGCCGTCTTTGATATGGAGAAGCTTTATTGGCTGAACCGTCAATACATTAAGGGGTGGCCCGCAGACGATCTGATTGCCGTCGGCGTGTGGTTCTTCGCCAAGGCCGGGTTAATCGAATCCAGTGACGCCGCATGGCTGAGTTCCCATCGCCTTCCGATTGTCCAGGTGAGCAACGATTTGCGAGATTGGTTGGGACAGATAGTGGCGCTGCTTGCGCCTTACGTAGATCGCCTGGATCAGCTCCCCGAGCGCGCTTCGCCAATTTTCAACTACGATGCCAAGGCCGCGTTGGCCGCGCCGGATAACGCCGAGGTTCACAGTTGGCCAAACACGGATGCCGTGTTCGCCAGATTCGCGGTCAAGATTATGGCGGACGAATCGGCCAGCACGGGACAACTGACACCGGAGCAGTTCAAGAAGATTGTCAATGAAGTCAAAGCCGAAACCGGAGCCAAGGGCAAAGAGCTATTTCATCCCATTCGCATTGTGATCACCGGCTCACATTCCGGTCCGGATTTCGACCGGCTGATTCCTATCCTTGAAGCTGGCAGTCATCTGAATCTTCCCAAGCACGTTTTAAGCGTACGCGAGCGAGTAGAGGAATTCGCCAGAGCGCGAACAGACTTAGAAAAGTCAGCCACGGATCAACACGGATCTTAAGAAACACTAGAAACATCCGTGTCGATCCGCGCAAATCCGCGGCCCGGTTCTTACGTTTTCAAAATGCTTTCCAGTGCCCCTCGCAGGTCCGGCTTCTGAAAGGCGTAGCCACTAGCAAGCAGCTTGGCCGGTTCCACCCGCTGGCTGCCCAGCAAAAGTTCGTCTCCCATCTGTCCAAAAACCAGGCGGGCCGCGAAAGCGGGCATGGGGAAAATCGCCGGGCGTGACAGGACCGAAGCCAGCGTCTTGGTGAACTCCGCATTCGTCGCTGGATGGGGCGAGACGCTATTCACCGGACCCCGAAGAGATTCGTTCGCAAGTATGTGGCGAATTGCCCCGATCTCATCGTGCAAGTCAATCCAGCTCATCCATTGACGTCCGCTGCCGATCTTCCCGCCCAGTCCCATCCGAAACGGCGGCAGCATTTGTTTCAATGCACCGCCTTCAGCACTCAAGACGATGCCGGTTCGCAAGAAAACCGTGCGAATGCCAGCTTCCACGGTAGGGTCCGCGGCCGCTTCCCATTCGCGACAGACCTCCGGCAGGAATCCGCTTCCACCGGAAGCGCTGTCTTCCCGCAATATCTCATCGTCGCGATCCCCGTAGAAGCCGATTGCCGAGGCAGAGATCAAGACCCGCGGAGGCGACGCCGCCCGAGCAAGCGCTTCGGCAAGATGTCGCGTCCCGAGAACCCGGCTGTCACGAATTGATTTTTTCTTTGATTCCGTCCAGCGGCTGGCAATCGATTCTCCCGCAAGATGAATGACTGCGTCGAAGCCCGAGATCGATTCAGGCGCAAGCGGCCGAGCCGGATCCCATCCAATTCGCCCGTTGCCAGACTGCCCGCGACCCAGGCAAACAACCTCGTATCCACTCGCTTTCAGAGCAGGCAACAAAGCTGAGCCGATCAGGCCGGAAGAACCACTGACGAGAACCTTGACTGGCATAGAGTCAACTCTACCAGTTCACCGATGCCCGGGACAGACAGCCATTCATCCACCGAAAACGTAGCAAGCCACGTTTCTCCAAGCCTGTAGAGAGGTTGCTTGCAACGTCTCTTTCCCCGGTATAATCCGTTATGGCGACGCTGCGCGAACAGATCGCGACCACCGCCCTCACGGTGACCAAGTTCCGGGAGTTGTTGCGCACCATGCGTGCCAACCGCCCCGGCGACGACCTGGAACTGGTGCGCAGAGCCTACGAATTCTCCCAAAAAAATCACGCCGGTCAGAGCCGCGCCTCAGGCCAGCCCTATCTGGTTCATCCCCTCGGCGTTGCGCAGGTTCTGGCCGAGATGAAAATGGACGCGGTCGCGATCGCTGCCGGTTTGCTGCACGACTCCGTCGAGGACACCTCGGTCACGATCGTCGACATTCGAAAAGAATTTGGCGAGCAGGTTGCCCACATTGTTGAGGGTGTTACCAAGATCAGCCAGATTGATTTCGCCACGCGGGAGGAACAGCAAGCCGAAAACCTCCGCAAGATGATGCTGGCCATGGTCGATGACATCCGCGTGGTGCTGATCAAGCTGGCCGACCGCCTGCATAACATGCGAACTCTCGAGCACCTGCCGCTCGATCGCCAGCAGAAAATTGCCAAGGAGACACTCGAGATTTACGGCCCTATCGCTCACCGGCTCGGAATGGGCAAGATTCGCGGCGAACTCGAAGACCTGGGATTCCGTTATCTCGATCCCCTGACTCATCAGCAAGTGCACGACGCCGTCGAAGCTCGCCGCAAGAAGGGCGAGCAATTTCTGGCGCGGGTCGAGCAAACCCTTCGCGACAAGCTGAAAGAGGCAGCTATCACGGCCGAAGTGGAAAGCCGCATCAAGCGGCTCTTCAGCATCCACAAGAAACTGGTGCGGCAAAAAATCAGCGTGGACCAAGTCTACGACTTGTACGCCATGCGGGTGATCACGAAGTCTTTGCAGGACTGCTACGCTGTCCTTGGCATCGTGCATAACGTGTGGCGGCCCGTGCCTGGACGAATCAAAGACTTCATCGCCATGCCGCGGCCCAATTTTTATCAGTCGCTGCATACCTCAGTCATCACTGAGGATGGCACACCCTTTGAAGTGCAGATCCGCACCGAGGAAATGCACCGCATGGCGGAAGAAGGCATCGCGGCCCACTGGAAGTACAAAGACGGCCCGGTCTCGGCCCAGGACGAGCAGCGGCTGGCTTGGCTGCGGCAGGTCGTCGAGTGGCAACGCGATGTGTCCGATCCCACTGAGTTCCTTTCCACCCTCAAGATCGACCTGTATCCCGAAGAGGTTTACACCTTCACGCCCAAAGGAAAGGTTGTGGTGCTGCCGCGGGAATCCACGCCCATAGATTTTGCCTATTCGATTCACACTGAGGTCGGTCACAGTTGCGTCGGCGCCAAGGTAAACGGACGCATGGTGCCGCTGCGTCACAAGCTGCACAGCGGCGATATCGTGGAGATCGTTACTCAGCCGGGGCGAACCCCGAGCCGCGACTGGCTCGCCATCGTCAAGTCTTCTCGCGCTCGTAACAAGATCAAACACTGGCTCAACATTCATCAGCGCGAGCGCGCCATCGAAATCGGGCGCAAGCTGATCGAAAAAGAAGCGCGCAAATATCGCGTCGCGCTGAAAGAGATCAAGGACGACGTATTGCTGAAGATCGCCTCGGACTATGGTCTGGGCCAGGTCGACGACTTGATGGCCGGAATCGGATACGGCAAATACTCCGCTCGGCAAGTGCTGGCTCGCCTGGCACCGGCTTCTACCGCCCCCGTTGCCGACAGTGAGGGAGATAAATCCGGCGGCATCGCCAGCGTGGTGCGGCGGGTTTTCGGCGGAGACAGCGGCAACAACGCCATCCGCGTAAAAGGCCACGGCGACCTCCTCGTGTACCGCGCCCGCTGTTGCAACCCCATCCGCGGCGAGGGCGTGGTCGGTTACGTAACCCGCGGCAAAGGCGTCGCCGTTCACGCCGTGAATTGTCCCAACGTCGTCAACCTCCTGTATGAGCCGGAGCGCCGCATCGATGTGGAATGGGCGCACGATGAGGGCACACCGAGTTCGTATCCCGTCAAGCTAACCGTCTTTTGCGACGATCGATTCGGCATGTTGAAACAGATAACGGCCGTGATCAGCGATGCCAAGACCAACATCCGGGATATGCAAGTTCGCAGCTCGAATGGGCAGGCCAACATCGACGTCATTCTCGATATTGCCGACCTCAAGCACCTGGAGAACATCATCAACGGCGTACGCAAGATTCCCGGCGTTCACGACGTGCAAAGGCTGCAGAAGGTCTGAACCGAAGCGTGTTTTTCCTGTAGTCATGTGCTCTCCAGTCCTTCGCCAGGTTTCCCCTTTTCGTAGACCGGCCGCAACGTCGATGGTAGAATCCTGCCGTCGTCGCACAGGCCGCAGCCATGAAGCGTGGTGTCAGCCCGTCACGGCGTTCCATTCGATCCGACCAAGAACTTGGAGGATGCATGAAAAGACTGCGAACCGTACTCTGCGCCTGCGTCTTGGCTTTCTTTCCGGGACTCGCGGCAGCGGGAACACCCCAGACCTTCCTGATCCTTAATAGCCAACCCGGCGATTACGTCGGGCAGGGGCAATATCAAGTGTTCACGACGTCGGATGGAACCTTTTCTGCGCAATCAGCCGGTCGGGGGGGCGTTGAGTTTTCATTCCAAGGCGGTAACTCCAACTGGACTTTATTTTTCGGGCCGCCGGATGCCGACAAGTTTGTGCGGGCAGAGTATGAAGGGATCCAGCGGTTCGCCTTCCACTCGCCGGGCAAGCCGGGAATGGACGTGGGCGGAGACGGGAGAGGCTGCAACACCGACACCGGCCGTTTTCTGCTCACCGACATTGCGATTGCACCAGATGGAACGATCCAAAGGCTGGCGATTGATTTCGAACAACATTGTGAAGGCGCAACTCCAGCGCTGTACGGTACTGTTCGCTTCAATTCAGCAGTAAGCGCTGTGCCCAGGTTTGGTATTGGTAATGCCATCGCCCTCAAGGGGAGCGCTGGCGCGAGTGATACCGGAATGATCGTCGCACTCTCCATGCCGGTGAAGAAGGCTGTAAGTGTTCAGTTCCAAACCGCGGACGGCACGGGCATCGCTGGCACGGATTACATCGCTACAAAAGGCATCGTGGAATTCCCGGCAGGGACGACCTGGCTACCCATTGCGATTCCGATCATTGGCGACCGTTTGGCGCGCGGTGACAAGATATTCCACATCCAGCTCAGTTCTCCGAAGGGGGCGAAAATCGGTCCCGCTGAGAACAGGGTGAAGACGATTGACCCCAATGTTCCACTCACCGCGTTGGCCATGAGTAGCCAGCCCGGCGACTACATTGGCCAAGGACAGATGTATCTTTATACGACGGAAGACACGACAATCATGCCCAGTCGAAATTACGACAACGGCGTTAGCATTAGCCTGGGTGAATCAGATAATTGGGAGACGGATTTCGCCGCTCCCAACGATGCGACCATCGTGCCAGGCGTTTACAACAACGCCGAGCGTTTTCCCTTCCAGGCTTCGAATGCACCCGGTCTGTCGGTTTACGGCGAAGGCCGCGGCTGTAACACGCTTACCGGACGTTTTGTTGTGAGAGATGCCAGGTATGCGTCGAACGGCGACGTAGAGCACTTTGCCGCTGACCTGGAACAGCACTGCGAGGGTGCATCGCCAGCGCTGTTCGGTTGGATTCGGTACAACTCGCATCTGCAGCAGATCTCGGTGACTGATGCTGTGATTGAAAATGGCAAGTCCGCCGTGTTCACCGTTACTCTCAATCCGCCATTAAAGCATCCAGTGTCGGTTAGGTTTGCGACGGCCGACGGATCGGCGATCGGTGGCGTGGACTACGTCATTACGTCAAAGACGGTCCGATTCGCGGCCGGGGAATCAGAGCACACAGTGACGGTCAAGCTGCTTACCAACGGGCACGGAAAGAAGCAGTTCTTCGGACAGTTGTCGTCGCCGTCGCGGGAGCCGGTCTGGATCAACCAGGGATCAGCGACCTTTTAGCTGGTCTAACCCAAGCCACACTGTGGAGACTTCATGCGAGACGTGATTTCTACCAAAGACGGTCCGCAGGCAATTGGGCCGTATTCACAGGCGATCCGGGCCAATGGATTCGTCTTCGTTTCCGGGCAGGTGGCGATTGATCCCGCCACTCAGCAGGTGGTCAGCGGCGACGTCGCTGTCCAGACTGATCGCGTGCTCAAGAACCTCTCCGCAATCTTGAAGGCCGCGGCAAGCGGGTTGGAGAAAGTTGTGCGCTCGACTGTGTTCTTAAAAAACATGAGCGACTTCGCGGCGATGAACGAAGTTTACGGCCGCTATTTCACTTCGGCTCCACCGGCCAGATCGACGGTCGAGGTGGCGCGCTTGCCCAAGGATGTGCTGGTCGAAATCGACGTAATCGCACTGGCATAGAGATCGGCAATTTGCAATTGGCGCATTCTCAAGCGCCAATTTAGAATGCAAAGTTCCGCTCTTAATCGAAAATCAACTATAGGGAGAAAAGTAATGCTGAAGAGTGCGTGTCTGATTTCAATCGTTATGTTCGTAGCTGCCGCCCTTTTTGCGCAGAGCAGCAAGAAGGCTGACAACAGTGCGCCCACGAAGGTGACCGGCGACGGAACGAAGACGGCCGATGGCCTGCAATACTGGGACATCAAAGTCGGTTCGGGCGTCACTGCTGCGGCGGGCCAGACGGCGAAGGTCCACTACACCGGGTGGCTGACTACTGGCAAGAAGTTCGACAGTTCTCTGGACCGTGGCGAGCCATTTACGGTAGAGCCCCTCGGCACCGCGCCGGTCATCCAGGGGTGGAATGAAGGCATCATCGGGATGAAGGTAGGCGGCAAACGGCAATTGCGAATCCCGCCACAACTCGGTTATGGAGCTCGCGGGACCCCGGGTGGCCCGATTCCTCCGAATGCGACCCTGATCTTTGACGTCGAACTGTTGGGCGTTCGATAAAAGCGTCAACCACAAAGGACGCTAAGGTTCACAAAGGAAAACCTGCTAGGAATTTCGTTGCGAACCTTAGTGTCCTTTGTGGTTATCGGTTCTTAGGCCTTGACTACTTTACCGCTGCGCAGGCAGGAAGTGCAGACGCGCATTCGCTTGGCACCGCCCTTTACTTTGGCGCGAACCGGGCGCAGGTTGATGTTCCAGCGCCGACGCGACACGTTATGGGCGTGGCTGATGGTATTTCCGAATTGCGGCCCTCGGCCGCAGATATCACAAACTTGTGCCATGACAACTCCAGATAGTTTTAGAACTTGGTGTGCAAAACATAGATTTTACCGGAGTTGGGGTGACTTCGGCAACTCGAGACGGGCGCGGACGCCCGTTTTCCATTAGCGACAGGATAGCTCAGCGCTCCAGAATCCACTTCCCAACCACATCCAGGATCTCCGGCGTCTCCGGATCCCAGAGTGTGGTGTGAGGCACGTCGGGGTAGATTTTGAAGCATTTGTCCGCTGACGCGGAGAGCTTATCGAAAGCGACGCACTCCCGATGGCTCACTACCCGATCCTGCCCGCCCTTAATCAGCAGCGTTGGAGCATGTACGCGGCGCGCGATTTTCCATCTCCAGCCGAAGACGATGCGCTGCACGTCGAGCAAGTACCCGAAGCTGACGTTCTTGTAGGCTAACGGGTCAACCCGGCGACGGGCGATGAACTCCGGGTCGCGGGAACTTTCCTCAAGACGCTTGCCCACCAGGCTGATCACAGGCTCCCGGTGCGCCAGTACAAAGTAGGGCATCAGGCTTAAGCTCTCGAGGCTGAGGAACTGGCTGAGATCGAGATTCAAAGCCAGCGCCAGAAGTATGAGGCCGGAAAGTTCGCGGCTGTTTCGCTTGGCGTAATTCAGGGCGAGGTCGGCTCCCATGCTGTCGCCCAGCAGAAAAATCTTGGCTGCGGGCTGCTGCTGCTTCACAAAGCGGATCATGGCTTCGACGTCGGCTCCGACTTGGGCCTGCGTGCCTACGAATCCTCGTCTTCCCTGCGACAACCCGTGGCCTCTGGCGTCCAACCCGTATACATCGGTGCCAAGCGGGTTCAGCGCATCGGCGATGACTTTGTAGGGAGCGCTGTGATATCCGATGCCATGCAGCACTACGACCGCGCGGCCGTTCCAGGGTGCACTGGCAGGCCAGTGGCGATAGAAGAGTCGGGTGTCGTCGACGGAGGTGACAAATCCGTGGCGGTCGCCGATCTTGCCCGAAAGATGAGAGACATCTTCGGGCGAGCTGACCTCGGGCGGCATTGGCGCCACTAGCTGAGCGGAATCGAGCATTCTGGGAAACGGCGCCTGACGTCGCGCTTGCGGGTTTTTCTTTGGGACCCTCTCGGGGTCATTCTATTGATAACACGGGTCGGAGCGTATCGGCTATTTCTTTACAGGTGCCTGGTGATTTTCGTAATTGTTTACCATTTAGTAATATTATGGCAGCGTGTGATCACCAGTTCATACCGCCAGAATTGCATTTTCCTCTGAAGGCCATGAAAACAAAGGAACGATTTCAGAGATACCCGTCTAAAATATCCCTTTTAAAGGACTTATCGTTGGGATACTCATGTGCGAGAGCTGCATTTCCCTTCCAAATCTATGAAAACAGGTAGCGCCCATCGAGATACCCTTTAAAATATCCCTTCCAAAAGACTTAGCTCATGTACGGTAATTTCACTAAATTCGGATAGCAGTTGTCAGCTGTCGGCTCCCGGTTCTCGGTTCCCGGTTCCCGGTTCCGCAGACACGAATGTCCGCGCCACACGATCTAATACCAGTATGACAGGTTGAACAGGGTAAACCCGCCAATTTTCGAGAAATATATTTGGAATGGAATGAGCAAGTTGAGAAGAATTTGGCGGTTCAGGGGGCTTGACAAGTTTTTGGGCGCTGGAAAATTTGCGGTGCGGGCGTGCGATACTGAATTCATGGCTGCAGTCGCGGACCCGAAGTCGGTGAAGGTGAACTTGAGCACGGGCACGGGTCTGGATATCGAATGGAAGGATGGCCATCGGTCCCACTACTCGTTTCCGTTCCTGCGCGATGCCTGTCCTTGCGCGCTGTGCGACGAAGCGAGATCCAAGACGCACCAGCAGCCGGGAGAACCTCCAAAACTTGCCGCCGGGGCTCTGCCTATGTACAAGCCCGCGATCAAAGCGGTTTCGGCCGAGGGCGTGGGCAAGTACGCGATCAAGTTTCATTTTAACGATGACCACGAGCTGGGGATTTATTCGTGGCAGTTTTTGCGGGATTGGTGTCCGTGCGAGGAGTGCAAGGCGGCGCGGACTAGCGAGGTCGGCACTCGTCACTAGAAAATGCGATGGCCCCGATTTCTCAGGGCCAAATAATTCTTGGGTACTGACAGCACCCTGCGACCTTCTCAGTATAGACTGCGACAATTCTTAGTCAAGTTACTTTGTAGGAAAGCTATCCCTGCGTTTGCTTCCCACAGAACCCGCGCTCAAAAAATGAGCCTGGACCCGACGGGATTCGAGCCCGCATCTGCTACCGTCGCAGGGTGCTGTGTTCCCGTTACACCACGGGCCCGGAGGAAATTTACTCACGTTTTGCAGCGAATTATCACGGTCGAAGGTCACAATCCAACCTTCACGCGTTTCAAAAAAGGAACTCCGCCGACGAATCCCTGTAAAATCTAATATTGGCTTCGGAGCCTTTCCCAACTTTGTCTTTCCTCGACCAACTCAACCCGCAGCAGCGTGAGGCTGTTGAAACTACCGACGGGCCGGTACTCATCCTGGCAGGCGCCGGGAGCGGGAAGACTCGCGCCATCACCTACCGAATTGCTCATCTGATCGAGAACATGGGCGTCATGCCGGAGTCTATCTTGGCTATGACGTTCACCAACAAAGCGGCTTCGGAGATGGTGGAGCGGGTGGACAAGTTGGTGGGTGGGTTGTCGATTGCCAAGCCGGTGATTTCTACGTTTCATTCCCTCTGCGTGCGGGTGTTGCGGCGGGACATCGAAGCGCTTCGTATTCCTTCTTCCGTTCCGGGCGCGCCGCCGATTGGCCACACGAAGACCTTTGTGATCTATGACGAAAATGACCAGCAGCAGCTGGTCAAGTCGGCCATGCGACGGCTAGGGATTGATGACAAGCAGACTACGCCGCGCACCGTGCTCGCGCATATTTCGTGGGCGAAGAATCACATGCTTGATCCGCAGGAAGTTTATCTGCAATCGGCTGATCCGAAGACCGAGCGGGTGGCCCAGATTTACGCCGAGTACAAGAAAGAACTGGCGAAGGCAAACGCGCTGGATTTCGACGACCTGCTGCTTGAAACCGTGCGCCTGTTGAAGGCTGCGTCTGAAGTTCGCGAATACTATAACCGGCGGTTTCAGTACATCCTGGTCGATGAATATCAGGACACGAATCGTCCGCAGTATGAATTGATGCGGCTGCTGGCGGGAACCCGGCACAATGTTTGTGCCGTCGGCGATGAAGACCAGTCGATCTATTCGTGGCGTGGAGCGGACATCCGCAACATTCTTGAGTTTGAAAAAGATTTTCCCGAGGCCAAGATCATCCGGCTGGAGCAGAATTATCGTTCGACGCAGAACATCCTGCAGGCGGCGTCGGCGGTGGTCGCGAATAACCTGAAACGCAAGGGCAAGAATCTTTGGACGTCGAGGCAGGGTGGCACCAAGCTCGGCTATTACGAGGCGCCGGATGGCGAGAATGAGGCGCTGTTTGCGGCTGACTATATTTCGAAGTATCTGCGGGAGGCGGTGGATCAGGGCGAGAATGCGCGGGCGGCCGTGCTTTACCGCACCAATTCTCAATCGCGATTGTTTGAAGAGGCTATGCGCCGGTATCAGTTGAAGTATCACGTGGTGGGCGGGTTTTCTTTCTATGAGCGAGCCGAAATCAAAGACATGATTTCGTATTTGAAAGTCATTCATAACGTGGATGATTCGATCTCGCTGTTGCGGGTGATCAATACGCCGGTGCGCGGGATTGGCAAGACTACGATAGAAGTCCTGGAGCGGGTTGCGCTCGAGACCGGCGTTTCCTTGTGGGGTGCAATCGGAGCGGCGATCAGGCGTCAGCTTCTTCCGGCGCGTGCTTTGGCTGCGCTCAAAAGTTTCAAGGGGCTGATCGAGGATGGGCGAGCGATGCTGGCTGGAAGCTATGTGGAGCGGTTGGAAGAAACGGCCAGTGAGGAGCCGCAAGACGAGCTAGAGATGGATGTCTCGCTGGTTGCGGAGGATGACACTGATTTCGATCCGGACAACCTGGCGTTCGATTTTGGAAGCGCGGATGGGGACGGTGAGGTCAGCGCTTTTCCATCCACCTCTCCACCAGAAGCGAATGAGGGCGCCCGCTCTACACCGGCTACGGCGGACTCCGGGTTTCGCACTCCGGGCGATGCGGCGAACACTGCCGAGCTCCTGAAGTTCCTCATCGACCGCACGGGTTACATCAAGCAGCTTGAGACAGAGGATACGCCGGAGGCTTACTCGCGGATTGAGAACCTGCGCGAACTGGTCAATGCGGCCATGGATTCGCGCGACCGCGGCGAGAGTCTGGATCAGTTTCTTGATCATGCGGCGCTGGTGAGCGATGCGGATGCTTACGATGAGCAGGCCCAGATCACGCTGATGACATTGCATGCGGCAAAAGGCCTGGAATTTTCGCTTGTGTTTCTTTGTGGGTTGGAA
>Ga0210409_10006483_pt1 | contig 12156 bp, 8 predicted proteins | sample IncBWH17MmetaG_FD_161649 | JGI IMG/M metagenome (GOLD analysis project Ga0210409, IMG submission 161649) | Forest soil microbial communities from Barre Woods Harvard Forest LTER site, Petersham, Massachusetts, United States - Inc-BW-H-17-M | ecosystem: Environmental > Terrestrial > Soil >...
ACCCAAACCACGCATTGTCATTCTGAGGGCCGTCTTATGGCCCGAAGAATCTCTCCGTTCTGCGCGCGAACGACAGAGAGATTCTTCGCTTCGCTCAGAATGACACAATGGTGGTGTTCAGGGATTTAGTAGCCGCATCAATCCCATTGCGGCGTGCGAGAGGCGCGCCCCGCGGCGCGATACCAAATACAAAGAGCGCGGCATCTTGAGTTGCCGGATGCGGACTTCAGCCAACAGTTTGCGTTCCACTTCCCAGCGGACGCACATTCTTGGCACGATCGCTACGCCCATGCCCATTTGCACCAGGCGCTTGATGCTTTCGATGGTGGGCATTTCAATGTCGCGGTGCAGCGGGACGCGATGCTTCTCGAAGAGCTGAATGACCCGCGAGCGGTAGGGCGATTCCACATTGTGCGCGATGAAAGTTTCCTCGCCCAGGTCCTTGATGTCCACCGAGCGGCGGCGCGCCAGCTTGTGTTTCGGCGGGACGACGAAGGTCAGCTCGTCGCGCAGGATTTCTACGGCTGCGAGCTTTGGGTCCTGCGGGACGTAGGAGACGGTGCCGAGGTCCAGGCGGTAATTCAAAACCTCCTGCGGGATGTCGCGCGAAAGCGTGCGGTGCATGATCAGCTTCACGCCGGGGTACAGTTTTCTATAGCGAGCGAGGGCGGGGAGCAAGGCGTGGATCGAGCTTTCGTTCACGCCCAGGCGGAGTTCGCCGCGGCCCAGGTTTCCCAGGTCCTCCATGCCCTTCTGGATTTCGTCGCGCAGGTTGAGCAGGCGCTCGGCGTAATCGCGCAGGAGTTCGCCGGCGTCGGTGAGTTTTACCTGGCGGGCGCCGCGCACGAGCAGCGGCTGGCCCACCGATTCCTCGAGCTTGCGGATGACGATGCTCACCGCCGGCTGCGTGCGGTAAAGTTTTTCCGCGGCGCGGGAGAAGCTCTGCTCCTTCGCCACGGTGAGAAACACGTGCAATTGGGATAAATCCATGGGTCCTTTCACGTGTCGCATGCTTCAGCTTGCGGGGGTTGGCCCTTGCGAGGACGAAAACCCGCAAGCTGAAGCATGCGCCACTGGATCTCAATTCCACTATAATGCGAGTTTATAGAAAACCAATCTACTATAAATTGGATGAGGAATTCAAAGATAGGCGAATCACACGGCGGCGCGGGCGGATTTGGTCCTGAAGTATGCCGCGAGAAACAGAAAAGCAAAAATCCAGTCCACCGAGCCGATGGCAAAGGCGGATAGAGGGAGCCGCCCCTGCGACAGCAAGACGACCGCTGCAAGCGAACCTGGGCGTCAAGATTCTTCGAGTGCACGTCCGGTTTGCCGGGTACGCCGACGGTAACGAGCTGCTCGCTGATGGCGATGGCCACCGTATCCTGGTCGTGGCTGTGGAGGATGATCGAATCGCCGGGCGATACTAGTACATTGAAAACCTTCACATAGTCATTGTGCAGGGCGAGATGGTGATGAGGCTCGTGGTCCATCGTAGGGACTGCGGGAGATTGTGCGGCCAGCGGCAAGGCTGCGAGGCACATTACAGCAATCCATGTAGCTCTCGTTTTCATGATTTTCCCTAGCTTCCGCTGTCAATCCATGCCGGATCGGAGATTCAGTCAACCGATCGCATAAGTCTTTCTAGAACAGGTACATACGGAGATGTCAGATTCTTATATTCTGCCTTTCCGCGGTCCAATTTGGGCCTGTAACACAGAATTAACATTCCTCTCACAGGCCATTAAGCCCCCACCGATAGACTCTTTACAGCCCGGAAGTGTCTGAGCTGTACCCCAATTCGAGGAAGGGAAATACTTCACTTTGAGAAGAGGACGCCAGACGGAACGTTCTGCCGAGGCGCAGTTGGTGTGGGCCGTTCCCCCAGTGAGGGATGGGGTTATTTCAGATAAATATCTGCTCTTGCGCGATTGCGCGGGGGAATCTTGATAGCACCGCGCAATCCCAATACCAATTCATGGATGAAAACCAATCCCAAGACTTCATTTTCAGGAGGAATTGAAATGCGATTATTCGCAGCAGTGTTGCTAAGCATGAGCATTGCGGCCATGCCCCTTTTGGCGCGCAATGCCGGCGAGACGGGGAAGGAAGACACGCCAGCGGCGGCAAGCAGTGCGTCGTCCGTGCCGGATAAGCCCACGGCGGTGAAGCCGGAAGCTTCGGCCATCGAGAGCGAGATGCAGGACCTTCGGAGCCTGGTGGAGGAACAAAGGGCGGAACTTGAGTCGCAGCGCGCCGCGCTAAAAGCGCAACAATTGAAAATGGAAGCGCTTGAGGAAAAGCTCGGCGCGACACCTGCGGAACCGGTGACTACACCTTCCGCGGTGACGACGGCCCTCGCCACGGCCACGCCGATTTCGAGCGCGGCCGTTACGCCGGCAACTCCCGCGGCGGCACCGCCGCAAAAGGGGAATGACGAGGTGTCGCCTCTCCAGCTTCGCGTCGGTTCTGCCTACATCACACCGGTCGGATTCATGGATTTTACGGGCGTGTTTCGCAGCAAGGACGGCGGGAGCGGCATCGGGACGAACTTCGGAAACATTCCATTTAAGACTCCGAATGCCTTCGCGGGCAATTTGAGCGAACTCCGTGAGAACATGCAGAACTCACGCATCGGCTTTCGCGTGGATGCAATGGTTCACGACGCGCATGTTATCGGCTACATGGAAGCGGACTTCCTTGGAAACAACGGCGGAAACGTGGCGGTGACCAGCAATAGCAACACTCTTCGCTCCCGGTTGTACTGGGTCGATGTTCGACGGGGCAGTTGGGAAGTTCTCGGCGGCCAAACGTGGAGCTTAATCACCCCGGGCCGGAACGGGATTTCGCCCTTGCCGGGGGATATCTTCTTCTCACAGGACATAGATGTGAACTACCAGGCGGGCTTGTTTTGGGGACGTATCCCGGAACTGCGGTTTGTCTATCATCTCCCGTCGGACAAGGCAGCTTTTGCCATCGCGCTGGATAGCCCCGAACAATACATCGGAGGCTCGGGAGGCGGTGGAACCATTACGTTTCCGTCCGGTCTGAACTCTGTTCTGAATCCCAGCGCGACTAGCGCCGAATTTAACAATGGAGGCACGACGCTGGCGACCCCGAACCTCTCCCCGGATATCATTGCCAAACTCGCGTTTGAGCCGATGAAAAAATTCCACCTGGAGATCGGCGGAATCGAACGCCAATTCAAGGATTACGTCCTGATTTCCGGCGCTGGCCAGACAAACATCAAAACAGGAGGGGGCGGCTTCTTCAACGCGAATGTTGAATTGTTCAAGGGCTTCCGCGTCCTGACCAACAATTTCATCGGCGACGGAATCGGCCGGTACATTTTCGGCCTCGCTCCCGACGTGATCGTCCGGCCCGATGGCACGATCTCTCCCATCAAGGCCGGATCGACCGTTTCCGGCATTGAGTTCACACACAAGAACTCATTTATCTACGCATACTACGGCGGCGTATACATCGAGCCTAACTTCTCGATCGACACGACCTCTTCTGCCACCCCCAAACCTCTGATTGGCTATGGGTATGCCGGGTCGGCCAATAGCCAGAATCGGGCGATTCAGGAAGAGACGATTGGCTTCAATCAAACACTCTGGAAGGACGCAAAATACGGCGCTTTGAATTTTATGGGTCAATATTCTTATTTGTCGCGCAACCCGTGGGCAGTCAGTACCGGCGGGGAAGATGCCCACATGAACATGGCGTTCCTGAACTTACGGTATACGCTCCCGGGCTCGGCTCCGACCCTGGGGAAGTAGTCAAACAGGCATCCGGGGAACAAACCAACCATCCAGCCGGCGCGGACCTCACAGTCCGCACCGGCTTTTTTGTTGTTCAGTGGCGCGGGCTACAGCCTGCGGGTTTTGGTTTATCTAGTGAACCAGAAAAACCCGCAGGCTGAAGCCCGCGCCACTGGGGAAGAAAAGCTACGCGGCGTCGGGATCGTAATTCAAATTGGGGGCCAGCCAGCGCTCGACGATGCGCAAATCGAGGCCTTTGCGGCGGCTGTAATCCTCGACCTGGTCGCGGCCGATTTTTCCGACGGCGAAATATTTCGATTCGGGATGTGAAAAGTAAAAGCCGCTCACCGAGGCCGCCGGATACATCGCGAAATTTTCCGTCAGCGTGATGCCCGTATTTTTTTCCGCGCAGAGCAAATCGAACAGCGGGCGCTTTTCCGTGTGGTCGGGCAGCGCGGGATAGCCGGGCGCGGGGCGGATGCCGCGATAGCGTTCGCGCACGAGATCGTCAGGGCTCAGATTTTCTTCCTTCCCGTAGCCCCATTCGATGCGCGCGCGCTTGTGCGTGAGTTCGGCGAGTCCTTCCGCGAGGCGATCGGCGAGCGCCTTGGCCATCAGCGCGTTGTAGTCGTCATTCTCTTTTTCAAATTTTTCGACCAGCGGCTCGATGCGCAATCCGGCGGTAACCGCGAACAGGCCGAGATAATCCATGCGGCCGCTCTCGCGCGGCGCGACGAAATCCGCCACGGCGTAGCTGGGCTCCTGATTGCCCTTCACTAGCTGTTGCCGCAGGGTGTGAAACGTCGTGAGCAAGTGGCGCGATTCGTCGGCGTACACTTCGACGTCGTCCTGCACGCTGTTCGCTGGGAAAAATCCGATCACGGCGCGCGCTTCCAGCAATTTTTCGCGCACGATGCACGCAAGGAGCTTCTGGCCGTCATCGAACAGCTCTTTCGCTTTCGGGCCCACGCCCTCCTGCTCGAGAATTTTCGGATAAATGCCGCGCAGCTCCCAGGCGTGGAAAAACGGCGTCCAGTCAATGTACGGAACGATTTCTTCGAGCGGCACCGGATTGTAGACGCGTGTTCCGAGGAAGGAAGGCCGCGGCGGCTCGTACGCGGGCCAATCGTAAACGGGCTTCTTGTTCCGTGCCTCGGCGAAAGGCAAAAGAGGCTGCGCCTTCCGCGTGGAATGCTTTTCCCGCGCGCTCTCCTGTTCCTTGCTGTTTTCCGCCGTGAAATGTTCCTTCATCTCGGCGCTGAGCAAACTCCCCACCACGCCGACGGCGCGCGAGGCGTCTTGCACGTGAATGACAGGCTGGCGGTAGGAAGGCGCGATTTTCACGGCTGTGTGCGTGCGGCTCGTCGTCGCGCCGCCGATCAGCAGCGGAACGGTGAATCCTTCGCGCTCCATTTCCTTGGCCACGTGCGTCATTTCCTCGAGCGAAGGCGTGATGAGGCCGCTCAGCCCGATCAAATGGGCGCCTGATTCGCGCGCGGTCTTCAAGATTTTATCGCTCGGCACCATCACGCCGAGATCAATCACTTCGTAGTTGTTGCAGCCCAGCACCACGCCCACAATATTTTTGCCGATGTCGTGGACGTCGCCCTTCACTGTGGCCATGACGATGCGTCCCTTGACGGACACGCCGCCCGCCTGCTTTTCCGCTTCGAGGTAGGGTTGCAGATACGCCACCGCTTTTTTCATCACCCGCGCGCTCTTCACCACTTGCGGCAGGAACATCCGTCCCGATCCAAAGAGGTCGCCGACCACGTTCATCGCGTTCATCAACGGGCCTTCGATCACCGCGAGCGGTTTGCCGTATTTTTGCCGCGCCTCTTCCGTGTCTTCCTCGATGTAATCCGTGACGCCTTTCACAAGCGCATGCGTCAGGCGCTCCTCCAGAGTGCCGCTGCGCCACGAGTCTTCTTCCACCTCTCCCTTTACTTTGGCTTTTACGGTTTCCGTGAACGCCAGCAAACGTTCGGTAGCGTCGGGGCGCCGGTTGAGAAGTACGTCCTCGACAAGATTCAGCAGGTCCTTGGGAATCTCTTCGTAAACCGCGAGCTGGCCCGCGTTTACGATAGCCATGTCCAGGCCGGCCTGAATCGCGCGGTACAGAAACGCGGAGTGCATGGCCTCGCGCACCACGTTCTGGCCGCGGAAAGAAAAGGAAATGTTGCTGACGCCGCCGCTCACTTTCGCGTAGGGCAACTTGGCCTTGATTTGCCGCGTGGCTTCGATGAAATCGACGGCGTAATTGTTGTGCTCTTCGATGCCCGTCGCCACAGTCAGAATGTTTGGATCGAAAATAATATCTTCCGGAGCGACGCCGGCCTCTTCGGTGAGAATCCGGTACGCTCTCGTGCACACTTCCATCTTGCGCGCGAGTGAATCCGCCTGGCCCTTTTCGTCGAACGCCATCACCACCATGGCCGCACCGTAGCGCCGCACGAGCCGCGCGCGCTGGCGGAAAGCCTCTTCGCCTTCCTTCAGGCTGATGGAATTCACGATGCCCCGGCCCTGAATGCATTTCAGGCCGGCCTCGATGATTTTCCAGTTGGAGCTGTCAATCATGATCGGCACGCGGGCGATGTCCGGCTCTGCGGCGATGTGGTGCAGAAAGGTGGTCATGGCCTGCTCGGAATCGAGCATGGCTTCGTCCATGTTGATGTCGATGATCTGCGCGCCGTTTTCGACTTGCTGCCGCGCCACGGAGAGCGCCGCTTCAAGTTCCCCGGCGAGAATCAGCTTGGAAAATTTGGGCGAGCCGGTAACGTTGGTGCGCTCGCCGATATTGATGAAGCGCGAATCCGGCCGCACCACCAGCGGCTCGAGCCCGCTGAATCGCGTGTAGCGCTCTGGCTTGGATAAAACGTGCGGCTTGATTCCTCGTACCGCTTCGGCAATCGCGCGGATGTGTGCGGGCGTCGTTCCGCAGCAGCCGCCGGCGATGTTCAACCAGCCGCTCGCCGCAAAATCGCGCAGATCCGCGGACATCGATTCCGGCGTCTCGTCGAAGCCGCCGAACGCGTTGGGAAGCCCCGCGTTCGGATGGCAGCTGATGTGCACGGGCGCGAGATGCGAAAGCTCCTCTATGTACGGGCGCATCTGCTTGGCGCCGAGGGCGCAGTTGATGCCCACGCTCAGCAAATCCATGTGCGAAACCGAAATCCAGAATGCTTCCACCGTCTGCCCGGAAAGCGTGCGGCCGCTCTGGTCGGTGATGGTGACGGACACCATGACCGGGACGCGCCGCCCCGTCGCCGCAAAATGTTCGTCGTTGTACTGGCTGACGGCGAAGAGCGCGGCCTTGGCGTTCAGCGTGTCGAAGATCGTCTCGAGCAGCAGAAGATCCACGCCGCCTTCGACGAGGCCGCGCGCCTGCTCGTAATACACCTCGCGCAATTTGTCGAAAGTGACGCCGCGCGAGGCGGGGCTGTTTACATCCTGCGACATCGAGGCGGTGCGATTGGTCGGCCCCATCGATCCCGCGACGAGGCGGTATGCGCCGGGATGCGCGGCTTCGTATTCGTCGGCTACAGAGCGCGCGATTTTGGCGCCCGCGACGTTCAGTTCGTGAATGGTTTTTTCGAGGCCGTAATCGAGCGCGGAAATTCCATTGGCGTTAAACGTGTTGGTCTTGATGATGTCGGCGCCCGCTTCGAGATATTGCCGTTGAACGGCCTGCACGATGCCGGGCTGCGTGAGGTTCAACACGTCGAAGTTGCCGCGCAGGTCGCGCGGGTGTTTCGCAAATTGCGCGCCGCGAAACGCCGCTTCTTCCAGCTGCTGCGCCTGGATCATGGTGCCCATGGCGCCGTCCAAAATGACGATCCTCTCCTTCAGGAGATTCTTCAGCGCGGCGATTCGTGTTTCTCTGCGATCCAACGTACGTCCCCTATGTGCAAGGTGGCCTTGGATTTAAGCGGGCCGGGCGAATGCCAGCTGCGCGCTTCCAAAGTGCCTCAGGCATGTCTCCCTGGTAGTTTACCGGAGAGAGCAAGATGACCGTGCTTACATTCTCGCATCTCGTTCTCATCACGGCAAACGGCCCCGTTCTCATTGACCGGCAGCAAGCCAGGAGAGTACACTTTGGCGTATGAGATCGAGGGCTTCCCTAATCGCCGGCGTGATTGCCTTGGCAATCTGTCTTGTTTGCCCTCTCGTCGATTTGTTCGATCAATGGGATCACGCCCTGCAAACCGGGAATGACAGTGAATACCCGCTGGTCATCCTGGCCTTGTGCGTGGGTCTGGTATTGGCGCTCGGGCGGCTTATCCCTGCGCTCTCCATGAACTTACCAGCGTCAAGCATCCGTGCCGTTCTTCCCTCCGCGTTGCATGCAATGCCCTTTTCGGTTCGTTCCACGGCATTGACCCTTGCTTCCGCAAGTCCCCCGCTTAGCTTGCGTATCTAGAACTGCGCCCAAATTCCTTTAGCAACATCTCTTAACACCTTGGCCGTCGTTCGTCCGCAAACAAGCGATAAGGGCGGGCCAAACACTTCTTTCTTGCACACTTGTCTCCTGAGCTGAGGAACAGACCATGGAATACGCAAACGCTGCGGCGGAGTCGAACCACGATATTGCGGTTCGCTGCCGCGGGGTCACCAAGACGTACGGAGCCGGTGATGCCAGCGTGATGGCGCTGCGTGGCATTGACCTGGACGTGCGCCGCGGCGAACTGCTCATGGTTGTTGGACCTTCCGGTTGCGGAAAAACCACGCTCATCTCCGTCATTGCGGGAATCCTGGACCAGGATTCCGGCCAATGCCAAGTGTTCGGGCGTGATTTAAAGGACATGGATCAGAGAGCGCGCGCGCAGTTTCGCGGCATGTCCATCGGCTTTGTATTCCAGCTTTTCAATTTACTGCCCGCGCTGAACGCGATCGAGAACGTCTCAGTTCCGCTGCTGATTAATGGCGTGGCTCGCAAGAACGCGGAAGCGCGCGCGGAAGAGGTACTGAAAACGGTGCGTCTCGACACGCGTCTCGATGCGCTTCCGGGAAAGCTCAGCGGTGGCCAGCAGCAGCGCGTGGCGATCGCGCGCGCGCTGGTGCACGAACCGAAGCTGATCGTTTGCGACGAGCCGACGAGCAACCTCGATCACGCCACCGGCCGCGGCATGATGGAACTCCTGCGGGACGTTGCCAAAAGCCCCGACAGGGCGCTCATCATAGTCACTCACGATCCGCGCATTTTCGAATTTGCCGACCGCATCGCCCGCATGGACGACGGAAAGATCATCGAGATCGTCGATAGCAGCAATAAGGAGCGACTACAATGATTCGCAAGCTCGTACTACCCCTCCTGGCGATCATCGGTTTTGGCGTCGCCATCGCCATGGTCCTTAGAGGCAACCAGACTGCGCCTGCCGCCCAGCCTGTCGTTCACCCTGCCGGCGCGCCGTTTTCGTCCTACGTTTTCGGCCCGGGCATTGTCGAAGCCAGCACCGAAAACATTGCCATTGGCACGCCGGTTTCCGGCATAGTGACGGCCGTTTATGTGAAGTGGGGAGATCGAGTAAAGACCGGAGCGCCGCTGTTCAAAGTTGACACGCGTGATCTGGAAGTCCAAATCCTTCCGGCGAATGCCAAAGTCAAGGAGGTGGAAGCCCAGTCATTGCCGGCGTCGGCGAAGGTTAAGGAGGCGGAGGCAACCCTGGCAAAAGCAGAGAATCGGCTGAAGGTTGGAGAGGGATTGGAACCGGGAGTGTCCATCAGCGCCGAGGAAATGGCCAACCGGCGGTTCGACGTCGAGTCTGACAAGGCTATTATTGCGTCGGCCCAAGCGCAGGTGGAGCAAATCAACGCTCAGGTGGCATCCGCCAATGCTCAGGTCGGGCAGATTGAGCGCGAGATCGCCTTGCGCACGATTCGCGCCCCCATTTCCGGCCGCATCCTGCAGATGAAAACGCGCCTGGGAGAGTATGCGCAGAGCGGCGTTCTTAGCACGCCATTGATGCTGCTTGGGGATGACACTCGTTTGCACGTGCGCGTGGACATTGATGAGAACGATGCATGGAGATTCCAGCCCTGCGCATCGGCAATGGCTTCGGTCCGCGGCAACCCGGAAATAAAAACGCCTCTGCAGTACGTGCGCACCGATCCCGACGTCATCCCCAAAATGACCCTGACCGGCGATACCACACAACGCACGGACACTCGGGTCCTGCAAGTGATCTACAGCTTCGACCCCGCCTCGCTGCCTCTCTATGTGGGCCAACTGATGGACGTGTTCATCGAAGCGGCTCCAACCGGCGGAGCGGCGCCGGGCCTGCCACATCCGGCCCGGCCGTGCGGCGATGCGTCCGGCGGGAATCGCGAGCCCGAGGGCACTGACAGGAGGAAACCCTGAAATGCTGCGGATCGCCATGAAAATGCTCCTGGGAGACCGCGCGAAGTACGTGGGCTTGCTCTTCGGCATCACGTTTACTTCTTTCCTGGTCACCTTCGCGCTCTCCTACCTCTGCGGTTTTCTGACGCGCGGATTCGCGTTAGTCGCCGAGAACCCGAGTGCGGACGTATGGGTGATGGACCCGGCGGTGGAATCCACGGAATTAATGACGAACATCCCTGATGGGGCGCTTGCCCGCGTTCGCAGTGTCGGAGGCGTAGCGTCCGCCGTTCCGCTCGCGGTGGCAACAGTGGACGCGCGCTTTCCCAACGCGCGATTCCAGTCCTTTCAACTCATCGGCATCGATGACGCCACTTTCTTCGGGCTTCCCCCGCTGCGGGATGGTGTTTCGCCGGCGGTGCTGCGCACTCCCGATGCGGTCGTGGTCGATCCGGGCGGAACGGATGGAAAGCTGGAAACCCCTGTTTCGGCGGCGGATCAATGGACCTTCGGGCAGCCGCATCTTGACGCACCGACGCGCGAGTTGGTTGCGGGTGATCAACTGCTCGTAAACGATCATCGCGTTGTCGTCAGGGGCCGCGCCAAGGCACTGCCCCGATACCCGCCGCAGGTTCTGATGTACACCACGATCTCCAATGCCTCGCGCTTGCTGCCTCCGGAGCGGCACTTGCTGACATTTGTGTTGGCGGAAGCCGCGCCAGGCGTGTCCGCGCGGGACCTGGCCACGCGCATCGAGGCGCAGACCGGCTTGAAAGCGCGGTCTTCGGATGACTTCAAAGCGGATACCGTCAATTGGTTGCTGATCAACTCCGAAGATGTCGGGGACATGGCCTCGATGGTTTCGATCGCCATGCTCGTGGGATTCGGCGTCACCGGAGTCATGCTGTACATGTTCACCACAGACAGCCTGAAGCAGTACGCCGTGCTCAAGGCCATGGGCGCGAATTCGCGGCTGCTGCTGGCCATGATTTTTGCGCAGTCCGGCCTTTGCGCGCTTCTGGGCACGGGCCTCGGCCTCGGGTTGTGCGCCATCGTTGGCCAGATCGCCATCGTGGAATTCGACTATCCGTTCCGGATGATGTGGTTCACGCCGGTATTTGGGAGCCTGATGGTCGTGCTCGTTAGCATCGTGGCCGCAGCCGTCAGCGTCCGGCCGGTGCTGAAGCTCGAGCCCGGCGTGGTATTCGCGGGACGTTAGCTTGCCGGCTCCGGCGGAATTTACAGGGAGAAACACTCGATGAATGCAATCGGGAAACGCATCGTTCCACTTGCCACAATTTGCTTTTTGGCCGGGTGTGCCGCGCAGCGGTACGCGCCGGCTCCTATCGATGCCGCCACTACTGCGTCACAGTTTGAAGCGCGGAGTCTTGCCGATCCAGGTCTACGAACTTTTGAGGAAAGTAATCTCGGTCACCCCGTGTCTCCCTGGCCGCCCAAGAGTTGGGACCTGCAAACACTTTCGCTGGCTGCAATATATTTCAATCCAACTCTGGACCTGGCGCGCGCGCGGCTCGCTACCGCCGAGGGAGCCATCGTGACGGCCAGCGCGCGGCCCAATCCCACGGTTGATTTCGTGCCCGGCGTCCCGGCTCCCTATTTGCTCACTCAGGATTTTCTCTTTCTGATCGAGACGGCGGGCAAGCGAGGGCGCCGCGTTCAAATCGCCCGGAACCTTGATCAAGCGGCGCAAATTGACCTGGCCGATTCCGCGTGGACGGTCGTTATGGGCGTTCGTCTCGCGCTGCTGAATTATCTTGTTGCCAGTCGAAATTTGGAATGGTTGCAGTCGGAGGAAAAGGCTCGGCAGGATCAAGTCGCTATCCTGGAAAAGGTAATGTCGGCCGGAGAATTAACACGGCAGGATGTGGACCTCGCGCGGATGGAGGCTTCCAAAACAGAAGTGGCTACCCGCGCCGCCGAGGGCCAGACTGTGGAGACCAGGGCCGCTCTGGCAGCCGCCATTGGCATTCCGGTCGCGAGCCTGGATCGAGCGGAGTTCTCGTGGTCCACCATGGACGCGCCGCCGGCGACAGA
>Ga0210409_10006484_pt1 | contig 12156 bp, 13 predicted proteins | sample IncBWH17MmetaG_FD_161649 | JGI IMG/M metagenome (GOLD analysis project Ga0210409, IMG submission 161649) | Forest soil microbial communities from Barre Woods Harvard Forest LTER site, Petersham, Massachusetts, United States - Inc-BW-H-17-M | ecosystem: Environmental > Terrestrial > Soil >...
CTGCTCGACGGCAAGATCGTCCACCGAGTGAAGGTAGGCGGCGGCGAAGATCAAAAGCTGATGTACGCAACCCCCACCGCCGAGTTCGAATATGAAAAGCGGATGGAAGTCCGCCTCCCCATCAAGGCCGGCCCGCACACCATCGGTTTCACTTTCCTAGAAAGAAACCACGGAGTGATAGACGATTTGGTCAAGCCGGTGTGGAAGGACAACATCGATCAGTTAGGCACCACCGGCCTGCTTTCGCTAGATAAAGTGATGGTCACCGGACCCTACAATCCCACCGGCCCAGGCGACACCCCCGCCCGCCGAGCAGTCTTCGTGTGCCGCCCCGCCGCGGGAGCCGACGACGTCCCCTGCGCCAAGAAAATCATCTCCAGTCTAGCCCGCCGGGCATACCGAGGCCCCATCAGCGACGCGCAAATGGAAACCCTGCTCAGCTTCTTCCAGCAAGGCAAAAACGAAGGCGGCTTCGACATCGGAGTCGAGTACGTAGTCACCCGCATCCTAGCCAGCCCCGAGTTCCTATTCCGCTTCGAGCGCGACCCCGCAACCGCCAAGCCCGACGTCCCCTACCGCATCAGCGATCTGGAGCTAGCCTCGCGCCTGGCGTTCTTCCTGTGGTCGAGCATCCCCGACGAGCAGTTGCTGACCCTAGCGAACCAGGGCAAGCTCAAGGACCCGGCAGTGCTCGATCAGCAAGTCCGCCGCATGATGTCCGACCCGCGCGCCGACGCATTGATCACCAACTTCGTAGGCCAGTGGCTGTACCTCCGCAACCTCAAGGACATCCACCCCGACCAGAACCAGTTCCCCGATTTCGACGAAGACCTCCGCATCGCCATGCGCCGCGAGACCGAGCTGTTCGTCGGCAGCATCATGCGCGAAGACCGCAATGTGCTCGACCTGCTCACCGCCGACTACACCTTCATCAATGAGCGCCTCGCGCGCCACTACGGCATCCCCAATATCTATGGCGATCACTTCCGCCGCGTCCAGATCACCGACGACGTGCGCAAAGGACTCCTGGGGCAGGGAAGCTTCCTGACCGTTTCCTCCTACCCGAACCGCACCTCCCCCGTGCTGCGAGGCAAGTTCATCCTGACGAATTTTCTAGGCACCCCGCCCCCCGCACCCCCCCCCAACGTCCCTCCCTTGAAAGACGACGAACCAGGCAAGCCGCTAACAATGAAAGAAAAGATGCAAGCCCACCGCGCCAATGCCGCCTGCGCAGTATGCCACCGCGTGATGGACCCCATCGGTTTCTCGCTGGAAAACTTCGACGCAGTAGGCCAGTGGCGCACCCACGACCGCGGAGTAAATATCGACCCCTCCGACACGCTCTCAGACGGCCTCAAAGTAAGCGGCGCAGTAAGTCTCCGCCAGGCCCTGCTAACCCGCCAAGACCAGTTCGTCTCGACGCTAACCGAAAAACTCCTCCTATACGCCCTAGGACGCGGCGTCGAGTACTACGACATGCCCACAGTCCGCGCAATAACCCGCGAAGCCGCCCGCAACAACTACAAGTTCTCGTCAATCCTGACAGGAATCGTAAAAAGCGTCCCGTTTCAAATGAAGATGAAGAAGGTTGAGGAAAACCCCACGGTCGCAACCGCAATCCGTCCGTAAGGTGGCGTGGTGCGGCGCCCATCGGCGCTTGCAATCTCGCACAAAAGTTGACGGCGAGTTCCAAGAACGCCGTATCTCCAGAGGTTCATGCCTCACTTCGATGGAATGCCGACTTCTCGCTCCAATGTGGAGTGTCGGCACAGCCGCTATTTAGCATCTAGGAGGAATCGTAATTACGCGCCCCGAGAGGTTCGATGGATTCAGGACTCATGAACCAGCACTTGGTGAGTGACAATGGGCGAGCCGTCGGGGAGGGATCCAAGTGAAAAATCGGCGAAGAGATGGGGCGCTTCAATGGCGACCACCTTCAGAAGCTCTGAAGACACCCGACGCATTTCTGAATCTCCTTCGATCGAGCCCCGTACGGTCAAAAAATGGCGCAGGGCGCGAGCATTTGCCGTTACCACGATCTTGCTTTCCGTCGCGTTTGGGAGAACGCTGCGGGCTGCTGATCGCAAGGCGCGAACTGGTTCCTTTCCGCGTTTAGTTGCAGAATCGTTGAGAAGATCGGTTAATTTCATATAGGCAGCCCGGGCGCTCTCAACCGCGCGGCGCCACTCTTCCAGTGCTTCGGGTTCTCTCTTAAACTCTTCCGGCTCGACGAATATGGCTTCAGCCTGATCGTGATATTGCTGCGACAGTTGGCTGAACGCCCAGCCGGGTCGGTGGCGGACGAGTTGGTGCGTGAAGGCCCGCGAGACACCCTGTATCAGAAAGGTCCAACTCACGTGCTCAAGCACGCTTTCGTGGCCAGATTTTATTAGGTTTTCAATATACTGAAAATTGTTTCGAGGCGATTGGCGCTCACCGAAGGACATGTAGCAAACTCGTCCTGCTATTTCTACGATTTCTTCTGCTGGAGTAGCGTCGGCAGAGCGTCGCCACTCGCGCCCCTCTGCAGTTAGAAAAGCGAGGACGGCACCCACGTCAAAGGCTGGACGTGCCAATAGACGAACTTGTACGCTCACTTCTTTTGGCTCCCACGACTCGTTTTCTCTAGGTCACTAATCCTTGAAGCAAGATCCGCGACGTCTTTCTTCAACTCGACAACTTCAACCTTACTTTTGAGGTCGTTCACGTCGTTCTTGACGCCCTGCATACCCGTCAGCCAGCCGACCAGCACCGTCCCAATAATGCCAACAACGGCGGCGGCAGCGCCAATAATCGCGGTCGTAAACTTGGTTCGCGTATCCAGTTTATTCAGGCGATCCTGCGCGTCGCGTATTTCGTTTGACGCGATCTTTTTGGACCGCGCCTCGACATCGACGAAGTCCTTCGCCAAACGATTAACGTCGTTCCATGCTGGGTCAGCCAAGGGACCCAGCCCGGCTGCGGTTCGTCGTTCGGCGAAATCGTGCTCGACTGCGCTGTCGAGCTGGTGGATTATGAGCGTGACAATTGCATCGCCTTGGCGCAGCGCGACGCCCTCCGCGCTCATGTTGATGACAGTGAATCCTAGTTTCCCGACGTAGCCCGGGTCGATATGGCCGGGATTGGTCATGAGGAGGCCCCCAGCAGATACGTGAGAGGGCGGAAAGCCGTATGCCGCCCAATTGCGGGGCATGTTGAGACGCTCTTTTGTGACGAGCACAGCCGTTTGGCCGGTCGCCAGCGTCAGCTCGTTTCGAGGCATCAAGCTGCCGGGTAAACTTGGGGTCGATTCCCCGGGCAAGTAGATATCCCCAATGTGAAGATCCACCGAGCACGGCTGAATGTTGGACGCTAGGTGGCTCCAATCCGTCGTGTCGAGACCGTGAATGATATTCGGATTCGCGCGGAGCTCGTCACGGAGCTTACTGTCAGTTAGTAACGGCATCTTGCAATTATCTTACCCCTCCCGATCCTTCGAAACGGTAGTAAGTTAGCACTTGTGTAGCGCCCTCGCCCGCGTTCGGCCCCTGGCGAAACTCTTCCTTATAATGCAGCCCCATTGACTTCCGCTAACATAAACATTACAAATAGATGAGGAGGCCTAGCTAGAACCATGTTCATCTCCAAAAAGCACCTGCCCCGCCGCACGTTCCTCCGGGGCGTGGGTGTAACGCTGGCCCTCCCCCTGCTCGACTCCATGGTCCCCGCGCAAACGCCGCTAGCCAAGACCGCGGCCAAGCCGGTGCTCCGCTTCGCCGCCTGCTACGTCCCGCACGGCATGATCATGGGCAAATGGTATCCAGTCGGCGACGGCGCCAACTTCCGCTTCTCCCCGATCCTGAAATCGCTGGAGCCCTTCCGTGAGCAGGTCACCGTCATCAGCGGAACCTGCAGCAATTTCGACGGCGGCCACGTCATCTCCAACTGCACCTGGCTGAACGGCGTCCCCCCCAAGCGAACCGAAGCGGAAGATTTCGGCTCAGGCACCACGGTCGATCAGATGATCGCCTCCAAGATCGGCCAGGAGACCGCTTTCCCCTCGCTCGAATTCGCCCTCGAAGACTACGCCTCGCACGTCGGCAACTGCGAGCCCGGCCTCAGTTGCATTTATCTGAACACGCTCTCCTGGAAGAACCCCACCACGCCTCTCCCCATGGAAATCAATCCGCGCGTGGCCTTCGAGCGCCTGTTCGGAGACGGCAGCAACGCAGCCGCCCGCGCCGCCCGCATGCAGAGCAACAACAGCATTCTCGATTCGATCACGCGCGACGTCAGCCGCCTAGAGAAAGGCCTCGGCGCCAGCGACCGCGCCAAGATGGACGCCTACCTCGAAAACGTTCGTGAAATTGAGCGCCGCATTCAGAAGGCCTCCCAGGCCCACAACCGCGCCGACCTGGAAGTCCCCGATACGCCGCTAGGCATCCCCGATACCTTCGAGGAGCACGCCAAGCTCATGTTCGATCTGCAGGCTCTGGCGTTCCAAGCCGACCTCACGCGCGTCATCAGCTTCATGATGGCCCGCGAGCTAAGCTCACAAACTTATCCTAAGATCGGCGTCCCCGACGCGCACCACGCCGTCTCCCATCACCAATACGTCCCCGAGCAGATGGATAAGCACGCCAGGATCAACACCTATCACGCGACGCTGTTCGCCAGTTTCCTAGACAAACTGCGGTCGACCAAGGAAGGCGACGGCAACCTGCTCGATCACTCGATGATCATGTACGGCTCCGGCATGGGCAACGGAAACATCCACAGCCACGACCCGCTGCCGATCCTAGTCGCCGGCGGAGCCACCGGCAAGATCAAAGGCAACCGCCACATCAAGAACAAGGACCACACGCCGCTGGCGAACGTGCTGCTCACCCTGGCCCGCAAAGCCGGTGTCGAAACCGACCACGTAGGCAACAGCAACGGCGTAATCGACCTCTAATATGATGCGCGCCCGATTCCTGCTAGGACTCGCCTGCACAGTCACAAGTTTCGCCGCCACCAACGGCAGCCCCAGCGTAGCCGAGGCAGCCAAGAATCAGCAAAAAACAGCGTTGCAAGCCCTGCTGAAACAGAAGGCCCCCGTCAACACGCCCGACGTAGAAGGAATGACGGCCCTCATGTGGGCAGCCCACTGGAACGACGTTGAAATGACCCAGATGCTGCTCAAAGCCGGAGCCGATCCCAAGCTCAAGAGCACCTTCGATGACAACGCCCTCTACGAAGCCTGCCTCAACGGCAACGCCGCCATAGTAGAAGCATTGCTCAAAGCCGGCGCAGATCCAAACATGACTCGCGGCGAGGGAGAAACGGCTCTAATGACCGCCTCCCGCAGCGGCAATCTCGACACCGTCAAAGCGCTCCTGGCCAGCGGCGCCAACGTCAATGCCAAGGAACCCTGGCGCGAAGAGACCGCCCTGATGTGGGCGGCTGCGGAAGATCATCCCGACGTAGTGAAAGCCCTGATCGCAGCGGGCGCCGACGTGAATGCGAAATCCATATTGTGGAAATGGCCCGAGGCCCGGAAACTCCGTGGCGGCGATCTGGCCGTGGTTCTGCCAGACGGCGGTTTTAGTCCACTGATGTTCGCGGCTCGGCAAGGCGCACTCGAGCCGGCCCGATTGCTGCTAGAAGCCGGAGCGGATCTCAATTACAAAGAGCCGCAAGGCTACGATCCGCTGCTGATTGCCATCTACAACGGCCATTACGAGCTCGCCACGCTAATGATCGACAAGGGCGCCAAGGTCGACAACGGAGCCCTATGGATGGCCATCGAAACCCGCAACATGGATAAAAGCGACAAGCACCCCGCTCCCACCGACTACGGCAAGGTGAAGAGCATGGACATGATCAAGATGCTGCTAGCCAAGGGTGCCCCGGTCGATGGCGGCCTCAAGTCCCGCCTCCCGCAGCGCGCCATCATGGAAGGCGGAGGCCCCGCCGTCGGATCGCCTCTCTACCGGGCGACAAAATCCACCGACGTAGCCGCCATGCGCCTGCTGCTAGAAAACGGTGCGGACCCAAAGTATAAACTAGCCCGCGACAGCTCGACCCTAATCATGGCCGCAGCCGGCCAGGGCTTCAACAAGGAATCCGGCGTAGGCGGCGAGCAAAAGGACGCCATAGAAGCCATCAAGATGCTGATGGAAAAAGGCGTCGACGTAAACGCCGCCAACGACCAGGGCCAGACCGCCATGCACTTCGCCGCCCTCACCGGCCGCGAGAAAGTCATCGAGTTCCTGTACGAAAACGGCGCCAAGCTGGACGTGAAGGACAAGCGCGGCCGCACCCCCTACGACGTCGCCACCGGCGTAGGCAACGGCGGCAACGCCGAAGCCGTTCCCGAGCCCGAAGCCCTGGAGATCATCCAGAAGCTGCTGGCAAAATCGAAGTAAACCTCGAAATCACACGCGCACGCCCCCAGGCTTTCTTCCGCCTGTTGTGTCATTCCCCGCTTCAACCCGTTGCCAATCCACCGATCCTGCCTCACACTTTGAGCGAAGGGATGGGCAAGCTGGTTCAGATTCGTTTAACGAGCCCCTCGAACCGCTCCCTCGGGGTCGAGGATCGGTTGAGCCGGCTAAATGAACATCTCTTCGTCGGAGGTGGCCTGGGTCGGGTTGGGCCGGCCGCGGAACAGGAACTGGATGGCGGTGCGCAAGCCCGCCGCGACGCCCTGAATCTCCCGCAGGGGCTTCATGATGCCCGTATGGACTAGAGCCACGGTGTCGTGCGCGCGCTCCATCGCGTCGTCCAACACCAGCTCGGCGCGCTCCAGTTGGATGTGCGCACGCGCAGTGGCGTCCTCAAGTAGCGCGTCCACGCGCGCCAGCTGCTTATGCGCTATTTCCAGGATGTCGCTGGTTTTGGAAGTGATATCCAGAATCTGTTTCCGGCTATCTTCGATGGTTTGGCGCGAGGTGTCGATCAGCGACTCGATTTTCGGCAACAGCCGCTGCACATTATCCTGCATGCCGCGCGTGGCTTTGTAGATGCCGAACAGCATCCCTGCCTGGATCAGCAGAGCAATTGCGGAGATACACACAAACACCGTCATCACGGTGAGCAGAGTTTGCTGGTCCATGGCTGTGGGCGCGCACCGCCGATCCGCGCGAAGTGCGCTTGCGTCTCCTTGGCTCGGTCTATTCGGCGCCCGGCGTGTTCACGGTGTCGCGGTAGGCCTGCCGTCCGGCGTCAACGGCCGCGGCCAGGCTTTCTTTCTGCCGCCGGACAGCCGCCTTGCTGCGGTCGAGCGTCTCAGCGGCGGTATCGCGGAGGTCCTCGGCGCGGCGCTTGGCGTAGTCGGCGCCTTCATTCGCCTTCGATAACAGGAAGTCGCGCGTCTCAGCGCCTGCTTTCGGCGCAAACAGCACGCCTACCGCGACGCCCAGTCCCAGACCGAGGAAAAAATAAGAAAGCTTGTTGTCGTCGTCCATTGCGTCACTCCTTTACTCTTCTTACTCTTCGAGTTTACTGCACTCCGTGCCCCGGCGTATCAGAGAGCTCCCGCGAGAACCTTTCGTTACTGGGATCGCCTGAGATTCGACGCCGCCTGGGCCGCGCGCTCAAAGGCGTTCTTCAATCCCGAGCCCGATTGCGGTTCCCGTAGCGCCGCGCGCAGTTCCTCGAGCCTCGCGATGAACGCGCCCAGGGCCCCATCGATAGCCGCTGCGTTGGTGGAGAAAATATCGCGCCATATTTCGTAGGGGCTCAGGGCCAGCCGGGTGAAGTCGGCCGCCGCCGGACCCGCCACGCGCGCCGTTTCCGGCGCATCGTCGATCAAGGAAGCGAGCGCGGTCGAAATCAATTGAGGGAGGTGCGAGACCAAGGCCACCCAGCGGTCATGCTCGGCGGGATCGAGCCGCACCAGCTTGGCGCCGATTTTCTCGATCCAGCCCTCCATCTCGGGATCGGCCGAGGTCAGCACATAGGGGCGGCCGCGGAACAGTGTGGCCTCGGCCGCCTCCACACCGCGCGTTTCCTTACCCGCCATGGGATGGCCGCCCACGAAACGGCCTCGCTTGATCTTTTGAGCCGCGCGCTGGACGATCGCCAGCTTGGTGCTGCCGGCGTCAGTGATCAGCGTCCAGGGGCGCACCAGGGCGTCGATGATGTCGAGGGTCTCCAGGATTTTTTCGATGGGCTGCGCAAGATAAACGACGTCCGCTTGGGCGGCCGCCGCGGCCAGTGGAAGGGCTTCATCAATGACCCCTAGCGCGAGCGCCGCGCGGACAGTCGTGGGCGAGCTGACACCGATGATTTTGCCGGGATAGCCCGCCTGCCGCAGCGCCAACGCGAACGAACCGCCGATCAGGCCGACGCCGACGATGGCGATCACTCGTGCGTCCCCGCGCCTTTCGTTTCCAGCTCGCGAATTTCCTGAATGATCGAGCGGAAAATAGCGCGAACCGCCTCATTGCTCAGCGGCCCGGGATTCTCGGCGGTGATTTTTTCGAGGATCTCGCTCTCGCGCTCAGGTTGGTGAACAGCGAGGCCGAGGGCGTCCTTGGATTGCCGGATCTGTTCGGCCAGTTGAGCCCGGCGGTTCAGGAGATCGAGCAACTGGACATCGATCGCGTCGATTTTGCGCCGGCACTCGGACAACAGCCACTCGGCTTCAGCTTGCGTCATGATCCATATCCCGGCGATCCATACCCCGGCGCAGCTCTCGGGCGAAGGATTCCATTTGCGCATCGCTCGGGTGCGTCCCGATTAATCGTACAAGAGCGCTGCCCACTACTACACCATCGGCCATCTTCGCCACCACGCCAGCCTGCTCGGGGGTCGAGATGCCGAACCCGACGGCTAAGGGCAAGCTGGTCAGGCTGCGCATCGACTGAACGAGAGGCGCGAGCGAATTGGATAATGAAACGCGCTCGCCCGTTACGCCGGTCCGCGAGACCAGGTACACGAATCCGGTGGAGTATTCGGCCACTAGCTTGAGGCGTTCGGTCGTACTGGTGGGCGCGGCCAGGAAAACAGTATCGAGCCCGGCCTCGCGCATCACCTTGACGTACGGTGCGGCCTCCTCGACGCTCAGGTCAGTCAGCAGGCAGCCGTCGATACCCGCGGCCCGGGCGTCACGCGCCAGGTTTTCGAGACCGTAGCGCAGCACCGGATTCATATACGTGAACAAAAGCAGCGGAATCTGCGAGAGCTTGCGAATCTGGCAAGCGATCTCGAGCACCTTGCGCACGGTGGTGCCGGCCTTGAGAGCCCGCTCCGAGCCTGCCTGGATCACGGGACCGTCGGCAATCGGATCGGAGAACGGCACGCCCAACTCGATCAGGTCTGCCCCGCCCCGTTCGAGCGCGGCCACCAGCGCGGGCGTACGCGCCGGTGACGGATCGCCGGCCGTTAAATACGCGACCAGCGCGGCGCGGCGCTTCTGGCGGAGCGAGCTAAATAGTGACTGGATTCGAGTCGGCTGCATCGAGTTCGGGAAGATTTTCGCGGTAGATGCCGGTGTCCTTGTCGCCGCGCCCGGAGATGTTGATGACGAACAATTTCCCCTTGGCGCCGGGAGCGCGCTTCAGCACCTCGGCCACGGCATGCGCCGATTCAAGAGCCGGAATAATGCCTTCGGTGCGGGCCAGTTGCAGGGCCGCCGCGAGGGCTTCGGCATCGGTGGCTGAAGTATATTCGGCGCGATGGCGGTCGTGCAGCCAAGCATGCTCGGGGCCGATGGAGGCGTAATCCAAACCGGCCGAAACCGAATGCGTCAGCGCAATCTGGCCGTCGGAATCCTGGAGCACATAGCTATGGGTTCCATGCAGTACGCCAGGGGAGCCGCCCGAAAAGCGCGCGGCGTGTTCGCCCAACTGGCCGCTGCGCCCTCCGGCCTCGACTCCGATGAGCTGGACGTTTTCGTCCCCGATGAACGCGTGGAACATACCGATGGAGTTGCTGCCTCCGCCGACGCAGGCAAACAGCGCGTCCGGCAAACGCCCCTCGCGCTTCAGAATTTCGGCGCGCGTTTCGACGCCGATCACTCGCTGGAAATCGCGAATCATCATGGGGTAGGGGTGCGGTCCAAGCACGGAACCGAGCAGATAATACGTGGTCTGAACATTGGTCACCCAGTCGCGCATGGCTTCGCTGATGGCATCCTTGAGCGTGCGGCTGCCGTTGGTCACGCTCACCACTTTCGCGCCCAGCAAGCGCATCCGAAACACGTTCAACTGCTGCCGCCGCATGTCTTCCTCGCCCATGTAGACTACGCACTCCAGGCCCAACAGCGCGCAGACGGTGGCGGTGCCGACGCCATGTTGTCCCGCTCCGGTCTCGGCGATGATGCGGCGTTTGCCCATGCGCCGGGCGAGCAGAACCTGCCCCAGGCAGTGATTGATTTTGTGCGCGCCGGTGTGCAGCAGGTCTTCGCGCTTGAGATAAATTTTCGCGCCGCCCAGCGTTTCGGTGAGCCGCTTGGCGAAATAGAGCGGCGTGGGGCGGCCGGCGTAGTTGGCCAGCAAGTCATCGAGCTCGGCGTGGAACGCGGGATCGGCGGCGGCCTGGCGATAGGCGCGCTCCAGTTCTTCGACCGGGGCCATCAAGACCTCCGGCACGAAGCGCCCGCCGTAAGGTCCGAAGTGTCCGGTGCGATTTGGCTCTGAGGTCATCATGATGTCTGCTCTCCCTCCTTGCACGCGGCCTCCACAAAGGCGCGCACTTTTTTATGGTCCTTGATCCCGGGTGCGGTTTCGAGCCGCGAGCTGGCGTCCACGCCCCATGGCCGCGCGGTGCGGATAGCCTGGGCCACGTTCGAAGCGTCGAGGCCACCGGCGACAATCACCTTCTCCGCAGCGTTTCGCGCGCAGGCCCAGTCGAATGAAACTCCGTTGGCGGGACCATCGAGGAGCACCGCTTCCGCGTCGTCAACCGGCAGCGCACCGGCCCCGGGAACCATTCGAAACGCGCGCCACACACGCGCACCACCAGGCGCGTGGCCGCCATAGATCTGCGCGACGTCGAGTCTGGCTATGCGAATCGTGGCGTCGATCACGGCGGGAGTTTCATTCACGAACACGCCCACTTTCAACACCGGCAGCGCGTCACCGATTTCGGCGGCCCGCTCGGGCGCAAGGTAGCGCGGGCTTTCCCGATAGAAGATGAAGCCCAACGCGGAAGCACCGGCCTCAGCCGCCGCCACCGCGTCTTCGCGCCGCGTGATGCCGCACACCTTGACCATCATGACAACAAGGCCCGCAGCGCCGCGGCGGGGTCCGCGGCCTTCATGAGATGCTCACCGACTAGGAACGCTTGAAAACCGGCCGCCTGGAGCCGCTCGACATCGTGGCGCGAATGGATGCCGCTCTCCGCTACCTTCACGATATTCGCCGACATCTTTTCGGCCAAGCGTAGCGAGGTTTCAAGCGACACCTCGAAGGTATGCAGATTGCGGTTATTCACGCCGACGATTTCGGCGCCCGAATCGAGCGCCGCCGCGAGCTCCTCTTCATCGTGAACCTCGGCCAGCACGGCCATATGAAAATGCCCCGCCAGTTCGCGGAAACGCCGCATCTCGGCCACGCTCAAAATCGCGGCAATGAGCAGAATGGCATCGGCTCCGTGCGCGGCGGCCTCGATTACATGGAAGTCATCGATGGTGAAATCCTTGCGCAGGACCGGCAGCGCAACCGCGGCCCGCGCCGCATCCAAATCCGCCAGCGCGCCTTGAAAATATTCTTCATCCGTGAGGACGCTCAGCGCCACCGCGCCGCCATTGGCGTACATCTTCGCGATAGAAGCGGGATCGAATTTCCCGGCCAGAAGGCCCTTGCTGGGCGAGGCTTTCTTGATTTCGGCCAGGATAGCGGGACGGCGCGAGGTCAGCGCCTTCCGGAAATCACGGACGCCCTGGCGATCAGCCGCTGTGCGCTCCAAAGAGGCGCGCGTGGAGGTCTGGCGCGCAAGCGCGGCGCGCTTGTGATCGACAATTCGAGCGAGAATACCAGGAATTGCTACGGCCATGAAGGGGAGTTTTCATGGTAGCACCGCGCGCAGACGAATCCCACTTACCGGGTCCACATCGACAGTGAGAGATCCACCGTGTGCATCGACGATGCGACGGGCGCATTCCAGGCCTAGCGCGGAGCCGGATCCCAGCCCGGCTTCCGATCGGTACCCGGGCGCCGCTGTCGAAAATTCGAGCAGCACGCTGCCCGC
>Ga0210409_10006485_pt1 | contig 12154 bp, 10 predicted proteins | sample IncBWH17MmetaG_FD_161649 | JGI IMG/M metagenome (GOLD analysis project Ga0210409, IMG submission 161649) | Forest soil microbial communities from Barre Woods Harvard Forest LTER site, Petersham, Massachusetts, United States - Inc-BW-H-17-M | ecosystem: Environmental > Terrestrial > Soil >...
GAGCGGATAGTATGCGCCCACCGTGACGACTCCGCATCCCGCGTTGGTTGCGCTCGCGCTCTGGGCGTCTCTGGCTGTGGTTGCTGCCGGGCAGACGCCGCCCTCCGAAGAGCCCAAGGCCCCGGCCGAGGTTCCCGGTACCGCCCCCCAGCAGCCCTGGCAGGGCTATGCGAGTGCGCTCGGGATCGCTGACAGCAACGTCAGCTTTGAGTCTCCCAACAGCCCGGGCGACTACGGCTTTTCCCTTGAGACCCGCCTGTCCCGCCTTTTCCGCAGTCGTCGCGGGCAGTTCAACCTGGACCTCCAAGGCGACGCGCTGGTCTACCGGGAGCTAAGCGAGTTCAACCACCTCGATGCGGCCCTTCGCTTTGCGGGGAACCACCAGTCTTCGCTCAAGCTGGTCTGGAGCTACGGAGGGAACGTAGGGTATCAGACGACCGACACCCTTCCCATCCTCATCGATCAGGGGCTTCAGCTTGTCCGCGCTCATGCCCTGAGCCTGGGCGCCAACGCCGGAATCGACTATCGAATCTCGCGCAACACGTCGCTCCGTATCGGTGGCCAATTCGAACGGATCAGCTTCGACACTCTCACCCTCGTGGACACGTCGTCCGCCGACGGCAGCCTCGCGCTCGCCCGCCGCTTGGGGCCTCGGGACGAACTGTCCCTTTCCTATGGTTATCGATATGCCGGCGGTGAAAACGTGAGCGACAGCATCCACGAACTGACTCTGCGCTGGAACAGGCCGCTCACGCGCAGATTCGGCTTCGACGTCGGAGGGGGGGAAGGGTATGCCCCGGCCTCGGTAGCCCACCCCCAGGGTCGATGGTTCATAGTCGGAGCGGCCGGCGCGCAGGGGCGAGTGCGGCGCGCGTTGCTCAGCGTCCGCATCAGCCGTGAGGCCGTACCCGCATACGGCCTAGGGGACATCCAACTGTCCGACATCTTGTCCCTCGTGCTGAGCGTCCCCGTTGGCCGCCGGCTGACCATCGTGGGCTCGGCCACGGGCGCGCGGAGCCGAGACCTGCACGGCAGCTACCTTCGCGAGACGAGCGCCTATGCCAACCTCTCGGCGGCCTTTCGGCTCGCTCGCCGCACTAGCCTTGCCCTCGGCTACCGTTACCGATACAACGATCCTATCGTCGCGGCTCCGGTCGACAGCCACCGCGCGAGTTTTGGCGTCGCCTACGGGGTGCCCTGACCGCCACCGGCCTCATCGAGCGCCCCGTCCTAGAAGCATGACCTTGACTGTGTGGAAGACGATGCCAAGGTCTAGGAACAACGACATGTGCTTGATGTAGTAGAGGTCGAACTCGAGCTTTGCTTCCGCGTCTTCGACGTTCGATCCGTAACCAAACTTGATCTGGGCCCATCCCGTGATTCCGGGCTTGACAGTGTGCCGCTCATCGTAGAAGGGGATCGCGTACCGGAGCTTCTCCACGAAATGTGGTCGCTCCGGCCGCGGTCCCACGAAGCTCATCTCGCCCCGTAGCACGTTCAGGATCTGGGGGATCTCGTCCAGCCGCAGCCGGCGCAGCCAGCGGCCCAGGTACGTCGTTCGCGAGTCGTGCCCGCTCGTGGCCCAGACGGGCCCCGTTCCCGATTCGGCGTCGATCCTCATGCTGCGCAGCTTATGGAGCCAAAAAGTCCGTCCGTGCTCGCCCACTCGCTCCTGGGAATGGAGGACGGGCCCGCGGCTTGTGACCTTGATGAGGAGCGCCAGCAGGGCGAGCAGCGGGCTGAGGAGCACAAAAACGAAGAGAGCGAGGCAGAACTCGATGGTCCGCTTGGCCTTCGGGAAGATCCTTGGTCTCCGGAAGCCGTCTGAGAACACGAACCAACTCTGCCGCAGGGTCTTGACGGGGATCTTGCCCGCGAGGCGCTCAAAAGAGCTCGCTGCATCTTCGACCCGGATTCCCGCCAAGCGGCATTGGAGAAGAGCGGTCACGGGCAGATGACCGCGGAAGTCGTCGAGGGCAACGACGATTGAGGTCGCCTTCTCCCGACGAACCACCGGGAGGAGGTCGGCTAAGGTCCCGATAACCGAGGGGTTGACGAGTCGGAGGCCGACCTGCGATGCGTGCTCACCCAGGAAGCCAACCACACGATACCCGAGCGCCGCCCGCCCCAGCATCTCCCGGGCGATTTGTTGGGCAAGCTGCCCGGTGCCCAGGATGAGAACCGTCTCCCGCAGGGCCTCGTGGTTCCAGGCGAGCAAGCCGAGGGACCGCCAGAGCAGGACTCCCGCGAAGGCAAGAGGGAGGTGGAGGATAAGGATGCCCCGACCCACCCGCAGGGCGGGGATGCACAGGTAGGCCAAGGCGAGCGCGAAGGTTCCCAGCACGAAGGCTTGGCCGAGCCGCCGCAACATCTCGATCCGGTTCGAAGCGGGGAAGGTCTCATAGACGTCCGCGTAGTACAGGCACAGCTGGAACAAGAGCGCGCTCAAGAGCGCCTTCGGCACGAGCAATCGATAGTCCGCCGCTTCCGGGCCCAGCCGCATGTTCACGGCCAGGACGAGTGAGCCGCCGATGATCAGGGGATCGACGAGGACGCCGAAGGCCCGAACCAGAGACGCCCCCGGTATCGACGCCCACCGCACCGCCTACTCCTCGAGAAGGCGGTGGCGATTGGGGAGGATCTCGCGCTGCCCGTTCAAGACAGTTCCCAGGATGCGCGCGGTATTGAGCTTGCCCACCGCACGTACCAGGCGCTCCCGGGGGGTGTGGCCCGCGCGAACCACGAAGAGAAAGCCGTCGAGCAGATCCTGCAGAAGGGCTGCGTCGGGTAACGAAGATAGCGGAGGGCAGTCCACGATAACGAAGTCGAACTCTTGCCGGGCCGCGTGGAGGAGTGAAGCCATCCGCTTCGATCCGAGCAGCTCCCGGCGACCCAGGGGCGTCGCGCCCCGTGACAGCAACGCGAAGCCGGGTGGAGTGACCCAGCGCAGGGGAAGAGAGCTGTCGAAGCTCGTCAGCCACTCGCTGAGGCCGCTCGTGGAGGGCAACCCCAGGTTGCCTTCTATCGCCGACTTGCGCATGTCGGCCTCGATCAGCAGGACCCGCCGCTCTGGCTCGAGGGCCAGACCGAAGGCCAAGCCTATCGACAGTGTCGTCTTGCCTTCGCCGGCCGTCGCGCTGACGAGGCCGATGCACCGGGCGGACCTCGCGTTGTTGAGGTCGTGGAGCCTGGCTATGAGGAGCTGGATCTCCGCGCTGGCTAGCGTGCCCGTGGAGAAAACCGTGGCCGATACCGGACCCTCCGGTCGCGGGCTCACCTGGACCGTAAGATCAAACCGAGGGGTATCCCCGGGCCCAGGGGCGGAGTCACTCCTCACTGGATCTTGGTCCTCTCGGCCCGACGGTCCGGCGGGAATACGCCGAGGTCAGCACCACTGGGCTTTTCCGCTTTTCCAAGCCGCCGACCCCGAGAGGCGCGGCCAAAACCCTGGAAGATGCGGGGTAGGGTAGCGAGAACAGGGAAGGGCAGCGCGGCCTCAAGCTCTGGCACGCTACGAATGGAGTGGTCGAGGTGGTCTGCCATGAGGGCCACAGCTAGCCCCGCCGCCAGGCCCGCCAGCGACCCACAGAGCAGGAAGAGGAGTCGGTTCGGAAAGTAGGGTCTCTCGGGCAGGTTGGCGGGGTCGAGGATACGAAAGCGATCACCGTGCCAGCGTTGCTCGAGCCTGGCCGCCATCTGCGTATCCAGCTTCTTGTTCAACAGCGCCAAGTAGTTCTCGTTGAGCTTCTGGAAATCGCGGGTGAGGGTGACAATCTGCTGCTCGGTGCGGGGTGTTTGTTCCACCCGGCTCTGGAAGCTTTCGATCTGCCGGGTCAGATCGTCGCGGCGGGCCTGGAGCTCTTTGATCTCGAGGCGAGCCGTGAAGAGCTGAGAATTCTGTCCCCTTTCCCCGGCCGCCTGCCCATCGGAGCCGCCCCTTTGGGAGGCTTCGATCCGGCTCAGAAGGGCCCGGATGTCGGGGTGATCCTCCGTGTAGCGGAGCCGTAAGGAGGCGAGCTGGCTTCGCAGCTGCTGCAGTTCCGTTTCGGGTGCGGTCGACGGCACCCTCGCGTCCGCCTGCTCGAATAGCGCGGCCCGATCCCGGGCCGCACGGAGGCTTTCGGATACTCCCTGCTGTTCCATTTGAAGTCGCTGCAAAGTGGATAGGTTGGCGTTGAGCTGCTCCGGGAGCGTCCCCATGTGCTCTTCCTTGTAACGGCGCAACGCCTCTTCCCGGGCGGCGAGCTGGCGGCGCGCATCTTCGAGTTCGGTCTCGATGAACCGATAGGCTTCGTCGACCTGCTCCTTGCGGGCATGGATCGTCTCGTCGATGAAGAGCTGGGTGAGTCGGTTCGCCACCCGTTGAGCCATCACAGGGTCGTTGTGTACGTAGTCGATCCCGAATGAATCCGTTCCCTTGACCGCAACTTCGATGGCGCCGCGCATCCAATCGACCATCCTTGTCATGCTCTCCTGGCCCTTGAGGTGATAAGGGTCGAGTTCGCCGATCACGGTCTCGAGGCGGGTCCGGCTCAGGACCTGCTGCTTGAGCGTCTGCAGGCGGTGGCCTAGGCGCTCGGGGACGACCTTGCCCGCGATCGCGTCGGGGACCTGGTCGCCGTCGACCAGGATGAGGGTCGAGGACTTGTAACGGGCGGGGACTAAGTAGCTCGCGGCCACCGCGGCGATGGCCACGAGAACGAGTGGGATCAGCACCTGCCGCGGGCGTCGGAGTAGGATCTCCAGGTAGTCGAGCGCCTCGCGGCGTGGGGGCCTATGGCCTTCTGGCATGACTCTTCTCCCGTGGGAACGACTAGCCCACGGCCTCCCGCAGGGGCGAGGGCCACGCCACGTGTATCTCACCGGCCTGGAAACGACAGGCCATTTTGAGATCGTCCACGTGGCTCAATGTGAACTCGAGATCCCGTTCGCGGCCGGTCTGGCGCAGGTGCGCCGCCCCTCGGCCCAACGTCACCAACGAGAGGGGGGCGTTGGACCAGCGATCGATTTCCCGGGCGGTCTGGTGGTCAGCGGGTTCGAAGCCCCGCTCCAGGAGCAAGCGGCCGAGCCAGGCCGCCGCGATCTGATCCTCGCACCGGACATCGCTCCCATGACCGGCGCCCACGCACACCACGCGCTCGTGTAAACCCGACAACAGATCGGCGGTCGCGCTCATGTTTCGGAGGCAGCTTACGTAGACCGCGGAGGCTCGCCGCGCATTGAAGAGGAGGTGGCCGGCCGGGGTGGCCAACACCAAGGGGCGAGCGACATCCCGGCGCGCCTCGAGGCTCGCCGGACCCGTTTCGGGGTCAAAACCCTCCGCGCCGGGAAGCCCCGGCTCAGCCGCCAGGATCGAATGGGTGAGGCCTCGCGCGCACACCCTCGCCTCGGCGGCGGTTGTGGTCACTAGAGTCCGCCGCCCTTGAGCGGCAGCCGTCGCCAGGGTAGTGGTTGAGAGGAGGACGTCAATGCAAATGATCGCCTGATCCACGTGGCGCGCAACTCCTCCCGCGAGCGCGTCGATCTGGACCACTTGTCGAGCATGTGACCTCATCCCCTGCCCCCTTTGCCACCGTCCCGGCCGATGCCCTTGAGACATCGACCTGACACCATGGATCCCAAACGTCAAGCACGGCCGCTCAGCTCTGCAGCGGCACCCCTTCCCGTCACGGCACGAGTACGGTATCGCCCGGCCGCAACAGGACGTCCTCGCCCACGTCCTTCGCGTTTTCGAGCTTCTTGTAGTTCACGGTCAGGAAGGTCTCGGCCGCCTTCCCGGCGGGGAAGGAGAAGCCTTCCGCTTGGCGAACGATCACGATGCCGTCCGTCTTTGCGAACTCGCGAAACCCTCCCGCCAAGGCCAACGCCTGGAGCACGGTCGTGCGACCCCGAAGAGGAAAGTCCCCCGGGCGCACCACCTGACCCAGGACGAAGAAACGCGCACTATTGGAGTTCACGAGCGCCACGGTGACCTGTGGAGCCACCAGAAAGCGCTTCATCGATTTGGATATTTCCGAGGCGAGCTGCTCCGGCGTGCGGGCGGTAGCGTCGATGTCTCCGAGGAGGGGGACGGTGACCTTGCCGTCGAAACGGACGGTCACCTCGCCGCTCAGGTCGGGCTCCTTCCATACGAAGAGCCGCAATACGTCCCCAGGTCCGATCCGGTAGTCGACCGGCTCAGCGGTTTCCTGGGGGTTTGGCGGCCGGCCACGAGGAGGCGGCTCAGTCTGGGCGTGTCCGTTGTCGAGGGGTAGTCCAACGAAGGCGACGAGAAAGAACACTACGAGAGAGGAGGGCGGGAGACGTCGGGTGATCGCCACGCTTTCAGCCTCTCCCCCGTCCTGCGGGCGGCCTGGACGCACGCACGACAATTCCGGGGCGCCGCTTCTCCCAAGAGGTTGCCAGTAACGGCGACGCGCCCGGGCCTACTGTTTTCCGGTCGAAGTCAACCGGATACCGGACAACCTTTCTGCGGATCGGAGGGGATCCGGCCGTCACGGGCCGACAACGATATTGCGAAGTCAGATTATTAGCCGACCAGCATGGTGTTGTCAACAAGAATGACCAGAGCCAGAGAGTCACTTAGAGAGACTATGGGCTACACACATTTGGTATCCATCGTTCGCGTCGCTCCTCGTTCATGGCCGTGGAGCACTGTCAGGTGGCGGCCGGGTGGCGAGAGGGCAGCCGTCGCCGACTCACTGGATCTTGCTGGATACCGTGTCGAAGGGCGGTGGTCCCGTGAGTTCGGATGGCTCTGAGGGATCGCTGCGGGCGGGGGAAAATGCTTTCGCCGATCGTCGTCGCTATCATAGGCGGGTGTCCGACCCTCGCGCACGAATCACCTTTTTGCTGGCCGGCGGGGGATGGTCGCGCCAGTCTTCGCCCTCCCACGCCGTCTACTGATCCCGTGGCTGACGCTCCCGGGCCAGGGCTGGGCCGATGAACCCTCCCATCCGCGTGGTCCACCTCGTTCGCCAACTCGATCTGGGCGGATTGGAGGTAGTCGTCTGGAACCTGGTCCGATGCATGGATCGTGAGCGGTTCGAGCCCCGCGTGATCTGCTTGGGCGAGCGGGGCGCCATCGCCGACCGTTTCGACACCATCGGGGTCCCCGTGGAGGCGTTGGCGGCCCGGGGACGGACAGAAGCAATCCTGCGGTTGGCCCGGCGACTGTGGCGCTTGCGGCCCGACGTCCTGCACACCCACAACCCAACACCCCACCTCGTAGGTGCGGTGGCGCGCAGGCTCGCTCGAGTGGGGGTGCTCGTGCACACGAAGCATGGCCGGAACTACCCCGAAGTTCGACGAGCGGTGCTCGCGAATCGCTGGGCATCCCTGAATACCGACGCTGTGATTCCGGTATCGGAAGATGCTGCCGATGTCGCCCGCAGGGTCGAGCGGGTTCCCGCCAGAAAGGTCCAGGTGATCCGCAACGGCATCGATCTCACAGGCTTTCCCGCCGCGAACCGGAAAGCCCTAGAGGGAGACGGGCGGGCAATCAGTGTGGGGCGGCTGCATGCTGTAAAGGATCAGGCGACCCTCCTGCGGGCAACCCGCAGGATCGTCGACGTTCGTCCCGAATTCCGGCTCGCTCTGGTCGGGGATGGCCCTGAGCGTCAGGGGCTGGAGCAGCTCCGCCGAGAGCTTGCCCTCGAGGAGAGCGTGCGCCTCGCCGGGGAGCGAAACGATGTCGGCGAACGCCTCTCGCAGTCTGATCTCTTCATGCTATCGTCCCTAAGCGAAGGCGTTTCCCTTACCCTTCTTGAGGCAATGGCCGCGGGCCTGCCGGTGATCGCTACAGACGTGGGGGGCAATCGGGAGGTAGTCGCTCATGGCGAGACGGGCTTCCTCGTTCCCCCTGGATCTCCAGAAGCAATCGCTTCCGCGGCCTTATCGCTCATCGACGACCCGGCGCGAGCTCTGGCCATGGGTCGGGCCGGGCGTAAGAGGATCGAGCAGATCTTTGACCTCGGGATCGTGGTGAGGCGCTACGAAGCCCTCTATTTGGAGCTGCTCGGCCGCCAAGGGCACTAGGGAGCGGGCGCTGGGGTCCTGCTGAGGCTATTCCCAGCGGCGATCGGGCTCCCAGACAGATGATCACTTCCTTCTATCGGAATATCCTCATACGCGGCTACGAGAGCGGCTTGAGACGCCGACGGACCTTCGGCTACTTGCATGGGCTCGAGCGCACGCAGTGGCTGTCGCGGGCGGAGCTCGAGGAGCTTCAACTCGCCGCGCTCCGGCGGCTCCTCGAGCACACTCTTGCTCACTGCCCCTATTATCGCGAGCGCTGGCACGAACTGGGTCTAAGCCCGCGGTCGCTCCAGACCGCCGCCGATTTTGGGCGCTGGCCCGTCATCGATCGTGCAACCGTTCAACAAAACCGGGTCGCGATGCAGGCGAGGGTTCCCGGCCTACGGTTGCTCACCAAGACCACCGGCGGGTCTAGCGGGGTGCCGCTGCGTTTTGACTTTGACCAGAATAGCAACGACCGGCGGAAGGCCGCCTGGCACCGGGGTTACAGCTGGGCGGGGGCGGGCCTAGGAACCAAGCAGGTTCACTTCTGGGGGACAGACCTGGGGCAGGTTCCGTCCTGGCGGCGGTTGAAGGCCTCGCTCCACGATAGGCTCTATCGGCACGAGATGTTGAGTTCCTACCTGCTCAGTGAAGCCACCGCGCCCGAGTTTCTCCGGCGTTTGAACCGGGCGCGGCCGGAAGCTATCGTGGCCTACACGAACCCGCTCTACGTATTCGCTCGGTTCCTGCGGGAAAAAGGGTTGACCCCCCACCGTCCGCGCGCCATCGTGGTCGGGGCCGAGAAGCTCTATGACTTCCAGCGCGGCCTCATCGAGAGCGTGTTCCAGGCGCCGGTGTTCGAGACCTATGGCTCTCGCGAGTTTATGTTGCTCGGCGCGGAGTGCGATCGTCACGCGGGGCTTCACTCGACCACGGAACACATCCTGCTGGAGGTGCTCGATGACGATGGCCGCCCCACTCCGGACGGCGAGGAGGGCAACGTCGTCGTCACCGACCTCTACAACTATGGGATGCCCTTCGTCCGCTATGCGAACGGCGACCGTGCCATCGCTGGGTGGGGCAGCTGCTCCTGCGGACGTGGTCTGCCCCTCCTCAAGCGGGTGGTGGGTCGTCGGCTCGACATCATCACGACGCCGGACGGTCGAACGATCCCCGGGGAGCTGTTCGTGCACGTGCTCAGGGACTTGCCCTCGCTCCAGAGGTACCAGGTCGTCCAGGAAACCTCCGACCGGATCGAGCTCCGAATAGTGCTGCGGGGAGACCGCCCCGAGGAAGAGATCTCGCGCCTAGAGAAGGAACTAGGCTCCGTGTTGGGCCCGTCGATCCGTCTGGCCATTGTCGAAGTGGATGATATCCCGCTCACTCGGGCCGGGAAGCTGCAGGTCGTTGTGAATCGAACCCTGCAGGAGGAATCGTTGTCACCCCCGTCGAGGTAATCGGGAAGACACGAGGGACCGTCGTGCGAATGCTCTTCCTGACCACGGACTACCCGACTCCTCTCGAGCCGACCAAGGGGACGTTCAACCGGGCGCTCGTGGCCGCTCTGAGCCGAGCTCACGAAGTTCGGGTCATCGTACCCATCCCGTGGCCGATCGCCTGGGGGCTGGCACGGGGAACCCGGTCTCCCTCCGTCGCGGCGCGATGGGCCAGTCCGCCCAACGGGCCGAAGCCCGTGTTTCCGACCTACTTCTACACACCGAAGGTACTGCGCGGGCTCTACGGATCGTTCTTGTGGTACTCCGTTCGGGGAACGCTGCAGCGCCTGATGGAGGCCTTTCATCCCGAGGTTGTCATCGGTTACTGGTCCCACCCTGATGGAGAGGTGGCGGTTCGGGCGGCGCGGTTGGGGGGGATACCCGCGGTGGTGATGGTGGGCGGCTCCGATGTGCTGTTGCTGGCCCGCGACCCGCGGCGGCGGCTTCGGGTGGTGGCCGCCCTCGAGGCCGCCGACGCCGTCTTGGCGGTGGGAGCCGACATCAAGCGGCGAATCGGCGACTTGGGCATTACCCTCGACAAGGTGCACGTCTTCTCCCGCGGCGTCGATGAGGACGTGTTCTCGCCCGGGGATCAAGCGGAGGCACGTGCACGGCTGGGGATCCCGGAGGGGCCCGTGTTGCTATGGGTGGGTCGCATGGTCCCCGTCAAGGGCCTCGACGTGCTATTAGAGGCTTGCTTGCTGCTGAAGAGCCGCAACCTGAGCTTTCGCCTCTACCTCGTTGGTGACGGCCCCCTTTTCGAGAGTCTGCAGACCCGTGTGAAGGCAGATGGGCTCCAGAGGCAGGTGTCGTTCGTGGGTGCCGTACCCCACGAAGAGGTCGCAGACTGGTATCGTGCCGCCGATCTAGTGGTTCTGCCGAGCCGATCGGAGGGGGTACCCAACGTGTTGCTGGAATCGCTCGCCTGTGGAACTCCGTTCGTAGCGAGCCGAGTGGGTGGAGTCGCCGACCTCTCTGAAAACCCGGAACGAGACTTGGTGCCGTCGGAGGACCCAGATGCTTTGGCGGCCGCCATTGTGCGCGGCCTCCAATCGGCGCGGGATGCAGAGGGCGCTCCCCCTCGCCGCTTCGACTGGGCGGACTCCGTTGCCGCGCTGGAAGCCGTGCTGAAGTCGGTCGTGGACCGCAACACGAGCTCGAAAGTCCGGGACAAACATGGAGGGTAGAAGCGCTAACACGCCCCCGGTCAGTTCCCCAGGGCCGAGACCGGTACGCCAATTCCTGCGTCGAGCCCTTGCCCTCGCGCTGCCGCGGCGCCTTTTCGTGGTGAGCGGTCCCGCGCGCTGCCGGGTGGTTTGTCTCACGTTCGATGATGGGCCGGATCCTGACCACACGCCTCGCCTGCTCGACGTGCTCCGCGACCTCAACATTCCCGCCACGTTCTTCGTGATCGGCGAACGGGCCGCGCGCTACCCCGAAATCGTGCGGCGCATTGCCGACCAAGGACACGCCCTCGGACATCATTCGTATCACCATCGAGAGCCCGATGGTATGACCTCACGTGGTCTCTCGGACGAGGTGAGCAGGACTCGCGCCTTGCTGAAGAGTCTTGTCGGTGGTGATGTGTGCCTCTTCCGTCCGCCGAAGGGCAAGCTGACGGTAGCCTCCTTGTGGCGGCTCTGGATCGGTGGCCAGACCGTGGTTCTTTGGAACACAGATCCCAAGGACTACGCGATGGCGAGCGTCGACTCCTTGCGGGCCTACTTCGACAATCGCCCCCTCTGCGGTGGCGACATCGTCCTCCTGCACGACACCCATGCGCGCGCGGCCGAGATCCTCCCGGAGCTGGCCGCCCAGACGCGAGCCCGCGGCCTGTCGTTTGGTCGGGTAGCGGACTGGATCGACTAGAGCGAGCGCCCCGCTCTCCTACCATGGCCCCAAGGCGCGTGCTCCTGATCGCATACGCGTTTCCTCCCGCCGGGGGCGCCGGGGTCCAGCGCATCACCAAGTTCGTAAAGTATCTGCCCCAGCACGGTTGGTTACCCTCCGTCCTGACCGTCGAAAACCCGTCCGTTCCGGTCTTTGATTCGAGCCTGGCCCGGGATGTCCCTTCCGACACGGTGGTCGAGCGCGCCATTACCTGGGAGCCAGGTTACGGGGTAAAGGCGGCGATTCTGCCGGGCGCGGAGGCCGCTGGTGCGGGACGGCAAGTAGTCGACCGGCTGAAGGCGCTGGCTCGGGGAGTGGCGAAGGCGGCGCTACAGCCCGATCCTCAGATTCTCTGGGTGCCACAGGCCATCCGTGTGGGTCGGCGACTGCTGGCCGAGACACGGCACGCGGCCGTCATGGCTACGGCGCCGCCATTTTCGAGCTTCCTGGCGGGTGTCGCCCTGGCCCGCCGGGCGAGGCTTCCCCTGGTGCTGGACTACCGGGATGAGTGGGCTCTGAACACCCGATATGAAGAGAACAGGCAGCAGGGAAGCGTCCTGGCCGGCCTAAACAACCGGATTCAGAAGGCGACCGTCCGGGCTGCTCGTGCCGTGATCGCAACGACTCGCGGCAGCGCGGCCGCTCTGGAGAGGGTGTGCCGGGAGGCCAGTAGCGCCGCCCGCGTCGTCCACATCTACAACGGCTTTGATCCCGACGATTTCGTGGAGCCCACCGATCCCGAGCCCAGG
>Ga0210409_10006488_pt1 | contig 12149 bp, 11 predicted proteins | sample IncBWH17MmetaG_FD_161649 | JGI IMG/M metagenome (GOLD analysis project Ga0210409, IMG submission 161649) | Forest soil microbial communities from Barre Woods Harvard Forest LTER site, Petersham, Massachusetts, United States - Inc-BW-H-17-M | ecosystem: Environmental > Terrestrial > Soil >...
TGGAGGTGATTCCAACAGCGTCCGGGCTGGAGCGAAAGGCGATGAAGAACATTTGTTCCGAGCTGCGCAGGGCTTGTTCCGTGCGGCGAAGCTCGTCGGCAATCCGGCGCTGCTTTTCGCTGGTCAAGACGAGACGCGTGGCGGAAAGGACAAATGAGGCAGTGATGGCCACCCAGGCAATGGTGATCTGCTCGACCGCGATGCGGCGACCCATGAAGAGAACCAGCAGCGGAATGAGAATTGGCAACGCCTGAGAGAGAACGATGACGCGAAACGCGGAGCGCGCTTCCTTTGGGATCGGCTGTCCATCGGAATTCCAAGTGGCAGCAAACGCAGTGGCGAACAAGAAAGGCAAGCACCAAATGACGTCTATCCAGGTCGCTCTGGTTCCGGAAGCCGGCGACGCGAATAGGAAAAAGAGCCCGGAAGCGGCGCCCAATAGAAAGAAGATGGACACTCTTGCAAAGAAAGCTCGCAGCGAGCGAGGAGAGACGATAAGGGCCCGAGCCGCGAAGCCCGCGACAAATGCCAAGTCGCGCAGCACCTGCACCCGCATCACCTTGGCAACCATCTGCGAGCCCTCGGCCTCCCATCGGGACGGTACATAAAAGAAATAAAGGTAGGCGGTGAGGGCCACCACACCGATCTGGGCAAAATCCAAGACTTGCTGCCAATCGACCTCACCCGAGTCTTCAGCGGGTCGCGGGAGGAACATCATGAGGGCAGGAGTTGCCCAGAGAATGAAAAGGATATCGGATGGCCAGGGGGTCGAGGACGGTGCGTGAATGAGACTCTGATAGTAGGTCTCCAGAGTTTGCGCAGCAGTGACCAACAGCAATGCAGCGGCAAAAAGCATCCAGAGCTGGCGCAAGTATCCCGAGGATTGCCTGGCAACGCGAAAGGAAGAGTACGTGGCCCACAAGGCAATGGCCGTTTGCAGGAGATCGGATAGCAGGAGGCTTGCCGGAGGCGCAGAGCTTCGTACAACGACGAAGACGAGAAGTGCGGTCAACACGCCTGCGATGACAAGGGCGAACCAGGCAAACCTGCGAGAAAAGGGCAAGAGCGACCCCGCGATCTAGCCGTAGTCTAAGCCGACTGGGCATAGCAAACAACTACGCTATCAGGCGCGGGCGAGAATCGAGTATCGACCAAATCTTTTTGAAGCGGATACTATTCGGAATATGGTGGACCCGGTGAGATTCGAACTCACGACCTACAGCTCCGGAGGCTGTCGCGCTATCCGCTACGCTACGGGTCCAAATCCATTCGAAAACAGCAACAAACATAAACATTCTATCTCGTATGGCGGGCTTGCGCTAGCGTGCCTTCCGCGGGGCGGGAACGCGGGTTCCGCTCACCCTTTTGCGCGAATGCGAATTTCCTTTGCCAGCTTTTCGATTTCTTCGGTTTTTTTCAGCATTGGCAGAGAAAGCACCAAAACCGAGTCCGTTTTCTCCACTTCCGTCTTGAGTTCGCTGGCCAATTGAAAAAGCCGCTCAACATTCTTTTTGATGCCCTTTTCATTGGCCTCGAGGATTGCTTTGGTGTCGAGCTTGGGCGTGTTTGGGTCATCCTCTTTCTCACGCTGCGTGGGACGGGTGGGAGCCTGAGCAACCTGCGTCCGTGCTAAAGCTCCCAGCGGCACTCCCACGGCACAAAGCGCAATTACGAAACGGCGTCTTGAGTTCTTCATCGGCCCTCTCCGGTCCGTGAAATTCTTGATAGCGAGCTCGACGACGGTTCCGTGAGCCTCTGCCAATGTTATACTCCCTGCCCTAGAGAAATCATGTCGAGTTCTTTCAATCATTGGCTGGAGTTGACGCTTCCCAACGCCCTCCATCTATTTGCCATCCTTGTTATCGCCGTAGTGCTGAATCGACTGCTCCGCGCGGTGACAAATCTGCTGATCAAACCCGCGGGAACCCAAAACCGCGCGGGCCAGTTACGTGAGCAGCAGACGCGCACCCTGGCGGGCATCCTCTACAGCACGGGGAGCAAAGTGGTCTGGGCGGTGGCGCTGCTGACTTCACTGAACGAATTTCACATTAACATTTTGCCGGCGGTAACCTTGGCGGGTTTGGCCAGCCTGGCGATCGGATTTGGCGCACAATCCCTTGTCCGCGACGTGATCAGCGGCTTCTATATTGTACTGGAGGATCAGTACGTCGTCGGAGACACCATTCAGTTCGGAGAATACATCGGTCGCGTAGAGCATCTTACACTTCGCCGCACGGTCATCCGAGATGCGCGAGGCGCGCTGGTGACCGTCGCCAACGGAGAAATTCGCACAGTCAGCAACCTCAGCCGGGATTGGTCGCAGGCATTCGTGGATGTGTCGCTGGCGCCGGAAAGCCCAATTGAAAAGACGTTGCTGGCGCTGGAGTCCGCGGCGGCGGGCTTGCGCGGCGATTCTGCCTGGGCACAAGCGCTGGTGGATGGACCGCGCATTCTCGGAGTGCAGAGCTTCGATCGCTCCTCGTCCACGATAAGGTTACAGGTGCGGACCGCGCCGACGCGCCAGGACGAGGTGGCGCGGGAGTTGCGCCGCCGCATCCAAGTGGAGTTCCAACGCCAGGGTATACCCCTATCGAGCGTGCAACGCATCGAATTGGCTGGCGCCTTCCATTCCCCGGAAGAGGCCGCACAGGCAGGCACTGCAGGTTAGCCAAGGAGGAATCACGATGGCCCAGATTAGCTACGACGAAGTGAACTTGATGCTGCGCCTCTATGACATGCGCCGCGAGCCGCGCCTGCGCCAGGCGCGCGCCTGGTTCACCGAGCATTTTCATCCGGAATCACCGGAGGAAATGATGCAACGGTACCCGCAGGGCAGCGAGGAAAACACCTTTATCCGCATGGTAATCAGTTATTGGGACATGGTGGCAGGGATCGTAAACCGCGGACTGATTAATGACGAACTTTTCTTCGACAGTAACGGCGAAATCTGGGTAGTTTGGGATCGCATGCGGTCCATCGTCCCCACGTGGCGCGCGGCTTTCAAGAACCCGCACCTTTTTCAGAACATCGAAGAGACCTGCAAGCGGCTGGAAGTCTGGCGCGAGAAGCGCGCGCCGGGTTCGTCGGCCGCGATGCGGCAGATGATGGGTCAGGTAAAATCGAAAGCCTAGCTTAGCCAATTTGTCCCCAGTAAAGAAACAGGGAGCCATCGGCGGTGCACAACACTTATCGCCGATGCTTGGCCGGCTCGATGATGAGGGACTCGGGAATCGCGGCGGCCGCATTTGGAAATGCAACTTTCACGCAGTTACGCCCCGCGGCCTTCGCGGCATAGAGAGCAATGTCAGCTTCCTGAAGAAGGTCTTCGACCGGCCGCACCCCCCATTCGTGACTGAGAAGCACTCCCAGGCTCATGGTAACAGGAACCACACCATTGGAAGTTTGCACCGGGCATTGGGCGATGGTTTTTCGGATCTGTTCGGCGCGGACAAATCCAAAGGCTGGGTCGCAATTATTCAGTACTACCAGAAATTCCTCGCCGCCGTAGCGTCCAACGAAATCGTAGGAGCGCACGGAGGAAAGCAAACGCCTCGCGGTTTCCCGCAAGACTTCGTCTCCGGCAACATGGCCGAAGGTATCATTCACGTTCTTGAAATGATCCAAATCACAAAGCAGGATGGCCGAGGAGACATGCTCCCGTCGTGAACGGGCAAGTTCGCGCCCTAGCAACTCCAGAATCATGCCGCGGTTCCAAAGTGAGGTCAGCCCGTCATGCATGGCCTTGAATCGCATCTCTTCGCGCGCTTCCACAAGCCGGTTTTCGAGATCAAGGATGCGCAGTCCCGTACGTAGGCGCGCCTTGAGCTCCTCTGGATCGAATGGCTTGGTGAGGTAATCATCGGCCCCGGATCCCAATCCCGCGACAACATCTTCTTTTGCCTCTTTCGAAGTGAGCAGCACCATATAAACGTAGGACTGTTCCTTCCTCTTGCGGACCTCCTGGCAAACGCCGGGCCCGTCTAGCTCCGGCATCACCCAGTCCAGTAAGGCGAGTTTTGGCCCGTTTGCCACGCAGAGCTGGTCGGCCGCCTGACGGCCGTTCTCTACGGCGCGCACCTCATAGCCCGCACGCTCGAGCGTTTTTTGCAACAAGCGCCGCGACATCGCTTCGTCATCGGCAATCAGTATCCTCATTTGCATACCTCAGCCATGCAGGCATCCAATTGCGGCAGGAGCTTTCCAGCGTCGCTTTCAAAGGTGGCGAAAACCTCCGCATACCGCGATGATTCTCCTTGGCGGCCCAACTGCTCCAGCCGTGCCGCGGTGGCCGCCGCCTGGTTGGCGGCTAGGTTCAGAAGCATGCCTTTCAAAGTATGGGCCGCGGTAGCAACAGGACTTCCCTCCTTGGCCGTCACAGCTTCACGAAGGGCGAGAAGGATTCGAGGAAATTCCTCTTTGAAGATCAAGAGAAGGTCGCGCAACAACTCGCGGTCGTTGTCCACGCGCACAAGCAGCTCCTCATAGTCAAAGGTCAAATTGGAAGAATCTCCCTCAGCGTGTTTCATGGTCTTCCCCTCCCACGGTTGCGACCCGTACTCAGCCGCTCGATCTCGAATGCTGGCGCGCCCGTCGCGTTCGTTCCAACCAGCCCCGCCACCGAGTGGAGCTCCATTTCTTTCAGGTCACGCGCCACGTGCGAGTCAAAAGCGAGGAATCCCAGGCAGCCAAGCAGGACTCCGACACCACTCTTGTTCGTGGTCAGAAGCCGCAAGCGCTGGCGCAGGGAGAATTCCGGAGTGGCGAAAGCCGTCATGCTAGCTCTTCGCAGCCTCCGTCTTGGACACTACGCGGCGCGCCAGTGCCAGCATTTGCGAACTAATTCTCAGATGGACTTTGTTGGCTTCCACAAGAATTACTTCGAATTGCAATGTTTCCCGCTCCATCACAAAACTCACGATTCCGCCGGCATCGAGGAACTCGGTCGTTTCTCCAACCGTCATCACACTTTGTCCTCGCACCGCCTGCGGCACCTGGCCGTATCTCTTCTGCTCTGATCGGCTCACAAAGAGGATGTGGCACGAATGCAAATCCTGTTCCTTGTGAACCCAACGAATTTCCACGCGCTTCGCATGAGCTGTTGTGCCACGGGTAAGCTCGGCTAGCGAAGTGCCAAAAGCAAAATCGCCGAAAACGCACAACAAAAATGGCGCAGGCCCGGGGGGGCAAAGAGCCTTCCGGCCACTCCACGAACATAGGGAATTTCGATAAAAAATTTGCTATCGCTTGATATTCAGGCGCCGACGAACGTTGCGCTTCCAGCGGCAGTGACGGCAGTAGGAAAAGCAGGGTTACTTCCAGACTTCGCGCCACTTTAGCCACGCGCTTCCACGCGGCAGGTGATCTCTTGTCTCTCGGCGGAAAGCAACGCACATGAATCCCCCGAAGTGCAGGGGCACGCGAGTGACCACCCAGGCGGCCGATTCATTCTCTACGTGATTGAAAAGATTCAAGTTCAGAGTCAGGATTTCTAGGACTGCGCGCGCCAATGCCCGAACTGGAACGAATCTTCAAAAGCGGTTCAATTTGAAACGATTGGCGGATTCGGTATCCGATCGTTCGAACAGCGTGGAGTCTGGAGGCGCGGGTGGGATTCGAACCCACGAATGGAGGTTTTGCAGACCTCTCCCTTGGGCCACTTGGGTACCGCGCCGAATCTCTAAGTATAGCAAATCTTCCAAAACTATCCGGCCCACGGCCCGGACCGTTGTATCTCTGATTCTTTATTTTCTCGGGGCGGGCGCTGGCGTGGAAATTTTTGCTTCGCGCAGGAATCGCGCGGACTCTTCCGGCGGAGTGGGATTAATGTAAAAGCCGGTACCCCACTCGAAACCTGCCACCTTCGTTAACTTCGGAATAATTTCAATATGCCAGTGGTAGTGGTCGTTGATCTCTTCGCCGATGGGCGAGGTATGGATCATGAAGTTGTACGCCGGGCGGTCCAGCACTTCATCCAGCCGCATCAGCGTGTCCTTCAGCATGCGCGCCAGGCTCGCGTACATAGAGCTCTGATTGTTTTCGTAGGACGATCCGTGGGCCTTCGGCAGCAGCCACATTTCAAATGGGAAACGCGGCGCGTAGGGAGCCAGAGTGATGAAGTGCTCGTTTTCGCCAATAACGCGCTCGCCCGTGTCCCGCTCCTGGCGGATGATGTCGCAGAAAATACATCGTTCCTTCTCGTCGTAATAGTGCCAGCAGTTGTCCACTTCCTCGCGCACGCGGCGCGGCACGATCGGCAATGCAATTAATTGCGAGTGCGGATGCTCGACGGTGGCTCCCGCCGCTTCGCCGTGATTCTTGAAGATCAGCACGTAACGAAACCGCTTGTCATTTTTCAGATCCAGCATGCGGTCGCGGTAGCCCCAGAGTACGTCTTCCACGGCCCGCTCCGGTAGCGTCGCAAGGGTCGCGGCGTGATCCGGCGACTCGATAATCACTTCATGCGCGCCGACGCCGTTCATTTTGTCGAAGAGGCCTTCACCTTCACGATCCAAATCACCTTCGATACCGAGCGCCGGGAACTTGTTCGGCACAACGCGAATACTCCATCCCGGCGTGTTGGCCCCTCCGCCATTGCGGCCATAAACTAGAATCTCCGGCGGAGTCTTCGATTCGCTTCCCACGCAGAAGGGACAATTCTTCGGATCCGCAGCGATGACGCTCTCGCGTAGAAAATCGTTGGGCCGTTTTCCGCGTTCCGTTGAAATGATCACCCAGCGGCCCGTGATCGGATCTTTCCGCAACTCCGGCAATGCAATCCTCCTAGAATGTGCTCGAAGTCTCCCAGGGGAAGACTCGCAATAGTTAAGAATTGTACCGCGTCTTTCGCCGCAGTGAGGAAGTTCCCTAAGCGCTGGTTACACTCGAGAGCTAAAGGCGTCCTTGTGCAGTCTCACCACCGGTGGCTGTCCGGGCCGGTTATCAATGGCCACGACGTCGAACCGGCAGGGGCATTCTCCCATGCGGCGTTCGGAAAGGAAGCGCTGCGCGGTACGAACCACAACGTGCTGCTTTTCCCGGGTGACGCTGAGTTCCGGCAAGGCAGGCATGTCGGCTCTCACCGTGCGAGTACGAACCTCGACGAAGGCCAGGGTCTTTCCATCATAGCCGACAAGGTCCAATTCGCCCTTGATGCCGCGCGGCGTGTAGTTCCGTGCCACGAACACGTAGCCGTTCCGCCGCAAGTACCAATAGGCGTAAGTCTCTCCGCGCACGCCGGTGCGCTGCGCTTCCAGCTTTTTCGCTTCACCGGAAATGCTACCCTCTTCGCGCAAGCCTCTCCGCGCCGCCCAATGCACCGCTTGAAACATTAGTTTTGAAAACATCGGCATGGTTCGACGTCCAGGTCCCCGCCTTACGCGCAGTATAAACAATAATCCCGCGGCTGCCTTCTTTCTTCTTCGGTAGCCACGGGATCACGTCCCAGGCTTGTCTGCGAGCTCTGCGTCCTCAGTGTTCTCTGTGCTAGATCGTTTTCTCTGCTTCGCGGAAGCAACTCTCGAGCGTCTGAATCGCGAAGTCCGCCTGTTCCTGATCGATCAGCAGCGGCGGTGAAATGCGGATGGAGTTCTCACCCGCGCTAAGTAGGAGCAGCCCCTTGCGAAACGCCTTGTCGATCACCTCATCGCGCAGGGTGACGGACTTTTCTTTCGTCTTCTGATCGCGCACGATTTCAATGCCGATCATCAAGCCCTTGCCGCGCACGTCGCCGACAATCTTGAATCGACTGGGCCAGTCGTTGATACGCCCGAAAATGTAGTCCCCCATTTTCCGGGCGTTCTCCATGTATCCGTTCTCGATAAGGTCGATGGTCGCGAGAGCCGAAGCGATGCACACGGGGTTGCCGCCGTAGGTCGTGCCGTGGGACCCCTTTTTCCATGTCATCACGCTTTCCTTGGCGACGAAAGCGCTTAGCGGCATGCCGCTGGCGATGCCCTTCGCGGTGCAAAGAATGTCCGGCTCAATTCCGGCGTGCTCGTAAGCCCACCACTTTCCCGTGCGGCCCATGCCCGATTGTACTTCGTCGACGATCAGCATGATGCCGTGGTGGTTACAGATGGCCTGTAACTCCTGCAGGAAAAATGCCGGCGCTGGAACAAAGCCGCCTTCGCCTTGAATCGGCTCAATGATGATGGCCGCGATTTCCTCAGGTGCGAACAGTCGCTTGAACATCTGCTGTTCGAGCAGCTCGAGAATCTCCGATCCGCAAGTCTCGGGTGTGTGGCCGTACCCGCAGCGGTAAGCATACGGAAATGGAATGTGCTCGACGCCACCCAGCAGCGCTCCAAAATGCTTGCGCTGCGTGTTCTTGGAAGCCGTTAGCGACAGAGAACCAAGCGTGCGCCCATGGAAGCATCCGTAAAACGCAATGAGCTTGTCGCGCCTGGTTGCATAGCGAGCCAGCTTGATCGCCCCTTCGACAGCTTCCGTGCCGGAATTGCCGAAGAATACTTTCTTGGGCTCTTTGCCCGGCATGGTGGCCACCAGGCGCTCCGCCAACTGCGGCATGTGATGGTGATAAAAATCCGTGCCCGAAATATGAATCAGTTCCGCGGCTTGCTTCTGAATCGCTTCCACGACTTTCGGGTGGCAATGCCCCGTGGAACACACGGCAATGCCCGCGGCAAAATCCAGGAAAGCATTCCCGTCCACGTCCTCCACGATCGCGCCGTGGCCCTTCTTGGCCACCAGCGGGTATTCGCGCGAAAACGACGGCGACATGAACTTGGCGTCGGCGGCGATCACTTTTTGCGCTTGGGGCCCGGGCAGTTCCATCAGCAGCCGAGGCAATTTCGTTTCTGTGGCTGTAATCATTTTGTTTTCCTCTTTCCTCGTTCCAGTGAACGGTCAGCGGTTATTGTGGAGGGGCTGCCGCAGGGCAGGTTGGCGTGCGCACATCAAAACTGGATTGCACCCTGCCGAAAAGAGAGGACTTAATCGACGCCGTAGAGGCTAGGTCGTTCTTCGGCGGGAACGTAACAGCCGGGGATTTTGATGGCTTTGGTGAGCTTCATTTGCGTTTCCAGCGGACAGTTCCGTCCTTCGCGTCCTCAATAATTATACCACGATCCGCGAGTTCTTTGCGGATACGGTCGGCGGCTGCAAAGTCGCGTTTTTTCTTCGCCGCATTGCGTTCCGAGACCATTCGGTCGATCTCCGCATCGTCCGGCCCGCTGTCCGCGCCGCCATATCCAAGCGTGCGAAGTTTTTCGCCGTCATTGTCCTCCATCACGGCGAAAACTTTGTCGAACGCTGCAAAAAATTCCTGCGCCGCGGGCACATCACCCTGGCGAAATTCGCCCTTGTCCATCGCGATATTCACTTCTCGCACCAGGTCAAACGCCGCCGCCAACGCTCGCGCCGTGTTCAAATCTTCCGAAAGTCCAGCGTCAAATTCTTCGGCAGCTTTCGCGATCCGCTCCGACATGCCCTTCTGCTTTCCTGCCGGAAATTTGCCCTGCTTCAAGCGGTCCGCGAAATTCCGCAGCCGCTCAACGGAGCTCGTCGCCTGTTGCAACCCGTCGAAGGTAAAATTCAGCTGCTTGCGGTACGGAACACTCGCGAGCGCAAAGCGCAACGCCGAAGGCTTGTAGCCTTTTCCAAACAGGTCACGCAGCGTAAAGAAATTCCCCAGCGACTTCGACATTTTCTCGCCTTCGACGAGCAAATGTTCCGCGTGCAGCCAGTAACGCACGAACGGCTTCCCTGTCGCGGCCTCACTCTGAGCGATCTCGTTTTCGTGATGCGGAAACGCCAGGTCGATTCCCCCCGTATGAATATCCAGGGTTTCGCCGAGATACTTCATGGCCATCGCGGAGCACTCGATGTGCCAGCCCGGGCGACCTGGGCCGATCGGCGTTTCCCAAAAATGCTCGCCCGGCTTCGGCGCTTTCCACAACGCGAAATCCCGCGCGCTCTCTTTCTCGTAGCGATCATTGTCCACGCGCGCGCCCGCTTGAATGCCCGTCAAATCAATCTTCGATAGTTTCCCGTAGTCCGGGAATTTGGTGATGCGGTAGTAAATCGAGCCTTCGCTAGGATAGGTAAACGTTTTTTGCTGTAACCGTTCGATCAGCTTGACCATGTCATCGATGTGATCCGTTGCTCGGATCCAATGTTCCGGCGTCTCGATGCTCAGCGTCTTGCAGTCGTCGAAAAAAGCCTGCGCATATTTCTCGGTGTAATCGCGGATGCTCTTTCCAGCCGCGGCCGCATTGGCGATGATGCGGTCGTCCACGTCCGTCAGGTTCATCACATGGTTGAGCTTGAATCCGCGCAGCTTCAGGAACCGACGCAAAATGTCCTGAAACACAAACGTCCGGTAATTCCCGATGTGCGCGTAGTCGTAGACCGTCGGCCCGCAGGTGTACATGAGCACTTCGCCCGCTTTCTGCGGCACAAAGGGTTCGGTCTTTCCGGTCAGCGTGTTGTGCAGCTGAATCTCAGCCATGAGTTTCTACGTCATCTCTTTCCGCACGCGAATAAACGCTAGATTGTAGCTGAGCGGTTCGAAGCGGAGCAACGTGGAACCCTCGCGCAGTTTCTCCGGACATCCCTCAATGCGACTCGCTTAGTCCTAATTGACGCTTATCCCACTGACAGATAGAGTCTCTTCGCTCAACCAATGAAGGAGCCTTCGATGAATCGCTGCCTCTCCGCGTGCGCCCTGCTCGTTCTCGCCACGCTTGCAAAACCGCTCGCCGCGCAAGAGCCGCAAAAGGCGGAAGTCCCCAAGCTTCTCACTCCTGATGCTTCTCTAAACCTGCGCAGTATTTCCGATTTGCAATTCTCTCCCGATGGCTCGCGGCTTGCTTTCGTGGTCTCCGAGCCGCCAAAGGGCGAGCGCCGCGCGCGCCACATCTGGTTGTATGACAAACCATCAGGCGCCATCCGCCAATTCACTTACTCCGCAAAGGCTGAAACTTCCCCGCGATGGTCTCCCGACGGCAAACAACTCGCTTTCCTATCCAATCGCAGCGAGGAACAGCAACTCTACGTGATGCGCGCCGACAGTGGCGAAGCAAGTGCCCTAACCAAAGGCAAGCGCAGCGTGCAAAGTTTTGCCTGGTCTCCCGACGGCAAGCAGATTGCGTATCTTGCGCCGGATGCAAAATCCGAAGCCGAGGAAAAAAAGGAAAAAGACAAAGACGACGCTCACGTCGCCGACAAGGATGATAAGCACTCCCGCCTATGGCTCCTCACCATAGCAACCGCCGAGGCCAAAGTCCTCACGGAGGCTAAATGGGAAGCCCATCAGGCAGAGTGGCATCCCTCCGGTACCGGCCTGATGCTCATCGCCACGGATCATCCTGAGTCTGATCAGAACACTAATCGCATTTTTTTCTTCCGTCTGTCGGATAGCTCTATGACGCAGGTTCTCGCTCCTCGCGGCCCTTTCGGAGATCTGCGCATTGCTCCCGATGGCAAGACCATGGCCTTCATTGGCTGCCGTGAAGACGGCCCGACACCTCACGACCTGATCCTCGCTCATCACGGCGACAAGGCCTCGCAGAATCTCACTGGTGCCAGCATCGATCGTCCCATCGCCGATTACCGATGGACGAAAGACAGCGGACTGCTTGCCGTTGTGGAAGATGGCTTTCAGGGCAAATTTGTAGCCTTCACACCAAACGGTGCGCTACAAGCTCCCACTGCACCGATCTCTATCAATTCCGGTCCGTTTGCAGTCTCCGATTCGGGCGAAGTCGTTTTTGTGAGCTACACCGCCACGACTCCCCAGGAACTCTGGTTGTGGGATCAGAAATCATCGCCGAAGCAAATCTCTCACTTGAACGATTCCTGGAAGCAATACACGCTCGTCGCGCCGGAATTCTACAAATACAAATCCTTCGACGGCCTGGAAATCGAGGCCGCTCTTCTGAAGCCCGCGGGCTACGACGGCAAGTCCAAACTGTCACTGATCGCTTTGATCCACGGCGGGCCGACGGGCAATTGGCAGGACCGCATCGACACCTGGGGACAGCTCCTGGCTGCCCGCGGCTATGCGGTCTTCTATCCCAACATTCGCGGCTCCAGCGGCTACGGCCAGAAATTTATCGAAATGAACCGCGGGGACTGGGGCGGCGGGGATTTTAAAGACGTCATGGCCGGCGTGAACGACCTCATCGCTC
>Ga0210409_10006491_pt1 | contig 12148 bp, 9 predicted proteins | sample IncBWH17MmetaG_FD_161649 | JGI IMG/M metagenome (GOLD analysis project Ga0210409, IMG submission 161649) | Forest soil microbial communities from Barre Woods Harvard Forest LTER site, Petersham, Massachusetts, United States - Inc-BW-H-17-M | ecosystem: Environmental > Terrestrial > Soil >...
TCGACTACGCTCTGGGCGTCGGCGGATTCCCGCGCGGAAGAATATCCGAGATCTTCGGACCCGAGTCGTCGGGCAAGACCACCATCGCTCTGCAGGTTGTCGCCGAGGCCCAGAAGGTCGGCGGGATGGCGGCCTACATCGACGTCGAACACGCTCTCGATCCGGTTTACGCCAAGAAGCTGGGCGTGGATGTGGATAACCTTCTGGTCTCGCAGCCCGACTATGGGGAGCAGGCTCTCGAAATCACGAATGCGCTGATTACTTCGGGCTCAATCGACGTTCTGGTGGTGGACTCGGTGGCCGCGCTGGTTCCCAAGGCCGAGCTCGACGGGGAAATGGGCGATAGTTTCATGGGCGTGCACGCGCGGTTGATGTCGCAGGCCATGCGCAAGCTCACCGGTATCGTTTCGAAATCCAACACCTGTCTGATCTTCATCAACCAGATTCGCGAAAAGATCGGCGTGATGTTCGGGAATCCTGAAACCACGACGGGCGGCCGCGCTCTCAAGTTTTACTCCAGCGTGCGTTGCGACATCCGGCGCATCGCCGCCATCAAGGATGGCGAGGCCGTTATCGGCAACCGCACCAAGGTCAAGATCGTCAAGAACAAGTGTGCCCCGCCATTCCGCGAGGCGGAATTCGACATTATTTACGGCGAGGGCATCTCCAAAGAAGGCGATCTGATCGACCTGGGCGTGGCGCAGAACGCGATCGAGAAGAGCGGAGCCTGGTACAGCTACAAAGGTGAGCGCATCGGGCAGGGACGCGAGAATGCGCGGCAGTTCATGAAGGACAACCCGGATGTCAAAAAGAAACTGGACACCGAGTTGCGGAAGGTCCTGGGACTGGTGCGAGCCGAAAGCCAGCCGGCTACTGCGCCGCCCATAGCGCAGCCTGCCGCGGCCAGCCGCGCTCGCGGGTAGGTCAGCAGCGCGCATTTATCGGGGTGCGTGAGCAGAGAAGCGGATTCGGCGTTGATCGCCATGTTTGTGGGCGGTACAATTTTTTTGTGAGCGGCCGAGCACGGAGCGGTCAAGCCTGGAGGTCAACCAATGAGTAGAATCTCGCGGCGTCAGTTTACAAAAGGCACCGGTGCCGGACTGGTTGCGGTGGCGGCGGTTCCGCTGCACGGGCAACGCGCTGGAGACACGCCAGCCGCGGGCGGCGCGGCTGCCGTGCCTCACTCCAGCATCAAGCTCACAGTGAACGGCGTCGAGCGGCGTCTGGAAGTTGAAGACCGCTGGACGCTGGTCGAAGTCTTGCGCGATCACCTGGAGCTGACCGGCACGAAGATCGGCTGCGACCGCGGGGAGTGCGGGGCGTGCACCGTGCTGATCGACGGCAAGCCGATGTATTCGTGCAGCCAGCTCGCGGTGTGGATGGACGACAAGAATATCCAGACCATTGAGGGGCTGGCGCAGAACGGGCGGGACGGACAAATGAAGCTCGATCCATTGCAAGAAGCCTTCATCGCGCACGATGGTCCGCAATGCGGGTTCTGTACTTCGGGCCAGTTGATGTCGGCTAAGGCCGTCTTGAACGCGAACCCGCACCCGACTCGCGATGAAGTGAAAGCGGGGATGACGGGCAACATCTGCCGGTGTTCGAATTACAACCATTACGTGGAGTCGGTGATGGCCGCAGCCGGCGGGTCGACTGTAACGGGCGGAGGGAACGCTCAATGAACCCGCTAAAGACCGTTGGACATCCGACAAGCCGTGTGGACGCGATCAAACGCGTCACCGGGCAAGCCACTTATACGGGCGACGTTAAGCTGCCTGGAATGCTGTATGCACGCGTGTTGCGCAGTCCACATCCCCACGCTCGGGTGAAGAAAGTGGATGTATCCAAGGCGCAGGCGCTGCCGGGCGTCAAGGCCATCATCACACGAGAAAACTGCGACACCATCTGGTCCAGCGGCGATACCACGAACAAGCGGTATTTGTTCAACAACCCAGTGCGCTTCGCGGGCGATCCGGTCGCGGCGGTAGCCGCAGTTGACAGACACACGGCTGAGGAAGCTACGCGCCTGATCGAAGTGGAGTATGAAACGCTGCCCTTCGTGCTGGACCAGGAAGAAGCTCTAAAGCCGGGAGCTCCCGAGATTCAGCCGGGCGGGAACCTGTCGCCAACTCGCGGTCAGCGCGAGCCGCAGGTGGCTCTGCGCGGAAACTTGGACGAGGGTTTCAAAGCCGCCGACGTGATTGTCGAGGACCGTTACACCAGCGCCCACGTCAACAACGCCCAACTGGAGCCGCGCGTCAGCCTCGCAAGTTGGGAAAAGGGGCGGGAAGGCGGAAAGCTAACGGTGTACGCATCCACGCAAGGTATCGCCAATTGCCGTACCGATATCGCCAAGGACCTGAAAGTTCCCGCCGAAGATGTGCGCGTAATCTGCCAGTTCATGGGCGGCGGCTTCGGCAACAAGAACCAGTGCCACGATTTCGATCTGATGGCCGCCGTGCTCGCCAAGGAGGCGGGTGTGCCGGTGAAGCTTGAGTTCACGCGCAAGGAAGATTACATCGGCGTACACGGACGCTGGCCGACCACGCAGTATTACAAAATCGGTGCGAAGAAAGACGGCACGCTGACTGCGATCCAGTTGCGCGGCATTACCGGACTCGGGCCGTACAAGAAAAGCAGCGGCGACATCGCCGGCACTGAGGTCTATCAGTGTCCCAACGTCGAGACGTCGCTTTCAACCGTCTACACCAACATGGCGGTGTCGGCGAATTATCGCGCGCCCGCGTATCCACAGGGCGTGTTCGGCGTCGAGTCGGTGATGGACGACATCGCCGCGAAGCTGAACATGGATCCAGTGGAATTTCGGCTCAAGAACATGACGCGAAAGTTTCGCGATCAGACCCCGTATACGAGCTGGGGGCTGGAGGATTGCATTCGCAAGGGCGCGGAGGCCTTCGAGTGGAAGAAAAACTGGCACGCTCCCGGAGCTGGGGCGGGGGCCGGAGGAACTGACGGTCCCGTGAAACGCGGCGTCGGCATGGGCATGGGGATGTTCGGTTCGAACTTGGGATACAGCGCGGCTCTGATCCAGCTCGACGGGAACGGCATCTATCATCTTTATGTCGGTGTGACTGACTGCGGCACCGGTGCCAAGACCACCATGGGGATGATCGCGGCCGAGGAGCTGGGTGTGCCGCTCGAAAAGATTCAAGTCAATTCGGGCGACACCGGAACGTGCCCTTATTCGGTGGGTGAGTCGGGTAGCCGAACCACGGTAATGACAGGCGGTGCGGTGATCGAGGCTGCTCGCGATCTGAAGCGACAAATTCAAGACAAGGGCATGCCGAAGGGCAGCCAGGTGCTGACGGCCAGCGCCTCGCCGGAACCTAACGTTCGGGGCGCAGCGCGCTACAGCTTCGTCGCGCATTTTGCGGAAGTGGAAGTAGACACTGAGACCGGTCACCTCAAAGTGACGCGCTTCCTGGGCGCGCACGACAGCGGACGCATCATCAACCCGATGACTGCGACCAGCCAGATTCAGGGCGGGGCGATCCAAGGGATCGGCATGGCGCTGCACGAGCAATTGCTGTACGACAAGCGCAGCGGCCTGCCTCTGTCTGCGGGTTACTATCACTCTCGGGTGATGACGCATCTGGATGTGCCCGACGTGAAGGTAGTGTTCGTCGAGACCGAGGACGTGTATGGGCCGTACGGCGCCAAGACCTTGGGCGAGCCGACCATCATTCCCACCGTGGCCGCCGTGGCGAATGCGTTTTTCAATGCCACAGGGAAGCGGATCAAGGACCTGCCGCTGACGCGCGACAAAGTTCTGGCCGCGCTCGGCAAGACGGGAAATGGAGGTCGGGCATGAGAGCCTTCACCAACGCGAATCCTCGCGATCTGAAGCAGGCATCGACGATGCTTGCCGATGCCGCTAAGAAGGGCCAGACCGCTGCGATCGCCGGCGGCGGCAGCGACGTGCTTGGCATGATCAAGGAGCACTTGATTCAGCCCGATGTGCTGGTGCATCTGCGGGGCATTCCGGGGATGGACAAGGTAACCGAGCAGAACGGACAAGTGCGCATCGGCGGACTTGTTTCTCTGGATGCGCTGAGCCACGATCCGCTAATCCGCAAGACCTACGCCGTGCTGGCCGAAGCGGCCGGCCAAGTCGGTACGCCGCAGATTCGTAACGCCGGGACACTGGCAGGCAACGTTGCCCAGCGTCCCTGGTGCTGGTATTACCGCAACGGATTCCCGTGCTACAAAAACGGCGGCAAGACCTGCTTTAGCATCACCGGAGAGAATGAGTTCCACGCGATCTTCGGCGGAGGTCCAAGCTTCATCGTGCATCCATCGGACACGGCTCCGGCGCTGGTAGCGCTCGACGCGCGCTTCCGCATCGTTAGCCCAACCGGCGAGCGCACGGTAGCGGCGACGGACTTCTTCAAGCTCCCCAAAGACGATCCGTCGCGCGAGAACGTTCTCGCGTCAAATGAGATTCTCGCGGAAGTGATTCTGCCCGCGGCGAGGGCCGGCGTCAAGAGCACGTATCACAAAGTGCTGGACCGCGAATCGTGGACTCATGCAGTGGTCAGCGCCGCTGTGGTTCTGGAGATGAACGGCGACACCTGCAAGAGCGCACGCGTGGTGCTGGGCGGCGTCGCGCCGATTCCCTGGCGCTTACCGAAGGTCGAGGCGATGCTTGCGGGGCAGAGAATCACGCCCGAGTTGGCGGCGCACGCGGGAGGAATGGCCATCGAAGGCGCTCAGCCGCTGGCGAAGAACGCATACAAGCTGCCGCTGACCAGCGCGACTGTAAAGAAGACCCTGCTCGGTTTGGTCACGGCCTAGGCGGCTGCCACCGTAGTATTGGTTTGCGCGCCGCCGTAACCTCGTCCACCTTCGATGTGCGCGTGGAATGGGGCGCGTCCAGCACGATCTGGGGATCCTCTTCGATCTCTTTGGCGATCGAAATGAGCGCCTCGGCAAACAAATCCAGTTCCTGCTTACTTTCAGTTTCCGTGGGCTCGATCATCATTGCGCCCTCCACGATCAAAGGAAAACTCACGGTGTACGGGTGGAATCCGTAGTCGATGAGGCGTTTGGCGATTGAGCCGGTGTGTACACCGCGGGCGGCTTGACGGCGGTCGCTGAACACGCATTCATGCATACTGGCCGCGTGGGCTCCGATGTCGTAGTGTGGTTCGATCAGTTTTCGGAGGTAATTCGCGTTCAGCAGCGCATCCTGAGTCGCCAGCTTGATGCCCTTGCCGTGCGCCATGATGAACGCCAGTGCTCGAACCAGGACGCCGAAGTTCCCGTAGAAGGCACGGACGCGGCCGATCGACTGCGGCCGATGGTGATCCCACGTCCAGGCATCGGGCGAACGCTTCAGGCGCGGAGTGGGGAGAAAGGGCTCCAAGTGTAGCCGGACAATAACCGCACCAGCGCCGGGCCCGCCACCGCCATGGGGAGTCGAAAATGTTTTGTGCAGGTTCAAGTGCATCGCGTCGACGCCATAGTCACCAGGCCGCGAGATGCCCGCGAGCGCGTTCATGTTAGCGCCGTCCATATACACCATCGCGCCCTTGGCATGCAGGATGCGCACGACTTCTGTAATGCGCTCTTCGAAGACGCCCAGAGTGTTCGGATTGGTCACCATAAGAGCGGCAACGCTTTCGTCTACGGTCTTTGAAAGCGCCTCGGGGTCGAGCATTCCATGTTCGTTCGAGGCCACGTTGACCGTTTCGTAGCCGGCCATGCGAACGGTCGCGGGATTAGTCCCGTGCGCCGAATCCGGCACGATCACTTTCTTGCGGGGATTTCCGCGGGCTTCGAGCGCGGCGCGAATCAACAGAATACCGGTCAATTCGCCGTGCGCGCCCGCAGCCGGCTGAAGCGTCACCGCGTCCATGCCGGTGATCTCGGCCAGCGCACGTTCGAGTTGGGCGATGATCTCCATGGATCCCTGCGAGAGCGACTCAGGCTGATACGGGTGTGCCCAGGCAAGGCCTTCGGTACGCGCGACCTGCTCATTGATGCGCGGATTGTATTTCATGGTGCACGAGCCCAACGGGTACATTCCCAGGTCGATTGAATAGTTCCAGGTGGACAGGCGGGTGAAGTGGCGGATCGCGTCGACCTCACTTACCTCGGGAAAGCCCTCGATCTCGGCGCGCGTATAGGCGGCGCCGAGGGCTTCAGCAGGATCGACCGGCGGGACGTCGAGTTCGGGAAGCTGGTAGCCGGCCTTACCCGGTGAACTCATCTCAAACAGAAGTTGCTCGTTCTGATTCGGGTGCTGGCGGACCTTTTTGATCATGCGCCCAACTCCTGGGCGACCGCATTCATGTGTTCGCGCCGCGACATTTCGGTGCAGCAGAGGAGCATGGCTCCCTGAAGTTCCGGATAGAAACGCGCGAGCGGAAGGCCGCCCACGATCTTGTTCAATAGCAAGGCCTCGTTGACGGCCTCCGCAGACTGCAAGCGAGCCTGCACTACAAACTCGTTGAAGTATGGACCGCTAAAGCGGCGTTTCACTCTCGATCCCAGATAGTGCGCTTTCGCGAGGTTTTGTTCGGCCAGTTCGCGCAGGCCGCGCCTGCCGTAAACCGTCATGAAGACCGTGGCCATCAGCGCGATGAGAGCCTGATTGGTGCAGATATTTGACGTGGCTTTCTCGCGGCGGATGTGCTGCTCGCGAGTCGCCAGAGTCAGGCAGAAGGCGCGATTACCGTTGCCATCTTTGGTCTGGCCGACCAGACGGCCCGGCAGTTGACGCACGTATTTGTCCTTACAGGCGATTACCCCGGCAAAAGGACCGCCATAGCTCGGCGAGATGGCAAAACTTTGCAGTTCGCCGGCCACGATGTCCGCGTCTCGGGGCGGTTCCAGCAAACCCAGGGACACGGCCTCGGTAAAGGCGTGCACCAGCAACGCGCCGCTCGAGTGAGCCATGGCTGCGAGAGCTTTGATGTCCTCGACAACACCGAAGAAGTTCGGCGATTGGACCACGACCGCAGCCGTATTGTTATCAACGATTCTTTCCAGCGCACGAAGATCGATAGCGCCCGCCTCGTTGTCAAATGGCGCTTCCACCACGTCCACGCCCTGGTGCCGCGTGTAGGTCGCAAGGACTTCGCGATACTCCGGATGCACACTGCGCGCGACGATCACGCGGTTGCGGCCGGTCACGCGCATGGCCATCATGGCGGCTTCCGGCACTGCGGTCGATCCATCGTACATGGATGCGTTTGCTACCTCCATGCCGGTTAACTGGCACAGCATGGTCTGGAATTCGAAGATCGATGTCAGCGTGCCTTGTGAGATCTCGGCCTGATAAGGCGTGTAGGAAGTAAGAAATTCACCGCGCGACACCACCGCGTCCACCAGCACTGGCCGGTAGTGATGGTACACGCCGGCGCCCAGGAAACTGGCGAACTCGTTGGCGTTCTCCGCGCCGCGAGCTCGGAAATAGTCGGCAATTTCGTATTCACTTTTGCCGGGCGGAAGATTCAGGTCTCCGTTAAAGCGGATCTCTTCGGGCAGGTGTGCGTAAAGATCCTCGACACGGGATGCGCCAATTACGTCCAACATCTGGCGGCGCTCCAGATCGGACTTCGGAAGATAACGCAAGGTGGGCTACTCTGCTCCCACGTAAGCTTGATAGTCAGCGGCGGAGAGCAGACCAGCCGCCTCCTGCGGTGCGGAAAGCTTGATCTTGATGAGCCAGGCTTCGCCGTGCGGGTCGGCATTGAGCTTTTCCGGAGAATCGGTGAGCAGCCCGTTCACTTCGACAACCTCGCCCGACATGGGCGCGAAAATGTCGCTCACCGCCTTCACCGATTCGACGGAGCCGATCGGCTTGGCCTGCTCCACGTGCGTCCCCAACTTGGGCAGGTCGACGTAAACGATATCGCCCAGCTCTTTCTGTGCGTGGAAGGTGATACCGACAGTCGCCTGATCGCCCTCGATGCGCACCCATTCGTGTTCCTTGGTATAGCGAAAATTGTCCGGATACATTTGCTCTCTAAGTCCCTCGTTTATGAAACGGAGTTGCAACCGTGACCGCCTCGACGGGTTGGCCGCGCACCATGATTTGAATGCCCTGCCCGATACGCGCCTGGTCGATTGGCAAGTAACACAATCCGATGTTCTTGTTTAATGATGGCGCAGGTCCCCCGCTGGTCACCCAGCCCGCACCGAGCCCGTTGAGGCACACTTCGTATCCATCTCGTCCGATTCCCCGGCCGCGCATTTCGAATCCGATCAGTTTACGCGTCACCCCGCGCTCTTTCTGTCTGAGCAAAGCTTCCCGGCCAACGAACGCGCCCTTATCGATTTTCACAATCCAGCCAAGGTCGGCTTCCCACGGGGTGATGCTGGCGTGGATTTCATGGCCATACAGCGCCATCTTGGCTTCGAGCCGCAGCGTGTTACGCGCGCCCAGTCCGCACGGGCGGATCCCGAACTCCGCGCCGGCGAAGAGAATCTCCTCCCACAGACGGGGCGCTTCGGACGGCGGAATGTAAATCTCGAAGCCGTCCTCTCCCGTGTATCCAGTGCGCGCGATGCGAGCGGCGACTCCCAAAATGTCGCCATCGCGAAAATGATAGTAGCGAATCTCCGTCAGCGGAACCGCAGTCAGCTTCTGCAGCGTGTCGAGCGCGCGAGGGCCCTGAACGGCAATTTGCGCAAAGCACTCGCCAGAGTTATCTACCGTGGCGTCGAAGCGGTTGTGCTCGCGAATGTGCGCAAAGTCCTTGTCCTGGTTGGCGGCGTTGACGCAAATGAAAAAGTGATTGGCCGACACTCTGTGGACCAGGATGTCGTCGACGAATCCGCCATGTTCGTAGAGCAGAGCAGAATAATGAGCCTGCCCATCCACCAGGCGTGCAGTATCGTTGGTGGCGATGTAGTTTACCAATCGTTCCGCCTCGGGGCCGCGAATTTCGATCTCCCCCATATGGCTGACATCGAACACGCCGACGGCTTTTCGGACCGCGTGATGCTCTTCCAGCACGCCGGAATACTGCACCGGCATGTCCCATCCCTCGAAGTCCACCATGCGCGCGCCCATACTCCGATGAATCGCGTTGAGCGGCGTTGCCCTCAGCGGGGAAGTCGGCTGACTCATGGTTCCCGTTGCGCCCGTAAGCAGACAGGCTAGCACAGCGGACCGGCGCGGTATCTTAACAGTATGGAAACGCGCCATTCGGTCTGCGCACTCGATTGCCCTGACGCTTGCTCAGTGCTGGTTCAGGTAGAAGACGGACGCGCCACGCGCCTGCGGGGCGACCCCGACCATCCAGTGACACGGGGATTCCTCTGCGGCAAAGTCGCGAGATACCTGGAGCGTGAATACTCGCCGGAACGCTTACTGTACCCGCAGAAACGGATCGGGGTAAAAGGCGAAGGCCGGTTTACGCGGATCTCCTGGGATGAGGCGCTCGATACGATCGCAGACCGGCTGAGCGGAATCGCGAGAGAGCACGGCCCCGAATCGATACTGCCCTACAGCTACGCCGGAACCATGGGATTACTCAACGGAGCGGGCATGGACCGCCGGTTCTTTCACCGTCTGGGCGCGTCGCGTCTGGACCGCACCATCTGTTCATCCGCCGGTGGAGCGGCGTTGAATGCGACGCTGGGTTTGCGATATGGCACCGAGCCCGAGCAGTTCGCCAACTCCAAACTCATCCTGGCCTGGGGTGCGAACATCCACGCCACCAACGTGCACTTATGGCCGTTCATCGTGGAAGCTCGCCGAAACGGAGCCAAGCTCTACGTCATCGACCCCATCAAGACCCGCACGGCGTCCGTGGCCGATCGCCATTTCGCGATCTATCCCGGCACCGATCTGGCTCTCGCGTTGGGAATGATGCATGTGATTGTGGAGGAGAAACGATACGACGCGGATTACGTTGAACGCTATACCAGCGGCTTTGACGAGCTGCGCAAATTAGTCTGCGGCTACCACCCCAGTCGCGTCGAGTCACTGACGGGGATCGCGGCGGAAGACGTGGTCCAACTCGCGCGCGAGTACGCTACCGTGCGTCCGGCGACGATCCGCGTGAACTATGGAGTTCAGCGAAGCGATCGCGGAGGATCCGCGGTGCGGGCGATCGCCGCGTTACCGGCGCTCATCGGGTCATGGCGCGAGGCCGGAGGGGGCTTGCAACTTTCGACCTCGCAAGCATTTCAGTTCAATCGCTCGGGCCTGGAGATGCCGGAGCTGCAGAAGCGGTCGGCATTAGGCCGCGAGGCGCGCATGATCAACATGAGCGAGCTGGGTCGTGTCCTGATAGAGAAGATCACGCCGCCCGTTCACGCCCTAGTCGTGTACAACTCAAATCCGGGGGCCATCGCGCCGGATCAGACACGAGTGCTCGCGGGGCTGCGCCGCCAGGACTTGTTCACGGTCGTGCTGGAGCAGTTCCAGACCGATACGGCGGATTACGCCGACGTCTTGCTTCCGGTGACGACGTTTCTGGAACACACCGATGTTTACCTGGCTTACGGGCACTATCACCTGCAACTTGCCCGTCAGGCCGTCGAGCCGGCTGGAGAAACCCGCAGCAACGTCGAGATCTTCCGCGCGATCGCGCAACGGATGGGATTCGAAGACGCGTGCTTTCACGACTCCGAAGACGACATGATCGGGACGCTGCTCGCCTCCAGGCACCCCTTCCTGCATGGAATTACACTCGAACGCCTCGAGCGGGAGCACTCGGTGCGGCTGAACATCTCGGCGCCGGGGGAGGCATTCCTCCCGTTTGCCCAGGGCGGGTTCGGCACTCCCTCGGGCCGGTGCGAATTCGGCGCTGCCTCGCTGGACTACACTCCGCCCGTGGAGTCGCGCCGGGGCGACGCGGCGTTGCGGAAACAATATCCTTTGGAAATGATTTCATCCAAAAACCACGACAACATGAACTCGACATTCGGGGAGCGGACAGCGGTGGATGCTGAGACCAGCCTCTTGCGTCTGCATGCCAAGGATGCCGCGCCCCGGGGCATTGAAAGCGGCGACCGTTTGCGCGTCTTCAACGATCGAGGAAGCCTGCTGTTAAAGGCCGAAGTCGGCGATGTGGTTTCGGAGGGCGTGGTGCAGGCTCCTTCGGTGCGCTGGCCGAAGCGCGCGGTGGACGGTCATAACGCCAACGTGCTAACGTCCGGCCGTCTTACGGACATCGGCGGCGGCCCCACGTTTTACAGTTGCCTGGTTGAGGTCGAGCGATGCGGCGACTGAGCTTGGCGGTGGTCCTCTTAATGGCCGCATCGGTACTGTCGTTGGCCGGTTGCAAGCGTGCGAAGAAGACCGAGACTCCAGCGCCCGAGCCGGCCCCAGTGTTGCTGAGCGTGGTGAGTGTCGCCGATCCAGCCGGAACTACTCAGCTAGCGTCAGGATTCTTCGAGCTCGAATCAAATACCTGGCGCTGGACAGCGCCGAAGTTCACTGTCGTATTGCGTCCTCCGGAGGGAGCTACTGAGAAGGGCGCGCAACTGGAGCTTCACTTAAACCTTCCCGCGGTAGTAGTGAATCGCGTAGGACCAGTAGCCGTATCTGCGGAGATTGCCGGACGAACGCTGGCGCCGGAGCGATACGCCAAGGCCGGCGACTACGTTTACGTCCGTGATGTCGATCCCGCGGTACTGCGAGGCAATGCGGTGACGATCCACTTCAGCACCGATAAGACTTTTCCGCCGACCGGCCCGGATACTCGCGAACTTGCCCTGATCGTGACTAGCGTCGGCCTTCTTTCCAAATGACGCGCACCGCCCGGTTCGCGTATTTTCTCGCACCGATGCTGGTATGCACGGCTGTATATTGGCGCGCGCCGTTCATTTGGTTTCGCATGGACGATTTCGCGTGGCTCGGTTTGCCGCAGTATGCGGGACAGTTCGGAATCATCCATGCTCTGTTTGACCCGCAGGCGCAGGGAACCGTGCGCGTTCTGAGCGAGCGCGTCTTCTTCCTGGTGCTCAGCGGTTTGTTCGGATTGCATGCCTGGCCCTTTCGCGCGATTTCGCTGGCCACATGGCTTGCGGACCTGGTGCTGATCCAAGTGATTGGCGCGCGTTTGACGGGCTCGCGCGCGGCGGGCCTGTGGGCCGCCGTCCTGTGGACGATGAGTGCGACGCTGATCCTTCCGCTCGCCTGGGCGTCGGCGTACAACGAAGT